>Ga0255338_1002817_pt1 | contig 23288 bp, 19 predicted proteins | sample MeOH1_35cm_T4_19_FD_203715 | JGI IMG/M metagenome (GOLD analysis project Ga0255338, IMG submission 203715) | Sandy soil microbial communities from University of British Columbia, Vancouver, Canada - MeOH1_35cm_T4_195 | ecosystem: Engineered > Artificial ecosystem > Sand microcosm > Unclassified ...
TAGGTCTTAACAAACTCCATGATGTTGATACCGTACTGACCCAACGCCGGGCCCACGGGGGGCGCCGGTGTGGCCTTTCCGGCCGGACACTGGAGCTTGACCACTGCCATTACTTTTTTGGCCATTGCTCTCTCCTATTTCGGGTACACGCAAACGACAGAAAGCCTTAACCCAGCGGGCGGGCTCTCTGCCGTTTGACAAGCTACACTCGTTCGATCTGGTTGAAGTCGAGCTCGACAGGGGTGTCGCGCCCGAAGATCGAGATCAGGACCTTGACCTTCTGCTTGTCCGGGTTGACCTCTTCGATCGAACCGTTGAAATCTGCAAAAGGACCGGTAGTAACCCGGATAACGTCTCCCTTGCTCCACTTGGGCGCGAGAGGCGTCTTCTGCTCCAGGGCGTCCAGAATGTTCTGAACCTCATGCTGCTGAAGCGGCACCGGCTTATTGCCGGAGCTGACAAAACCGGTCACGCCGATGGTGTTCTTGACCAGATACCATGTCTGGTCAGTTAGCTCCATCTCCATGAGCACGTAACCGGGAAAGACTTTGCGCTTGACGGTAGTGCGACGACCGTTGCGGTTGCGGGTCTCTTCCTCGACGGGCACGACGATACGGCTGATCTTGTCTTTAAGCCCCAGCGAGTCTGCCCGCCGTTCGATATTCGTCTTTACCTTGTTCTCGTGCCCCGAGTAGGTATGGACCGCATACCACGATTTCATTGGATTTCTCCGGCGCCGGCCTTAGTGCTTAACGCCCATGAGCTGCAACACCACTCGGAAGATCTGTCCCAGCAGGAAGTCCCACGAGGCGATGAAGACCCCCACCACTACCAGGAGTACGAAGACCACCTGGGTCTGGGAAACGAGTTCCGGCTTCGTGGGCCAGGTGGTCTTCTTCAACTCGGTCTGGACTTCACCGAGATACTTCTTGGACCGGTCGAGCGGACTAGGCCCCCCCGTTGGGGCCGCCGGCTTTGGTTTCACGGTCGCAACGCTCTTTTCCGTGGCCATCTGATGTCCCTTTTCCCGTCCGGCCGGTAAAACTGCGGCTTCGAGCGGGGTGGTGTGGGGACGATACGTCCCAGGTTAATGCTCTAGCCTACTTTTGCCGGTGCCACTGCGAACAAAACTTGAGCGCCCAAGCGCAGCCTTGGCGGCGGGCTTGATTTCTTCCGGCTCTCCGGGATAAACGCCGGAAAAACCGAGTTTCTTGCGGGCCGTCCGTCCAGGGATGCGGGAGCGGCTCGCGGCGAGGCAAATAATTACAGAGGAGAGACCGTCGCTCTCCTCCGTCTCGCGGATTATAGCAGTGGGCATGGGGCAAGTCAAGAGGTGCGCAGGCACAGTTGACGGGTGGGCGGTTGACGCTCCACCCAGGCATCGCTATACTTCGATACATAGTGACCGTCCTTCTTCGGACGGTGCGGAAAACACATGACCTTCGTCTCGGACCGCTACTGGGGCTTTTATTTTACCGATCGCCGCCCGTTTTTTGGGCGGCGCGGTCTTGCCTCGCGTCCGGGACCCAGCGTTGTCCGCCCCTGAATAGGGCACACCGGTCTAACCTAGCGAGCCGCAGGACCTTCAAGGTCCTGCGGCTTTTTGTTTGCCGGCCGAATCCGGCGCTCATCGGGAGGTAATGATGGTCATCGTGATGCAGCAGGGCGCGGCGGCGTCCCAGGTAGAGGTAGTCATCGACGCGGTGCAGCAGCAGGGGTTCACCGCGTTCGTTAACCCCGGCGTACAGCGGAAAGTCATCGCGGTCCTGGGCGTGGTGGACGCGGTGAAGGTTTCCTTGGTAGAGAAGTTCGAGGCGTACGAAGGGGTGGAGAAGGTGACGCTGATCTCGGAGCCATACAAGCTTTCCGCTCGCAGTTACCACCCCGAAGGCACGGTGGTCGAGGTGGGCGGCGTGAAGATTGGCGGCCCGGAGGTGGTGGTCATCGGCGGCCCGTGCAGCGTCGAGTCGCGCGAGCAGGTGCTGGAAACCGCGCACGCAGTCAAGGCCGCGGGTGGGAAGCTACTGCGCGGCGGCGCGTTCAAGCCGCGCACCTCCCCTTACAGCTTCCAGGGTCTGGGGCAGGAAGCGTTAGAGATCCTCGCGGAAGCGCGAGAACAGACCGGCCTGCCCATCGTCACGGAGATTCTGGATCCGGACGACCTGGCAATGGTCTCGGAGTTCACGGACGTCTACCAGGTGGGCGCACGGAACATGTCTAACTTCCGCCTCTTGCAGCGCCTGGGCCGGACGAATAAGCCGGTGCTATTGAAGCGCGGACCCAGCGCCAAGCTGCGTGACATGCTCCAGGCCGCGGAGTACGTGATGGTGGAAGGCAACCACCAGGTGATCCTGTGCGAGCGCGGCATCATCGCCTTCGACGACGCCACTCGCAACACAACAGACATCAACGCCATCCCGGTGTTGAAGCAGTGGTCGCACTTGCCGGCGATCCTGGACCCCAGCCACTCCACCGGGTACACGCGCTACGTCACACCCATCGCCCGGGCAGGGGTAGCGGCCGGCGCGGACGGCCTCATCGTAGAGGTGCATCCGGACCCGTCGAAGGCGCTCTCTGATGGGTCGCAAGCCCTCAAGCCGGAGCAGTTCCGGCAACTGGTCGAGCAGTGTGGGCGAATCGCCCAGGCGGTCGACCGGTACATCGGATAGCCGCGCGGCAGCTATGGGGCGGAGGCAAGTAGCCTCCGCCCCTCCCATTGATCTAGGCGCCGGCAGTGGCCGTGGCGGGCTGGCTGCGAAACCGGTAGCCAACCCCGGGCTCGGTGACGAAGTGCCGCGGCTTGGAAGGGTCTGTCTCCAGTTTGCGCCGCAGTTGGCGGATGAAGACGTGGAGGTACTGGGTCTCCGTCGTTGACTCCGGTCCCCAGATCTGGGTAAGGAGCTGGCGATGGGTCAACGTCTTGTCCGCGTGGAGCACAAACAGCCGCAGCAACTCATACTCGGTGGGCGTAAGACGCACTTCCTGCCCGCCGACGGTGACCTGCCGGGCGGCGAAGTCGACGCTCAGCTCGCCGCTGACGAACACCGGCCCGGAGGTGGTGGGCTGCTCTTGCTTGCGGCGCAACACGGCGCGGACGCGCGCGAGAAGCTCCGGGATGCCGAACGGTTTGGTGACGTAATCGTCGCCGCCCACGTCCAGTGCCTGAACCTTGGTACGCTCCTCATCGCGCACCGTGAGAAAGATGATCGGTACCGCACTCCACTCGCGGATGCGGCGAGCTACCTCGATGCCTTCCATGTCCGGAAGTCCGAGATCCAGAAGGACGAGGTCCGGCGGGTTTTCGCCAACCGCCAGGAGACCGTCGTTGCCAGTTCCAACGTGATCTACCTGATAACCCCGCGCGCTCAACTGCGTGCGAAGCATCCGGCCGATCTGGGGTTCATCGTCGACTACGAGTATTCTCGTGTTGCTCATTTTGGGCCCCGAATTGGGACCTTTTTCCAGAAAGTTGCGCCGGGGATGGACCGGTGGGCACTCTTCTCGTAATACGCTGTTTCGTATTAAAAAAGAAATTTGCCCCTATTGCCGGACTAAAACCGGCTCAACTCCACTGGCATAAGGTCCGATAGGCGCGCTATTGCTTCTATACTTAAACTTAGCGAAGCACAGCGCGGACTCCTACCTGGTCTTCGCCAACTCGCTGGATTCGCGCATTCGAAGCCGTAATCTTTCGATGCAACCGCCGGTTCAAGCGCTATTGGGGCGGCGATCCGGGCTGATCCAGATCTTCCACGTCCAGCACCGGCTGGTCTCCCCCGACCGGCACCGAGAGCACGAACGCCACTCCCCCACCCGGCGCGTGCTCGGCCCAGAGCCGGCCTCCGTGTGCCTCCGCGATGCCGCGGCAGATCGGCAGCCCAAGGCCGGTGCCAGGAATCCGCCGCGCGGAGCGCCCTCGATAGAACTTGTCGAAGATGCGGTCGAACTCGTCCGGCATCAACCCGGCGCCGAAGTCGCGGACGCGGACCCGTACCTGTCCCAGGCTGGTGGAGACACTTACCTCGAGCGGTGATTCCGGCGGGGAGTAAAGGAAAGCATTCTCCAACAGGTTGCGGACCGCGATCAGTAACTGGTCGTAGTCCCCCTGAACGAACGGAAGGTCTTCCTCGAACTCCAACTTCACGCGGCGATTCTCCTGGATCGACCGCAGCGACTCCAGCGCCGAAGCCACCACGTCCGCCACGTCCACCCAATCTCGATTGAGCAGCGAATCACCGGCTTCCATCTTCGACATGGAGAGCAAGTTCTGCACGCGCCGCTGGAGTCGGTCCGTCTCCTGCTCCACGAGCGAGAGGGTCTCGCGCAGAGTCTGGGGATCGTAAACCACGTCGCCCGCCAGGATCCCGGAGACGGACGCCTTGATGCTGGCCAGCGGCGTTCGCAGATCGTGCGTGACGTTGGCCGTGAGCTCCATCTTGTACTTCTCAACCTGTTCGAGCTGGCCTTCCAGACGCTCCACGTCCCGCAGGTACCGCTCCTGATCTCGCTGCACCTCACGCTCCCAGCGCACCAGGGCCGTGATGTCTCGCAGCGTCTCCAGCCTACCCATCACCGAGCCACCGGACCCGACGATGGCCTGTTTGCGGAGTTCCAGGATGCGGCGGGGAAAGGTGCGAGTCTCCAGGCGGGAGACGCTAGGGGCCTTATCGCTCTGTTCTTCCGCATAACACTGCGGGATCTCGTCACGCAAGGGCGCAAGCCACTGGCCGAGGAGCGCCGACCATTCCCCGCCTTCGAGGCCCAGCAATTCCGCCGGGGTCTTCCCGACCAGCGCGGCGGCTCCGGTGTTGACGGCAACCAGGCGATCCTGGGAATCGAAGATCAGCGCGGCGGAATCCAGGGCTTCCAGCAGCACTCCGAATTCGAGGGGGCAGGATGGCGGCACCATAGGGGGATGAACAACTCTGTTGCGACGAACCGTGGGGAGCACTTCGTTAGAATTCTACCCTTTGCGTCAACTATCCGAAGACTCGCATAGGATCCGCATTCGCGCGGGGATTGAAATGGCGGTCGAACCCAACTCCACCGATTGTCGGAAGCGTCTGCCCCCATCTCGACAGCGCGTCTGCCGGAACGTTTCGATACCGTTGGAGCCGCCTTCAGACCAATGTTCGCCGAACCCGTAATTATCAAACAAGTGAGTGCGTGTGCATTGCGCGAAAGGGGTGAAATGTGTTATAATTTGGCGCTGGAGAGCCGTGTGGAAAGGGGCCGCTAATTAGGCCGGGCACGGCTTCGAACCGGGGGATTTCCCCCGCATAGGAGCGACACTTTTGGCTAGTAACGAAGATCGGATAGTGCCCATCAACATCGATGACGAGATGAAGCAGTCTTACCTGCTTTATTCCATGTCCGTCATCGTTTCCCGGGCGCTTCCGGATGTAAGAGACGGCCTCAAGCCGGTACAGCGTCGCATCCTCTACGCCATGAGGGAGTTGGGGATTACGCCTGCGTCGCGCTTCATGAAGTGCGCGGCGGTGGTGGGCGAGACGATGAAGCGCTTTCACCCGCACGGGGACTCGGCGCTTTACATGACCCTGGTCCGCATGGCGCAAGACTTCGTGATGCGCGCGCCGCTGGTGCAGCCGCAGGGCAACTTCGGTAACATCGACGGCGACCCGCCCGCGGCCATGCGGTACACCGAATCCCGCCTCACGCCGGTGGCGATGGAGATGCTGGCGGACATCGAAAAGAATACTGTCGACTGGACGCCGAACTACACCCAGGATGAAAACGAGCCGACGGTGCTTCCGGCTCGATATCCGAACCTCCTGGCGAACGGAGCGGCCGGCATCGCAGTCGGGATGGCAACCAACATCCCGCCGCATAACCTGAGCGAACTGTGCGACGCGACGATCATGTTGATCGACAACCCGCACTCGACGCTCGATGAGCTGATGACGGTGATCCACGGTCCGGACTTCCCGACCTACGGCATGATCCTGGGCAAAAAGGGGAGCCGGTCCGCCTTCGAAACGGGTCGCGGCAGCGTGATCATGCAGGGCAAGACCCACATCGAGCCGATGGATAATGGCAAGAACGCCATCGTCATCACCGAGCTGCCCTATCAGGTCAACAAAGCCCGGCTGATCGAGCAGATTGCCGAGTTGGTGAAGCAGAAGAAAGTGGACGGGATCACCGCCCTCAACGACTACACCAACAAAGAAGGCATCCGGGTGGTGGTGGAGCTGCGGCGCGACGTGCAGCCCCAGAAGATCCTCAATTACCTGCTGAAGCACACTCCGCTCCGCAGCTCTTTCGGCGTGCTCATGCTGGCGCTGGTGGACGGCGCCCCGCGCATCCTATCTCTCTCGCAGGTGCTGCTGTATTACATCGAGCACCGCAAAGAGGTGATCCGCCGCCGCACCCGCTTCGAGCTGGAGAAGGCTGAAGCGCGGATGCACATCGTCGAAGGCTTGCGCCGCGCGCTGGACGTGATCGACGAGATCATCAAGATCATCCGCGCCAGTTCCAGCCCGGCGGCCGCCCGCGACGCGTTGATGGCCCGCTTTGAGTTCAGCCAGATTCAGGCGCAGTACATCCTGGACATGCAACTCCGGTCGCTTACCGGACTGGAACGCGAGAAGCTGGAAGCGGAATACAAGGAACTCCTGCAGCTCATCGAAGGATACCGCAGCATCCTAGCGGACCCGCAAAAGGTCGCGAGCATGATCAAGGATGACCTGCGCGACGTGAAGAAGCGGTTCGGGACGCCGCGCCGCACGCGTATCCTGGCGGTGGAGGCGGATCAGATCGGTGACGAGGACCTCATTCCGGAAGAAGAGACCATCATCACCATCACCCGCAACGGGTACATCAAGCGGGTGAACGCGGACACCTATCGCGTGCAGAAGCGCGGCGGCCGGGGGGTGATCGGCGTGACCTCGCGTGAGGCGGACGAGATCGCCCACATGTTCACGGCGACCACGCACCACCACATCCTGTTCTTTACGGACCGGGGCCGGGTGTATCGCGTGAAGGCGTATGAGGTGCCGCAGACCAGCCGCACCGCCATGGGCGCGGCGGTCATTAACTTCATCGGCATCGAGCCGGGCGACCGCGTAACAGCCACCGTACCGATCGCTAACCTGGACGCCGAAGGCTACCTGGTGATGGGCACGGAGAAGGGCGAGGTCAAGCGGACGACTCTGGCGGACTTCAAGAACCTCCGCGCGAACGGCTTGAATGCGTTCGACCTCGAGCCGGGCGACTCGTTGAAGTGGGTGCACCTTACCACCGGAAAAGACAACGTGATGGTGGTTACGGAGCAGGGCCAATCAATCCTCTTCTCGGAGACCAACCTGCGGATCGCGAGCCGGAATTCGGGCGGGGTCCGCGGCATCGGCTTGGAAGGGAACGACCGGGTCATCGGCATGGAGATCGCCCATCCGGAGGCGGACGTGCTGGTCGTGGGCCTGAACGGCTACGGCAAGCGCACGCCGGTTAGCGGCTATCCGGTGCAGAACCGAGGCGGCAAGGGCGTGTTAACGATGCGCGTCACCGATAAGACCGGTCCGGTGGCCGACTTCAAAATGGTGCGCGAAGGAGACCGGCTGCTCGTGAGCACGGCGCACGGCATCGTGATCCGGATGCTGGTGGATGACATCCGGCAGATCGGCCGCAACACCGAAGGCGTGCGCGTGATCCGGCTGGAAGCGGGCGATCAGGTGCGCACCATCGAGCGGGTCGAGAAACGGAAGGAAACCGGCAAAAAACCGGCGCGCCCGACCGACCTCTTCGGCGACGCCACGACCCCGCAGGCCGCGGCTGACGAAGAAGACGAGGACGACGTCGAAGAGCTCGAAGACGAAGAATAGGTCGTCTAACAGCCGTGATTAGACGCAAATAGGAACCTCGATGAAAAGGCCCCTCCCGGTGACCGGGAGGGGCCTTTTCATCGCTCGGATTGCCGGGTAAAAGGCATTTGCGGAGTGCCGGGCCGAGAGCGCTCTCGGATGCCGGGTATTTGTCCGTACTTCCGGCGCGGGGTCGTGCGCTGACTTCGTCCAACGCTCGTCCTGACGTTAGGCGCCACCCTCTTCCAGCGGCAGGCTGGAGAGAGTAATGTGCACGTCGTCGGTCGGGTCGTAGTCGGAGGAGGCGAGGACCTGGAGCACGGTGAGCGCCCCATCGGCCACGATGGCGTGAGCGACGCCCGTGGGCACTTGGACACAGGCGCCCGGGTAATCCAGCGTAAATACGTTGATCCGGCCGCGGGTGGGCGAATCTGGGCGCTCGTCCAGCAGGCGGAATTGGGCACGGCCGTGGAGAATCAGGATGCGCTCGACGCGGCGATGGTGGTAGTGGTCACCCACCGCATATCCCGGCCGCACGACCACGGTGTAGCCCAGCGTTCCGGGCGGCTCTTTACTGTTGTAGGAGACCACAAGCACCCGGCGCTCATTGATGAAGGTCTGCGCCTGCGAGACCAATACGCCGCCGATGGTGGCGCGATGCGCTTCCCCTTCAATCTGAACGGCGCCTCCGCGGTCTGCACCGGTAAGGCAGCCTTCCAGTACGACCATCGGAATGAAGTCTTGCGCCTGCGCGCCGGGATCGAGGTGTTGATAGCTCAAGCGAAATGCTCCTGAAGCGACAAGCGACTCCCCTAGGAAGGGAATGGCGGCCCGCACCGGCCACCGGTTCTACAACGAAAAGCCGGGAAGCTCCGGGAAGGGCGTCTCCAGGAGGTCGCGCTGGTAGTCGATGGCGAGGAGGAGGATGCCGTCCGCCAGGGTCGGCCCCCAAAGCTCGTTGATCAGCCGGGCGCAGGTACGGGCCACCCGGGGAACGCTCGCCAGCAACTCCGACCTCCGCTTCCGGCCAAGATCGACGGCGGCGAAGTTCCCCTGCCGGCATTCCGCCACGGCCAAGCTGGCCGGAAGGACGGCCGCGACGCCGCGCTCCTCCATCCAGTCCGGAATCCAGAACTCGAGCCGGAAGCCAAAACGCGAGCCATCGCTGCTTAACTTGACCGTGAACCAGCGAGAGCCTTCCGGGTCGCTCTCCGAGCTGACGCTGCTCCAGGTGAGGAAGCAGTTGTTGTCCCAGGTGAGAAGCTCGCGGAGATCGTCTTCCAAAACCTCTGGGAGTGGTCGTTCAAGGGAGCTGAAGAGATGCGGCATCATCCGGGGGTCCATCGTGCGATCTCCCCTATTATAACGGACCGTGGCGAGACCGGATCACCCCACGCGCATGGGTGCGCCGATACGCGACTGCGGCTCCGCAATGTAAGCGGCATACTCCTGGGCGACTGCCGCCTGGGCCGCATTTCCTTCGTGGAGGTAGACCCGGTAGCGGAAGCGGTGCGCCTCGCCCGGCTTCCAGGCGAGCGGCTCCTGGTGGGCCGGTGCCGCGCCAATCGTCTGCGCCTGGAAGTTGAGCCAGCGCGTGGGATGCCGGGGGTTCTGTGGGTGGTCGAACAGCGCGACGCCGGCGCTGGCGGCGCCCAGGGGTCCGCTGTAGTCCAGCCATCGCGCGGGGGTGCCATCCGGCGGATTGGTCTGCGCTTCAGAGTTGGTGATGACGCCGCCCTTGCCGACGAGCATCGCATCTGGTACCCGGATCGCGAGCAGGTGATAGGGTGTCGCGTTCCACACCGCGGGTTGGCTCCCACAGGTGATGGTAGTGTCTAGGTCCAGGAAGCGCCGCCGGTTGGTACGGCATGGGATCGTGATGGTACGGGTTTCGTGGAATACCGTCCGGTCTCCCGCTACGTTCAGCCACTCGAGGCGCTCGATGAACCGGCCCAGCAGCGGTCCGCTCTCCATCACGTCAAAGGCAACATGGCGCATGCGGCTAAACTTTGGGCTGCCGGTCTGCCAGTTATTCCCGTCCGTAAAGTTTTGGTGCGCGATCACCAACCCCGTGTGCCAGATGTGGCCCTTGCCGGTGCCCGGGAACTCCCCATCCTGCGTGAGCGACGCTCCAGCAGGTCCCAGGAGGGGATGGAAGTATGGTCGAGGGAGCTCGGGATCCCGCGTGTCGTACCGGTACGTAGTGAACGGCTTCCCATCCACCTGGATCTCGACCTGGTGCGCCCCCTGGCTGAAGATCACTCTCGGTGTCTGGGGGACGACATCAGCCGCGGCCGCAACCAGTGTAAGCCGTACGCCCGGAGCCGCGGCTAGGTCTGCGGGCAGAAGCACCGACACCCGCGGAGCCGCGGAGCCGCCATGCCATTGCGCAGGAAGCGTTCTACCCTCCGGAAGATGCGCCACGAGCCCGCCGGGGGGCAACGGCTGATCGCTGCCGGCGTGCGCCGCCAGCAGCGAGAGGTCGGCCTCCAGACTGACCAGCGTCTCCAGGGCAGGAACCTGGCGGAGGTCGAGCTCCACGGGGAAGTGGTACGACGGCATGGTCCGGCTCAACGCGCAAGTCGCCACGGCGGAGCGAGGCTCATTTCAGGACGGCTTCCAGGGGCACCGGATAATCCACTTTGGTGCGTCCCCTGGCCTGGCTCAGCCACTGGCCGATGCGGTAGTCGACCACTCGCTTCCGCAGCCTCTCTTTCTCGTTCGGCGCAAGCGTCGAAGCGGGAATGATGTTTTCCAGTTTGATCAGGACGTAGGTGTTATCGGTGAGCAGGACCGTCTTTTTGGTGTAGCTGCCGGGTTTGAGTCCCTGCTCATCCATGGCGCGACAGACATCGAGCATGTCGATCTTCAGGAAGGGGCGCATTCGTCCACCCGCCACCCGTCCGTCCGGGTTGAGTGAGAAGAACGACGCCAGCTTGCCAAAGTCTTCCCCGTCGTTGAGCCGTTTGACGAACTCGTCGCCCTTGGCCGGGTTCGCGACCGTGAGCATGCGGATTTCGTATTGCTGGAGGTCGGTGTCCGTAACCGGAGACTCCTTCAGCGCCACCCGCTCCATCAGCGTGTTGTAGCGCACCTCGTCGCGGAGCTGCTTTTCCGTGAGGAAACTGCGCGTCAGGAACGTCTGGAAATCGCCGTCGCTGCCGAATTTCTGACGGATCTCTTTGAAAAGGCGATCCGCCTCTTCGTCGGATACGCTGGAGTTCTGGGCACGGGCGGCCTGGAGCAAGATCTCCCGGTTGGCCATCTGCTGGAGCGCCTCTTCCCCGTAAAACTCCAGCAAGCGATGAGTCAGCTGCGCACGCGAGATGGCCTGCCCGTTCACCGTGGCAACCGGGTCTTTGTCCGTGCCCATCCGGGCGATCTTCGCCTTGCCGCGTGCCTGGGTCATCCACTGGTCGGTACGGTAGGCGGTGACCATGGCAACCAGGCGGTCTCGCTCGGCGGGAGAGGTGCTTACCTCCACCGGCAACCGGCGTTCCAGGCGGACGATGCCCCACTTGCCGTTATCCAGGGCGATCGGGGTCTTCGTATACTCCCCCAGCTTCAACTTGCCGTCGTCGATCGCTTTGGAAACGCCCAGCATCTCGATCCGGATGAACGGAGCCATCTTCCCGCGCGCCTGCCGGAGCTTGGGGTCGACCGAGCTCTTGGCGGCCATCTCAATGAAATCGGTCTTCTCCAGGTCCTTGATCCACTTCTCGGCCGTTGCTTTGTCGGCGGCCACGATCATGCGGATGTCGAACTGCTCCAGGTCCTCGTCCTTGATCGGGTCGTTGTGGAGCGCCACCTTCTGGAGCAGCAGCGTGCTGCGCGTTTCCTCGCGGAGCTGGTTCTCGGTCAGGTGGCTCGACTTCAGAAAGTTCCGGAAGGCGCTCTCGGCCTGGAAGCGGGTCTGGATCTCCCGCATCTTCAGGTCGAGCTCTTCATCGGTCACGGTCAGGTTGAGACGCTTGGCTTCCTGCTGCAGGAGAACCCGGCCGATCATCTTGTCGAGCGCCTCGTCGCCGCGATATTCGAGGAGGCGGGCCGTCAACTCCCGGCGGGTGATCTCTTTCGTGCCCACGTTAGCGAGGACCAGCCCGTCCCGCGCGCTGTCTTGAGCGCGGACGGGAGCCACCCCGGCCATAAGGCTCAAGGTGAGGAGAAATACGAGACTACTACTTTTCATCGAGCTGATTTCCTAGAGGCACGGGAACGCCGGAACTTGGTTTTGAGCCGTTAAACAACAGGATCAATAGGATCGCATTCCTGACGAGTTGTGGCAAGGCACCGAAGGTGGGCGATTCCACCATCCACTTGCAGGACCCGCGCACTCCCCCGTTCAAGGGATGACCTAACACGTTTATCGGCTGGCTTCGGCGATGAGGTTCTTGAGCGGGGTGGGATAATCGACCTTCACTTCGGCGCGCCAGGTGTCGAGCAGTTGGCTCATGCGGTAGGCATTGATCCGGCGAATCGCATCTTCTTTTTCTTTCGCCGACATCAGTTCCGGACCGAAGCGACCTTCCAGCTTGAGGACGTAGAACGAGCCACCCACGGACAGCGGCTGCTGAAGGACCTCACCGGTCTTGAGCTTTGCCTTGTCGATTGCGGTATACGGCTCCGGGTTCTCGGACCGCATGAACAGCTTCGGCTTGAGGAAGCCGTCACCGGCGCGGTCCAACGACTTCTGCGTCACGAGTTGCTCGAACTTGGCGCCGCTCTGCGCGAGGCGGATCACCTCTTCGGCATCCGGCTTGGCGGCGACCCGCACGTACCGTACGGTGAGCCGCTCCAACTCCTCGGGGCGCACCGGCGCGCGGGCGTTGACCAGCTTCTCCGCGAGGTAGGTGTAACGCACTCGCTCCCGCCACGCGTCTTCCGTGATCCCCTCCGCACCCAGAGCGGTCTGGAAGGTGGCCTCTCCGGTCTGCTTCTTAACGGCGTCGACGCGGGCCTTCACCTCGGCGTCGTTCAGGGACACGTTGTAGCGTGCAGCTTGCTGTGTCACGATCCGGCGCTCGATCAACTGGTCCAGCGCGGTCTTGCCGAAGGCATCGAAAAGGTAGGCGAGCAGCTCTTTCCGGGTAATCGGGTGCTCTCCCACGTTGCTCACCACTGTATCGCCGGGAAGCTTCAGGTCGTCGATCAGCTTCGAGACGGGGGTGACGCTGGTGATCCGGTAGCGCTTGCGTGACGCGGGCATCAGCCCCCCGGCCCGGCCGGCGCGGATTTTAGCAATGGCCTGCTCGCGCAGCTTTCCTGTTAACGTCTCCGCTCCAAGCCGCTTCTCCAACTTCAACACCATCCAGTACTTACCGGATTGAATGGGCTGCGGCGTAAACTGCCCCACGCGAAGGTTTGCCGCCTGAGCGAGGCGGAACATCGGGGGATTTTCCACCCGCAAGAACGGGTCCGGCTGGGCCAGTCCACGGAACTCCCCGCCATCGAGCGCCGGCTCCCGGATGGAGAGCAGCTCAAAACTGACCCCGCGCTTCGCCTCGTTGATGATCTCACGCGCTTGCTGCTGGCTGAGCGTCCGAGCAAAGCGCACGGAGAGACGAACGAGGTCGTCATTCGTGACGGGCCACTTGGCGTCCAGCAGCTTCTCCATCAGGAGCGAATAGCGAGCCTGGTCCTGAAGGGTTCGCTCCGTAATCCCGCCCTGCTGCAGCGACTTCTGCAGGTCCGCGCCGCCGGCCTTTTTCGCTTCCGCGACCCGCGCCTCCACGTCTGCGTCGGCCACCATCAGCTTGCGCAGTGCCGCTTCCTGATCCAGCACACTTCGGTCCGTGAGCATCTCCAGCCCAGGGCGACCGAAGTAGGTCAGCAACTGGCGGACGAGGTCCGTTCGCGTGATGCTCTCGCCGGCAACACGCGCGACGGTGACCTCCGCCGGCGCGGCTTCTTGCGCCATAACGGCGGCATTCCCGCCCAGCGCGGCGCCCAGGAGCAAGCCGACCATCCAGGAAGAAAGCGGACGATTCATTTGGACCTCAAGATGCCGCCTGCGTGGCCACGCGGCTTCTCCGCGGAACCGACGGATAAAAGGATGCTGCCGAACTTCTGTCGAGCCCGAAGCGAAATGCTGTGAAGCGGCAGTACCCATAATAAGACGCTCAGGACGCGAGGAGCGCCTCCACTTCCGCACGTGTGGGCAGCGACGACTGCGCGCCCAGCCGCGTGACCGAGAGCGCAGAGGCAGCAACCGCGTAGCGAACGGCGCGATCGAACGCCATCCCTTCGCCAATCGCGACCGCCAGGGCTCCCGAGAAGGCATCGCCCGCGGCAGTGGTGTCCACCGCTTTCATGCGGCGGCCCGCCACATGATACTGGCTCTCCGGCGTCACCACAAACACTCCTTCTCGCCCAAGGGTCACGATGACGCAGCCTACGCCGCGGCGCAGCAACTCTTCGGCGGTTCCGGCCACGCCGCCCAGCCCGGCCTCTCCCCCACCCAGCAGCATTTCCGCCTCGGTTTCATTCGGGGTAAGGATATCCACGGCAGCCAGCAATTCGTCCGGCACGGCGAGGTAGGGGGCAGGGTTTAGCATCAGCCGCTTGCCGTGCTTCTTGGCCAGGTCGGCGGCAGCCTGCACGGCCGGCAGCGGCACCTCTAACTGAAGGAGGACCAGGTCGCACGCGGCGAAGGCGGGCTCGGCGGCCAGCACATCCTCCGGCGTCAGGCGCGAGTTCGCACCCGGTGCGACGGCGATGGCGTTTTCGCCGCCATCATCCACCAGGATCAACGCTACGCCGTGGGCGGCCTCGGGGTCCCTAATGACGTAGTCGGTGACGATCCCCTCGGCGCGGAAGCCCTCCAGCGCCTCGGCCCCGAAGGCATCGCTGCCTACCCGAGCGACGAAGGTGACCGCGCCCCCCATTCGTGCGGCGGCCACCGCCTGGTTGGCGCCCTTTCCGCCCGCGACCATGGTGAACTCGCCGCCGAGGACCGTCTCCCCGGGGCGTGGAATGTGCGGCGATTTCACAACCATGTCGACATTCGCAGAGCCGACGACGACGATCTTGGCTTGAGACATGGGCTTACTACCGGTGGGCGTGCAGAGGCGGGAAATCAGGTGCTAGGTGTTGGGTGTTCAGGTGTTGCCCGAACCACGGGATCTTGCTCCTACTCACCTGGCAATCAGGCATTCAGGCCGTGGAACGCAGAGGCCTCTATTTGCACAGCAGGTGTTGTCGGAACCGACGAGACAAATCATGGAGCGGGCGTCCGCAACTACTTTCGAGCTACGCGCGGAGGATGTAGCTCTACGCGCCATTCGCCCTGCTCCTTGCGCATGCGCACCTTGACGATGCCGGACGGACGAGCGGCTCTCTTTTCCTTGGTCTTGAGCCTGAATGGGATGGAGCGGGACACCACTGCCAGGTCAACGGCGTCCGGATAGACCTTCTGGGTGTGGATCTGCAGGTCCGGCCAGTAGAGTACCTGGAGTACGTTGCCGCGGTTTTTGGGCTCGTATCTCAGCCACGACTTTTCGATCAGGCCCTGCCGCTCTGCAGGTGAGACTCGATTGGAAAGAAATGAGGCCGCCCGCGCGCGCTTCCCTACTTGCAACGCCCGGATGAAGCTGGAGAGCCGGATCTGCGCGTTCTGCATCTCCGGCAACTCGGCGGAGGTCGTAATGACCGGCGGCCGGGGCGCGTACGCGGCCGGGGCCGCACCCACAGCCGTTTTCGCCGTTGCAATCAGAAGCGCGCCTATCCACATCGACTGTCGCATGCTACCTCGCATCGTTCACCTCGTGGTTCTAATTCACCATGGCTGGCGCTTCAGCCTGCCGTAATTGCCTTCGTACCGCGGGACGCGAAGTAGGGACCGAGCTTCGGCCGGCATCCGGTCGTGCAATCAAGAGACTCCCCCGGTCTACGTCCAGATGCCACCCCTCTGGCAGTCTGCCGGCACGCCAGGCTTCGGCCATCGGGCGTTCGGCGGGCTCATCCGCGAACAGCACGAGCACCCCGGGCTGATACGCGCTGATGAAGCGCGCGAGTTGCCGCGGATCGGTGGTCCGTGGGAGACGGACCGCCGGGGTCTCAAGCAGGAGATTGAGGATGGAAGGTTTGTCCGATGCGATGAGCGGAGCGCCCCGAACCTCCGCGGCGGCCAGCCGCCAGGACGGAATTTCTTTAAGACCCCGGTCCGCACGCGCGAACGTGGCGTAGAACAACCCCACGCTGGCAGCGAGCCCAGCCCACGCAATCCGCGGCAGCCAACGCACGTAAAGTCGAACCCAGGGGGATGCGGTGTCCTCGGCAGCCACTCGCTCCGCGGTCGCAATGATGAAGGCGACGGCAATCGGCAGGCACGGGAGGAAGTAGCGCGATGATCCCCAGGCCGACCAGGTGAGCGTATGGACCAGCAGTGTGCCGGCGATCAGTGCGACGGCAGGCCAGCGGCGGTCGCTCCACGCCACCCGCCGCAGCAGCGGCGCAACCGGTAAGAACGGAAGGAGCTGCGGCACGAGGATCTGGACGTGTCGCCACACCTGCAGCAGTATGAGGCCGGGTATGGCTTGCCAATGGCTGCGGAGGAATGCAGTTACCGTCGGCTGCGGCGCCTCAAAGCCGTAGTAGGAGACCTCATAGTAGGTCTGAACCGCGAACGTGAAGCCGAGCGCGGAATGGAATGGGTTACCGTAGAGCCGCCACAGAAGCAGGTGGTAGGGTGCGGCAACGGAGGCGAAACCGGCCAACAGCGCGACGGCGTTCAGGTGCTGGGGGGCTGGCGTCGGGCGTTGGCCGTCGAGCCTTAGCGGTAAGGAGTGGCGGGCGTTGTGGGCAAGGACGATGAGTAGGAGCAGTGCGCCGGTGGGGCGTGCGAGGTAGGCGAGACCACTAAGAATGCCGCAGGCAAGAGCTGCCCAGAGCCGGGAGTGGTCATGGGCGGCGGGCGGGCTCATCGATTCGATTTGACGGCGAGGCGTGGATGCCAGGTCCCAGATGAGCAACACACCGAACGTCAGGGCCAGCGTGACCGTTTCCGTCATCGGCTGGGTGGTCCACTTGAGGGTGTGGGGCAGCAGGAATGCGAAGCCGGTGGCGAAGAGCGCGATGCGGCTACCGAAGAGACGGCGGAGGTAGACCGCACACAGCACCAGCGCGATGCAGGCAAGTGCGGCATTCCCGACCCGGGCCGCCGCCGTCGGGTCCACGAGCGGCAGCGCTCGCTGGTACAGCAGTGCGAGGTAGGGGAACAGCGGCGGCCGATCGGCCCAGGCAAGGTGCCGGACCGGATCGGCCGTGAAGAACTGCCACTTGAGGTCGGTGGCGTACTGCCCGGACGTGCGGAGGTGGCGGGCGATGGCCAGGTACTCGGCGCCGTCGTTGTCCACGGTCGCCGGGTCCCAGCAGAGCGGCAGGCGCGCGACGAGATTCACCGCGACCAGCACCAACAGCCAATGGGTGAAGGAGAGGAACGGCTTTCGGTTGGGACGAGCGGCGCGAGGCATCACCGCAGAATATATCCGGAGTCGCGGTCGGCTGCCGCTTACCGGCTCCGACGAGCGACCTACCGGATTACGCAAGTCGTCGTCAACGGCAGCGTGCTCGGCTGCGCCTTCCGGATAGCTGCGCTGCGTAGATCACGGGCCAGGGATCTGGATCCACTGAATATTCTGCTTCTCAATCCTGGACAGCCGCTTCCATCGCTCAAGCGCCTCTCCCACCTTTCCACGCTCTTCCGGCGTGTTGACCGGCATTGCGAGGAAGGGCCAGTCGGGCGGCTGGTTTCCGGAGTGCCCATTGATGGTGGGGCGACCCGTAACGGTGTGCACCCACAGCGCATCCACGTTGTAGCGGTCCGTGGCACCCTGCGTAGAGGTAAGGAAGAATGCCTCGCACTTCGGATCCACCAGAGCCGCCAGGGCCGCGTCTTCAGCGCGTGCCTGCTGCTTACTGTAGGAAGGGCTGGATCTCCCCTGCTCCAGGATGCAGAACGCAACAAGCGCGAAAACGGCCAGGCGCGTTCTGGTTCGCTGCAACTGCTGCGTTGCGAGCGCGACGCCCAATGCCGCAGGGAGCAAGGTGATGAACACTACGCGATGGCAAGCCCGGATCGCGTAGGCGCCCGGAACGAAGTTGAACTGGAGCCAGCAGAGCTCTCGCTCGTGGGCCAGCGTGATGGTGTAGAGCAGCACCGTCAGCGCCATCAGCGTAAGCAAACGGACTACCGGGCGCTCTCGCTCTCGCCAGAGGCCGAGCCCCGCGATCGCGGTGGTCACCAATCCGATGCCGATCGGCTCAGAATGGTGAATCGAAGTACTCGGAAGCTGAAGCCATCCGTAAAGCCAGCTCCGCTCCCCCATGTAGAGCCACGCGCCCCAGGAAGGTACGGAATTATAAACGTCCATGTAGTGCCGCTTCGGGACGTCGAAGCGTGCCTGAAGATAGTGGTTGAGCATGGGCGCCATGAGCTCCGCACTCACGGCGGCGGCAGCGAGCAAGACTACCAGGTGGGTGCTCACAAAGCTCAGTAAGATCCGGCGATACTCCGGCAGGGCCAGCGCCCAGCCCGCGGTAAGCGCCATCCCGAGCAGCAGGAACCATCCCAGGTAAAAGCAGGCATACAGCTGACCCACCACACAGGCACTGGCGAGGGCGATCCAGAGGCTGGTCCAGGCTCGCCGCTGACCGGACACATGCGAACGGAACGCGAGGACAATCGCGTACGCGGCGAGCGGCGTGAAGAACTCCGCCAGAAGCTGCTGGCGCACGACGTGCGCCAGACGAGGACTCCCAAATGCGAAGAGAAACGCCCCGAATGCGGCCGGCAGCGGATCCAGGCGAGTACCTCTACGCAGCGGCAGGTAAGCCGCGCAGAAGTTCAACACTCCCAGGCAGAGCATCCAGAGCTGGTAAGAGGTGTCCGGCGGCAGTCCCAGCCACCTCCATCCCCAATAGAACGGCCCGACGCTCAGGAGGATCTCTGAATAAGCGAACGTGTTCTTCGCCGGATAGAAGACTCCGGGGCTCCAGAAATCGCGGTGGGCGGGGTCGCCGCGGAGCCAGAGGTAGCCGTGCTCCAGTATGAAGTTATTCAGGCGCGTATCGAAGCGATCAGTCTGCACCCGGGCGAAGCCGCTGAGCAGCATCGGATAGTGGGCCAGAACCAAACCGAGCAGACAGAGCGCCACCGGCCAAGCGAGATTCGGAAGCCAGGTGGGGTGTTTCTGCGGAGTACGGAAAGAAACGGCAGGCGTCATCTCACGCGAACTAGACAAGAGGTCAGGTGGCCAGGAACTCCCGGAGGCGTTGCTTCACCAGCAGCGATATCTCCGGCGAGATACTCTCGCTGCGAGCAGTAAATTCCACAAGGATGTCCGGATCGATACCGGAACGATCTACGCGCATCACGGGGACGGCCTTCTTCATCGCGCGGCCTTCCCCATCATCGACTCGGTAATGCTCGACGCCGTCAGCGGGCTTCCAGCGAAAGGCCCGATAGTCGCTGGTCAGATCGTAGGAGAGCTCGAAGCCGACAATGCGCTCGTCCTCGTCGAACCAGACGTACAGTTGGAGGTAGTCGTCCCAAAAGAAGCGGCGATGCGACTCTCCCGCGTGCTGCCTCACTCCCACGTGCTCTCTCAACATACGGCTCGGTTCAGTCCAGTCGGCGCCCGGCTCTGGGGGCGGCTACACGGGGCGCCCTGGGCAGTCTTTCCGAATTGTACCGATAACCAGCTCGGCTAGCAAGCATGGGTGTGCTGCGGGATTGCCGTATGCGCCATGCGTACTGAGCTTTGACGCCGTAGGAGGCGGCATCGGTTACAGCAAACTCCGCTGCCCGGACCGCTCACGCGGCAACGGCGGCCGAGCCTTCGATCAGCGTGCGCTGCACCAGTACGTAGAGCAGGAGCAGCGGCAAGCTCATCAGCGCCAGGGCGGCGAAGGTGAGGCCGTAATCGCTCATGTGGGCGCTGCTGAAGGCGAGGAGCCCGAGGGGCAACGTCTTGGCGGAGTCGCTGTGGACGAAGAGCAGCGCGAAGAGGAACTCGTTCCATGTCCCCAGCGCCGTGATCACCGCGACGACGCCGGTGGCCGGAGCCGCCAGCGGAAGTGCTACGCGGGTGAAGAGCGTCAGCACCTCGCACCCGTCCAAGCGGGCGGCCTCTTCCGGCTCCCGGCTCTGCGAGCGAAAGAAACCGTAGTACACCAGCACGGCAAAGGGCAGGTTCCAGGCTATGTACGGCAGCACGAGCGCCCACCAGGTATCCAGCAGGTGTAGAGTGCGCAGCAGCAAGAACATCGGGACCACGGCCGCTTGCGACGGTACGATGAGGCCGAGCAGGTAGACCGCGAGCAACCTGGGTGTGGCGAGCTCGCAGCGGGCGAGCGGATAAGCCGCGCCGGCGCCAAACAGCACAACCCCGGCGACCGTGAGCAGGGTCACGGCGAGGCTATTCCACCCGTACTGCCCCAGGTTCCCGTCGTTCCATGCTCGCTGCCACTGGTCCCAATGCCAAACGGCCGGCCACGCAAAGGGGGCCGTGATGATCTCGGAGTCTGTGCGCACCGAACCCAGTAACATCCAGACGAGCGGCGCGGCCATCGCGAGGGCCACGCCGGCAATCGTGAAAACCAATACGGCCTTTCCGAGGGTCGATCGACCCTTATGCCTGGCGCGGACGCCCATCAGTCATCCCTCCGCTGGAGCCGGAGCTGCAGCCAGCCGAGGCAGGCCACGAATAGGGTGAGCAGCGCGCCCAACGAGGAGCCGTATCCCAACGACTGCCGGTTGAATGCCTTCTTCACCATCCAGAGCGAGGGGATCTCCGTGCTGTGATACGGGCCGCCGTTGGTCATCACAAAGAAGAGATCGAACGCCTGGAATCCGCCGGTGATGCACAGCAGCAGCGCGATGGCGGTCACCGGCGCGAGGATCGGCAGGGTTACCCGGTGGAACAACCGCCACTCCCCCGCCCCATCCAACCGTCCGGCCTCCAGCACCTCGGCAGGGATGCGTTTCAAGCCGGCAGCGAACAGCGCCATGTAGAACCCCGCGTACCGCCAGCCGGAGACTAGCGACACGGCGACCAGGGCGGTCCGGTCGTCGCCCAGCCAGGAGCGCGTCCAGGAGGCGAGGCCCGCCTGGCGCAGCAGGAGGTTGAGTAGGCCGGCGTCCGGGTTGAAGACGAAGCTGAACAGCACCCCGACCACCACGAGCGACAGCACCATGGGGCTGAAGAAGAGGGCGCGCCAGAGCCCGCCGAGCGGCAGGCGCGCCTGGAGCAAGCCCGCGAACACTAGCCCGAAGCCAACCTCCACCACGACGGTAATGAGGACGTATATCGCATTGTTCTGGAATGAATTCGCGAAGACCGGATCGCCGAAGAGGGCGCGCTGGTAGTTGGCCAGTCCGAGCCACATGGGAGCGGAGATTCCGTCCCAGCGGAACAGGGAAAGTGCGCCGGCCCCGAGAATCGGGCCGATGACGAACGCGAGGTAGAGTACTAGCGCGGGCGCACCCAACAGCAGCAACTGGCGGCGCTCACCGCGCGAAAGCTTCATCGCCGGGGCGCCTCCCGCAGGGCGCGCACCTGGCGGTCTGCGGCAGCCAACGCCGCGGCCGGGGTGGACCGTCCGCCAAGGACCAGGCTGATGGCGTCCAGTAAGGCGTCGCTCACTTCCTGGTCGAAGCCCACGTCGGGCGCAATGGCGGTGGCGCGACTCTGCTCCAACAAGTGAAGGAGCTGGCGCTGTGCTTCCGGCGCCTCGGCGCCGGGCGCGGCGGCCCGCACGGCGCTCAAGTGACCGTTGCGCGCCCAGTTCTGCTGCACCGGGTCCGACATGAGGTGGCGGAGCAGCGCCCGGCATTCCTGCGGATGCGGCGTGGAACGGTTGATCATATAGCCCGTGGTCAGCGCGAGGAGTGTGTGCGGGTCGCCGGGCGCGCCGGGCATCACCGGAAGCGGCATCGCGCCGTAGTCCGCCACTTCGCTGGACTTGGCCTCGGAGACGAGCCAGTCGCCGATGGGATGCATCGCGGCACGGCCCTGCGCGAAGAGAGACCGGGCCTCGTCGGTGCCTACGCCGTTCACGCCCTGATTCAAGGCGCCGCGCGCTCGAAGCTCGTCCAGTAAGCTGAGCGCCTGTACGAATGCCGGGTCGTCCAGCCGCGTGCCCGGCTCCAGCGAAAGGATCCGGTTGTAGCGCTCGACACCCGCATACTTGGCCATCACCGCGGCGGCGAAGTTCCCACCCGCCCACAATTCGCGGTTACCGACGGCGATGGGCACGAGGCCCCGGGAGCGGAGGCGGTCGCAGGCCGAAAGCAGGTCCGTCCACGTAGCGGGCGGCGCGATGCCCGCCTCGCGGAGTACGCTCTTACGATACCAGAGGACCGTTGTGATCGACGCCGAATCCGGCCAGAGGTAGATCTGCCCCGACTCACCCCGGCAGGAAGCCCAGGTGGAGGGATAGAACCGGGCGCGCTCCTCCGGTGGGAACTCGTCGGTGAGATCCAGCGCGTAGCCGGCGGCGGCGTACTTGCGGACCAGGTGCCCGCCCCACTGGAAGTAGACGTCCGGCGGGGTACCTCCCACGAACAGCGTGAGCAAGCCCATCTGCTGGTAGACGTCATCATCCATCTCGATCACGTCCACTCTCACACCGGGGTGGTCCTGCTCGAACCGATGCAGGGCCGCGTGGAACGGCTCTCGCATCTGCTCGCCCGGCGGAGTGGAGGCGAGGCGGAGCACAATGCCGGAGCTTTGCGGGCCTCGGCATCCCGCCAGCCACACCGCGGCAACCAGAATGAGAATTCGCGCTAAAGCGGATCGCCGGCGCGCACCCATGCCTCGTTGAACTCCTCGTGCTGGATGCACTCGCGCAGTATCCGGCCCTCCGCGTCCTTTTTCTCCTCGCCTCCCCGCGTCGTGTAGCTGTAAGTCACGTGGATCGTTCCATCTTTCGCCTGGATCGCGGATGGATACGATCCCGTGGCCGGCCGGTCCGCCGTGCGGTCCAGCACCAGGTGGCGGGTCCAGCGCCAGGTGCGGCCTTCATCCTCGGACAGGCTCACCGCCAGGCTGTGACGGCCCCGTTCCGTGTCGTTGTTCACCAGCAGCCAGTGCCCGTTCCGCAGGCGGATCGCTTCGAGCCCCGCGCCTGGATTCCACTGCGCGTCATCGTGTGGCGTGGACCAGGTCTCGCCGCGGTCTCGCGACTCGCTCACCTGCACACGCTGCGGTGCGAGGCCGTTGTCCCGCATGTAGGCCACCACCGTCCCGTCGGCCCGCTGGATCAGGCTCGGCTGGACCGGCCCCTCCCCCACAATCGGCTGGCTGGGGTGCCAGGTCTCTCCGCCGTCGTCACTGATGGCGACCAGGGAGAAGTCGAAGCCGTCCGAGTAGAGGGGCAGCAGCAGCCGGCCGCCCTCCAGAAGCAGTGGATGGACGCGCGGCATCCAGCCCATCCGGTTGAAGTAACGGTCGGCCGCGTTCTTTCGCCGCA
>Ga0255338_1002818_pt1 | contig 23284 bp, 25 predicted proteins | sample MeOH1_35cm_T4_19_FD_203715 | JGI IMG/M metagenome (GOLD analysis project Ga0255338, IMG submission 203715) | Sandy soil microbial communities from University of British Columbia, Vancouver, Canada - MeOH1_35cm_T4_195 | ecosystem: Engineered > Artificial ecosystem > Sand microcosm > Unclassified ...
CGCTGGGCGACTCTGTAGTCGTCGCGCACGTCGACAGCCCGCGTAAGTACAAGTCGTTCGTGTCTTCGGATGATCCGTTGATCGGAATTTACCTGCCTATAGCGCCGGGACTGGCAGTTTGTGGTCGCCCGAGGGGCGTCGGCGTGGCTTCGATCGATTTGCCTTTCGCTGTGGCTCAATGTGCCAACGAACTGTTCGTCTCCCACCGCCGCGGAGGAGATTTCGATGCACTCCACCAGCGCATTGGAGAGCGATCTGTTCTCTATTCGGACGCGGAGATTGGAGAAATTCTGTCGGACACGTTTGGGCATGGGTTTGTGGATGGCGGAGACGTGACGCCATGAGCATTCGTGCGAAGACGCCTAACAGGTCGTTCGACGCGGACACGCACCGGCAAGGCGCCGCAAGCCGAGTGCGGGAGCGTACGTCTCGCGGCGCCTTGCCGGTGCGTGCCGGTCAACTCCGACGTTAGATTGCAGATGAAGATCGCGCCAGTCGTTCTGCGCAGTGCAGCACTCCTTCTTGCCATGGTGTTGGCAGCGTGCGAGCATCGGGCGGAGGTCATTCGGCTTGTAGCGGTTGATCGCGTGTCGCTCATAGCGGCCGATCCCTCGGCCGGAACAAGTCGCCGAGAACTGGGTGCCCTCGCGCCAGGTCAGGCCGTCTACGTAGCCGCGTGCAATCCCCGGAAGAGTGACATCGACGTGGAGGTTGGCTGGAACGGCACCACGGCCGTGGCGGTCGGAAAATATCGCCTTGAACGCCGCGCGGCCAATTCGGGAGACGAGCATGCAGTTGGTTCTTGTGCAGGCCTGCTGGGAGGCGGAGCATGAGCGCGCTGCAATCTAACAGGTCGTTCGACGCGGACACGCACCGGCAAGGCGCCGCAAGCCGTGCGCGGGAGCATACGTCTTGCGGCGCCTTGCCGGTGCGTGCCGGTCAACTCCGACGTTAGGCCCCGTCGCGCCCTTGAAATGCAGCCCACTGGAACGCTTCGTTTAGAACCCGCATGTTGCAGCCTCTCGGCAGGTCTTGGGTTGCGCGTGTACGAGTGGCCGGCCACCTCCGGAGCCTCCCCTCAGAAGGTCCCAGGGTCGAGGGCGAGCGAGTTTCAGTCTTCCTGTCCGCGTCGCACCCTCCGCAGGCCTAAACCGTCGGTGCCCGAGGCGTCAGGCTCTTCAGAAGCCTCCCCCCAGAAGGTTACTGGGTTGCGCATGGGTGAGTTCGGGCCTCGCTGGCAGAGTTGCGTCCTCCGGAAGCCTGAAAAGTTGGTGCGCGAGCCGTGGTGGCCTTTGCGGCCGTCGCACCCCTTCAACGGTTGCGTCCACCCAAGTCCCGGCGTTGCCGCTGGGACGGTCCGGCCTAACAGGTCGGTCGAGACGGACACGCACCGGCAGGGCGCCGCAAGCCGCCTGGGTGATCATGCGTCTCGCGGCGCCCTGCCGGTGCGTGCCGCTCACCTCCAACGTTAGACCGCAGCGTGGACCGTGGTGGCCGATCGGAGTACCATTTACCTATGCAGCTGGCTACAGGAATCGTCGTGAATGGAAAGGTCGTGGTGGAGGGCCTTGACCTTCCCGAAGGTACGACCGTCACCATCCTCACCCGCGACAACGAGCAGGCGGTAAAGCTTTCGTCCAATGAGGAGGCGGAGTTGCTCCAGGCTCTGGACGAAGCCGACGCGGAAGAAGGGATCTCCGCCGAGGAACTCTTCGCACGCCTTCAGCGCTTCTGCTGAACTTGACCCTCCAGGTCCGCATCAAGCCGCGTGCAGAACGCCAGATCGGCGCAGCGGCTGCGTGGTGGGCTGAGAACCGACCAGACGCTCCAGGCGCAGTCATGGCGGATCTTCGCGGTGCTCTCGACTTACTCGTTCGCGAACCTGGCGTCGGCAGCAAAGTGGAAACGTCCCGATCCGAGGTCGTGCGACGGCTCTATCTGGGCCGAATCCACTATTTCGTGTATTACCGCGTGCGGGGCAACACGCTCGAAGTCGTAGCGTTCTGGCACGAGCGCCGCGGTCGCAACCCGAGCGTGTGAGGCATGCGGTCTAACAGGTCGTTCGACGCGGACACGCACCGGCAAGGCGCCGCGAGCCGTGCGCGGGAGCATACGTCTCGCGGCGCCTTGCCGGTGCGTGCCGGTCAACTCCGACGTTAGACGGCAGATCATGCTCCAACACACCTGTAGGGTTGAAGATCAGGCGATCCTTGGCCAGCGATGGAATCCGCTGGATGATTCCTGGAACGAGTGGACGCTCGTTGCGTGCAGGAAATGCAAGCGCTTGACTGAATGGCAACATCACTCAGAAGAGCAGGCGCACGGCGGAGATCTCCAGATCGCCGCAATGCCGACGCCGGACTACCTGCAGCGTATGTATGGCCTGGGCGAACGCGATGTCGAACTCCTGCTTACCCGGAAGAAGATGGTTCGGCACTACAACCGCTACACGCGCCAATACGAGGAGTCGTATGTCCCCGAGGATCGGCGTGCCGTCTAACGTAAAGGTGACCGGCACGTTGCGGCAAGGGGCCGCACGGTGCACGATTTCCGACTGCGCCGTGCGGCCCCTTGCCGCGACGTGTCCGCGTCGACCGACCTGTTAGATTGCCGCATGCAAGAACCCCGAAGCTAAGAAAGCTAGAAAGGAGAAGGCCTGAAGAAAGCTGAGACCACCGAGCCATAGCAGGTTGCGCAATATGAGTAGATGTGCAATCTGCGGATTAGAGGCGTTCTTCCGAAAGTAGCGCGTCGCGAGCCAAACGGCCAACTTAGGCCAAGGTGCGAGATATTCGCCAAGAACACGATCGATTCGAATCCCCGTCTGAAGGTTGATTCCCATCGCATCGGCATCCTGCTTGATGCTCTCCTCTTCAACCTCGTAGGTGGCCAGATGCTCAGCGAACGTCCGCTTCACAGCCGCGCCGATCTGAACCCCGATGCGGCATCGTACAGCGAAGAACTTCGCCACCAGCCCGAACGCGCACGATAGGCAAAGTAGCGCCCCACAGGTCAGAAAGCCACGCTGGCCCAGGAGAGGAAGCACCTTCTCCGAGTTTGCGACCATGAACGAAGCCACCGCCGCCGTTCCAAGCAGCAACCATCCGGAGAACGCCTCTAGCGGGTCAGCTGCCTGCGCAGTGGCCTCGAACATCGACGAGACGACGGCGTTCTCAGTGTTCTCGCGCGCGAGGCGATTCCACTCGTGGAGAGGAGAAGGTGCGTCGTTCGGCAACATGCAATCTAACAGGTCGTTCGACGCGGACACGCACCGGCAAGGCGCCGCGAGCCGTGCGCGGGAGCATACGTCTTGCGGCGCCTTGCCGGTGCGTGCCGGTCAACTCCGACGTTAAACCTCATGAACAGCCCGCCGCGATACGTTTACGACAAGGCCAAGTACCACTACGAAACCGTGGAGGAGGCCGGGTTGCCGGATGAACACGCCAGCAATCACACGGTCCCAATCTTGCGCTGGCTGATTGAGAACCACCTCCTGAGCAAGTTCTTCTTGGAGGAAGGCGCCGAGCCGCTGGCGAGCTACAAGGCGGGCCTGTTGTCGATACACGGCCTGTACGACTGGTGGGACAACTGTCTGATTGACGACATGCTGTCCGAAGAAGGGAATGCCTTTGGCATGCACTACTTCGCATTCGAAACGGGGAAGTACATCCCCGACTACATCGCGACGCCGCAGGGTAGGCTGCCTTCTGAGTTCCGCGTCGTTTACTCGGAGGAGAACTACGCGAGGATCCGTGCTGTCATCGATCGCCGCTATGCGGAGTGGAAGACGAGCCGAGCATGAGGCCTAACAGGTCGTTCGACGCGGATACGCACCGGCAAGGCGCCGCGAGCCGCGTGGGTGATCATGCGTCTCGCGGCGCCTTGCCGGTGCGTGCCGGTCAACTCCGACGTTAGACCGCTTGGACCCGCCTCGCCGAGACCGCGACTTCCCTAAACGTGTTCATGACTATCGAACTCACCAAAGACGCAAGAGCCGAGGCCATCGCCTCGATTGAGCGGTATTTCCGCGAGAACATGAACGAACCAATCGGGAACGTTGCAGCAGGCGGCCTTCTCGGGTTCTTTCTCGAGGAGATTGGACCTAGCATTTACAACAAGGCGGTGCTGGACGTCCAGGAGCGGCTCCAGATTCGTATCAGCGAGCTCGATCTCGAGGTTCACGAGGAGGAGTTTCAGTATTGGCGCAAGTACGAGCGCCGTGGAAAGGGCAAGAGGTGACCGAGCGGTCTAACAGGTCGTTCGACGCGGACACGCACCGGCAAGGCGCCGCGAGCCGTGCGCGGGAGCATACGTCTCGCGGCGCCTTGCCGGTGCTTGCCGGTCAACTCCGACGTTAGACCCTCACATGGACGGACTGCGCTTCAACGTGTTCGGCCGCCTATTCCTTATTCGGCGCGGGGGCGACCTGTGGGAGGCCTATGCGCTGGGAGCAGATGGAAAGCATTCGCCCGCCGGCTTCGTTGTCCCAGATTTCGTCGAGGAAGGTGACCTGGAACAGTACCTATACGATCTCTTTCATGAGAGGTCAACTCCCCGGAATGGCGATGTTCGGAGGCTGCCCTGAGGCTGCGCTCCAATTCTCCAGTTCCACGGGGGCCGGTGCGTGCCGGCGAACTCGAACGTTAGGCTTCAATGGCAACGCCTCAGGTGATCGTCCAACTGCCGTATCACGGGCCTGAGGATTACGACCGCCTCATTCAAGTTGAGGAGTCGCTGATTCAGGCTTTCGCGCAGCGAAACCCGTTCGCGGAGGTTGACGGGCATGACGTCGGTGAAGGACGATTCAATATCTTTGTTCGCCCGAAGAATGGCTGGAGACCAGTGATTGAACGAGTTGAAGCGTATCTGAAACTCAGTGGAATCCTGGACCACGCACTGATAGTCAAGCGCCTCAAATCCGACAAGTACGTGGTGGTCTGGCCTAAGGACTACGATGGCTCGTTTGAGGTCTAACAGGTCGCTCGACACGGACACGCAGCGGCATTGCGCCGCGAGCCGTGCGCCGGAGCATACGTCTCGCGGCGCCCTGCCGCTGCGCGCCGGCCAACTCCGACGTTAGACGGCGCAGGACGTCCGTGCGATTTCAGCGCCCGCCCCAGTAGCGCGGGCGTTTGCGGTGATGGGCAATGGCAAGCAGCGTGACCGTGGTCGCGTTGAATTCCTAATGGACCGTGTAGGGGAATCGCCGCAGAACGTAGTAGTGGACGTTGTCGTCCTCAGCCGGTCACATGGCAGGGTCCGCAGCCACCTTGTCGATCGCGGCAAATATCTCGGAACGGAAAGCATCCGCTGCAAGCGGACTACGCTCGAAGTGCCAGAGGACGGTTTCCCGAATCTCATCCTCCGCGAGAGGAAGAAGGGAAACCAGGCGGCCCGTCACAGCGAGCTCGAACGCACCTTCGCCTCAGACCACGGCACCGGCTTCACCGAGCCTTCGCGAAGCTCCTGCTGGCGCCTCCGTACCTCATCACGCCAAGCTTCCGAGATGGGCGGATCTGCGCTACCCTCAAGACTGTCAAGCACCGCAACAACGAGCGCCGAACGCTGATCGTCCGGCGACTCCAGGGCTTCGTGCAGAAGGTCATCTACGCGAGCATTCATGCAGCAAAGTCTAGCCCCGGGGCGCGGCGGCGTATATCGCGCGACGCCGTCTAACAGGTCGTTCGACGCGGACACGGAGCTTACCTCCGACGTTAGGTCGACATCTATGCGTTGCCTGTCCACTGTTACCCTTGCGTTTCTCCTGTGTGCCACAAGCATGTCCAAAGCAGCCGACATACGCGTGGTGTACGACGAGGCAGCCGACCATGCGTGTGGCCAGAGGGACAAGGGCGAAATTAGCCCTCAATGGATTGCGCAACTTCGGAAGGTGCTGCCCGAGTTCGAGGCCTTGTGGGCGGCAAAGAGCCCTCAGATGCTGGCCCGGGCATCTTCGCTGACGCACCACAAGTTCGCCTTTCTGCCCGATGCAGTTCGCTTGACGCTCTGCAATATTCCCTCGCAAGGCATTGATGAACCAATCGTCAACATGCGATACGCGCTGAGCACGTTCACATCAGAGCCCGTTCCGTTGCGATACAAGGTCGACACCGCTTTCCACGAAGTACTCCACACCCAACTGCGCCGCTTCAGCGCGTGGAAATCGAAGCTTCTTCTGCAGCACCTTTTCGAGCCTGCCTGCGTTCGCAACCATCTTCATCTCCTCGCGCTCCAGAAGGCGGTCCTTCTCTCGCTAGGGGAGCACGACGCTCTGCAGCAGGTTGTGCATTACGATTCCCAGCTCCCATCCGGCTGCTACAGGCGCGCATGGGCCATCGTCAACGAGACGGAAACTGCGTACGAAGCCTATGTCGCCGAGTTGGCGAATGCAACCTGACAGGTCGTTCGACGCCGACACGCACCGGCAAGGCGCCGCAAGCCGTGCGCGGGCGCATACGTCTCGCAGCGACTTGCCGGCACGCGCCAACTCCGACGTTAGACGTGCTCCTGGGAGCTGATCTTGGCATCCGATGATCCTGCGGTAACGCGAGAGGTGATGGTGAACATGCCAGACTACGAACAGTTCTTCCTCGAGTACGCGAAGACGTATGAACGCTCATTGGGTGAGAGCGTGGATGCGGGCGCGATTCGAGGCTTCTTCGCCGAAGCTTTCATCTCTGCCAGCATAGGCGGGCAAGTTGCGGCCGGGGCCAATGACGAAGCTTTCGAGGAGATGCTGAAGAATGGCTACGGCTTCTACAAGGCAATCGGAACGACAAGCATGCGGGTCGACCGCGTGGAAACGGAAGCCCTTTGCGAGAACCACGACCGGGTTCGGGTCTTCTACTGCGCCGGCTATCGAAAGAGAGATGGGGCGGAGCTTTGGATTCCATTCGACGTGTTGTACCTGCTCCAGCGGCGCAGTGCAGGCCCGAAGATCTTCGGGTTCATCGCAGGCGACGAAATGGCGGCCTTCAAACAGCATGGCTTGGTGGACGAGAGTGGTCAGCCTGCATGAGCGCCACCCGCACGTCCAACAGGTCGTTCGACGCGGACGCCCCACGGCGGTCCTAGGCTTCGCTCCGGTCCTCTCCACCGGTCGCCGCCCACCTTCGACGTTAGACCGCCAGTGAAACGCAACAGTCACGCGAGGCCAAGAGATCTCCTCTGCCGCCCTTCTCCTCCCTGGCGGGCGCGAGATGAGGTGCACGTGCTCGTCTCGCCCGGCCCGCTGAAACACCACTGCAGGAATCATGAAGGCACAAGAACGCGAGAAGCTATTGCAGGCGCTCAAAGAGCGCTTCGAGAAGAACATGCATCGCCACACCAGCCTTGCATGGGCCGAAGTCCAGGCGAAGCTCCAGGCCAATCCTGCTGCGCTCCAATCGCTGTTCGGGATGGAACGCACAGGCGGTGAGCCGGACGTGATCGCCCGGGGCGGCGATACGGGTCAGCTCACCTTTTGCGATTGTTGCGCGGAGAGCCCGGCAGGTCGACGCAGTCTCTGCTACGACCGCGAGGCGCTGGACGCGCGCAAGGAGAACAAGCCAGCCGGCAGCGCCATGGATGTGGCCGCTGCCATGGGCATCGAGTTGCTGACGGAGGAGCAGTACCGAACCCTGCAAGGATTCGGGGAGTTCGACCTGAAGACTTCCAGCTGGGTGATGACGCCGCCCGAGGTTCGCTCGCTGGGGGGAGCCCTCTTCTGCGATCGACGTTATGGCAGGGTGTTCGTGTACCACAACGGCGCCCAGTCCTACTACGCCGCAAGAGGCTTCCGCGGGTCGGTCCGGGTATGAAGGCGGTTCGCGGCGCCATGCCGCCGCGTGCCGGTCGACTCTGACATTGGACACCAGGGAGACATCATGACGCTCAAGCGCATGGACAACGTCGGCATCGTGGTGGAAGACCTCGAGGCCGCCATCGCGTTCTTCACCGAACTCGGCCTGGAGCTCGAGGGCCGCGCGCCGATCGAAGGACAGTGGGCAGACGGCGTCACCGGCTTGCGCCACATGCGGGTCGAGATCGCGATGATGCGAACGCCGGACGGCCACAGCCGCCTCGAGATCTCCCGGTTCCTCGCGCCGCCGGTGGTCGCCGACCACCGCAGCGCCCCGGTGAACGCCCTCGGCTACCTGCGGGTCATGTTTGCCGTGGAGGACATCGACGACACCCTCGCCCGGCTCGGCAAACACGGCGCGGAGCTGGTCGGCGAAGTGGTCCGGTACGAGGACGTGTATCGGCTCTGCTACATCCGGGGCCCCGAAGGAATTCTCATCGGGCTGGCCGAGGAACTCGGGCCCCAGCCTTCCCGGTGAGAACTTGTCACGGCCACCGACCGACAGGGGCGCCGGGCCCAGCACCGAATCGCCGGGCGCGCCCTCCCCGGCTCGACCCTCAGAGCACCATTTCGTACTGCACCGTCAGCGGCGCGTGGTCGCTGAACCGGGTCGTCTTGAAGATCGCCGCCTCCCGGGCAGACTGCGCGATCGCCGGAGTGGCGATCTGGTAGTCCAGCCGCCAGCCCACGTTCTTCGCATACGCCTGCCCGCGGTTGCTCCACCACGTGTAGCAGTCGTCGGTGGTCTCCGGATGCAGGTGACGATACACGTCCACCAGGCCGGTTTCGGATAACAGTTTTGTCATCCAGGCGCGCTCCTCGGGCAGGAAACCGCTGTTCTTCTGGTTGCCCTTCCAGTTCTTCAGGTCCTGCGCCTTGTGGGCGATGTTCACGTCGCCGCACAGCACGAACTCGCGTTGCTGCTTGAGCGCCGCGAGGTACGGGTCGAACACGTCGAGGAAGCGGAACTTCGCCTGCTGGCGCTCCTCGCCCGAGGAGCCGGAGGGGAAGTAGCAGCTGATGATGGAGAACCGGCGCTGCGGCGTGTCGAAGCGCAGTTCCACGTAGCGGCCCTCGGCGTCGAACTCCTCGCAGCCGAAGCCGACGATCACGTCGCTCGGCTCGTGGCGGCTGAAGGCGCCGACGCCGGAATAGCCCTTTTTCTGCGCGAAATGGAAGTGGCCCTTCAGGCCGGCGAGCGCGTCGTACCGGCCGTGCACGTCGCTCGCCTGCGCCTTGACCTCCTGCACGCAAATACAATCGGGGCTGGTCTGTGCAAGCCACGCCTCCACCCCCTTGCTGGCCGCGGAGCGGATGCCATTGAGGTTGAGGCTGGTCAGTTTGAACAAGGATTTTCCCATGGTGGCGGATGGCAGCCAGGACGCCCTGGCCCAGGATTTCGTGGAGTTCGCCGTGGAGTCGGGCGTCCTGCGCTTCGGCGAGTTCAAGACCAAGGCCGGACGCCTGTCCCCCTATTTCTTCAACGCGGGCCTGTTCGACGACGGCGCGAAGCTGGGGCGGCTGGCCCGATTCTATGCAGGCCGCATCCTCGCCTCGGGCATCGGCTTCGACATGATCTTCGGCCCGGCCTACAAGGGCATCCCGCTGGCCGCCGCGGTGGCGATCGAGCTGGCCCGCGCCGGCCGCAACGTGCCCTACGCCTACAACCGCAAGGAAGCCAAGGACCACGGCGAAGGCGGCACCCTGGTGGGCGCGCCGGTCAAGGGCCGGGTGCTGATCGTCGACGACGTGATGTCGGCCGGCACGGCGGCCCGGGAGTCGATCGCCCTGATCCAGGCAGCCGGCGCCACGCCCCACGCCGTCGCCATCGCCCTCGACCGGCAGGAGAAGGCGACCGAAGGCGGCCACGACGTGCCGTGGAGCGCCGTGCAATATGTCCGCGAAAGGCTGGGGCTGCAAGTCTGCGCCATCGCCAGGCTGGCAGATCTCTTGCATTATCTGCAAGTGCATGCCGGCGACGAACTGGGACAGCATTACCAGCAGGTAGTCGCCTACCGGGATCGCTACGGAGCCGGCTGAAGAGGAAATCGCTGGTGCCTTCTTTTCGTCGCTTCCGTCTTCTTCTCGGCGCCCTCGGGGCCGGCGCCGCGCTCGCGCCCGCCTGGGCCCAGCCGGCGGCGATCGGAAGCATCTACACCTGCATCGACGCGCGGGGCCAGCGCCTGACCTCGGACCGCCCGATCGTCGAATGCCTGGACCGCGAGCAGCGCGAGCTGAAGAAGGACGGCACGGTGCGCCGCATCATCGGCCCCTCGATGACGGCGCAGGAGCGCGCCGCCTTCGAGGAGCGCGAGCGCCGGCTCGCCGAGGAGCGGCAGCGCCAGACCGACGATCGCCGCGCCCAGAAGGCCCTGCTGGCGCGCTACCCGAACCAGGCGGCCCACGACGCCGAGCGTGCCAAGGCCCTGCGGGCGCAGCAGGACGTGATCGCCGCCGGCCAACGCCGCGTCGCGGAGCTGGAGGAGCATCGCCGCAAGCTCGACCAGGAGACCGAGTTCTACAAGGATCCCGCCAAGCGGCCGGCCAAGCTGCAGCGCCAGATCGAGGAGAACGAGCAGCAGCTCGCCGCCCAGCGACGCTTCATCGAGGCGCAGGAAGAAGAGAAGAGGCGCATCGACGCGCAGTTCGACGAGGAACTGGCGCGGCTGAAATCGCTGTGGGCGCAGCTGGGGCCCGCCACCGCCACCTCCGGTGCGGGCAGCAACTCCGGCGGTGCCGCCGCCAGCGCGCCGGCACCGCGCAAGCGCTGAGCTTCGTCGCTGTCGCGACATTCCCGTCCCCGCAGTGGGGGGCGCAGCCCCCACGCGTGGGGATCAGGTCCCCAGCTTCCTGCGCAGCAGCTCGCCCACCTGCTGCGGATTCGCCTTGCCCTTGCTCGCCTTCATCGCCTGGCCGACCAGCGCGTTGAAGGCCTTGTCCTTGCCCGCGCGCACCTGTTCGACGTTGCCGGGATTGGCGGCGATCACCTCGTCGACGATCCGCTCCAGCGCGCCGCTGTCGTTCATCTGCTTCAGGCCCTTGGCCTCGATGATCGCGTCGACCCGCGCCTGCGCTTTCGCGCCGCCTTCCTGTGACGCGCCTTCGCCGGACCAGAGCGCCTCGAACACCTGGCGCGCCGCGGCGTTGGAGACGGTGCCGTCCTGGATGCGCGCGATCAGCGCCGCCAGCGTCGCCGCCGCCACCGGCGCCTGCTCGATGCCGATCTCCTGCGCATTGAGCCGGCGCGACACCTCGCCCATGATCCAGTTGCTGGCCAGCTTGGGCTGGCCGCTGGCGCGCGCGGCATCCTCGAAGTAGGCACCCATGGCCTTGCTCTGGGTGAGCGTGGTGGCGTCGTATTCCGGCAGGCCATAGTCGCCGACGAAGCGCGCCGCCATCACGCGCGGCAGCTCGGGCATGCCGCCTTTCACCTGCTCGATCCACTCGGGCGCGATCACCAGCGGCGGCAGGTCGGGATCGGGGAAGTAGCGGTAGTCGGCCGCGTCCTCCTTGGTGCGCATGGCGCGGGTCTCGCCCGTGTCGGGATCGAACAGCACGGTGGCCTGCCCGATCGCGAGGCCGTCTTCCAGCTGCCCGATCTGCCAGAGCACTTCATAGTCGATCGCCTCCTTCATGAACTTGAAGGAGTTCAGGTTCTTGATCTCGCGCCGGGTGCCCAGGGGCCCGCCGGGCTTGCGCACCGACACGTTGGCGTCGCAGCGGAAGCTGCCTTCCTGCATGTTGCCGTCGCAGATGCCGATCCAGGTGACGATCTTGTGCAGCTCCTTCGCGTAGGCCACCGCCTCGTCGGAGGAGCGCATGTCGGGCTCGGTCACGATCTCCAGCAGCGGGGTGCCGGCGCGATTGAGGTCGATGCCGGACTGGCCGACGAAGTCCTCGTGCAGCGACTTGCCGGCGTCCTCCTCCAGGTGCGCGCGCACCAGGCGCACCGATTTCTTCTCGTCGCCGAGCCAGAACTCCACTGCGCCTCCCTGCACCACCGGGATCTCGTACTGCGAGATCTGGTAGCCCTTGGGCAGGTCGGGATAGAAGTAGTTCTTGCGCGCGAAGATGCTGCGCGGCGCCACGTGGGCGCCGATGGCCAGGCCGAAGCGGATCGCCCGCTCCACCGCGCCGCGGTTCATCACCGGCAGCGTGCCGGGCAAGGCCAGGTCCACCGGGCAGGCCTGCGTGTTGGGCTCGGCGCCGAACTCGGTCGGCGCGCGGCTGAAGATCTTGCTTTCGGTGGAGAGCTGGGCGTGGGTCTCGAAGCCGATGACGACTTCGTAGCCGTGAACGAGCTTGCTCATTTAGAAGCCCTCCGGCCGGCGCAGGTGGAAATCGGTCGCCTGCTGGAAGCGGTGGGCGGCGTTCAGCAGCTTGGCCTCGTCGAAGTAGTTGCCGATCAACTGCAGGCCCACGGGCAGCGGCTTGCCGCCGCCTTCCACGAAGCCGCAGGGGATGCTCATGCCGGGCAGGCCCGCCAGCGAGCCGGGCAGCGTGAAGATGTCGGCCAGGTAGTCGGCCACCGGGTCGCCGCCGTGCTCGCCGAGGTGCCACGCCACGGTGGGCGCCACCGGGCCGGCGATCAGGTCGCATTCCTTGAACGCGCGCTGGAAATCGTCCGCGATCATGCGGCGGATCTTCTGCGCCTGCAGGTAGTAGGCATCGTAGTAGCCGTGCGAGAGCACATAGGTGCCCACCATGATGCGGCGCTGCACCTCCAGCCCGAAGCCTTCGGCGCGCGTCTTCTTGTACATGTCCAGCAGGTCGCCGTACTGCTGCGCGCGATGGCCGAACTTCACGCCGTCGAAGCGCGAGAGATTCGAGCTCGCCTCGGCCGGCGCGATGATGTAGTAGACGGGGATCGCCAGCTCGGTGCGCGGCAGCGAGATCTCGACCCGTTTCGCGCCGAGCTTCTCGTATTCGCGCAGGGCCGCCTCGATCGCGGCGCGCACATCCGGCGCCACGCCTTCGGCGAAGAACTCCTTCGGCACGCCGATGCGCAGGCCTTCGATGGAGCCCTCCAACGTGCGCGTGAAATCCTCGGCGGGAACGTCCAGCGAAGTGGAATCGCGATCCGGGTCCGGCCCGCAGATCGCCGACAGCAGCAGCGCGCAGTCTTCGGCCGTGCGCGCCATGGGGCCCGCCTGGTCGAGGCTGGAGGCGTAGGCGATCATTCCGTAGCGCGAGGCGCGGCCGTAGGTCGGCTTGATGCCCGTGATGCCGCAGAACGAGGCCGGCTGGCGGATCGAGCCGCCGGTGTCGGTGCCGGTGGCCGCGGCGGCCAGGCCGGCGGCCACGGCCACCGCGCTGCCGCCCGAGGAGCCGCCCGGGATACGCGACTTGTCCCACGGATTCCTGACCGGCCCGTAGGCGGAATTCTCGTTGGCCGAGCCCATGGCGAACTCGTCGCAATTGAGCTTGCCCAGCGTCACCGTGCCGGCATCGGCCAGGCGCTGCACCACCGTCGCATCGAAGGGCGAGCGGTAGTTCGCCAGCATCTTCGAGCCGGCGGTGCTGGGGAAGTCGCGCGTGACGAAGATGTCCTTGTGCGCGATCGGCACGCCGGCCAGCGGCCCGCCGTCGCCGGCCGCGATGCGCTCGTCAGCTGCGCGGGCCTGCTTCAGCGTGCATTCCTCGTTGGTGGCGAGATAGGCGCCGAGGTCCGCGTGGGCCCGCACGCGCCCCAGGTAGTGGCCGGCCAGTTCGACGGCGGAGACTTCCCTGGCCTTGAGCTTGCCGGCCAGCTCCGCGAGGGTGTGGTGGTGCAGTTGACGGCTCACTCGATCACCTTCGGGACGAGGAACAACCCGCGCTCCACGGAGGGCGCGCTGCGCTGGTTCTGCTCGCGGGCGTCCGGTTCGCTGGCCACGTCCTCGCGCAGGCGCAGTTGCACGTCGCGCACGGCCGCCACCGGGTGCGTCAGCGGCTGAACGCCGGAGGTGTCCACCGCGCGCATCTTTTCGACCAGCGCGAAGAAGCCATTGATCTGGGAGAGCATGCGCTCGCTCTCCTGCGCATGCAGCTCCAGCCGCGCCAGGTGCGCGATACGCGCGATGTCTTGGGAGTTCAGGGACATGGTGAAAATACGTCTTGCGCCACAACGGCTTGTAACGTGCGCGCGGGCCGCGCACGGGGGGTCCGGCACAGGGGATCGGGTATTATCCCGCCTTCGGCGAGCGATGCTCCGCCGCCCGGTGCAACGGCCGCGCAAGGCGGCCGCTTTCGCGACAAGAAGAGGATTCCCCCCATGTTCGGAGCTTTCCGACGCTATTTGTCCACGGACCTGGCCATCGACCTGGGTACCGCCAACACCCTGATCTTCGTGCGCGACAAGGGGATCGTGCTCGATGAACCTTCCGTCGTGGCGATCCGCCACGAAGGGGGCCCCCAGGGCAAGAAATCGATCCAGGCCGTGGGCCACGAAGCCAAGGCCATGCTGGGCAAGGTGCCCGGCAACATCGAGGCCATCCGCCCGATGAAGGACGGCGTGATCGCCGACTTCACCGTCACCGAGCAGATGCTCAAGCAGTTCATCAAGATGGTCCACCCCCGGTCCGTCCTGAAGCCCAGCCCGCGCATCATCATCTGCGTGCCCTGCGGCTCCACCCAGGTGGAGCGGCGCGCCATCCGCGAGTCGGCGCTGGGCGCCGGCGCCTCCGAGGTGTACCTGATCGAGGAGCCCATGGCCGCTGCCATCGGCGCCGGCCTGCCCGTCTCCGAAGCCTCCGGCTCGATGGTGGTCGACATCGGCGGCGGCACCACCGAGGTCGGCGTGATCTCGCTGGGCGGCATGGTCTACAAAGGCAGCGTGCGGGTGGGCGGCGACAAGTTCGACGAGGCCATCATCAGCTACATCCGCCGCAACTACGGCATGCTGATCGGCGAGCCCACCGCCGAAAGCATCAAGAAGCAGATCGGCTCCGCCTTTCCCGGCAGCGAGGTCAAGGAGATGGAAGTCAAGGGCCGCAACCTCTCCGAGGGCGTGCCGCGCAGCTTCACCATCAGCTCCAACGAGATCCTGGAAGCGCTCACCGATCCGCTGAACAACATCGTGTCGGCCGTGAAGAACGCGCTGGAGCAGACCCCCCCGGAGCTGGGCGCCGACATCGCCGAGCGCGGCATGATGCTCACCGGCGGCGGCGCGCTGCTGCGCGACCTCGATCGCCTGCTGGCCGAGGAGACGGGCCTGCCGGTGCTGGTGGCCGAAGACCCGCTCACCTGCGTGGTGCGGGGCTGCGGCATCGCGCTGGAACGCATGGAACGGCTGGGCTCCATCTTCACCAGCGAATGACGCCATGACGCGCGCCGCGCTGCGGCGCGGGATGACACGCCTGCCGTGCCAGGCGTGACAATATCGTGCTCTTTGTGTTTCGCATCGAGCACAGCGAAGTCACCCCGCCATGCCCTTAGGCACCCTCGACCGCACGCCGCCGCCGTTCTTCAAGCAGGGGCCCTCGGCGCTTTCCAAGCTGATGGTCTGCAGCGCCCTGGCGCTGTTCCTGATGGTGGCCGACGTGCGCTTCAAGATCACCCAGCCGATCCGCTCGGCGATGGCCACGGTGCTGTTCCCGGCGCAGTGGCTGGCGATGCGGCCGGTGCTGGCCGTGCGGGTGGCGCAGGACTACTTCACCACCCTCAACACGGCGCTGCGCAACGAGGAGGCGGCCCGCCGCCGGCTGGTGCAGCAGTCGCAGCGCGCCAACCAGGTCGAGCAGCTCACGCTGGAAAACACGCAGTTGCGCAAGTTGCTCCAGCTGCGCGAACGGCTGAACACGCCCACCCAGGCCGCCGAGGTGCTCTACGACGCGGCCGACCCCTACACCCGCAAGGTGGTGATCGACAAGGGGCTGGCCCAGGGCATCGAAGCGGGCTCGCCGGTGATCGACGAATCGGGCGTGCTCGGCCAGGTGACGCGCGTGCATCCGCTGATCAGCGAAGTCACCCTGGTGACGGACGCCGAGCAGGCGATTCCCGTGGTGAACACCCGCACCGGCGTGCGCGGCATCACCTACGGCGACGCCGGCCGCTTCGGCAGCGGCGGGCTGGAGCTGCGCTACATGGCCGCCAACGCCGACGTGCAGCCGGGCGACCTGCTCACCACCAGCGGCGTGGACGGCGTCTATCCCCCCGGCATCCCGGTGGCCAAGGTGGCGCGGGTGGAGCGCCGGGCCGATTCGGCCTTCGCCAAGATCGTCTGCCAGCCGCGGGCGCTGGTGGACGGCGCCCAGCACGTGATGGTGCTCAAGCCGCTGCTGTCGCAGATCCCGCCGCGGCCGGCGCCGGAAGATGCCGCGCCGGCGGCCAGGAAGGGCCGCAAGTGAGGAAGCCGACCGCATGATCATGCGCCCCGGGCAGCCGCTGCTGCTGCCCGCCAATCCGTTCTTCATCTGGTTCACGCTGATCGTCGCGATGATGATCAACATGCTGCCGCTCGGGCGCGTCCCCTGGATGCCCGACGTGCTGGCGGTGGTGATCGTGTTCTGGAGCGTGCACCAGCCGCTGCGGGTGGGCGTGATCGCCGCCTTCATCTTCGGCCTGGCGGTGGACGTGCACCAGGCCTCGCTGCTGGGCCAGCACGCGCTGGCCTACACCACGCTGAGCTACTTCGCCATCACCATCCACCGCCGGCTGCTCTGGTTCACGGTGCCGTCGCAGGCGGTGCAGGTGCTGCCCCTGTTCGCCGCCGCCCACGGCATCGAGCTGGCCATCCGCATGCTGGCCGGCGCACCCTTTCCCGGCACCAGCTTCCTGCTCGCGCCCGTGGTGGAAGCCGCACTTTGGCCGGTCGCGAGCGTGCTGCTGCTGCTGCCGCAACGCAGGGCCCCGGATCCGGACGAGAATCGGCCGCTCTAAGGGCCATGACCGAACTCCGCGACCTCCAGTCCGAACTGCTGCGCTTTCGCAACCGGGTGCTGGCCGCCAGCGGCGTGGTGCTGCTGGGCTTCCTGCTGCTGCTCGCCCGCCTGGTGTGGCTGCAGGTGGTGCACCACGAGCACTTCGACGAGCAGGCGGAATCGAACCGCACGGCGATCGTCCCGATCGTGCCGAACCGCGGCCAGATCCTGGACCGCAACGGCATCGTGCTGGCCAGCAACTATTCGGCCTACACGCTGGAGATCACGCCCTCGCGCGTGGGCCGCCCGCTGGAGGCGGTGATCGACGAACTGGCCCACATCGTGGACATCCAGCCGCGCGACCGGCGGCGCTTCCGCAAGCTGCAGGAGGAAGGCAGGAGCATCGCCTCGCTGCCGATCCGCACCAAGCTCAGCGACGAGGAGGTGGGCCGCTTCACGGCCCACCGCTTCCGCTTCCCGGGCGTGGAGATCAAGGCCAGGCTGTTTCGCCACTACCCGCTGGGAGAGCTGGCCAGCCACGCCATCGGCTACATCGGGCGCATCAACGAGCGCGAGAAGGCGCAGATCGGCGAGTGGCCGGAGGAGGAACAGGCCAACTACCGCGGCACCGAGTCCATCGGCAAGCTGGGGGTGGAGCAGAGCTACGAGGCGCGGCTGCACGGGGCCACGGGGGTGGAGCAGGTCGAGACCTCCGCCGGCGGGCGCGCCGTGCGCCAGCTGGCCAGCAGCCCGGCGACGCCCGGCGACACCGTGGTGCTGTCGCTGGACATCAAGCTGCAGAAGCTGGTGGAAGACCTGTACGGCGAGCGGCGCGGCGCGCTGGTGGCCATGGACCCGAAGACCGGCGAGATCCTGGCCTTCGTCAGCAAGCCCACCTTCGACCCCAACCTGTTCGTCGACGGCATCGACCACGAGAACTGGCAGGCCCTGAACGAGTCGATCGACAAGCCGCTGCTCAATCGGGCCCTGCGCGGCACCTACCCGCCCGGCTCCACCTACAAGCCCTTCATGGCGCTGGCGGCGCTGGAAACCGGCACCCGTTCGGCCAGCCAGGTGATCCTGGACCAGGGCTCCTGGACCTTCGGCGGCCACGTGTTCCGCAGCCACGGCGACAAGGGCCTGGGCCCGGTGGACCTGCACACCAGCATCGTCCGATCGAGCAACGTCTACTACTACTCGCTGGCCAACGAGATGGGCGTCGACCGGATGCACGACTTCATGAAGCCCCTGGGCTTCGGCCAGATCACGGGCATCGACGTGGCCGGCGAGGTGCGCGGCGTGCTGCCGAGCCAGGAGTGGAAGCGCAACTACTACCGCCGGCCGGAGCAGCAGAAGTGGTACCCCGGCGAGACCATCTCGCTGGGCATCGGCCAGGGCTACAACAGCTTCACGATGCTGCAGCTGGCGCACGCCCTGTCGGCGGTGGTGAACGAGGGCGTGAAGCACCGGCCGCACCTGGTGATCGCCACCGAGGACGCCCGCAGCCGCCAGCGCGCCGCCGTGCCCAAGGCGCAGCCGACCGACCTGGGCTTGCAGGAGGCGCACCTCGAAGCGGTGCGGCAGGCCATGGTGGGCGTCACCCGGCAGGGCACCTCCACGCGGGTGTTCCAGGGCGCCGGCTATGTCTCCGGCGGCAAGACCGGCACCGCGCAGGCCGTGGGCATCGGCCAGCGCGAGCGCTACGACGCGTCCAGGCTGGAGGAGCACCAGCGCGACCACTCGCTCTACATCGCCTTCGCCCCGGCCGACGCGCCGAAGATCGCCCTGGCCCTGGTGGTGGAGAACGCCGGCTTCGGCGCGGCCTCGGCGGCGCCGATCGCCCGGCGCGTGTTCGACTACGCCCTGATGAACCAGTACCCGAGCGAGCAGGACCTGCTGGCCGTGCGCGAGGGCAAGGCAAGCAGCCCGATCGGCACGCCGCGGCTGGCGAGCGGGATGCCCTGGCCGCCCGAAGACGCCCTCTCCGGCGCCGAGCTGGCCGCGGCGCCGGCCGCGGTCGCCGTGCCGGCCGAGCAGACCGTCGCGGCCGCGTTCTCGCCGCTGGCGCGCGCCACCACCGGCACGCCCACCCACGGCACGCGGTCGGCGCCGCGGCGGCGCCACGGCCCCTCCGCGCGGGAGGAAGATCGGCGCCTGCAGTCCGTGCCATGACCGAACTCCGCAACGTCGAAGCCGACCTGTCGCGATTCCGCGGCCGGGTGCTGGTCGCGAGCGTCGCAGTGCTGGTGCTGTTCCTGCTGCTGGTGGCGCGCCTGCTGTACCTGCAGGTCATGCGGCACGAGGATCTCGACGAGCAGGCCGAGGCGAATCGCACGGCCATCGTGCCGATCGTGCCGAACCGCGGGCTGATCCTCGATCGCAACGGCATCGTGCTGGCGACCAACTACTCGGCCTACACGCTGGAGATCACGCCCTCGCGCCTCACGCGCCCGCTCGACACCGTGGTCGACGAGCTGGGGCAGGTGATCGAGATCCAGCCGCGCGACAAGCGCCGCTTCAGGAAGCTGCTGGAGGAGAGCAAGAGCATCGACTCGCTGCCGATCCGCACCAAGCTCACCGACGAGGAAGTCGCGCGCTTCACGGTGCAGCGCTTCCGCTTCCCCGGCGTGGACATCAAGGCCCGGCTGTTTCGCAACTATCCCTGGGGCGAACTGGCCAGCCACGCCATCGGCTACATCGGCCGCGTCAACCAGGCCGAGAAGAAGCAGATGGAGGACTGGCCGGAGGACGAGCAGGCCAACTACCGCGGCACCGAGTACATCGGCAAGCTGGGCGTGGAGCAGAGCTACGAGAAGCAGTTGCACGGCATCACGGGCGTGGAGCAGGTCGAGACTTCCGCCGGCGGCCGCGCCGTGCGCAAGCTGGCCTCCACGCCGGCCACGCCGGGCGACACGGTGAAGCTGTCGATCGACATCAAGCTGCAGAAGCTGGTGGAAGACCTGTACGGCGACCGCCGCGGCGCCTTCGTCGCCATCGACCCCAAGACCGGCGAGGTGCTGGCCTTCGTCAGCAAGCCCACCTTCGATCCCAACCTGTTCGTCGACGGCATCGACCAGGAGAACTGGCAGGCGCTGAACGAGTCGATCGACAAGCCGCTGCTCAATCGGGCCCTGCGCGGCACCTATCCGCCCGGCTCCACCTTCAAGCCCTACATGGCGCTGGCGGCGCTGGAAACCGGCAAGCGCCGGCCCGAGCAGGCGATCAGCGACCCCGGCTACTTCTGGTTCGGCAACCACCAGTTCCGCGACGACAAGCCGGGCGGCCACGGCACGGTGGACATGTACAAGTCCATCGTCCAGTCCTGCGACACCTACTACTACATCCTGGCCAACGACATGGGCGTGGACCTGATGCACGAGCAGCTGTCGCACTTCGGCTTCGGCGAGGTCACGGGCATCGACATCCAGGGCGAATCCCACGGCCTGCTGCCCTCCACCGAGTGGAAGCGCAAGGCCTTCAAGCGGCCGGAGCAGCAGAAGTGGTATGCCGGCGAGACCATCTCGCTGGGCATCGGCCAGGGCTACAACAACTTCACGCCGCTGCAGCTGGCCACCGCGATGGCGACCATCTCCAATCCCCAGGGCGCGCGCATGAGGCCGCACCTGGTGCGCGAGATCGTGGACACCACGACGAGGCAGGGCCACCCGGTCCAGCCCGAGCAGGTCGGCCAGCTCACCGCCAAGCCGGAGAACCTGGCGATCGTCCGCAAGGCGATGGTGGGCGTGACCGTCGAGGGCACGTCGGCGGCGGCCTTCCGCGGCGCGCAGTACACCAGCGGCGGCAAGACCGGCACGGCGCAGGTGGTGGGCATCGCCCAGGGCGCGAAGTACAGCCACGCCAACACCGAGGAGCGGCACCGCGACCACGCGCTCTACATCGCCTACGCGCCGGCCGAGGATCCGAAGATCGCGATCGGCATGATCGTGGAGAACGCCGGCTTCGGCGCCTCCAACGCCGCGCCGATCGCGCGCCGCGCCTTCGACTACTACCTGCTGGGCCAGTACCCGAGCCAGGAGGACATGGCGGCGGTGAAGATCGGCAAGGCCACCACGCCGCTCGGCACAGCGCGGCCCGCCAGAGAGTTCGCCTGGCCGCCGGCGAGCAGTTCCGCCGCCGGCGCGCCGATGACGCCGGCCAGCGCCGGCGCCATGCCGCAGGCCTCGCTGCAGACCGGTCCGCTGATCGCGGCGGCCTTCTCGCCGGTGGCCAATGCCACGGTCGGCACGCCCACGGCGGGGACGAACGTGTGGGTGCCGCGCTGGCGCGACCCGGCCGCCTATGTGCCGGCGGCCGCGAAAGCGGCGCCCAAGCCGGCGGCGCGCGGCGCCCCGGCGCCCAGGCAGGTGCACGCGGGCGTGGACGTCAGAGCGCGGCGGGCACCGTCATCGGATGGTCGGGCCACTCCTGCGGCGCCTGCGGAGTGATGCCCGAGGCCTGCAGCAGCCAGGCCGTCACCGCTTCGGGCATCGCCATCACGTGGCCGGGGAAGCGCCCGGAAGCAAAGCCGACGTGGCCGCCCTCGCGCGGCTGCCACAGGGTCAGGGAGGTGCTCACGTCCTTCTGCTGCGGCAGGCTCGCGGCCGGCACGAAGGGATCGTTCAGCGCATTGAGCGCCAGCGCCGGGATGCGGATGCGGTGCAGGTGCGGCTTGGCCGAGGCGCGCGACCAGTAGTCCTCGGTGCTGGTGAAGCCGTGCACCGGCGCGGTGAAGATGTTGTCGAACTCGTAGAGGTCGCGCGCGCGCCGCAGCGCCTCGCGGTCGAACAGGCCCGGGTGCTGGGCCCACTTCTGCAGCGCCTTGGGCTTCATGGTGTGCAGGAACATGGTGGTGTAGACCATGCGGTTGAAGCCCTTGCCGATCCTGTGCCCGCCGGCCGCGAGGTCCAGCGGCGAACTGACCGCCGCCACGGCCTGGGCGACGGCGGCCGCGCCTTCGCCGGCCTCGGCCGCCCAGCGCAGCAGCGCATTGCCGCCCAGCGAGACGCCCACCGCCACGATCGGCCCCGGGTGCTGCTGGCGCAGCCGCCGCAGGATGAAGTCGATCTCCGCGTGGTCGCCCGAGTGGTAGGCGCGCGGCGCCAGGTTGGGCTCGCCGCTGCAGCCGCGGAAGTGCGGCACCACGTAGGTGAGCTTGCCGCGCCAGGCCACGTCCGCGAACGCTTCCGAGTAGTGGCTGTGCGAAGAGCCTTCGAGGCCGTGGAACAGCACGATCAGCGGCCGGCGCGCGGAGACGTCGCTGGCCAGAAAGTCGAGGTCGACGAAGTCGCCGTCGGGCGTCGCCCAGCGCTCGCGCCGGTAGGCCGGCACCGGCCCGCGCGTGCGGTGCGCGCACAGCGCCGCCCAGATGGTCTGCAGGTTGCCTCCCGGCAGCCACGCGGGCGCCGTGTACGCCTGCACGAAGGCGCTAGTGGAGGACCGATGGCGCATCCGAGACTTCCTGGATCTCGCTGGTGGTGCCGGGGCTGGCGTGGTGGGCCACCAGGCGCCAGCCCTGGGCCGTGCGGTGGTAGACGTTGGTCGCGATCACCCAGGCGTTGCTGGGGCCGCTGGTCGTCAGCACCTCCACCCGCTCCACCAGGTTGTGCACGGCGCTGGCCACCGAGACGATCTTGCGCACCCGCTCCGGCCACGCGCGCACGGTGCCGCCGTCGCCGAACATCGCCTCGAAGGTGGCCCGGATGGCTGTTGCGCCGACCACACGCGGCCCGCCAGGATGGATGCAGAAGATCTCGTCTTCGTCCGCCCAGCAGGCCATGAGCTTCTCGATGTCCCCGCGCTGGAGGGCATCGTAGAAAGCGGCTTCCACATCGTCGGCGTCGCCTTCGAGACTGGCGGCCTGCAGCTTCGAGTTGCGCATGGTTACATCTTTCTCCGATTGTGCCGAAGCCGGCTCATCCAAGCCAGCGCCGCAGCACGTCCTCCAGCTGCCCCTGTGAAGCCTGCCACACCAGCTCCGGCGCGGCAACGTGGATGCCGGGCGGCGCCCTGCGCAAGGCGGCGGAGAGCAGCTCCGCCACCTTGACGGCCCGCACCGGCTGCTCCGCGGCAGGCACCATGTACTTGAACACGGCCAGCATCCAGTGCGCCAGCCGGCTCAGCGGCTGGCCCCGCCGGCCCGCGGCGGGCTTCTGGGCCGAGCGCACGATCAGCACCCGCTCGAAGCCGAGGCTGGCGACCGCCTGCTCGTCGAGGCTGGCCAGCCCGCGCTTGAGCGCCTGCGGCAGCCGCCCCGGCGCATGCGGCAGCACCACGGCCAGCGTGCGCACGCCGCTGGCGCGCAGCCAGCGTGCCAGCGCCGGCAGCTGCTCGGGGCTCGGCGTCCAGAGGGCGCGCTCGCGCTGGTAGAACATGCGCGGCGGATCGAACAGCACCACGCCGATGTCGGCCTGCCCCCGCGGCCACTGCGCCGGCTCGTCGGCGGGCACCAGCAGCGTCTGCACGTTGCGCATGCCCTCGGTGACGGGCTCGCGCGCGAGCACCTGCGTGGCCGCATAGGCCGAGGAGCCGGCGAGCCGCCGCAGCACCTCGTTGCCGAGCGCGCCCGTGGCACCGGCGATGAGCAGGCGCGGCCGGCGAGCCGGGG
>Ga0255338_1002819_pt1 | contig 23274 bp, 26 predicted proteins | sample MeOH1_35cm_T4_19_FD_203715 | JGI IMG/M metagenome (GOLD analysis project Ga0255338, IMG submission 203715) | Sandy soil microbial communities from University of British Columbia, Vancouver, Canada - MeOH1_35cm_T4_195 | ecosystem: Engineered > Artificial ecosystem > Sand microcosm > Unclassified ...
CGGTCTTTGGAGAGACGCCCCGCGTGATGGGCGCATCGGGTGAGAAAGCCTCACGGCGCTCGACAGGCTGAGCCTCCAAGGAGGCCCCACGCGGCTGGAACGCAGATAGCACTCCGAAGAGCGCAGGGGGCACATCGGGCTTTGCGACGCTCAAGTCAACCCACGCACTGGGAATAGTCCCGGCAGTTGCCTTTTGGCCGCAGGGCGTGGGAAGCCTCCCACATGACGAAACGCATGCTGCTGGTCGCCGCCGCGGCCCTGGTGGACGTGGACGGCCGGGTGCTGATCTGCCAGCGGCCGGAGGGCAAGCAGCTGGCCGGCCTGTGGGAGTTTCCCGGCGGCAAGGTCGAGCCCGGCGAGACGCCGGAGGCCTGCCTGATCCGCGAGCTGGAGGAGGAGTTGGGCATCGTGGTCAGCCAGGCCTGCCTGGCCCCCTTCGTGTTCGCCAGCCACGAGTACGAGAGCTTTCATCTGCTGATGCCGCTCTATCTGGTGCGGCGCTGGGAGGGCCAGGTGACCAACCGCGAGCACAAGGCCATGGCCTGGGTCAGGCCCAACGACATGGACAGCTATCCGATGCCGCCGGCCGACGCGCCGCTGGTGGCCTGGCTCCGGGACCTGATCTGATGCGCCAGGCGACCCGCATTCTGGACGTGCCGACGCCGGCCCAGGGCCTGCACGAGATCACCGCCGAGGTCGTGGCCTGGGTGAACGAGCAGGAGATGACCACCGGTCTGCTGACCCTGTTCTGCCGCCACACGTCGTGCTCGCTGCTGATCCAGGAGAACGCCGACCGCAACGTCCGCGCCGATCTCCAGGACTGGGTCGCCCAGGTGGCGCCCGAGAGCCGCGCCTACCGCCATCAGGACGAGGGGCCCGACGACATGCCCGCCCACCTGCGCGCGGCGCTGACCGGGGTGCAGCTTTCGATCCCGCTCATCGAGCGGCGCCTGGCTCTGGGGACCTGGCAGGGGATCTACCTGTTCGAGCATCGCCGCCGCCCGCACCGCCGCGAGGTGGCGCTGCACCTCATGGGAGTCTGAGCGGTGCGCGCCCTGCTGGCGGCCCTGGCCCTGGCCCTGGTCCTGCCGGGTTCGGCCCACGCCGCCTGGAAGGTCCTGGACTTCCCCAAGGCGGACACGACCCTGCGGGCCGTGGGCGTCACCGGGCCGAAGCAGTTCCACGTCTCCGGCTCCAAGGGGACCTACGCGGTCACCGACGACGGCGGGACGACCTGGCGGATGGCGACGCCGCCGGGCGGGGAGGCGCTGGACTTCCGCGGCCTGGCGGGCCTCGACCCGAAGACCACGGTCCTGACCAGCGCCGGCGACGGCCCGGCGGGCCAGGCGAAGGTCTTTCGCACGGCCGACGCCGGCCTGACCTGGTCGCTGACCTTCGAGACCCGCTTGCCGGGCAGCTTCCTCGACGCGGTCGCCTTCCGCGACGCTCGGCGGGGCTTCATCCTGGGTGACCCGATCGACGGGCGTTGGTTCCTGCTGCGCACCGCCGACGGCGGAAAGTCCTGGACGCGCGCCGAGGGGCCGGCGGTCGAGTCGGGGGAGGCCGCCTTCGCCGCCAGCAACTCGGCCCTGTTCCTGGGCGCCCGGTCGGAGGCCTGGATCGTCTCGGGCGGGCTGGCGAAGGGCCGCGTCTTCCATTCGAAGGACGATGGCCGGACCTGGACGGTCTCGGAGACTTCGCTGTCCGCCGGCGCCACGTCGGGAGTCTTCGGCGGCCTGGCCCTGCGCCGCGACCGCGCGGTGGTGGTGGGCGGCGACTACAAGGAAGAGCTCCGCGCCGGGCCCAGCCTCGCGGTCGGCGGGGGCCGCGACTGGACCCTGCCGCCGCACGCGGGAACGCCGCGCCTGCTGGAGGGCGTCGGCCGGCTCGACGCCAGGACCCTGATCGCCGTGGGCCCGCGCGGCACGTCGCTGAGCGAGGACGACGGCGCGACCTGGCGCCAGGTCGACGACCAGGCCTTCCACGCCATCGGCTGCCGCGCGGGCGTCTGCGTGGCCGCCGGCGGCAAGGGTCACGTCGCGGTCTGGGAACCTACTCCCTAGGGGCGAACGTTCACCGAACGGTGTTGCGCTGTGTCGCAGAGCGTACGGTATGGCTTGGTGGTAAGCAGACGTCGAGGCGTCGGAAAACCATGAGGAAACCCAAGCCCAGCATCGAGACCGACGCCCGCCTTGCTGCCCTCGTGAACAGTATCGGCGACGTCTATTATGTCCTCGACCGGCAGTGGCGGCTGGTCATGTTCAATGAGGCGGCCGTCGAGTTCTTCGGCCGGCCGCGAGAAGAGATCCAGGGCAAGCTGCTGTGGGACCTCTATCCGGACAGTCGCACTTCGCCGTTCGTCCCCTACCTCGAACGCGCCATGAACGAGGGCCAGCCCGGCCGCCTGCTGGCGCCGTCGAAGCTCCGGCCCGACCGCCTCGTCGATTTCCGCGCGGCGCCGCTGGGCGATGACGGCATCGGCGTGTCGCTGGTGGACGTCACCGAACGGGTGCAGGCCGAGGAGGCCATGCGCGAGAGCCGGGAGCGGCTGGATCTGGCCGTCGGCGCGCACGCCATCGGCATCTTCGACTGGCACGTGCCCAGCGGCCGGATCGTCTGGAGCCGCGAGCTGGAGACCATCTTTGGCCTGGAGCCGGGCGCCTTCGAGGGCACGGCCGAGGCCTTCCAGCAGCGGGTTGTGGCCGAGGACCTGCCGGCCGCTCGGGCTCACACCGAGGCTGCTCTCGCCGCGGGGCGCGACCTCATCGACTTCAATTTCCGCATCCGTCGGGCCGACGGGGCGATCCGCTGGCTCGAGGGCGCCGCGAGGGTGGTCTACGGGCCGGACGGCGCGCCGGAGCGGATCGTCGGCACCAACTTCGACGTCACCGAGCGCGTGCTGGCCGAACAGGCGATGCGCGAGAGCCGCGAGCGCCTCGACATGGCCGTCGGCGCCCACGTGGTCGGCATCTTCGACTGCGACCTGACGACCGGCGCGGCGACCTGGTCGGGGGAGATGGAGGACATCTTCGGCCTGCGCCGGGGCACGTTCGAGGGCCACATGGAACACTTCCGCAAGCGGGTCGTCCCGGAGGACCTGGCGCGCATCGAGGCGGAGAGCGCGGCGGCCGTGGCGGCGGGCGAGGAGGTCGGCCACTACGAGTTCCGGATCGTTCGCGCCGACGGCGCGATCCGATGGCTGGAGGGGGCGGCCCGCTTCGTCCTCGGGGCCGACGGCGAGGCGGTGCGCATCGTCGGCACCAACGTCGACATCACCGAGCGCAAGACCGCCGAACAGCGCCAGCGGCTGCTGGTCAACGAGCTGAACCACCGGGTGAAGAACACCCTGGCGATCGTCCAGGCGATCGCCTGGCAGTCGTTCCGGTCCGGCGGCATGCTGAAGCCGGCCCGGGAGTCCTTCGAGGGTCGGCTGGCGGCGCTGGCGGCCGCGCATGACGTCCTGAACCGGCAGAGCTGGGAAAGCGCTTCGATCGCCCAGATCGTCGCCGAGGCGGTCGGACCGCAGGATCCGGGCGACGGGCGCCTGACGGTGCACGGGCCGCACGTGAACCTGGAGCCGAAGACCGCCGTGGCCCTGGCGCTGGCCACGCACGAACTCGCCACCAACGCGGTGAAGTATGGCGCTCTGTCCACGCCGGACGGCCGCGTGGACGTGTGCTGGACGACGGACGGCGGGCTCCTGCGCCTCACCTGGTGCGAGACCGGCGGGCCCGCGGTCGAGGGGCCCATTCAGCGGGGCTTCGGCGCCCGGCTGCTGGAACAAGGGCTTGCCGAGGAACTGAAGGGCTCCGTCCGGATCGAGTTCCGGTCCGAGGGCGTGGTCTGCTCGGTGGAGGCCCAGCTCGCGGCGTGAGCCCGCCGGCTCAGTCCAGCGACGCTCGCCGCATCGCCTTCGCGGGTCGGGTGGCGTCCACCACGCACCGGCCGGGGTCGGTCATGGCGTGGACGCCCAGGCAGTAGATGTCCTCGTAGTGGGTCCCGGCCGCGGCCAGGCACTGGTGGTAGTTGAGCTTGGCGATGCGCAGGCACTGGCCGCTCCTGGCTTCGCTCATCAGCGAGCGGCCGGCGCCGTCCTGGCCCAGCACCGACAGCGCCGCCAGCGCCACGCCGCGCGCCACCACCGGGCTGGTCCCGCCGCGCCGCCCGCCCTCGGCCAGGGCCGCGGTCAGGCGGGCGCGGTCGGCGGGGTCGGCGCGATAGCCGGCCGCCTGTTTCACCGCCGCCAGCCGCTGCGGACCGTTGGTCAGGCGCGCCCGCGACCAGGCCTGGTGCTGCACGCTGTAGGAGGCTTTCTTCACCCGCGCCCCGGCGTCGGCCAGCGCCTCGCCCCGGCGGGCCAGGGCGGCGTTGGCCCGCGCCGCGGCGGCGGCGGCGCCCGGCAGGTCCATGGCCGCGTCCGGATCGGCCGGCAGGCGGCGCGAGACCTCCCGGCCCTTGGCTCGCACGCCCGCCACGAACGACGGCTCCTGCAGGGCGGCCAGGGCGGCATAGGCGATCATGCCCGCCTCCAGCTCCTTGGGTTCGTAGCCGGCGCCGGTCCTTAAGCGCTCGGCGATCTCGCCCGGCCCGGAGAACGACGCGTCGATGGCCGTGGCCCTGCGCGTATAGGCCTCGAAGGCGCTGGCCCGGCCGGTGAGCGTGGCCCCGACGCCGACGTAGGGCCCCTTCTTCTGCGGCTTCTGCGGCGCGGAGCTCGTGGTGGCGCAGCCGGCCAGCGCGACGGCCGCGGCAAGGGCCAGGAACTTGAACGTGTTGGCGACCATCTGGACCCCCGCTGTGAGGAGCCCCCCGCGCCAGTTTCCGGCGGCGATGGTTAGCAAAGGCTTATGGCGAAGCTTCCGGTCGTGCGGTTTGCGGCCGGGCCGCCAAGCCTGCTCAGGTCGGCGATCAGCCGCCCTGCGTCGGTGACCCCATCACTTCCGCCGGCGCCCAGCCCGTCACGGTCAGGATTTCGAAGGTCGCGGGGATGCGGCCGTCCTCGCCGCCGAAGCGCTCGAAGTAAAGCTGGAAGGTCCGTTCCAGTAGAGCGCGCGTGAGCGGTTTCGGATGACGATCCGCCAGCACGCTGGTTTCGCCCATCTGGCGCAGGTCGGCGATCAGCTTCAGCGGATGCTCGTAGCGGACCGTGACCGTGTCGATGTCGCTGACCGGCTGCACGAAGCCCGCGCGCTGCAGCAGGTTGGCCGCGTCCTGGGCGTCGGCGAACGGCGAGACGCGGCTGCCCGCGCCGCCCAGGATCTCGCTCTCGGCCGCCACCAGCGACTGGCGCAGTTCGGTCAGCGTCGTGCCGCCCAGGAACGCCCCGATGAACAGGCCGTCGGGCCGGAGCGCGCGGCGGATCTGGATCAGGGCGCCGACCACGTCGTTGGTCCAGTGCAGGCCCAGCGTCGAGACGATGAGATCGAAGCTGGCGTCGGCGAACGGCATCCGCTCCTCGTCCGCGACGATCCGCGGGCCCGTCCGGCCAACCAGCATCCGGTGCGAGAGATCGGCCTCGATCAGGGCCCCGACCTTGCCCGGCGCCTCCGTCGCCAGCGCCTCGGCGAACGCGCCACCGCGCGCGGAGAGGTCGACGGCCAGCGGAAAGCTGCGCAGGATGGGCGCCAGGCGCTCGGCCACGTCTTGGGCCGCCCGGCGCTGCAGGAAGTCCGCGTTCGCGTAACCCCGGGCCGCACGGTCCAGGCGCTTGCGGTGCAGGGTGCGGTCGAAGAGGAGCGGGGGCGCGGGCATGGCCGCGGAAGATGGCGAATTCGCCGCGAGTTGGAAGCCCCGAGTCCAGATGGCCTGGCGGGTGGCCCTCGATATGCTGTTTCCGCCGCAGTCGCTGGACGGTGGTCCCCGGCCGCTGGCGGGCGGATTTTCCGCCGGCGCCTGGAGCCGGATCCGCTTCCTGGACGGCCCGGTCTGCGACGGCTGCGGGCAGCCGTTCGAGTTCGATCCCGGCGCCCGATGCGCAGCGTGCCTGAAGAAACCCCGGGCCTTCGACGCCGCCCGGGCGGCCTGCCTCTACGACGAGACCTCCCGCGATCCGATCCTCAAGCTGAAGCACGCCGACCGCCTGGACCTCGCCCCGATGTTCGCCCGCTGGATCTCGCGCAGCGCCCGCGCCCTGATCGAGGAGGCGGACGCCATCGCCCCGGTGCCCCTGCACCCCCTGCGCCTGCTGAGTCGCCGCTACAACCAGGCCGCCGAGATCGCCCGGCCGCTGGCCGCCATGACCGGCACGCCCTACCTGCCCGACGCCCTGGTCCGCCGCCGCGCCACCGCCACGCAAGGCGGCAAGTCCGGCTCGGGCCGCAAGCGCAACGTCGCCGGCGCCTTCGAGGTCGCCGACCCGCGCCGGGTCGAGGGCCTGCGCATCCTGCTGATCGATGATGTTTTGACCACCGGCGCCACGGCGGAGGGCTGCGCGCGGGCGCTCAAGGCGGCCGGTGCGGCCCGCGTCGATTTGGCCGTGGTGGCCAGGGTTCAGGCCGCGGCCGGACTCACCATATGAACCTTAACCCGCACATGCTTCTTTAGAAGGCCATGACCCAGCCCGTCACCATCTACACCAAGCCGTTCTGCCCCTACTGCATCCGCGCGCTGTCGCTGCTGGAGCAGAAGGGCGTCGCCTTCGACGAGATCGAGGCCGCCTTCGATCCCGCCAAGCGCCAGGAGATGATCCAGCGCGCCGGCGGCCGGGCGACGTTCCCGCAGATTTTCGTCGGCGACCGCCACATCGGCGGCTGCGACGAGATGATGGCCCTGGAGCGCGCCGGCGAACTCGACCCCCTGCTCCAGGCGGCGTGACCGGGCTATAGGTCGGCCATGAAGGTCGGCCTGATCCAAACCCGCACGCCCGCGACCCATGCCGCGGCGCTGGCCCACGTCCTGCCGCTGGTCCGCGAGGCCGCCGCGGGCGGCGCGCGGCTGATCGCGACGCCCGAGGGCACCAACATCCTGCAGAAGGATCGCGAGACCCTGCTGCCGCAGCTCACCGCCCTGGCCGACGACCCGGTGGTGAACGGGCTGCGCGACGCCGCCCGCGAGCTCTCCGTCTGGATTGACGTCGGTTCGGCCCTGGTCACGCGCGAGGACGGCAAGGCGGCCAACCGCCAGGTGCTGATCCGCCCGGACGGGTCCATCGCCGCCACCTACGACAAGCTGCACATGTTCGACGTGGACCTGCCCACCGGCGAGACGGCGCGCGAGTCCGCGACATATGAGCCCGGCGACCGGGCCGTGGTCGCCGACGTGGCCGGCCTGAAGGTCGGCCTCACCATCTGCTACGACCTGCGCTTCCCGGCCCTGCACCGGGCGCTGGCCATGGCTGGCGCCACGGTCATCACCATCCCGGCCGCCTTCACCCGCCCCACGGGCGAGGCTCACTGGGAGGTGCTGATGCGCGCCCGGGCCATCGAGACCGGATCCTACGTCCTGGCCGCCGCCCAGGGTGGCTTCCACGAAGATGGCCGCGGCACCTGGGGCCACTCCCTGGTCGTCGAGCCCTGGGGGCAAGTCATTGCAAAACTTGACCATGATGAGCCCGGCGTGCTTTGGGCCGACCTTGATCCCGCCGCGTCCGCCAGGGCGCGGGCGGCCATCCCCGCGCTGACCAACGCGCGGGCCTTCACAGGTCCTTGAACGCCCGATGATCCGCTACGCCCTGACTTGCGAATACGAGCACGAGTTCGAGGGGTGGTTCGCCTCTTCGGCCGACTTCGACGACCAGCAGGGCCGCGGCCTGCTCGACTGTCCGATGTGCGCGTCCAAGATGGTCCGCAAACAGATCATGGCGCCCGCCGTCGCCGGCACGAAGCGCACCGTCCCCGACGCCCTGCCGCCCAAGGCCCAGGCGATGATGATGGAGGCCGCCGGCCGCATCCGCGCGCACGTGGAGGAGAACTTCGACGACGTCGGCGACAGCTTCGCGAACGAGGCCCGCGCCATCCACGAGGGCCGCGCCGAGGACCGCGGCATCTACGGCCAGGCCACGCCCAAGGAGGTCCGCGATCTCGTCGAGGACGGCGTCCCCGTCGCCCCCCTCCCGCCCGAGCCGCTGAAGAAGTCCGAAGTCAACTAGCCTCTCCCGCTTGCGGCGCGGCCCGGCCCACGGCAATCTCGGATTGCATCAGGTGGGGGCCTGTCTTCCGTATGAGTATCCTACGCGTCCTTCTCGCGCTGGCGGCGGCGTGCTTCGCCATGCCCGCCGCCGCCGCGCCGCTGGAGGCCTACGGCAAGCTGCCCAGCATGGAGTACGCCACCGTCTCGCCCAGCGGCCACGCGGTGGCGATGATCGTCACGAACGGCGAGGAGCGCACGCTCATTGTCCAGGACCTGGCGAGCGACAGCATCACGCTTCGCGGCTTCATCGGCGAGCACAAGATCCGCAACGTGCAGTGGGCGGGTGACAATCACCTGATCCTGGTCGCCTCGGCCACGCGGAACGACTTCAACATCAGGTACGGCTTTCGCGAGTGGTACTTCGCCAGCAGCATCAACCTGAAGACCAAGAAGCTGAAGCCGCTGATGCAGAACACCGCGGCGGACCTGGCGGCGATCTTCGACACCCCCATCGTCCGCTCCTACCGGGGTGAGCCTTCGGTCTTCGTGCAAGGCATCGTCTTCACCGACGGGCGGAGCCGGCTTTCTCTGTTCCGCATCGATATGGAGAGCGGCGCCAACCGCCTGGTCCAGATGGGCGCCGACGAGACCGTGGACTGGGTTGTCGATTCCGAAGGCCGGCCGCTGGCTCAGGAGATCGACGATGAGGCGGCGGGCAAGTGGTCGATCTACGTCCGTACCCCCACTGGCTGGCGCGAGGCGGTGTCCATCCCGGCCAGCGGCCTCGACGTGCCGCAGATGATCGGGCTGGGCCGCGACAATGCCTCGGTGATCTACGCCGCCCAGGAGGAAGACGGGCGCTGGATGCAGCACGAGGTGCGGACCGACGGCGCGCCCGCCGCCCCGCCGACGCCGATGGGCGGGACCACCGACCCGATCCGCGCTGCCCTGGATGGGCGGCTGATCGGCGGCTACGGCTTGGCGGGCGACGAGGATCGTTACACCTTCTTCGACGCCGCCGACGATAGCGCCTGGAAGGCCATCGTTGCGGCCTACGGCGGCGAACGGGTGACGCTTCAGTCCTGGTCCACGGACCGTCGGAAGGTCGTCGTCCTGGTGGACTCCAAGACCGATGGCCCCGCCTTCGCCCTGGTCGACCTGACGGCGCGCGAGGCCAAGTGGCTGGGCCGGCAGTATTCGGGGCTGAGCCCGGCCGACATCGGGCCGCGCACGCCCATCAGTTTCAAGGCCGCCGACGGCCTGGCGCTCACCGGCTACCTCACCCTGCCTCAGGGCAAGGCCGCCAAGGGGCTGCCGCTGGTGGTGTTCCCGCATGGCGGCCCCGCCGCTCGCGACGAGCCCGGCTTCGACTGGTGGGCGCAAGGCATGGCCTCCCGGGGCTACGCGGTGCTGCAGGTCAACTTCCGGGGCTCGGAGGGCCTGGGCGACAAGCTGATGGAAGCCGGCTACGGCGAGTGGGGCCGCAAGATGCAGAGCGACCTGTCCGACGGCGTCCGCCACCTCGCCGCGCAGGGGGCGATCGACCCCAAGCGCGTCTGCATCGTGGGCGGCAGCTACGGCGGCTACGCGGCCCTGGCCGGCGCCACCATCGAACACGGTGTCTATCGCTGCGCGGTCTCCGTCGCCGGCGTGTCCGACCTGCGCCGGCAGGTGATCTATTCGCGGGCGCGGGGCGGCGCCGGCGCCGAGCGCTATTGGAACCGGTTCATGGGCGCCGAGGGACGGAACGACCATGTCCTGACGGACTATTCTCCGGCCCAGCAGGCGGCCAAGGCCGACATCCCGATCCTGCTGATCCACGGCAAGGACGACACGGTGGTGCCGCTGGAACAGAGCCGGGTCATGGCCGACGCTTTGCGCAAGGCCGGCAAGCCCTACGAACTGGTCGTCCAGAAGGGCGCCGACCACTGGCTGTCCCGCGGCGATACCCGCCTCCAGACCCTCACCGCGACCATGGCCTTCCTCGAGAAACACAACCCGCCGAACTGAAGGTCCGAGAATGATGAAGTTCGTGCATGGCGTGGTGGCGCTTGTCGTGGCGGCGTTCCTCGCCGGTCCGGCCGCCGCCGCGCCGCTGGAAGCCTACGGCAGTCTGCCTGCCATCGACGCCGCGACGCTGTCACCCACCGGGGAGCGATTGGCGGTGATCGTGACCGATGGGGAGCGGCGCTTCGTCGCCGTCCAGGACCTGGCGACGAAAGCGGCCAAGGCCCGCGTGGACTTTGGCGAGGTGCCGCTGGCGGGCGTGCGCTGGGTGGGTGAAGGCCATCTGCTGATCTACACGACGGTCGAATTCGATCCCGGCGATGTCAGTGGCGGGACCCGGACTTGGCGTCGCGCGCACGTCCTCGACGTCGAGACCTCGAAGCTGACGCCGCTGATGTCCGACGCGGCGGTGGGCATGAACAATATCGTGTATGCGCCGATGGTTCGCACCGTAGCGGGGCGGCCGGTCGTCTTTCTGCAGGCGATAGAGTTCGTGAACCGCCGCGGATATGTCGCGCTCTTCCAAGTCGACCTCGCCACCGGTCGCGCTCGGGTCGTCGAGCCGGCGGAGGAAGGAACCCAACGCTGGCTGGTCGGGCTCGACGGCCGACCCGTGGCGCAGGAGACATACCTTCCAAAGTCGAAGCGCTCTGAACTCAAGGTGAAGGACCAGGGAGGGTGGCGCGTCGTTCACACCGGCAGCGGCTCCGACGTCCCGGCCCGGATCGTCGGGTTGCAGCGCGATGGCCGCTCCGTCGTCTACGCCGTCCGCGCGCCTGAGAACCGCGTGACGTGGCATGAGGCCAGCCTCACTGGCGGTGAGCCTGCCGCGCCGTTGCAGGTTCCCGCGCATCAAGTCGGGCTCACCGATCCGCACGACGGTCGGCTACTGGGCTATTCCCTGCTTGATGGCGACGCCGACCGCGTCACGTACTTCGATCCCGCCGACCAGAAGGTCCTCGAAGCCGTCACCTCCTCTTTCCGGGCGATCACCGTGGAGCTGAAGTCGTGGTCGCAGGATCGGCGAAGGGCCGTCGCTTGGGTGGACCGCCCCGGCGAGAGCCCGGCCTACGCGCTGCTGGATGTGGCGGGGGGGACGTCGTCGTGGATCGCTTCGACATATCCCCGGCTGTCCGGCGCGGATATCGGTGGCAAGAGCCGCGTGCGGTTCAAGGCGGCCGATGGGCTCGACCTCGCAGGTTACTTGACCCGGCCGTCCGGCCAGTCGCAGGCCAAGGCCTTGCCGCTGGTGGTCCTTGTGCACGACGGTCCGGCCGGCCGCGACACGGCGAACTTTGACTGGTGGTCGCAGGCTCTGGCGTCGCGCGGTTACGCGGTTCTGCAAGTCAACTATCGCGGATCCACCGGGCTCGGCTCGGCGCTGCAGGGAGCGGGTCGCAACGAGTGGGGTCGGAAGATGCAGAGCGATCTCCTGGATGGCGTTCGCGCGCTCGCCAACGGCGGCTTCGTCGACCCCAAGCGAGTGTGCATCGTCGGTCAGGGGTTCGGGGGCTATTCGGCGCTGATGGGGGCGACGATGGAGCCGGGCGCCTACCGTTGCGCGGTGTCGGTCAGTGGCATCTCGGACCTGCGCAAGCAGGCGGCCTATGCGAAGGCCGACAATGCTTCGGCCTGGCGCGGTCTCGGGGATGTGGAGGACGAGGAGGCGCTTGCGCGTTACTCCCCGGCCCAGCAGGCCGCGAACGCTCAGGCCGCTGTGCTCCTCGTCCACGCCGAAGGCGATGCGGTGGTCCCGGTGTCGCAGAGCCGCGACATGGCGGCGGCCCTGCGCAAGGCCGGCAAACCGGTCGAGGTCGTGGAACTTCCCGGCCAGGATCACTGGCTGGCCCGCGCCGCGACCCGGCTTGGAATGCTCAACGCCACGGTCGCCTTCCTCGAGAAACACAACCCGCCGAACTGACGCCGAATTGATCCGGCTCAAGGTCCCTTGTGTGGCCTACGTGCCACACTATCTCTGGCGGGTCCGGCCGCCGGGCTTCCAGGAGGCGGCGGTCGGCGTTCCGCCTATCGTGGGGACCCTATGAACATCGACACCTATTCCGACCGCGCCAAGCAGGCGATCCAGTCGGCGCAGAGCCTCGCGCTCGCGCGGCGTCACCAGCAGCTCGCGCCCGAACACATCCTGAAAGTGCTCCTGGAGGAGCGCGATGGCCTGTCCGGCGCGCTGATCCAGAGCGCCGGCGGCCGGCCCGACGAAGTCGACAAGGCCGTGGAGGCGCAGCTTGGCCGCATCCCCAAGGTCGAGGGCGGCTCCGGCCAGCTCTACATGAAGCCCGAGACGGCCCGCGTGTTCGCCGAGGCTGAAGCTGGCGCCAAGGCGGCGGGCGACGCCTTCGTCACCACTGAGCGCCTGCTGATCGCGCTCGCCAAGGAAGGCGGCGAGGCGGCCAAGCTGCTGAAGGACGCCGGCGTCACGCCCAAGGGCCTGGAGGACGCCGCCGTGGCGGTCCGCAAGGGTCGCACCGCCGACAGCGCCTCGGCCGAGGACGGCTACGACGCGCTCAAGCGCTACGCCCGCGACCTGACGCAGGCCGCCCGCGACGGCAAGATCGACCCGGTGATCGGCCGCGACGAGGAGATCCGCCGCACCATCCAGGTCCTGCAGCGCCGGACCAAGAACAACCCGGTGCTGATCGGCGAGCCCGGCGTTGGCAAGACCGCCGTGGTCGAGGGCCTGGCCCAGCGCATCGTCAACGGCGACGTGCCCGAGGGGCTGAAGGACCGCAAGCTGCTCTCGCTCGACATGGGCGCCCTGATCGCCGGCGCGAAGTACCGCGGCGAGTTCGAGGAGCGCCTGAAGGCCGTGCTCAACGAGGTCACCGCCGCCGAGGGCTCGATCATCCTGTTCATCGACGAGATGCACACCCTGGTGGGCGCCGGGAAGTCGGACGGGGCGATGGACGCCTCCAACCTTCTGAAGCCCGCCCTGGCGCGCGGCGAACTGCACTGCGTGGGGGCCACCACCCTCGACGAATACCGCAAGCACGTGGAGAAGGACGCCGCCCTGGCCCGCCGGTTCCAGCCGGTGATGGTGGACGAGCCCACCGTCGAGGACACCATCTCGATCCTGCGCGGCCTGAAGGAGAAGTACGAGGTCCACCACGGCGTGCGCATCTCGGACAGCGCCATCGTCGCCGCCGCCACCCTCTCGAACCGCTACATCACCGACCGCTTCCTGCCCGACAAGGCCATCGACCTGATGGACGAGGCCGGCAGCCGGGTGCGCATGGCCGTGGACTCCAAGCCCGAGGAGCTGGACGAGATCGACCGGCGGGTCGTGCAGCTGAAGATCGAGCGCGAGGCCCTGGCCAAGGAGCCGGACGCCGCCTCCAAGGCGCGCCTCGAAAAGCTGGAAGTGGAGCTCGAGGACCTTGAGGTCCAGTCCGCCGAGATGGGCGCCCGCTGGAAGGCCGAGAAGGAGAAGGTCTCCTCGGCCGCTCAGGCCCGCGAGGCCCTGGACCGCCTGCGCGCCGAGCTGGTCAGCGCCCAGCGGCAGGGCGACCTGCAGCGCGCCTCCGAGATCGCCTACGGCCAGATCCCGCAGCTGGAGAAGCGCCTGGCCGAGGCCGAGGCCAACGAGGGCCAGGACGAGGCCATGGCCCCCGAGGTCGTGGACGCCGAGCAGATCGCCGCCGTGGTCTCCCGCTGGACCGGCGTGCCGGTGGAGAAGATGCTGGAGGGCGAGCGCGAGAAGCTGCTGGCCATGGAGGACGGCCTGCGCAAGCGCGTGGTCGGCCAGGAGCAGGCCCTGCTGGCCGTCTCCGACGCCGTCCGCCGGGCCCGCGCCGGCTTGAAGGACCCCAACCGCCCCATCGGCTCGTTCCTGTTCCTGGGCCCCACGGGCGTGGGCAAGACCGAGCTGACCAAGGCGCTGGCTGAGTTCATGTTCGACGACGAGGCGGCGATCACGCGCCTCGACATGAGCGAGTACATGGAGAAGCACTCGGTCAGCCGCATGATCGGGGCGCCCCCCGGCTACGTCGGCTACGACGAAGGCGGCGCGCTCACCGAGGCCGTGCGGCGCCGGCCCTACCAGGTCGTGCTGTTCGACGAGGTGGAGAAGGCCCATCCCGACGTGTTCAACGTGCTGCTGCAGGTGCTGGACGACGGCCGCCTGACGGACGGCCAGGGCCGCACGGTCGACTTCCGCAACGTCCTGATCGTCATGACCTCGAACATGGGGGCCGACTATCTGGCGTCGATGCCCGACGGCGAGGACGTGGAGAACGCCCGGCCCGCGGTCATGGAGGTGGTGCGCCAGAACTTCCGGCCCGAGTTCCTGAACCGCCTGGACGAGATCATCCTCTTCAAGCGGCTGGGCCGCTCGGAGATGGACAACATCGTCCGCATCCAGCTGAAGCGGCTGGAACAGCTCCTGGCCGACCGTCGCATGTCGATCGTCCTGGACGATGCGGCCCTGCACTGGCTGGGCGAACGCGGCTACGACCCCGTCTACGGGGCCCGGCCGCTGAAGCGGGTGATCCAGAAGGACCTGATCGACCCGATCGCCCGCAAGCTGCTGGCGGGCGATCTGGAGGATGGCTCGGTCATCGACGTCCGCACCAGCGACGACGGCCTCGAGATCGGCCGCGCCCGGGTGCATTAAAGGCAGCGTCATCCTCTGGCCGCGCTTGCGCGGACCAGGGGACCCAAGCTGACGTTCCAAGAGGCCCAGGCGGTCGAAACACTGCTTGGGTGCCCCGGTCCAGCCTTAGGCTGGCCGTGGGATGACGATGGCTCCTACAGCGTCACCGGAACCGTCCGGCCGCCGCGCACCACGACCCGCTTCATCAGCGCCACCGTGCCGCCGGTCCCGCCCGCTGGCCGGACCACGGTGATGGCGTACCAGGCGCCGTCCGGCAGGCCGCCGAAGGCGAACTGGTCGGCGTCGTCGCAGGTGGTGCGCTTCACGAACGGACCGGCGTCGCCGGCCGGGGCGCTGGGGGTGCGGGCGCGGACCTCGTCGGCGGGCAGGGCGGCGCGGTCGGTCGAACCGTACAGCGCGGCCATCCTGCGGCTGGACCACCGCGTCTCGGGCGTCAGCACCACGGCGGCGCCGGCGCAGGTGTAGCGCGTCGGGCCCTGGCGGTAGGTCACCCGCCCGGCGATCACGTTGGACCCCTGACGCTGCGACCAGGCGAAGTCCTGGGCCGAGAAGCTGGCGCTGCCGGCGATCGGCGGCGGCGGGGCTGCGGGACGTCCGCCGCCTCCGGGCGGGGGCGGGCCCAGGCTGGGCGCACAGGCGGAGACGAGGGCGGCGCCGGCGAGGGCGACCAGGATCGGGAGGCGGGGGGCGGACATGAAGGTCATCTTATAGGCGAATGCGTCGAAACCTTGCCATAGCGCCGTCACGATCGCCGACCTAAGGTCCGGTTTTCCCCCACCCAGGAGACCCTCCGATGGCCCACAAGTTCGAGATCTACAAGGACAAGGCCGGCGAGTTCCGGGTCCGCTTCAAGTACAATTCCGAAGTGATGTTATCGTCGGAGGGCTATTCCTCGAAGGCCTCGGCCAAGGCCGCCATCGAGAGCGTCAAGAAGAACGCGCCTGACGCCGAGGTCGACGACACGACGGACTGATCCTCTCAATTCCTCCCCTCTCGGGGGAGGTGTCGCCGCAGGCGACGGAGGGGGTCATCCCGGGCTTCTGAGCGGACCCCCTCAGTCAGCATTCGCCGACAGCTCCCCCGATGGGGAGCAATTGTCCGGGCCTCAATCGTCGCCCTTCGGCCGCCCCCGCATCGCCTTCACGCCGGACCGCTTGGTCTTCCCTTCGAGGCGCCTGAGCTTCGAGGCGTAGGTCGGCCGGGTCTTCTTGCGCGGCGGCGGCGGGGGCTTGGCGGCCTCGCGGACCAGATCCAGCAGGCGCTCCACGGCCGCCTGCCGGTTCATCTCCTGGCTGCGGTGCTCCTGGGCCACCAGCACGATGACGCCGTCCATGGTCAGCCGGTTTCCAGAGAGTTTGTAGAGCCGGGCCCGCACCGGCTCCGGCAGGCTGGGCGAACCGCGCACGTCAAAGCGCAGCTCGATGGCGGTCGAGACCTTGTTCACATGCTGGCCGCCCGGCCCCGACGCGCGGACCGCGCGGATCTGGACCTCGTCGTCGTCCAGCCACAGGCTCTGGGTCACCTCGATCGGCATGGGCCCCGAATGCCACGGTTCGGCCTAGCCGGCGAGAGTGGCCCCGTGCTACAGCGCCGGCATGCGTTCGTTCTGCATGCAGCTCGTAAACCTTCTTCCGACCGCCTCCGGCGGGCCGGTGAGGGATGTCGTGCGCTAGGCCAAAGCGACCGCAGACCGCGACACCAGCCCCGCCGGGATCCGGACGGGGCTTTTTCTTGAGGCCCCTTCCGTCCCGGCTCCCGTCCCCGCCCAGGAGAAGGACCGATGGACCCACCCCCCCGACGACATAGTGATCCGCGCCATGGAGCCGGCCGACATTCCGGCCGTGGCCGACGTGCTCAGCCAGCCGCGCGCGGTCTGGGGCACTCTGCAGCCGCCGTTCGTCTCGATCGACGCCCGCCAGAAGCGCCAGGCCGAGAACGGGCCGGGCGACGCCGGCCTCGTGGCGGTGATCGGGGGCCGGATCATCGGCTCCATCGGCCTGCACCGCGACCGCCCGCACCGGCGCAGCCACGTGGCCAGCCTCGGCATGGCGGTGCACGACGCCTACGCCGGCCGCGGCGCCGGGCGGGCGCTGCTGGCCGCCGCGGTCGACCTGGCCGAGAAGTGGTGGAACATCCGCCGGCTGGAGCTCAACGTCTACGTCGACAACCACCGCGCCATCGCCCTCTACGAACGCTTCGGCTTCGAGCGCGAGGGCGTGCACCGGGCCTACGCCTGGCGCGACGGCGCCTATGTGGACAGTCTCAGCATGGCGAGGGTGCGGCTGTGACCCCCCGTGCGACGCCGCTTCCCTTGACCTTCCCGCAAAAAAACGCTTCACACCCCCGGCTTTGCTGCGCCTGCGTTGCGCGGGTCAGCGAGGTTTCATTGTCTCAGGAGAACAATCATGCGCGTCTACTATGACCGCGACGCCGACATTTCCCGCATCCTGGACAAGAAGATCGCCATCGTAGGCTATGGCTCCCAGGGCCGGGCCCACGCGCTGAACCTTCACGACTCCGGCGCGAAGAACGTGGCCGTGGCCCTGAAGCCCGGCTCGGCCACCGCCAAGAAGGTGGAAGCCGACGGCCTGAAGGTGATGAGCGTCGCCGACGCCGCCAAGTGGGCCGACGTGCTCATGGTGCTGGCCCCCGACGAGCTGCAGCGCGGCATCTACAACGCCGAGATCGCCCCCAACATCCGCGACGGCGCGGCGCTCTTGTTCGCCCACGGCCTGAACGTGCACTTCAACCTGATCGAGCCGGCCGCCGGCATCGACGTGCTGATGGTCGCCCCCAAGGGGCCCGGCCACACCGTGCGCGGCGAGTACCAGAAGGGCGGCGGCGTGCCCTGCCTGATCGCCGTCCACCAGGACGCGACCGGCGGCGCCATGGACCTCGGCCTCGCCTACGCCTCCGCCATCGGCGGCGGCCGCTCGGGCATCATTGAGACCAACTTCCGCGAGGAATGCGAAACCGACCTGTTCGGCGAGCAGGCCGTGCTCTGCGGCGGCCTGGTGGAGCTGATCCGCGCGGGCTTCGAAACCCTGGTCGAGGCCGGCTACGCGCCGGAAATGGCCTATTTCGAGTGCCTGCACGAGGTGAAGCTGATCGTGGACCTGATCTACGAAGGCGGCATCGCCAACATGAACTACTCGATCTCCAACACCGCGGAGTACGGCGAGTACGTCACCGGCCCCCGCATCGTCACGGCTGACACCAAGGCCGAGATGAAGCGCGTGCTGGAGGACATCCAGTCCGGCCGTTTCGTGCGCGACTTCATGCAGGAGAACGCCATCGGCGCCCCCTCCTTCAAGGCCACGCGCCGCCGCGGCTCCGAACACCAGATCGAGGAAGTCGGCCAGCGCCTGCGCGCCATGATGCCCTGGATCACCAAGAACGCCCTGGTGGACACGGCGCGGAACTGACCGCGTAGCAGTCATCCCCGCGCAGGCGGGAATCCAGACGACAGAACGGCCCGGGCGAAAGTCCGGGCCGTTTTCGTTGCCGCGTCAGCGCCGAAAAGATTCAAACCACGGAAAACACAGAAGGCACGGAAGGCTCAGCAGGCGAGGCCTCTTCCGTGTCTTCCGCGTCTTCCGTGGTTCAAAATGACTGCGCCTGCGGCGCGCGCTGGCCTGAACGGCGGAGCACGACCCGCCGCCTACTTCGGCCCGATCAGCGCCTCGGTGAACGCCTCGAAGCTGTCCAGCACCTTCGGGTCGTCCTTGGCGATCTGGATGACCTGGCGCGGGATCAGCTTGAGGTGGTCCTGCATGGCCTCGGGACTGCCGCCCATGGACGCGCCCAGCGCCCGGAACATCGCGAACGACTTCTCCTCGTAGGCCTTCACGTCCACCGGCGGCGCGCCGGGCCGCAGGGTCTCCACCGACAGCGCGTAGAAGGCGCGGATGTGCGGGTTGTTCACGAAGCCGCGCGGGTCGCCCTGGAGATCGACGGTCCGGCCGGACGGCGACGGGGCAGGGGCTCCAGCGTGCTGAGCCTGGGCCACCGTGGCGAGCGCCAGAACGGCGACGGCGGTCAGGAAAGACAGGCGCATGGGCGGCTCCATGATCGGCCCCGCATTGGTTGCGGCTTGGCGGATGGCGTCGAAGCGATGTAAGTCTTATCTGACATCATGTCAAAGATTTTTGACATCCAAGCCACCTCATGGAGAGCCGCCATGTCCTTCCGCGAGATGTCCGCCTGGATCTCCCTCGTCACCGTCGCCCTGTGCTTCGGCGTCTACTTCGGCTCGATCGCCAGCGGCGCCGTCAGCCCGCGCGGCTTCGACACCCTGCATCTCCTCCTGCTTTGCGTGGCCGCCCTGGTCGTCCTCCAGATCGGCTCGCACGTGGTGGCCGCCCGGCTGGCGCCGAAGGACGCCCGCGCGCCGCGCGACGAGCGCGAGCGGCTGATCGCCTGGCGGGCCCAGAGCCTGGGCTACTACGTCCTGATGGTGAGCGTGCTGGCGCTGGGCGCGCCGGCCCACTTTGGCCATCCGCCCGTCGACCTGCTGAACTTCGCCCTGCTGGACGTGGTCGTCGCCGTGATGACGGTGGCGGTCGCCCAGATCGTGCTGTACCGGCGGGGCGGCTGACCCATGCCGCCGCCCATCGCCAACCAGATCCGCCGCCTGCGCTTCGAGCATGGCGAGATGACCCAGAGCGAGCTGGCCGAGCGCATCGGCATGACCCGCCAGACCGTCGCCGCCATCGAGGCGGGCAAGTACTCACCGTCCCTGGAAGCCGCCTTCCGCATCGCCCGCGTCTTCGGCGCCGGAGTGGAGGCCGTGTTCCAGTGGCAGGAGGCGGACGCCACGTGATCGGCCTCGACACATCCCCGTCATCGACTCCGTGCAACTTCCCGGCTGGCCAGCCGTTGCTGTCACAATCGGGGAGGGCCGCATGAGCGTCGCACGAACACTGTTGAAGTTCATGGGCCTGGGCCTGCTGGTCGGCCTCGACCTCCTGCGCCCCAGCCGCGCCGAATACCGCATGCCCGCCCGCTGGCTGACGCGGTAGCGCCCCGGTCCCGAGCGAACCGAGGCGCCCTCAACTCAGCGCAGCCCGCCGCTGGCGACCAGATGCTCGCCGGTGAGCCAGTGCGAGTCGTCCGAGGCCAGGAACACCGCGATGTCGGCGATGTCCTCCGGCTGGCCGATCCGACCCAACGGCGTCTGGGCGACGAAGGCGTTCAGGAAGTCCGAGCCGATGAAGCCGGCGCTGTGCGTGCCCTCGGTCTCGACCGTGCCCGGATTGAGCGCGTTCACCCGGATCTTCCGCGGACCCAGCTCCACCGCCAGCGCGCCGGTGATGGCGTCCACCGCGCCCTTGGTTCCGGTGTAGACGGCCGAGTCCGGCGGGAAGAGGCTGGTGACGGCCGAGCCGATGTTGATGATGCTGCCGCCTTCGCCCAGGTGCTTGCCGGCGGCCTGGGTCACGAGCAGCACGCCCAGGACGTTGATGTCGAACATCTTGCGGTACTGGGCCTCGGTGATGTCGGCTAGGGCCGAGAATTCGTAGACGCCGGAGTTGTTCACCAGGATGTCGAGGCGTCCGTACGCCTTGATCGCCGCGTCGACGATCCCCTGCGCCTCGGCCGCCTTGGAGACGTCGCCGCCCACCGCGATGGCCTTGCCGCCGGCCGCGGCGATATCGGCCACCACGGCGTCCGCGCCGGCCTTGCTGGACGCATAGTTGACCGCGACCGACGCGCCCTCGGCGGCGAGCGCCTTGGCGATGGCCGCGCCGATACCCTTCGAAGCGCCGGTGACGACGGCGACCTTACCCGTGAGCCTGGACATGGTTGGATTCCCTTGAAGATGACGGGGACCGGGAGCCGACCGCCACGGCGGCGGGAGCGCCTTGGTCCCATAGTTCGGGAAATCGGAACTATTGAACCAGGTTTCAAGACCGCCTACCTAGGAAATGTCATGAGGCCGCTGTTCCACCCCTCGATCGACGACATCCGGCTGGAGGCGATCCTCCATGCCCTGTCCGATCCCGTGCGCGTGGCCATCTTCGTCGACATCGCCGGCGCCGCCTGCCCGCAGACCTGCCAGGCCTTCTCCAGCGTCGGCGACCGCGCCATCCCGAAGTCGTCGCTGTCCCAGCACTTCAAGGTGCTGCGCGAAGCGGGCCTGATCCGCTCCGAGCGCCAGGGCGTGGAGATGCGCAACACCTCCCGCTGTCCCGAGGTCGAGCAGCGCTTCCCTGGCCTGATCCCGGCGATCATCGAGGCGCACAAGATCGAGGCGAAGGGGCGAGCGGCGTAGGCGGCGGCGTGGGCGTCGAATCGTTATGCCGCCGTCATCGACCGCGATGCCGAGGCAGCGCACCGTGCGCTCCAGCTTCCATCTCTAGGCCTCAAGGACACTGACGATGCCGGAACCCTTTTCCACCAAGCTCGGCTTCGTCCTGAAGGCGTTCTCGATGAGCCGCGGAAGGCTGGCGGCGGATATGGGCGTCGACAAATCCGTGGTTGGAAGATGGGTCACCGGCGCGGTCCTGCCGTCGGAACACAATCTCATGCTGCTGACGGCGCAGTTCGCGCGACGGGCGCCCAAGTTCACCAGCCTCAGCTGGGAGCGGAGCCTGGCGGAATTGGCCGAACTGATCGGGGCCGACCCCGGCGCAGTTCCGAAGAGACCCCCGGTCTCGGCGAACCAAGGATTGCCTTTGGCGATCCTGGACCAGATTCGCGCCACCACGCGGCTCCGCGGCGCCGCATATGAGGGGTTTTTTCGATCGACCCGACCCTATGTTCTGCAGCCCGGCCGTTTCCTGCACGATCACGGCATGATCCGGCTGGACGGGACGGGCCTCCTTAGTCTGCGGATGGGGACAGGCGGTACGGTGGTCGAGGGGTGGATGCTGCCCATCCACAACCAGCTGTTCTGCATCGCGGCCGACGTGACCAGCGGCGCCCTTCTGTTCGGCATCTTCAATGGCGTCGCCACGGCTCGCGCCGAGGTGATCGACGGATTGACCCTGGGTTCGGCCCTGGACGGCGGGCGCACGCCGACCGCCAGCGCCATGATCTTTGAACGGATCGGGGGCCTCAGCGGTGACATCGCCCAGGATGACGCCCGGTTCGAAGCGCTGGCCGCCGGCAATCCCGTCGTCCCCGAGGGTGCGATCTCCGACGATCTCCGCGCACACCTGACCGGAGACTTCGGCCCGCTCCAACACGCGCTGGGCGGCGGCCTGCTCCTGCAGATGCCGCTGTCAAGGTCGCTATCGCGCGGCGCCGTGTTCGACGAGGATCGGTGCGATCCCTGAGTCCGCCGGGGTAGCGAGAGGTCGGCCGGCTGCGCCGTCGTGCGCGCCGGTGCACCGACGTGCATCGCGTTGTCACTCTCCCCGGCGACCGGCCCCTCGTAGCCTGTGACTGCCGCACCCTTGTCGCGGCCTCTCACGGACTGCGTGTCCGGGGGCGTCGCCGAGCGTGGAGTTGTGGGATGAATATCAGGGGATTTGCGGCCGTGGCGCCGTGGGCCGTCGCTGCGAGCCTGTTCGTGGCCGGGCAGGCTTCGGCGACCGTCCACCATCTCACCTACAGTGGCGTCGTCACGTCTGCGCTGGACAGTACGGGCGAGTTTGGCGCGGGCGCGTCGCTCGTCGGCATGTCGTTCGTGGCGAAGGTCACCTACGACGACGCCAAGCTGGGCGCCACCTTCTCCGGAGGCGCCTATTACGATGACTACTTCGGCGACGGCGCCGCCAATCCAGTCACCGCGACGATCATGCTCAACGGTGTCACGCGCTCGTTCGGCGCCACGTCCGGCTACGACAGTCGCCTGGACCGCGCCCTCCAGGCGGGCTGCGTGTCCGACTGTACCGACGCCAGCTTCCAGCAACACGCCGAAGACCGGTACACGGTGAACGGTCTCTACACCTTGAATTACATCAACCTGGGCGGGATGAGTTCCGACGGGACGCTGTCGGGGCTCGCTCACACGGCGCCCGACTTCACCAATCCGCCGATCGACCTCTACGCCTATGTGAACCTGTTTGAGCAGGACATCTTCACCCTGGCCTCGCGTCATTCCGCCGCCGTCGGGGTGAGGATCGACTCCGTGACCGGCGGCGTCCCGGAGCCAGGTGCGTGGGCGCTGATGCTGATCGGCTTCGGAGGGGTGGGCAGCCTGCTGCGCCGCCGCCGCGCGGGCGCCTGGACCGCGGCCTAAGGCCCCTCTCGCTCCGGGCTTTCGCCCCATGGCTCGCGCGCCTGCCGCGCGGATGTCGACAAAGTTTGACATTCGTCGATATTGCATGTTCTTCTTTTGTTCATGGTGACGACGGAAGAGATGAACGACCGTCACGCCGCGACCCTGGCCGAGCTGGCCGAGATCGGCATGGTGATCGCCCGCGAGCTGCGCGCCGAGGTCGAGACGGCCGAGACGCCCGAGGCCAAGGCCCGGGCTGTCGCCGCCTTCCCGCGCGTGGCCCGCGCCGTGCGCCAGACCCTGGCCCTGGAGGCCCGCTTCCGCCGCGACGCGGCCCGGGACGCCGTGGAGGGCGAGGAGCGGACCAACCGCGAGATCGCCGGCCACATCCGCCGCCGCAAGGTCC
>Ga0255338_1002820_pt1 | contig 23267 bp, 13 predicted proteins | sample MeOH1_35cm_T4_19_FD_203715 | JGI IMG/M metagenome (GOLD analysis project Ga0255338, IMG submission 203715) | Sandy soil microbial communities from University of British Columbia, Vancouver, Canada - MeOH1_35cm_T4_195 | ecosystem: Engineered > Artificial ecosystem > Sand microcosm > Unclassified ...
CACCTAGTCCAAGATTGTGTTGTAAGCCTGTGCGAGCGCCCTCAACCTGACGTTGGCCTGCCTGACCCCGTAACTGCCACACAAGTTCCGTGCATTGGGCCAAACCGGTTGCCCCTAATGGATGACCTTTAGACATTAGTCCACCCGATGGGTTCACTACGTACTTACCCCCGTAAGTGTTGTCGCCATCATTAATAAATTTCTCGGCTCCTCCCTCTCCGCAAAGACCGAGCCCCTCGTAGCTTATGATTTCATTTGGAGTAAAACAATCGTGCAGTTCCACCACATCAATGTCCTCAGGGCCAATGCCGGCTTTCTGGAAAACTTGCTTAGCAGCCTGCCGGGTCATATCCGCCCCTACCAAATTTATCGGATTGTCCCAGCTAACCTCAGTATCTGTTGTCATAGCTTGCGCCGCTATTTCGATCGCATTGCTGGCACCGTGTTTCCGGGCAAATTCGTCACTGACAACGACAGCTGCTGCCGCTCCACAAGAAGGTGGACACGCACATAAACGGGTTAGGAATTGAGGATACAACTGGGGTGCCTGCATTACTTCCTCTACCGTGAGCGGAGTGCTGAACATAGAATATGGATTTTTAATAGCGTGACTTCGTGTCTTAACTGCCACCTTCGCAAATATGTTGGGGTTGGCCCCATACTTCTGCAAATAGGCATTTCCTGCCTCGCCAAAGACCTTTAACGCAATCGGTGCTTTGGGAGAATCCGGACTTAACTCTTCTAAACGTTTTTCAAACTCTCCTAGGGGATCTGTGCGGTCTGTCCAGTGCGCACCAATTGCACCTGGTTTCATCTCCTCAAAGCCGAAAGCCAGGGCACAATCAACAGCTCCAGACTCGACTGCCTGCCGTGCCAGGAAGAGTGCAGTAGAAGCCGACGAACAATTGTTGTTTACATTTACAACCGGAATTCCGGTCATTCCCACATGGTACAATGCTGTTTGACCGCAAGTACTGTCACCATACACATAGCTGGCATAAGCTTGCTGTACTTCCCCATAGTCTATCCCAGCATCTTTTAATGCACCCCTTATTGCTTTCGCCGCCATAACTTCGTATGGTTCCTGCAAACCAGGCTTTACGAATTTGACCATGTCTACACCCATTATCCAAGCTCTTCCGCTCATACTTTTCCCCTTTTCCTCTTAACATAATTCATAAGTTATGCGACTCCAAAGGCGTTCTTATACTTTCCTGTCCATGCCTATCCAGTACTGCTCCCTTAGTTCTCTTTTTAAGATTTTTCCATAGTTGTTTTTAGGCAGGTCTAAGACAAAATCAACAGACTTTGGCTTCTTATAGCTAGCGAGAAAGCGCTTACAATGGTCTATGATTGTGGGTTCAGAAAGAGTCTTCCCAGGATGGGCAACGACAACTGCTTTTACAGCCTCTCCCCACTCAGGATCGGGAACTCCGAATACGCTGACTTCACTCACATCGGGATGTCTGAGTATTACTTCCTCGATTTCTCTAGGATAGATATTGTTTCCACCGCTGATGATCATATCTTTGCTGCGATCCATTATGAATATGTAACCCTGTTCATTCATGTAGCCCATATCTCCGGTATACAGCCACCCTCCTCGCAGGGTTTCCTGAGTAGCTTGAGGGTTGTTCCAGTAACCGGCCATAACCGTGTCCCCCCTGGCAACAATCTCGCCTTGGTGTCCAACTGGAACATTCCGGCCTTGAGCGTCGAAAATCCTAATTTCGACTCCTAGCCGGGGCAGACCAGCGGAGGATAATAGCACTTCATTCTCCAAATCATGTTCCTGCCTGCCTAAAGCCGTTAGAGTCATGGGCGATTCGCCCTGTCCGTAAACCTGAGAAAATATTTTACCGAACTTTTTCAACCCGCGTTTTAGGTCTTCCGTGTACATAGGGGCTCCACCGTAAACTATACATTTAAGGCTGCTAAGGTCATAAGCATTCATGCCTTCAGAGTCCAACAGCCGTTTTATCATTGTAGGCGCCATAAAGGGCAGTACTGTTACCTTGTAGTCATTGATCAGCTTAAAAAAAACATCTGGATTGAATCCTTCAGAACGTAGGATAAGGTTCGTTCCACCTTTGGCGATAATCGGGAGTGAATAGACTCCGCTTCCATGGGTTAAGGGCGCTGCATGAAGCCCCACATCCGAATGGTCAAAAGGGTAGATATCTGCACAGGCGTTTAAGATAATAATCGTCAATATCCTGTGATTCCACGTTGCTCCCTTTGGTTTACCGGTAGTACCTGACGTGTAAAATAGCCATACTGGGTCCTCTGGAGAAACCTCCTCCAGCCATTCTATATCATGTGATGCTGTTAAGATTTTCTCGTAGGAATGCCAAACAGAGCGGCCATCTACACTCACGCCAATGAAGGTATCAGTTTTGTCGAGAGCTCCTCTGATGGTATCTATTCGGTCGGTGAAAGCTGAACCCGTTATTATGCCCTTGGCCTCGGAATCATTAAGAATGTAGGCAATTTCATCAGGATGGAGCCGGAAGTTCATTGGTACCGCAACAAATCTACCCTTAAAACAAGCAAACAATGATTCCAGTACCTGAGGAGAGTTTTCCAGCAAGATGCCTATCCGATCCCCTTTTGCGAAACCAAGTGTTCTTAATGCATTGGCAAGAAGGTTCACCCGTGAATTAAATCGGCCATATGAGTACTTCTCTTCTCCGTAAATTATTGCCGGATGATCCTTGTAGGCCATTGCACTTTTAGTTAATAAGTACCCAATGTTCATGGATCTCCCCCCACTATTTAGGAATTTGCTGCAGCAACGAGTTCACTACCCACTTGTTCATTTTTCCGGCTGTGGACTTGTTGGACCAGGGCAAGTACCTTTTCCGGTTGAGCTTGAGGCAAAATCAAGGGAGAATATACAAAGGACTGAGAACGCTTCACCTGATTCAGGTCTGAAGCAATTTTTTGAGCTAATTGCTCATCTGTTTCCTTAAAATCGATACATGAGTCAATCCCGGCTATGGTCCCTATAACAGTTTCGTGCCTGTATACATTTGCCCCCTCGGGCGGAGTACCGCACATCCAGAAAATAGCCCTTTTTTGATAGTGCTTGAGAATGTTATAGAGCGTTCGATAAAAATCTATTAGGTTACTCGGTAAGTTTAACTGAGCTGTTTCAAACCCGCTAAGATCTTCATAAAACAGAATACCCTCGCTGCCCCCTTCCAGATAAACCTTAAGCGTGTCACTTATTACATAGAGCGCTGCATCCATAAGCTCTTCCCACTGGGAGTCTTTCTCAGCCAACTTTTGCAGGAAACTATCCCCAGTCAACTGCCTGCAAAGTGTTAACGGGGTTGGGACCAAGCTGAATACGGGCGTCTGGCTTAACTTCTTCATCATAGTCAGAACATCCCGGTACAGCGAAAGCCTACCGGAATCTGCAAGGTTTGTGATAGAAAAGTCAGCCCACTCTGCTTCTCTGCCATCAAGACTGTGGCTTACTATCTGCCAAACGTAAGGACTTGTCATTTGAACATGACAGCCGCTCATTTCGGCAAGGTATGTAGGGTCATAATTAAGTACAATCACATCAGGATGCAGAAGTTCCGCTTCTTTTTGGAGACTTTTAAGAAATAGACCGGCATCATTGCGCAACTCCTCAGGGGTGACCCGAATCAGGTTTGCCCCATACCCCATCGACCTTGGCATAAAGATGGTGCCCTCATGCAGGGAACCGTCTTTAGACAGAAACAGCATAGTCTGTTGCTTACCGTTCATGTTCTACCCCCTTCGCCTGATGACCAAAAACTGTAACACTTATTGTGGTTAATAGGGGGAGGGAAATTCCCTTCCCCTATTAACATTTTCGACCTTTTAGAGAAAGACACCCTGAAGGGCGCTTGCCTTCATTTTGTTTTGCGGATTTCCGGCATATATTTCTTCAATGTTCTCCCAGCACCCGTAGAACGGAACATTCTCCGGCGGGGTTGGTTTTACCCAATCCTTAACAAATTCTGCAAAGGGCTTGCCTCTATTGATGCGGCCCTGACGTTCCTTGTCCCTTAATGCTTGTGTTTCTTCCTCCTCAACTAAAAAGGTTTCCTTGTCATAAGCAACTTTATAAATATTTGCGGCAACCCAATCTGAAATTAAACCCTGGCGAAGATCACGCATCACCAGTTCAGGATCCCTTTCCAGGACATCCCCGTACCCTCCGCCTGTACCCTGAGATTGCATGTACAGTTCTCCCTGTTGGGCAATTTCGAACTGTTGTCCGGTATGATGGGTTGTGTATTTTCCTTGGAAAGGCTTTTCATTCATAATGTCTACTATGTCATAGGTAGCTTTTTCGGGATCCTGCTTGATCTCTTCAAAGATGTTCGTTTCTTTGACCTTGCAGAGCGGATAGCAGTGGGAAGAATAGCCTCCGAACAGTCCCATAGCGTTAGGGAACTTGCTCCCGGTGGTGATGTTCATCCATCCCCATAAAGGACTATCCTTGAATGTCACAATCTGCATATGTCCGTGGCCCCCCCGGAACTTTCCAAACCCTTGGTTATCCTGCATTAATTTTCTGTAACTAATTCCCAGCATGGAAATCTCGCTCTCCAAAACCTCCGTCTCTCCAAGGTCACCCATCGCCGAGAAAATTGGCGCTAAGGTGTGTTCTCCATCCCTGTTCCAGCGGGCTCCACCACCCATTGCATTAATATCTGTGGTGATATTCCCGACAAAGAAACCATGCTGAGTATAGCCTCCATAAAGAAAACCACTAATCATGTTCCACCAGTCAGCGTGAACGTCTGTAGCCTTGGCTGGATTGCCGTTTTGCAAATTGTTGAACAAGAACTTCATCATACAGTGTTCGACTGCTGTAAAGGATGCGAAAAATGTCATCATGCTTACTGCATTGGGGGCTTCTGGGGAACAATTGAGCGCCGAACGCTCATCTGTAAGGAAACGGAAAGGGACTAACACCGATTGATTCCTGGGTAAATCCGGCCAAACATAATTCAAAAAGATCTGTGCTACCATGCCTTTCAAAGAACAGAGGACGGTATTAGTAGCCCTGTTGAGAAACTCTGGTGATGAACCCCGGAAGTCAATTAACACTTCGTCTCCTTTAACTTCCACGGTGCAATTTATTTTAACAATAAGATTTTCCTTTAGAGTACTGTCCGAAAACAGCACTACCCTGGTTTTCCCATCGGGCAAAGCGGCAATCCGCCTGCGTACCTCGGCAGCGGAGTCTTCCAGAGTCTCCCGAATAATGGCAATAAATGTATCAAGGCCGTACTCTTTGATAACATCTAATACTCTCTCCCGCACCCGCATACTGGCTGCCAATTTTGCCCTCATGTCCTCCAGCTGCAGTTTGGGGTCACGCACCGAATTCTGAAAATAGGTGACCATGTCCTCTCTTAGACGAAAGTTTTCACCCACCTTTGTGGGGGATATCTTAAGTCCTTCATCAAAAGGGCTTTGAGCTGCTGATGGCATGCCGCCCGGTTCACAGGCCCCATTTTCACCTTCGTGGATAATCGAGCCTGCCCAGGCTACGATTTCCCCATCATAGAAAATTGGCAGAAGGCAACTCTGGTCGGTGTTATGGATATTTCCGTAACGGGCGTCGTTATGCATAAAGATGTCCCCATCCCTAATGCCTACTGTTGGACTGTCCTTCCAGTATTTCAGAATATACTTAATTGGGTGGTGGGCAAGAACTGAGAATATCAGCACACCATTTGATGCTGCTACTGCCAAGTCCCCGCTCCCTGTAAATATGCCGCAGATCAGATCTCCCCATTTCGCTCCGGGGGCTGAACCAATATGGGAAAGCATTTCATTGGCTTCGTTGCTGATCATTTGAAGTCGATTTCTAACAATGGTTTTGGTGGTTTTGTCAATCTCTACAGACATTGCCGCCTTTTCTCTTGCGCTTACAGGGGCAAGGTCATGGTTTCGCATGATCTCCGGGTCAGGTCCTTTGAACAAGACTGTAGACTTCAAAAAAGACTTTATCTCATCCTCAAGAGGCAGTTCTTTAACCTGTGCAGACATAACCATTCCTCCTTCTAGGCTCCCAGCCTTCCGAATAAATCGATTTAACTGTTCTTTCGTATTTCTATGAACTGATTCCCGAGCGTGCGCAAAGTCCAGTCAGGATACACTACGAAGGTAGTGTGCGGCGCCTCAATTATGGCGTGCCCCCGGATTTCGTCACCCTCAGCCAAGGCGTTGTAATCGTAAATTGGGGTTTCCACAAATTTACCGTAGCTCGGGAAGTAACATTGGCGCTCATCTTTCTGTGCGTCACCTCGGCTTGAGCCGCCCTTGCGCTCACCCATACCACCTTGGAACGACACTTTCTTAAGAGGCACGAACGAGACAACTCTGATGTTATTCAGGTTGATTCCCACCTCAGGGGTTTGGCTTCCTTCCCCAAATCTCTCCCCATAGGAGGTATGGTACTTCTTGATGATCTCAAAGATCTGACGAGAGTTTTCGAAGTGGTCGAAGGTACTGACCAAAGATGTAAGCTGAAGTTGATCCCCGTACCGAAGATCGAATTCAATCCTGTACTGAATATCCTTTAGGGCGTAGCCTAAACGAAGGACATCGTTTGTCCCTTTCTCCTTAAGCTCTTCGATTATGCCGTTTAACTCAGCATAATTGTCATAAAACTGGCCAGAGTTTGCATTGAACAGGTAGATATACACATTGCGTTCGTAAATATGCATTTGGTCAAGGTTCCCTGCCCCGACAGCCGAGAATAAGGAACTGTTCATTGGCACCAGAATGTTCTTTACACCTAATTCTTCAGCATAGCCGCAGGCATGCATGGGTCCGTTTCCCCCGTAGGACAAAAGTGTAAATTTGCGTGGATCATATCCTTTAAGGGCAACTTCCTTAAAAATGGCCTGCGACATCTTGCTGTCGATAATTTGGCGTACTGCAACGGCTGCTTCTTCGACACTGATCCCCATGGGTTTTGCCACTCTGTCACGCATTGCAGCCTGGGCCCTGCGCATATTTAGCGGAATCCTTCCTTCGTTGTAATACTCCGGGTTTAGATAACCGAGTAACAAATCAGCATCGGTAACAGTAGCATCCCGTCCTCCCATATCAAAACAAGCAGGCCCGGGCTCACTACCGGCGCTTTCCGGTCCAACTTCTATGGAATTAAAAGTAGGATCATATTTTGCGATCGAACCGCCGCCTGCCCCGAGGGCTGCCATAAACATCATGGGTATGTCCACCCGCCAGCGGTCTATAATCGGTTCAAACTCGTAGAATTTTATGCCTTTGCCAGTAATAATTCCGATGTCGAAGCTGGTCCCTCCCATATCTGTAGTTATTACATTGTCAATTTCAAGCTCGTTACTTACTTGTTCTGACCCTGACAGTCCTGCGACCGGACCAGCATGAATAGTCTGAAGGGCATGGGTCCGATTCATCTGGGACATTCCACCGGTATTATGTACAATCTGAATCGGCTTTTTATATCCCTTGCGTTTAAGGGCCAATTCCAGACTGCCTAAGCCGTACTGCATTTCCTTGTGCAAATACGCATCCAAAATTGATGACATTGTGCGGGTGTATTCACCCTTCTTCAGTGAAATGTCATGAGAGCAAATAACCGGAAAAGAACCCAGATATGAAGTCGGATATTCTTCCATGATTGTTTCTTCAACCAGATCCTCGTGAGCAGTATTAACAATGGAATTAATGAGGACCACTACAAACCCTCTGACGCCCAGGTCAACGAGCTTTTGCACTTGCCGGCGGATATCATCTTTATTCGGGGCTAATACAACCTCGCCCTTATAGTCCAAGCGTTCTTTGATCCCTACTATGTACTCCCGGGGAATGATTGGTACTGGCCTGTCAGCTCCAGGGATGTCTGCCTGTTTCTGGGCCGGGAGTCCATCGCCGTATTGTACACAGCGCCCGATGATAACACTGTCTTCAAAACCGGCTGTAGTAATCAGTCCTAGGCGTGGTCCGGAACGCTCAATTAGGGCATTAGTACCCAGAGTGGTAGCGTAGCGGACAGAATCTACCTGATTGAGAACATCCTCTATGGAGAGTCCGAGCTGTTCCACCCCGTTGCTCAGTGCATTTGTAAAACCTTCGGACAGGTTGTAGTGGGTGGTAGGAGCCTTGGCCTCCACTAACTTACCTTCCCAGACCAGGAAACAATCGGTAAACGTACCTCCTATGTCGACACTGATACGTTTCATCGCTTATCCTCCTTTGCTGCAGCCTTTTTCAGCCAATCTATATCTAATTCTATATCTCTAGTTATGGGATGGCCCGGAACCAGGTATTCCGTTTCCATCATGACTCCGCATTTTGGGCAGTAATACTCCAAAATCCGGCACCAGTTATGATCAGGTGCAAAGGTAAATTCGTACTCTTGCGGGTTTATTAAAGGCCGGTGTACTTCCCTTGGATCCCTCTCGTAAACCAACAACCCTTTCTTATAATTGTCGCGGGCATTGCCCAACTCTTCCCCGCAGCGGTTGCACTGCCATTCCTCTTTTTCTAAGTTTATATCCAAATACTCAGTTATTCTTTGAATTTCTTTCACTGCACCTCACCCCTTTCCGCTGTTAAAACGAACTGCCCGTAATCGTCGCTTTTAAGGGTCCAGTTAGTTGGAATGACGAAAGTAGTATAAGCTCCCTCTATAATAGCCGGGCCTAAAACTTCGACTTTATGTCCGGTCATGTCATCCAGGGAGTAAACCGGTGTATTGAGCTTGCATCCAGAGTCCCAAACTACCTGCCTATGGGAAACCGGTTCTACCTTGCCATTAGGAAGGGACGCGTTGAAAAGTCCTGCATGGGGCAGATTCCCTTGAGCTTTGAGGATAATGCTTATCGACAAGTTTTGAGAATTTGATTGTGCGCCAATGGCCGCGAAACAAGCTTCAATCTGCTCCTGATCCGTGAGACTCATTAAGGCTTCTCCGTCTTTGCTAATGTTTAAGTCCCAAAGCAGTTTGACTCTTTCCACTGAGAAACCCTCACCGCGCATGTCGATTTGAGCCCTGCTTACCATGTTTTCTACCTGGTTCTTTATGTTTTGCATATTGATGCTGCTAAAACTACGTTCATATTTATGCATTACATCGCTGAAGCTAATCCCAAATGAACTGAACACACTGCACTGGCCCGGAATTAGAACCTTGGAAATCCCGGCATGAGCGGCTATCCCGCAGGCATGCAGCGGACCAGCTCCACCGAATGCCATAAGCACCACGTTTTCCGGGTTTTGGCCTCGTTCCACAAAACCTCTGCTCAAGTACTCTCCAATGCGCTTCTCCAAAGTATCCTTCACCAGGATTGCGGCCTCCTCAACACTGATTCCCAGAGGTTTTGCAACCATATTGCTTACTGCGTGCTCAGCCCGTGCGCCGTCTATTGCGACCTGGCCTGCTAACAATGCATCACTGGCAAAATAACCAAGAACCACATTTGCATCAGTCACCGTAGCATCGGAGCCGCCAAAACCAAAACAAGCAGGACCGGGAGCTGCCCCCGCACTTTCTGGCCCTAATTGGAATCCCCTATTGCTTACCTTGGCAATAGTTCCGCCTCCCCCACCTAACGCACCGATGTTGCGTAATGGAAAGGAGAGTGCACAGTCCTCGATGTTGCCGAAAACGTTTTCCTCTGGCGTCCCCTTACGAATGAAGGTTACATCTGTACTGGTTCCTCCTATGTCGACAGTGGCAGCATCTTCAAAATCGTAGTGTCTTGCCAGCTGCAGTCCCCCCTCAAGACCTCCTGTGGGACCGGAATTGTAGGTCTTTAGAGCAGTGACTTTAGCTACCCGGTTAGTGGTGCCATCGTTGCAGAACACGAACAATGGTTTGGGATATCGCTTATTCCGCAGAATGTCTTCCGCTTTGTAGAGGAAATGTTCTAGCCCCGGGTGCAAGTAAGCGTTTAGAACTGCTGTAGTAGTACGCCTGTATATATCCGAATCTTCAGTTAACTCACTTGAGAATAGCACAGGCAAGGCCCCCAGAATATGACGGGGATACTCCTTGTATATGATTTGTTTCAGGTGTCTTTCCAGTTGAGCACTTTCGCCTGAAATTGAAACAATTAATCGTTCGGCACCTTCATTAAGTAGCTCTTCTATAGAAGCCAGTATTGCTTCCTTGTCGTTATCGGTCCCATTAACCTGAATCCCACGGACTTTGGAGTCTATAGGGTCAAGGATGCTCCCCATTAGGGAACCTTCTTCTAATCCGTTGAACAGCGGTAGGTCACTTTCTTGAACCACCAGGCCAATGCGCGGGCCTTTACGTTCAATAATAGTATTAGTACCAACGGTAGTTGAATAGCCCCCGTTCATTTTCCTTAACACCGATAAAGTATTTCATCTTCCAGCCTCCTACTGCTTACTTCACCTTGCTTATCTCTTTCCCATTGCCCGGTAAGTTCGAGATTTCCCCTATCCGCTTCTCAATTCTGGCCCTCCTCCCCAATCACTCGCACCAATATACAATTAACGGCATCGATCTCGCCAGTCGGAATACTCCTTGTTTCTATCCCAGCCATGGCTTTCCCTAGTTCTTTCCAACTCCTTTAATTGAATCTTCTGAATCCTTTCAGTAGCAGTCTTTGGGAAATCGTCTACTACCTCTAGATAACGCGGGACCTTGAAGTAAGCCAGTCTATCAGCGCAATGAAGGACAATATCCTTAAAGTCCAGGCCCTTACCTGGGTCAACCAGCTTAACAAGCACCTTTATTTCCTCTCCCTTGAAAGGGTCGGACACAGGAATGGCCGCCGATTGCGCAACTGCAGCATGGCTGTTGACAACATCCTCAACCTCAAAAGCAGAAACGTTTTCTCCCCCCACCCTAATCATAAATTTATTGCGGTCTACAAAGTAGAAATACCCATCCTCGTCAACCCTAACAACGTCTCCGGAATGAAACCAACCGTCGGCATCAAAAGCTTCTTGATTGGCCTCAGGCGCATTCCAGTAACCCTCAGTTACAAAATCCCCGCCTTTTTGCAGTAGTTCGCCGATTCCAACCCTAATGTCTCTTCCCTGATCGTCCACTACCTTAATGTGCCTTCCTAGGTCAGCAAAAATTGGTTTTCCAAACGACCCCACCTTGTCTTGTTTTTGACCAGGATCGTTGTTCATAAAAAGTACAGGGGCTTCACTCATTGCATATCCCTCATAAACGTCCACCCTGAACTTCTGTTCGAACCTTTCCCATAAAGCCGCAGGAGTTCCCCCTACAAATACAGCCTTCGCCGGATGATCCGGCACATCTTCCTCGCTGTACACTGAGTCGAGAATCTGCATCATTCCCCCGATTGAGTTGAAAAATGTCGCCTGATGTTCAATAATTTCCTTCCAAAAATTTTTAGGGCTAAATTTTTCAGACAGAACCAAAGATGCTCCCAAACATCGCATGCCAATGGCTGAATAAACTTGCGCATTTGTATGGAACAGTGGCAGGCAAGTATAATTGCGTGAGGCTTTATTGATTGGAACAGCCCCGATAGACAAGGCAGCCAAGACAATTGACTTATTCGAACTAATTGCTCCTTTGGGCAGGCCCGTTGTACCGGATGTGAAAATAATACTGAAAATATCAGAATCCTTAACTCTAACCTCTGGGGTGGAAGCATTCTCTGAATTCATCATCTCATCAAGGGAATACACTTTAATCCTATTTTGTAGACTGTCCGGAACTTCTCCGAGAAAAATTACGTTCTTCAGGCAAGGCGCGCCGTCCGCTACTTTAGACACGATTTCATTAAACTCACTGGTAGACTCCACTATCAAAGTAGAAATCTCCGCCTTATTTACCATGTAGGTTATTTCAGCTGTCTTAAAATTGGTGTTAACCGGTACCTCTATCAGCCCGCCCTTAGCTAGTGTAAACAACGTCAGTACATATTCAGGTCGGTTCGTCAAATAAATGCCTACCCGGTCTCCCTTGTTTAGCCCCATCCTGATCAGGGAATTGCAGATCCTGTTTGCAACATTGTCCGTCTCACCATAGGAATAGGTTTCACCCGTACGGGCATAAATCAAGAATGGTTCATCACCGAGTACTGCAGATTTTTCCACGATCCCTTTAACTGTCCATTCGTCTTTCACCTGCTGTAAAAACTTAAGACCTATCCTTTCATAACTTTGCTGCAACTAAGAAAACCCCCTCTCCTTCTTAATGCATTAAATAAGTCAACCTAGGATAGGCCTAATAGCGTTATTTATTGCGTTTTGATCTGTAATTAGTTACAATATAGCCAGATCCGAATGACCCGGGTCACTGAACCCTAGTGGTAGATGACCTTCGGTGACTGCGTTCATTGACTAAGGTTAGTATATCTTCTGCAAAGAATGATGTCAACTCAGTTTAGTCTAAAAATTCAGACTTTTTATTTTTAGTAACTGGAAGGATGTCGCTTATGGAAACTGAGAAAGCCTTGACTTCACGAAAACTTAGGGCCTTGGAAACAAAAAAGATGATCTTTGAAGCTGCCAAAACCTTATTTGCCGAAAAGGGGTATGAAAATGTTTCTATCGACGACATCACTACAAGGGCAGGTACCTCGAAAGGCACTTTTTATATCTACTTTAAGAACAAGGAGCACATTATTCTTGAACAGTTTAAGTTGATCGACAAGGTTTATTTGAATACGGCTAAAAACTTAGCCAAAGAACTTTCTGCTAGGGACAAATTATTAGCCTTTGTCAAAGCACAGCAAGAATATGTCTCAGAATCCTTTGGCCTCAACTTATTAAAAGTGGTGTACTATTCCCAGCTCACCCCAGACAAGGAAAAAATTGCTCTTGTGGACGAGAAGCGTGTCTTATATGTGATTGTTCGAAAGGTAGTCAGGCAGGGCCAGCAAACAGGGGAATTCCGCAAAGATGTCTCGTGCAGGGAAATAACAAACTGGATTACGTTTTGGATGCGTAGTATGCTATATGATTGGTGTGTACAGGACGGGCAATATAACGTTGTGGAGCGCGGTCAGGTATTGTTTGCGATGCTTATCGAAGGAATGTTAAGTGCGAAGACTACCGTTTCATTCGGTTTGAAATCTAAATAACTTAAGTTTCGCACCCCTTAAAATGGTCAAAATCATGGTCTGAAAAGAGGCAAAAAACAGAGAAAATCCGCATGAACACTGGGTTTTTTGGTATAATTAAGTGTCTAACCAAATCAACCAAAAACGAGGTGTTATTATGCGGAAACCTATCAAAGAAATTGAAAACGTTCTCCAAAATCATCGTTATTCGATTGACACTATTATATTTGATGTGATGAAAACCTTCAAGCTAAAAACGATTTGCTGTCAGGTTGGCTTCCGAAAGCAAGAGGGCTATAATACTTCAGAGAGTTCAGGGGTCACAACCTGCTGCCAGGGAGGCAGACAGGGCAATTAGATGTTTGGTTTTCCGGTCAATAACTCCTTCGCCATAAACTGATGAAAAGAACTCATCGTATTTCTTCAGCACTTCGTTTTCCCCCTTCTTTTAGAACGGTATCGTTGCTAAAATATGAACACTTTTCTTCGCGGCACCCGTGGGGATGCCGTTCTACATGTTTACAGATTGTGTCATCAATAAGTATCGGCAGGGAAACCCCCAGATTCTCTTTCACCAATTTTACTGCCTCAGTCAATGCTTTTCGAACAAAACTTTTGCAGCAGCATGGTCCTGTCTCGTCGGCAATGGTGCTGACCATCTTTGCTACGACTTTCATGGTGGTTTCCGTTTCCTGGTCTTTAGGACAGGCTGCACCCAGGAGAACACTAAAGCAAGCGCCGATTGCTACAGCAACCCCGCATACCCCTGTCAACCCACAGTATCCGCCTACAGCCTGCCTAGCAGTTCGGTTTAATACCTCCCGAATCTGATCATCGGTAACAGTAATACTTCCTTCGTTCCTGATAGCCGCGATCAAGGCTCCAGCCGCTATCCATGCGTTTTCACAGCCGAGCATGGGAACTTCATCGGTATAGGCCATAAGTGTCTCGGCAATTTCCAAAGGGTTTTTTGACTTGCAGCTAAGTACATAGTCCTTGACTAAGTCGAAAACCCCTTTTCCGTGGCACAAGTCACAAACATAATGACCATTGGGGCAGCTGATGTTAGCTACCTCCTGCTTGCCGCACTGGGAGCATGTCAGCTCTTTGCCTTGGTCATAGTACTCTAGGGGATTGCCGCAAGTTTTACAGTTTTCGGTGTTTTTGTCACTGTGCTGACCAGCACTGGATGAAGCACCTCAGCAATCACCAGAGCCAGGTAGAATCACGTTATTTGTGTCCTCGTTCATAGGGCAGCTCCTCCCATAGATTGTTATAAACTAAAATGTTTGTTCCTAGCGCTTTTTTGCAATGAAATCTTTTGCTTGTGCGATGATCTTCCAGATCACGTCGTCGGTAATTCAATACATGGCAAAACTGCCCCGGTTTTCCACACGGGCTATCCCGACGTTTTTAAGCACTCTTAGATGATGAGAAGTCAATGGTTGGGATAGACCGGCCGCTTCGGCAATTTCATTAACGCTCGTGCATTCCTTAGATAGCACTTCAATGATGCGGAGGCGGTTTACATCGGCCAAAGCCTTAAACAACTGCTGTATGTCCGTATATGATTCCATACATTCACCTCTCGTTCTGCAACTACAGTAACATAAATATTCATTTATATCAATGGCGGTTTATATAGTAGAAATAATGCGGCTCTCGGTAATTAAGAGGCGGGCACCCCTCCCGCTCCCCAATGGCCGGCAGCTGCCTTCCGTCTGTGCTTGTCCATAGCGGGTTCGCGAATTAATTTTTATTAAGATTCTCTAAAAGCCTTACAACATACCAACTTTAAATTGATGCTTCAGCTATGATGTTCATGGTGTTTTAAGTCTTTATGTTAAAGTCTCTGATATTTTTTACACTATCTTGCGACATTTTTAGGTCCTAAATTAAATCAAGCTAACGAGTTCTCTAATCCAAACCGCTCCAAAAAATCAACCACATAACGCCTTTTAAGCTTATCATGCACTCTCTGATTATTGTAATTCCGTATACAGCTGTAACAAGACGTATCCATCTGTTCGCCGCCGCAGTTGCAAGCTTTCATTAAGCGCAAGGTTTCCCTAATAACACCTTCTAACGCACCCGGCTCATTGATACGCCTAACGTGACCTGCTCCGCCAGGAGTAGAGTCAAACAAGATTAGCGCAAAGTTGCCCCTACCGCTGCGAGGGTTGTTGTACCACTGCAGTGTGCCGGAAATATCATTGCGTTCGACATTAAGATAACGGCTGATCCCCTCAAGCAAACCGTACAATATTGAAAGCGCCTCTTCGTAATCTCCAAACTCAAAACTTTGAAACTGGATCTGTACGACATCTGTTTTAAACCTATGACCAAGCGAATATCTTTGCAGCGTTTGATTTTGACAATTGTACCCAAGAGAATTACGATGACGAACATTCGGCTTTACACCGGAATTCCATTTATTGTCCAGCTCGCCATAGCCGCAAGATGAACAGATGAAGAAGTTCGATTCGTTTAATACTGCCAATTCATCATTAGAACTGGTGCCTATCTGCACAATTCTGTCATTGATATCAACCGGATTAAATTCAACCCTGTTCTCATAACCAATGTAAGATATCTCTCCTCTATAGGTTCTGTCCGGTTTCGTCAATCCAACCTTTTGGGGCTTAGGTTCCATAATAAAGCCGAATTTGGGAATTAAGAAGGTACGACGGGCAGTCGATTTTAGCTCGGCGCCGCATTGTTTACATTCCCTCAATGTATCATCAAGAGCACCGAAAGTATGCCTTTCGATGTTTAAGGTATTGCACACACAGCGTGAATAATCATAGAGATCCCATTCCATGCCATCAATTTTCTTAATATATCTGCTGGTAATCAGGCGGTTATCGGCAACGATCTGCGAACCCGGCGCGTATTCGGAAATTGCCATCATTAAATCTCTGTCCAATTCCAGCTTTAACGTTTCACCGTTTTTGTCATTGCTGGGCTGTAATCGTACGGTATCAACCGGGAAACCGTATTTCGGTATCAGGTTTTTGCGCGATAGGAAGGAAAGGATTCGTTCTCCTTTTATCGTGTCAATCAAGTACTTCAACCTTTTTGCAGCGTAATAGTCCCTGCCTTCAGCTTGATTCTTCCCTATGATTTCATTGATTTCCCTGAGTGCCTGCTCCAAGGTGGTAATGTCTTGTTGATATTCCAGATTAGCCATTGACATGCGCCCGGTTTCTGACACCAGCTGTGCTGCCCAGGCGAATTCCTCAATACCTACGACTTTTTTCAACTCTGGCGGAACAAACCTTGTTAATAAACCCTTTAGATCGTCGGGCTTTTCTGACAGATACTGTTTGAATCGTTCAACGCCGCTGTCAACAAATAACGTTCCGGCATCCTCAAAATATTCCGGGTGCTTTCTCCAGAAATGAGCAAAAGCCGAGGCATAGACATGTCGGATAACAATTTTTTCATTCTCCAGGCTAAACTTCGGTGGTTTAATGGTTCCCTTAATCATGGACAACGGTTCTCGAAAATAGGAAAAATCATGTGAACTTTTGTTGCAGAAAGTAAGAGCGTACGCCGCTGATTTTTTACTTCTTCCTGCACGGCCTGTCCTTTGCACGTAGTTAGCCGGGGATGGCGGCATGTTGCGCATGAACACCGTTTCAAGCGTACCCACATCGACACCCATTTCGAACGTAGTTGAGCAGCTGAGTACATTGATTTTCTTACTCTTAAATTCATTTTGGTAGGCGTATGCCTGTTCATTATTTAACTGAGCAGTATGTTCTACAACCCTCATCTTGGTTATTTCCATGTTCAGATAAGCTTCACGGTAGTGATTGCCGTTAAACATTTTCTCAGGATCAATCTGCATTAGCCTGCCTTCACACCGAAGTGATGGACAGACTCCCTTAACATTGTGATGCGTGATGGTTAGACACTTGGGACAGCTGTACCACGCTGAAGGGATGACCACCCTTACCTTGGCGCAATTAAGCCGATAAGTGTCATTGCCTTGATGCGCAATGATCTGATTGTCTCTAAATATCCTCCATACACCTTCCAAGAACCGTCTAATCTTATCCACATCCCAGTCGTCCCGGCTGCCCACGATGCGCCTGACTAAATCCACTCTTGAATTCGTCCGTCCTGATCTGGCAGGATTCCAGCTGCGTACATACTGACTCCTGTCAGACAAAGAGTAGTTCATCTCATAGCCATTGAATGTGAAGTATTCCTTATCACTCTTTGTCAGGTTGGCATCGTAGGTTATAGCACAGACCAGTCTGAAATTGTCTGCAAGAATCTTGAGCATGGACTCCATCTCATTTTTATTAAGGCCAAGCATCGGGTTATCTGCGGCATCAATATCGATTTCGAAACCTAAAACGCCGAGGTTACTGAGCGCCATTTTGCTATTCAGCTCACAAAGTTCCAAAAGAACAGCCTTCCATGCTTCTGTTTCTCTCATCTCAGGTTCACCTATACCGTGTTTTTCAAACATTCCTTGAACGGCATGCACAAAATTAGGCAGGGACATTCCATCTCTTTGTAGCCGGTCAACGTTTTGATTGACCGCTTCGACCACCAACCGTTTATAAATCATATTGGAATAGGTCTGATCGAAATAACTGGCAAAAAAGGCTGCCGCCTGTCGGCTGTCAGAAAAGGCCAGGAATTGTTTGGCCATCTCAACCTTTTCAGTTTTGCTGGAATTAAGCGATAATCCTAAGCCAAACTCATCTTCGACTGGTGAAGTATAATTAACTACTACACTGGAGGGCAATTCCTCATAGAGTGCAGTGCCTATAACGCTGGTTACTGCTTCCTGCCCGGGAAAGAAAGTCCTAAGCACCCCGCGGCCTGTATTAATGTTTTCACAAACAACACACTTATGCAGTACTCCATCTTTTGGTTTTACCTTCTGAACCTTGTTCAAATACGCTGCGCCGCATCCGCATGCCTGAGCATTGACGCCGTTAGCTCTTCTGATAAAACCGCACTTGGCGCATAACAACCGGTCATCCACAACAATTCCCACGTCTTCATTGGCCAGGTCGTCATTTTCATCACAAGCCTCTCGGTGATAAAGGTAGATCGATTTAACCCCTAGTTCAATATTTTCTGTGCTTTGGATAAGGTAATTATCTGACTCACGGCCCATCAGATAGATGGAGTTACAATAATTGCACGTAGCGATTTCAAAAACCTTAAATGTTTCACCCTTTTCGCTGTGGTTTTCTTTACGAGTGATGAACATTTTGTTGTTTGGATTTAAGGTAACATAAGCCCCTTCCAAAGCTCTAAGAAACATGTGGTATCGCGCTTCAAACAACCGGTCACCGTTTTTCATAGCCCGAGAGGCCACAGCTACAAAGTCGGTAACATCGTCTTCGCTCATACTCAGTTTATTAGCAAGGTTTTTCACTGTGACGGTGGTTTCATCAAGCAGCGTACGAATTTCAAGATAATGGTTGTCGTGCAGTATCGTATCATACAGCAGTTCCTCAACGTCTTGGCAATCAACTAAAGACGGAGCATACTTTTGCACGCAAGCTCTCAAATCTTTGTCAAGTCCATTTTCTCGTATTAGCTGTGAACAGTCCCGGTAAAACTGAAAATCAAGCCGATACATATCCCGTATCGCACTTGGCTTTCTTCGTTCCCCTCTAATAACATCAGACGAGTTAAAATGTGCTGCACACAAAGTCGAAGCAAATTGAGCAACTTCATCATTCGAATTTTCGTCACCCAACGTTGCGCTGGTAAGAATAAACTGTGTGTTTTCGCTTCTTAGAGTTGCTTTCAACCGCCTCAGCAGCATTGAAACTTCAATGCCGGTAGCGCCGCTGTAAACATGCGCCTCATCCAAAACGATGAACTTCCAGTAATCACTCGTGCTAGAATCGAAAAAAATACGGTCCCCAGGTCTAATCATTAGAAATTCAAGCATGGCATAATTTGTTATCAGCATGTTGGGAGGAGTCTCGCGCATTTTTTCACGTGAGATCAGCTCGTTTACCAGCGGCTCATGATTGCCATTTAAACTCTTGTAATGAGCCAGAGCATGTTTTTGCTTTTCTTTCGTTTCGCCGGTGTAAGAGCCAAACATTATTTGAGGATAATTCTTAAGAAGCTCCCTTAACCTGAAAATCTGGTCATTTGCCAAAGCGTTCATTGGATAAATAATTAATGCCCGAACTCCTGGGCACAGCGTGCCGTTTTCTAGTTCACGCATTAAATGATTAAGTATAGGGATGACAAAAATCTCGGTTTTACCTGAACCTGTACCGGTTGAAACCACGAGATTCTTGCCGCTATTCACCTTGAGAATTGCCTTTTCCTGATGCGCATAGAGTTCCCGATCGTATACCGGAAATGCAGCTGAGTTAAGCTTAAGAAATTCAGCTGAGAGCTGGTTTTGCTTTACAAGATCGGCGATCGTGTTTTGTTTAATGAACATGTGGTTAATATCAAGAAAGGGACCGGACGCAATAGCGTTGTTTTCCGCAAGCAATTTGGGAAACTGGCTGTTGTAAACAGGGTCATCCATCTTAAATGTCGTTTGAAGGTATCTCCTGTATTTTTCGGCAATAGCATTGGATGCTTCAACCGGTCTGAATACCACGATAATCTCTCCTTTTTAGTTCGACCTTGAAATTCGATTCATCCGCACAAAGCAAGCGGTATCTTCTGTAAGCAACTCTTTTAGGCACCTTTGGGTCTTCATTCATGACAAATTCCCGTTTCGTTTCATCATACAATATGTCATCCCATTCCCCATCTAGAATGCCGCTAATATGCGCCCGAGTCAGATTTTCAATAGAGGAAAACTCGATCCGCACAAAATTGATATCCTTGCAAAAACCTTTTTCGTTTTTACTATTTAAGTAGTATAATCTTCCGATATATACTCCCGGCAGCTCAGATTTTTCCAGGTCATCCACATAGTAATTTTGTGCCGGCCGGCGCAAAAAGAATCCGGTCAGGATGGAATGAATACGCATAACCTGACCAGAAAGGTCATAAGGATCGACCAATTCCAGTTCTTTTTTGTAAATCTGCAAGCGATTTAGCCCCAAGCCAAACTCATCTTGCTCAAGTTCATAAACCGCTACCTGATATAGACCCTGAAGCAAATCTTTTTTGACACATAGTCTGCCGTCTTTAATCTCAATGTTTTCAACGATCATTTTTTTGCTGGTCAGGCAAAATACATCTGCGACGACAGCAGCTTGCCCAATGATTTCAAACTGGCCATTGATCTCTCCGCTTGCAAAATCACAGGTAAGGACAGCAAATTGCACAAAACACCTTGATAACACCGACATAAATTCTAGTTTAAGATCATTAATTTTAAGCTCGATAAAGTGTCTGGTTCTCGATTCGATGATCCTCCCACGGTATCTGGCGATATCAATTTTAAATACTTTGTCAGACTGGCTGTATTCCGCAGCTAATTTTGTTTCAGGGTCTCTGTTTAATGTCAGTTCCATACCGGCTGCACCTGGAAGTTCAATCAGAAGCTGACCATGAAAATCCGAATGCCAGATATCCTCACCCTTGTCTATCCGCCATTCTCCATTCCCCAGCTTCCAACGCATTAAAGGCACGGTGAAGGCAACAATCCATTCGGTACTGTCCAAGACTGTACAAAATTCCGCATACTTAAGGTCTGGTTCAAGCTTCATTACGAATTCGTTGCTGTTTCTTAATTGTAAATTGAGCGGTTTTAGAGCGTGATGATCACTTAAACAAATTACTGCTTTGTCAGCAAAGATATACGGAGAGCCATCAAAGGAATACTCCAGGCCAGACAACAACAAATGTCGTTCCGAGGCGCGATGGTGTTCACCCGGGATATCGACAATCACTTCATAAAGACCGTTATTTTTGTCAGCTAGACTCTCAATGTCCAGTTGTACCCCATAACCTCCGCTCCCATCGTTGAGTTCGAAGCTTCGCAGAGCTGATTCCGGCAGATCACTTAGTCGCTGTCGCCGGCCATTCAAAATTATCCCAATGCCGCTTAGATCATTATTTCTTATTTTGAATACCAATTTCGGGTGTTCACGATAGACTGGCAGAGACGAATAGCCTGCGCTCGAGGCATTAGCGCCATGAATAAGACCTTTTTTCCCAATCCCTTCGCTTATCCTGCCTGATCCGGAAAAAGGAATCCCGTCGATCAAGACAATTGAATCATCATCAATATTTAGATCATAGCGAATATAATCTTTGAATTTTAACTTGTCGAGAATGGCATCCGTGTCAACACATACTTCTGGGCGGGCAAGAATGAAATTCAAGCCCGGACGCAGTGAGCTAATCTGATTACCAGTCTTATCAAAGATGACATGATCCTGTCCACTATGTCGGAAGCTACGCTCTTTGCCGAAATACATGGTCACATTGAGTGGATGGAAAACTTGATCATCCCATAGGATGATCTGGGCGCCTTCTGACTTGAAGCCGCCAATAATGGAGTAAGCATCCAGCCGAATATTGCGAATCTCTGAACCAATCTGAACCTGTGCATATGTGAGGTCGGAAAAATCCTCTTTTTTCATCTTTTGCGGTGGGATATTTAAGAAAACCTCACCCGACTTAAAGTCGCAGCGATAATAGGGCGAATAGTACTGCTTTTCTCCCTTTTGTTTAGACCTTATTTGCTCAGTGGATGTTAGGAGAAACTTCTCAGAGGTTTGCGCCCATAGAATAAACTGCTTAGTAAACCTACTGCTGGGCTTACGGGGCAGGTCACCATCCCAGTATTTAGCATCAATAAGCTTGACCATTCTCCTGATAAGATTCTTTGCGCGTCGATCAAACTGGGTCAGCGCAATCTTAGTCGCCTTACGCAGACGGTAGACCTTCGTTGTCTTCCCTGCTGCTACAACTTTAATTTCATCATTAAGACCACTGTTGCTTAATGACTCAGAGATGAATGATATCAAGTATTTAAGATCCTCGCGAAAATTCACCGATGCGTCGCGGCTTAAATTAACATCGTAAAATGAAAAAGCGAACTCGAAGAAATCTGTAATATAGTCATCCGGAACGATTCCATGAATCAGTATGTTCATGACGTATTGATTCTTGATATTTTCTTCGCCCTGATATATGTAAAGGCCATAAAACTTCAGCGTATTAAAAAATACTCGGCCAATATTCTGCATGTCAATGACTGTTATATGCATTCCCAAAGTTTCTTCAAAGCGACTCCAGTAATTTCCGTTTTTGTATTCATGCATACCTACGCGGACAAGAGCAACTGCCAGGACAATATCTTCCTTAACAGAATATCTTGTTGCCTTTAGGGCTGATAATCTTTGTCGGGTAATATCTATGAGAGCCGCGTATTCCAGGTCTGATAAGGGAATGTCACCCAAAAGCTTTTTCCCTTTGCTTACAGCCTTTTCAAACTTTGCTCTAAAGGACTGAAATGAATATCTCGCCATGTGAACATCTCCCGCACCTTTATGATACAAAACCAAACAAAAAAGTACCTATTTGACAAAATATTGCTAAATTTTATTAATTCTGCGGGATGGGTAAATATTCCTTCCGGGCAATCAAATCTCAAGGCAATAATTCACTTGAAGTCAAAATGCACGTTCGACAAGATGACCCCGAGGGTTTGTCTTGTTGGTGTTATTAAGTTAATTAATATGCTGTGGAAGATTTTCTCACCTCAGTACATTTGCTCATATTCCGCTTTATATTTCCGTCTAGAAGGTTGCCAATAAAGCTTTGAGGATGGCTGTTTTTTTGTTAGTGCTTTCATTAATTTGCTGTTCAAGAGAGTCGCAAAGGTGTATGAGATGGTCCGCTTCAGTGACAATCCGTTCTTGTTCGCTAATAGGAGGAAGTGGAATTAAAAACTTGTTGATATTTGTCATACTCAAATTAGCCCGAGCATTATCCACTTGTTCATCAAACATGTATGAAACGCATGTTTGGCTGTTAAGGAAATGCATTAAGAAATTGAAGTTAAGGTTAGCCAGTAGTTTGGCTTTGGTTAACGTGTTGTTTTTCTGCCCTTCTTTTAACACAGTAAGTTGGTTATTGCTCTTAATCTTTTTGAACAGTAAGTTCAATGTTAAACTCTTTTGACTGAATAAGCTGTTACTGACGCAGTTTAATGTCCATAGATTGACGGCGTATGATGTCTCGATATAGACTGATAAGCTGACCGAAATCGGCGAATGGGAGAAAGAAATT
>Ga0255338_1002821_pt1 | contig 23266 bp, 20 predicted proteins | sample MeOH1_35cm_T4_19_FD_203715 | JGI IMG/M metagenome (GOLD analysis project Ga0255338, IMG submission 203715) | Sandy soil microbial communities from University of British Columbia, Vancouver, Canada - MeOH1_35cm_T4_195 | ecosystem: Engineered > Artificial ecosystem > Sand microcosm > Unclassified ...
ATTAGGGCAAGGCCATGTCACCTACCACAAACACCACTCCAGTATGTCTGCTCATTTTAGATGGCTTTGGCTATCGTGAGGAAATTAACGACAACGCGATTGCCCAGGCAAAAAAACCAAATTGGGATGCCCTTTGGAAAAACTTTCCGCATACATTGATCAATGCTTCAGAGCATTATGTGGGCTTGCCAGATGGCCAGATGGGCAATTCGGAAGTCGGTCACCTCAACATCGGCGCCGGGCGTGTCGTGTTCCAGGACTTTGAACGCATCAATAACAGCATTGCAAGCGGTGAGTTTTTCGAGCATCCAGTATTAAAGCCCGCGCTACTCAACATCAAAAACAATAATAAAGCCTTGCATATTTTCGGCCTGCTCTCGGATGGCGGGGTACACAGCCATCAGGATCACATTCACGCCATGGTGCAGATGGCAGCCAAACTTGGTTTGAGCAAAGTCTACATTCACGCGTTTCTGGATGGCCGCGACACGCCTCCCGTAAGTGCCGCACCTTTTATTGAGGCGTTAGAGCAGCAATGCAAAACACTGGGTGTAGGCAAAATCGCTTCAATCAGCGGCCGTTTTTACGCTATGGATAGAGATAAACGCTGGCCACGTGTTGAAGCTGCCTATAAACTTTTCACCGAGGGCGTTGGTGAGTTTACCGCCGAAACTGCCGCCAAAGGTTTACAGGACGCATATGCACGCGGCGAAAATGATGAGTTTGTCAAAACCACGGCCATCCGCAAAGAGGGCGACGCTCCTGTAAAACTGGAAGATGGCGACCTGGTCGTATTCATGAATTTCCGCTCAGACCGTGCACGCCAGCTCACACATGCCTTGCTTGCTGATGATTTTGACGGCTTCCATCGCCGCCACGTGCCTAAATTGGCTGGCTACTTCACACTCACCATGTATGACAAAAAGGAAACCAAAGCCTCGGTAATCTTTCCTCCCCAGGAAGTGCGAAATACCTTTGGCGAATACCTGTCTGCGCTTGGTTTAACGCAATTGCGCATTGCCGAAACTGAAAAATATCCGCACGTCACATTTTTCTTTAATGGCGGTGAAGAAACCGTGTTTAAGGGTGAGGATAGAATCCTGGTGCCTTCACCGCAGGTTGAAACCTATGACCTGCAGCCTGAAATGAGTGCGTTTGAAGTCACCGAGAAACTGGAAGAAGCCATTTTAAGTAAAAAATATAATGCCATTATTTGCAATTACGCCAACTGCGACATGGTCGGCCACTCAGGCAACTTGCAGGCCGCTATTAAAGCCGTAGAAGCATTGGATACCTGTGTCGGACGCGTGGTAAACGCGATGCAAAGTATAGGCGGCGAGGTCCTGATTACGGCAGACCACGGCAACGCTGAACTGATGTACGATGCGCAAAACCAGCAACCTCATACGCAGCACACCACCAACCTGGTGCCGCTCCTCTATATAGGCAGAAAAGCTGTACTCAACAACAACGGCGCACTGTCTGATTTAGCACCTACCCTGTTACACATGATGGGCCTCGCTCAGCCCCGTGAAATGACAGGTAAGAACCTGGTGCAATTTAAAGACTGATTTTCAAGTTTAAATACATAGCGCAATGACGCAATCTCGTATCTTTCAATTGATAGCATGCACGGTTCTTATGTCCGCGATGCTGTTGCACACATCGTGGGCATCTGCTGAAAAAAAACCGGAGCAAACGAAACGGGCTTTAAGCGATTTACATGAGCGTCTGGAAACGCTCAAAAAAGAGCTTGATAGTTCGCAAGAGGCCCACAAGGATGCTGCCGATGCGCTGAAAGAAAGCGAGCAGGCAATCAGTGAAGCCAATAAGAAGTTATATGAAATTAACCAGCGCCAGCTGGAAAATAAAAAAACCCTGGCTAAACTGCAGGCGGATTCAAATGCCACCAACCAATCGCTGGCTCAACAGCAAAAATTGCTGGGTGGCCAGCTTTACCAGCAATATGTTCATGGGCAGCAAAGCTACGTGCAGATGATCTTGCAAAGTGAACACCCCAGTGAAATAGCGCGCGACGTGCAGTACTTTTCATATATTGCAAAAGCTCGTGCCGAACTGATCAGTAAAATGCAGGGCAACTTGGCAAAAATCACCAAACTGAATGAGGAAACCGCTACAGCATTGCAGGAAGTAGCAGAACTTAAACAAAAGCAGGTTGATGAAAAACGGGCTTTGCAGCAGCAGAAACAGGCAAAATCCAAAGTCGTAAAATCACTTTCGCAGCAAATAGCTGTGCAGCGTAACGAGATAAAGAAACTGAGCCGAGATGAAAAACGACTCTCTCAACTGGTAGAACGTTTGGCCAGAATTATTCCAGCCAAACCCAAATACCCTAAAAAAAGTGTGGCTAGCAACAAAGGAAACAACACGGTCTCTGCACCGAATATAAATGAAGATAACAAACCAACCAAAGGAATTGTTGCAAACAACCAAACATTGCCTAGCGATGAGTTAGCCGGCGCTAATTTCGCTGCGCTCAAAGGAAAATTAAGATTGCCCGTACGTGGCGATGTCACCAACAGATTCGGGGCTAGCCGGGAAGATAGCGGCATTTCCTGGAAAGGTCTGTTTATCAAAGCCACTGAAGGTGCAGAGGTTAAATCGGTCGCCAGTGGCCGCGTGGTTTTTGCTGATTGGTTACGTGGCTTTGGCAATCTGGTGATTGTAGATCATGGTGACGGCTATATGAGCCTCTATGGCAATAACCAGGCTATTTTGAAGCAGGCTGGAGAAATGGTGCGCGGAGGCGATGCCATTGCCTATGTAGGCAATAGTGGCGGCAACGAAACCAATGGCGTGTATTATGAACTGAGGCGCCAAAGCCGGCCGTTTGATCCACTCGCCTGGAGTAATTTAAATTAAATCAACAGGCAATAAAAAAGCACGCATTAGCGTGCTTTTTTATTGCTTACAACAATTGGATTACTTCGCCGCTGGCGCTTCAGCAGGCGCTGCTTCTGCAGCTGGTGCTGGTGCCGGTTCAGCGCCAGCTTCAGCTGCTAATGCTGCTGGGTCAATAGTGATGCCGGGAACGCGTTCCTCGGCAGTTGGCACATATCCACCTGGCTCTGATGCAGCCGGTGCTGGTGCTGCTGCAGCGGGTGCGGCGGCTGGTGCTGGCGCTGCTGCAGGAACAGCTTCTTCTTTCTTACCACAACCCACTACTAATACACCTGCTACTCCCAATACTAATAAAGAACGCAATAATGTTGACATCATATTTTCCTTTTCTTATTAAAAAATCGATAATCATTGATTTATATTCAATGATTTATATAACGAATACTAATGCGTACTATTTTAGCGCATCCTCAATTATCTGCAACAGGATTACAGAGTATTTGGGAAAAGATAAAAATGAAGCAAAATCTTGATGCACGCAAAACCTGCCACACTGAATTAATTACCGATTAAATGCAAAATAACCCTACGCGTGCCCGGTACGTGGCGGTGCTCATACAGAAATACACCCTGCCATTGCCCCAGAGCCGCCCTGCCCTCTAATAACGGGATAGACAAGTGCGTTTGGGTCAGCGCAGTTCGCACATGCGCAGGCATATCATCCGGCCCTTCAACAGTGTGAATGAATAGCGGATCTCCATCAGGAATCAGGCGATTAAAAAAAGCCTCCATATCCACCAATACATCATAATCATAATTTTCATTGATTAACAGGCTTGCCGATGTATGCTGAATAAACAAGGTAATCAACCCTGTTCGCAGGCCACTGGCCTTCGCCCAGTCAACAACCTCTGGCGTAATATCGTAGAGTTTCCGGCCGCGGGTACTCACGGTGATTTGATGTGTTTTTTGCTGCATTTATTAAACCTGTTTATTATAAAAACCCGACACGCCCGCGATATTTACCAGCAACTCCATGGATGCCCAAAACCTGTCCCTATCCCGAAGTGGGAACCATAGCGCGAGCCATAAGCACCATACCCATAAGGCGTTAGGCCGTAATAGCCAAACCGGCAGTATGGGTCATAAAAGCGCTGTTGCTGCCACAGCTCCTTTTTAAGCTTGGCCAACTCGGCACGTTTCTGTTTTTCGCGGCGATTAATTTCATCTGCCAGATTATTCCTCAAGGCTAATTCGCGGCTGGTGTGGATATAATCCAGCACCTTGGCATCAACCCCCTGGTTATTTAACGCCACGCTTTGACTTGGCGTTAAATCATACATGGAATCGCTGGCCTTGATTTTCTCTATAATCTGGTCGGCACTGCTGCCCTCTTTTGTTAACCTGACAATATCATCCAAGGTTAATTTAGCCACGGGTTTGGGAATGATGCGCGCCAACTCTTCAGCCGAGATACGGTCAATTTGAGGTGACGTGGTTCCCGGCTGATTCGTAGCACATGCTGAAAGCAGAAAAAAACTACTGCAAATCAGGCAAAATAGACTATTACGCATCATGCAATTCCTTCAAAACCAACCATGCTTGAAAAACTAGCCACGCTTGAAAATAGGTGATGGCTCCGTGATTTTTTCATCAAAAGGATGACGTTTCAGCGGGTAGCGCGCCCGTACTTTTTGCACGTATTGCCTGGTTTCTGCAAAAGGCGGAATACCTTTATATTTATTAACGGTGCCTTCGCCTGCATTATAAGCTGCTACCGCCAGACTGACATCCCCCTGAAAATATGCCAGCAACCAGCGCAGGTAAGCCACGCCGCCCTTTATATTCTGGCTGGCATTAAACGCATTCTTTACATTAAAACGTTCCGCGGTATCCGGGACCAATTGCATCAACCCCTGTGCCTGCTTGTTGGATTTTGCCGACGTTGCAAAGTCAGACTCTACGGAAATGATGGAAAGTACTAATTTTGGATCCACTTTATACCAGGCGGCAATCGTATCCACCAAGCGCAATACCCACCGTTTATTCTTGGGCAAACTGGCAATGTAACTATCCAGCTCTGCCGTATTGACTGCTTTTTCCGGATCAACCGCACCCAGCACACAGGGCGGTAAATCAACCAAAGTCAATTCGGTTGTTTCCAGCATTTTTTGCGATTCATAATGCCCATGCATGGACGCTGTAGCAAAGAGAGATGCCGCTAAATCACGACTTGCCGGCACCCCCCTGCCAACAGCGTACAACATACCGAGCCTGAATTGAGCCTCGGCGCTGCCATATCGGGATGCCTCGCAGTAGAGCTTAGCCGCCTGCCAGTCTCCCTCATCATCTTGCTCATCTCGCTCCAGCAATACGGCGCGTTTAAGCAGATCCTTAACGACTGGCGGCTCATTGTCAAAAGTCTCCAGCTCCTGGTGACTGAATTCTGCACGAGCAGAACCCGCTGCGATCAACAGCGCAGCGAATAACGCTCGCTTGAATCCAGTACTGAGCAGGCTTTTTAACAAACAAACTCCTCTTTACTGCGCTTTAACCGCCAGATTTTGAAAACACAATCTTGCCGGCCTTGGCGTCAACTTTGACTACATCCTTGGCGACAAAATTCCCCGCCAGGATTTCACGTGCCAACGGGTTCTCAATTTCGCTCTGGATCGCACGTTTCAGCGGGCGCGCACCATACACCGGGTCAAACCCTGCATTGGCAATTTCAGCAATCGCGGCATCGGTTAATTCCAGTTGCATATCCATTGCTGTCAGGCGCTTAGCCAGATACTGCAACTGAATGCCCGCAATCGATTTGATGTTAGCCTCACCCAATGCGTGGAACACCACCACCTCATCTATACGGTTCACGAACTCCGGCCTGAAATGCGTTTTCACCTCACCCATCACCGCCAGTTTCACCACCTGGTAATCCTGGTCAGCCATGCTTTGTATCATCTGGCTGCCAAGGTTAGAAGTCATGATAATGACCGTATTTTTAAAGTCCACGGTGCGGCCCTGGCCATCTGTCAGGCGGCCATCATCCAGCACTTGCAGCAACACATTGAATACATCAGGGTGTGCTTTTTCAACCTCATCCAGCAGAATCACGCTGTAAGGTTTACGGCGTACAGCCTCGGTCAACGTGCCGCCTTCTTCATAGCCTACGTAGCCGGGAGGCGCACCAATCATGCGTGCAACGGAATGTTTCTCCATGAACTCACTCATGTCGATGCGAATCAAATGGTCCTCGGAATCAAACAGGAACCCTGCCAGCGCCTTGCACAGCTCGGTTTTACCTACGCCGGTCGGCCCCAGGAACAGGAAGCTGCCATAAGGTCGGTTCGGGTCACCCAGACCTGAACGGGAGCGGCGGATCGCATCGGACACCAAACGCACAGCTTCGTCTTGTCCCACCACGCGTTCATGCAACTTGTCTTCCATGGTGAGCAGTTTTTCACGTTCCCCTGTCATCATTTTGCTCACAGGAATGCCTGTCGCACGGCTGACCACTTCAGCGATTTCATCCGCACCCACTTCGGTACGCAACATTCTGTGTTTAGTTGAGTCGACACTGACTTCTGCACTTGATGCCTGCTTCAGTTGCGCCTCTAGCTGAGGCAACTTGCCGTATTGCAACTCTGACACTTTCTGCCAATCGCCTTTACGCGTGGCTTCTTCCATCTCGAATTTGATTTTATCAATCGCCTCTTTGATGTGTGCAGAGCCCTGAACCTGCGCTTTTTCCGCTTTCCAGATTTCTTCCAGGTCAGCAAATTCTTTCTCAAGTTTGGTAATTTCTTCTTCAATCAGTTCAAAGCGTTTTTTACTGCCCTCGTCTTTTTCACGGCGTACCGCTTCACGCTCAATTTTGAGCTGAATCAATCTGCGTTCCAGCTTGTCCATGACTTCCGGCTTGGAGTCTATCTCCATCTTGATGCGGCTTGCCGCCTCGTCAATCAGGTCAATCGCCTTATCAGGCAAGAAACGGTCAGTGATGTAACGATGTGAAAGCTCCGCCGCCGCCACGATTGCAGGGTCGGTAATTTCCACGCCGTGATGCAGCTCATATTTTTCCTGCAGGCCGCGCAGAATCGCAATCGTTGCTTCCACCGTTGGCTCATCCACCAATACTTTCTGGAAACGGCGCTCTAAGGCAGCATCTTTTTCAATGTATTTGCGATATTCATCTAAAGTAGTCGCACCCACGCAGTGCAGCTCACCGCGCGCCAAAGCAGGCTTGAGCATATTGCCGGCATCCATCGCACCCTCGGCTTTGCCGGCACCCACCATGGTATGAATTTCATCAATAAAGACGATAGTCTGACCTTCATCCTGCGCCAGTTCTTTTAGCACTGATTTCAAACGCTCTTCAAATTCACCGCGATACTTGGCTCCTGCCAGCAAAGCCGCCATATCCAGTGACAATACTTTTTTGCCCTTGAGCGAATCTGGGACTTCACCATTCACAATACGCTGCGCCAAACCTTCAACAATCGCGGTTTTACCCACACCCGGTTCCCCAATCAGCACGGGGTTATTTTTGGTTCGGCGTTGTAATACTTGAATAGCACGACGAATCTCGTCATCGCGGCCAATCACAGGGTCCAGTTTGCCTAGCCGTGCCCTTTCGGTTAAATCCAGGGTGTATTTCTTTAAAGCCTCGCGCTGGCCTTCGGCCTCCTGGCTATCAACACTTTCATTACCTCGCACTGCCTGAATTGCGGCCTCCAGTGCCGTTTTTGTTAAGCCATTCTGTTTCAGTAATTTGCCGGCCTCGCCTTTATCGTCAGCCAAAGCCAATAGAAACATCTCGCTGGCAATGTAAGCATCGCCCCGTTTTTGGGCAAGTTTATCGGTCACGTTGAGCAGGTTATTCAGATCACGTGAAATCGCGATCTCGCCGCTGGCATCAGGAGATTTAGGCAAGTTTGCAATTGCGGCATTCAGGCCGGATTTAAGCTGGTTAAGCTGCACACCGGCACGTGCCAGCAATGAAGCTGTACTGCCATCCTCCTGCGACAGCAATGCCTGCAATAAGTGTAACGGTTCAATCGCTGTATTATCAGCACCCAGCGCAATGCTTTGTGCATCGTTTATCGCTTGTTGAAATTTAGTGGTCAATTTATCAAAGCGCACTGTTTTCTCCAATCATGGTCACTCCAAGGTTTGAAAGTTTATCTACGTCTATTATGGGGCTGACTACCTGCATTTCAATATATAATCAACCTTATATGAAGTCTTGTAAATTCTTACCCGATTTAACCTTCACCATCACTTTTTATGGAGTGAGTTTTTGCTAACCGATAATTTAACTTCCGAGGAAGTATTGCCAAATCCGGCGTGGGGCATTTTAGATACCGAAGAGCAATGGCAGGAATTCAGCGAGCCGTTCGGTGGTGACGCCTCGCAGCCGCTGGTGCAATCCAACTTATTGTTAGACGGTTTACGCTGCGCCGCCTGCTCCGGCATTATCGAGCAAGGGCTGCAAGCCTCACCCGGCGTTGTCAGCGCGCGCGTCAGCATGTCTAAAAGACGTGCCGTTGTCGTGTGGTCTCCGTTGCTAACGCGCCCATCCAAGATTCTCGGTACGGTTCAGGCTTTAGGTTACAGCGCCAGCCCCGCAACCCAGCATGAAAGTGACCTGGTTGTAATCAAAAGACAGCGCGCTGCTTTCTGGCGCTGGATGGTGGCCGGGTTCTGCATGATGCAGGTCATGATGTATGCCAGCCCTACCTATTTCACAAAACCCGGCGATATTTCCAGCGACATCCTGCACCTGCTGAACTGGGCGGCATGGCTGCTCAGCCTGCCGGTGTTGCTATTTTCCAGCAGCTCATTTTTCAGCAACGCGTTCCGTGACTTAAAACAAAAACAAATCAGCATGGACTTACCTGTCGCAATCGGCATCGTCATTACCTTTGTTGTAAGTTCAGCCGCTACTTTTGAACCAAACAGCTGGTGGGGGCACACCGTTTATTTTGATTCTCTGACGATGTTCGTGTTCTTCCTGCTATCGGCACGGCTGATTGAAGTAAAACTACACCGCAAAACATTAGGTGCGCTGGAGGTTCTGGTAAGCCGCATTCCTGAAAACACAGAACGCCAGAACGCAGATGGCTCATTTACGCGCGTACTCAATACCAAACTTAAAATCGGCGACATCGTACGCGTAAACCTCGGCGAAGCTTTCCCGGCAGACGGCAAACTCATCTCGGGCAGCACCAGCGTCGATGAATCGCTATTAACCGGGGAATCAACGCCGATTCATAAAAACCTGCACGATACTGTCATTGCCGGCAGCTACAACCTGCGCCAGCCCGTCAATATCGTGCTGGAAGCCATAGGCGCATCCACCAAGTACGGCCAGATCGTTAACCTGATCAATCAGGCCGCAATTGAAAAACCGAGGTTATCCAAGCTGGCTGACCGCGTTGCGCGCCCATTCCTGATTTTTGTCATTTTAAGTGCAGCAGTAGCGGCTGCCCTGCTATGGGATATTGACCGCGGCCGCGCATTGATGACCGCCGCTGCCGTGCTCATCGTCACCTGCCCGTGCGCACTGTCTTTAGCCACGCCAGCCGCCATGCTTGCCAGTGCCAGTGCATTTGTAAAACGCGGCATCCTGATCAAACGCCTGCAAGCCATTGAAAATATCGCCGACGTTGATACCGTTATTTTTGATAAAACCGGCACGCTCACGGAAGATCATATCGAAGTTAAAGCCATTCAGCATAAAACCGGTTTAACTGAAGCTGGCGCGCTCGCATTGGCTGCGGTCATTGCTCGGCACTCACTGCACCCGGTTTCACGTGCCTTATTTAATACACACAAATCTCAGCAGCAAACGCCTTTGGCGCTTGAGCTGGATAACATTCAGGAAACCATTGGTGCCGGCGTTAGTGCAGACATTAAAACCTTCACCGCCAATGAAATTTTTAACACCCCTCAATCAATCAGCGGGCGGTTAAAACTAGGCTCTGCACAATTTTGCGGTGTTACTGAACAGAACCAGCATACACAGCAAGTGCATTTAGCTGATGACAATGGCTGGCTGGCAACTTTCACCCTGCAGGAAGCCATCAAGCCCCATGCGGCAAAGACCATACAACAATTGAAAGATGCCAACCTGAATGTAGAATTGCTATCAGGCGACCGATCCGATGCCGTAGAAAACTCTGCAAAAGCCATCGGCATTTCGCAATACCGATCAGGCTGTAGCCCGGAAGATAAACTTTCCCGGCTGCAAACCCTCAAACAACAGGGTAGCAAAGTTTTAATGGTGGGCGATGGCCTCAATGATGGCCCGATTTTAGCAAGTGCGCATGTGTCTATCGCCATGGGCAAAGGTGTACCGCTAACGCTGGCACATGCCGACTATATCTTTTTAAACGGAGATATCAGCCAGATTCCGCCCCTGATCCGGCACGCGCAGCAAACGATGAGAATTATTAAAGAAAATATTGCCTGGGCTATTGTTTATAACTTGATCAGCATCCCGTTGGCATTCTTTGGCATATTATCCGCCTGGCTGGCGGGCTTGGGCATGGCAATCAGTTCGCTTATCGTGGTCGCCAATGCCATGCGTTTAACCAAGTTTGCTACAACCGAAACTAAACTCACAACCGCAGAGGCCAGCACGCAACAACCTCTGGTAAAGGCCTAAGACATGGACATTTTATTTATACTTATTCCACTTTCTGTCATCATGGCACTTATTGTATTGGGTGGCCTCTGGTGGGCAGTTTATCGCGGCCAGTTTGAAGATATTGAAGATGAAGGTAAACGCATTTTAGAGGATGACGATTAAGCATATCCTGAAAATAGAGGGTATCTGTATTTTGTAATCAGTGAACAGATGAAATCGGAGATTAAACTTTCCAAAAACTGCCACAGGTAAAGCGGAACTTTCACCAAAGAGACATTCAATGTACCTGAGCCTGTTAATGTCCAGGATGCTTAATATTAGCCTGTTAGAATGTGTCATTCCACGGACGCCCTGGACTTTAAGTATTGAGGCGTTTTTATATCTGGCTTATCATCATGATGGATTTTTAGCATTGATTTCAAGCTGGATAATTTCTTGTATCGCCTTTTCTAATTTATCTTGATTGGCAATTGATTGAAATAACCGCTTTGAATGTGGCAGCCAATCAGAGAATGTTGAATCGTAGTCACCTTCAAACATTAAATATAATGATGTATGACTGGAATAATTTCTGATGATCGCACTCATTTCTGCAATGACACTACTGTAACGCTTATGAAAGTCAGCATCTACAACCAACATAACAAACTGGTATTGCCGAGCCAAGTAACTCGTAGCGCCAAGCATTGCCAGCACACCCAGTAGAGCAATCAGGCCTACTGGGAAATGAGCATTTCTTAGAGCTGTCTCAAGAGCACTGTGAGCTAGAGAGCTATCTGAAACGATGAGGATATTGTCCATATTATTCTCCTACTTAATGATTAACCAAGTTTGTTGTCTGCAATATGATATTTGGGGTCTTCCATCACGTTAACTTCTATCATGCCTTTGGCTTTACCAAGTAATTCAAGGCAATCTTGACTCAAGTGTTTGAGATGAAGTTTTTTCCCCGCTGATTGATAGCGTTCCGCAAGTGCATCAATGGCTGCAAGTGCAGAATGGTCAACGACTTTTGAGTTCATAAAATCAATCGCAACATCTTGCGGGTCATCGTTAGGTGTAAATAGATTCTGAAAAGCTGCGGTTGAAGCAAAGAACAACGATCCGTTCAACTCATAGACTTTCCAGCCAAATTCATTGGTGCGTGTTGTCGCGTGAATCTGTTTTGCATGGTTCCATGCAAATACCAGGGCTGAGAAAATCACGCCAACAATTACAGCAATCGCCAAGTCTGCTATCACAGTAATACCTGCAACCAGCACAATCACTAAAAGATCATGCTTTGGCACTTTACCAAATAACCTTAAGCTTCCCCATTCAAAAGTTTTTTCAGCCACTACAAACATCACGCCAATCAGTGCTGCCAGAGGAATCATCTCAATCCAGCGAGAAGCAAAAAGAATGAATGAAAGCAGGAATACTGCTGTTGCAATACCAGACAATCTCTTAAGTGCACCGTTATTGATGTTGATCATGCTTTGACCAATCATGGCGCATCCACCCATACCGCCAAAGAAGCCGGTAACAACGTTTGCAGCGCCTTGAGCCATGGATTCGCGGTTAGGTTTGCCGCGCGTATCAGTCATGTCATCAATCAGATTCAGCGTGAGCAAAGTTTCAATGAGGCCTACCGCTGCAAGGATGAGCGCATATGGGAAGATAATCTTGAATGTTTCAAAGTTAAGTGGCACTTGCGGCAAATGAAAACTAGGCAATCCGCCAGATATAGAACCTAGATCACCCACGGTTTTAGTGTCTATATTGAAAAACATGACGGCAAATGAAACCGCCATAATCGCAGCTAATGTTGATGGAACGGCTTTTGTAATTTTAGGTAAAAGGTAAATAATAGCGATAGTAACGGCAATCAAGCCAAACATCATATACAATGGATTTCCGCTCATCCAAACATTAGCACCATCTGCTGCAGCTGTTTTAAAATGCCCGAATTGAGCAAGAAAAATAACGATAGCAAGGCCATTCACAAAACCCAGCATCACCGGATGCGGCACCATGCGGATAAACTTACCAAGCTTTGCGACAGCAAACAGTATTTGCAGTAATCCCATTAGTACTACAGTGGCAAACAGGTACTCAACACCGTGCTGAACAACTAGCGCAACCATGACAACTGCAAGTGCACCGGTGGCGCCTGAAATCATACCCGGACGACCACCAAAAGCTGAGGTGATAAACGATACCAAGACTGCTGCATATAAGCCCGTAAGCGGTGACACATGAGCGATTAACGCAAAAGCAATTGCCTCTGGCACCATAGCCAAAGCAACGGTTAAACCACTCAATAAGTTAAGTTTGATTTCTTGTGGGCTATATTTCCTAATAGTTAAGAACAACAATATACTCTCCAGTGACGGTAACTAACGTCATTATCGGTTTAGGACAATGAGCCTAGTTTCAAAGCTATAGATTTAAATAGAACAAAGCCCGCATACAAGTGCTGGGCTGAGGAAGAACAAGAGGTGCTACAGAAAATTACATGGTATGTTGTTATATATTTGTTTTTTTGATGTGATTTATTGTCGCACAGTTTTAAAAAATAGCCAAAAACCTATTTGTATTAGCAATCTAAATAATAAAAGACATTGTGTTAGATTAACTATTTTGAAATGTATGTGAAGGTAATAATTAACATGCAACTTTGGCTGGAATTACTTATTTGCCTCGTAGTAATAGCCTACGCCGGTTATTACCTCTCCAAGTATGGCGACGTTATCGCAGAAAAAACTGGGATATCTTCCTCCTGGATCGGCCTCACTCTGCTTGCTACAGCAACGTCGCTGCCTGAATTGGTAACGGGCATATCTGCTGTCGCGATGGCGGATGTGCCAAATATAGCAATTGGCGACGTGCTGGGAAGCACTGTTTTCAATCTGGCGATATTGGTTTTACTCGATGCACTTTATCAGCGTGAAACGCTTTACAGTCGTGCAGCACAGGGGCATGTTTTATCTGCTGCACTTGGAGCTTTACTAATTGGATTTACAGGATTTAGCCTGCTATTAGATCATGCAGGGATAAGCCCATCGTCATGGCATATAGGTTTATATACACCAATAATCGTACTGGTATATCTGGCAGCCATGCGTGTAATCCATCGTTACGAACAACGTACAATGAACCGATATACCGAAGCATCTGCCGAGAGATATCCCAAAGTCACTCTCAGCCAAGCAATAACAGGATATTCAATAGCTGCTATTGCCGTCATCATTACCGGTTCTTGGTTACCTTTTGTTGCTGCAGACATCTCAGAATTGATGGGGTGGGGACAAAGCTTCGTCGGTAGCTTACTGGTTGCTGCCGTGACATCTGCACCCGAAGTTGCCGTTACAATTTCAGCACTGCGTATTGGTGCTATTGACATGGCAATCGCCAATTTGCTGGGCAGCAATTTATTTGATATTCTGATTTTAGCCGTGGACGACCTGTTTTATGCGAAAGGCCCATTGCTTGCCAACGTAGATACTAGTCATGCCATTACTGCATTTACCGCCGTCATGATGTGCCTATTGGTGATTGTTGGCTTTATATTTCAGCCACAACAGCGTATCTTGTTGAAACTCACGTGGATAAGTCTGGGGCTGTTTTTAATGTATATACTCAATGCCTGGATATTATTTCAGCATGGGTTGTAATAGTTTGCTTTAACTATTAAACCATCTATCCCCAATTTTCAATCCTGACGAGAAATTGCTTCGTCATAAAATATTCTTTAAGAATAACCTAACTGGAATTAATGAATATGCCGCATCATCAACCTTCACCTAATACAGATAAAGGTATTATCTACGCTCCTTGGGAGCGAGCTTTCAGTCGCGTACTGACACCGTTTGAAGAATTCATACATCGTCAGACAACAAGCGGCATGCTGCTGATGGTGTCTGCAATTATTGCATTGTTTTTGGCAAATAGTTTTTTTGCTGAGACATACCTGCACTTCATTCATACTCCAGTCAACCTAAACATAGGTAGCTGGGGAATCGACATGAGCCTGCATCATTGGGTTAATGATGGCCTGATGGCACTATTTTTCTTTGTGGTGGGCCTAGAGCTTAAGCGTGAGATCATGGTGGGTGAGCTGTCTGATTTAAGGCAAGCGGCACTACCCATCATCGCAGCCGTAGGCGGCATGGTAGTACCTGCTCTTATCTATCTTGCATTTAATCACGATGGCGATGCGGCCCGCGGCTGGGGGGTGCCAATGGCAACGGATATCGCATTCGCAGTAGGCGCACTGGTATTGTTAGCAAGGCGCGTGCCTAAAGCGCTGATTACATTTCTTGTGGCACTTGCAATCGCAGATGATTTAGGCGCGGTTTTAGTCATCGCATTATTTTATACACAGGAATTGGCGATTAACTGGCTGATAGTATCAGCCTTACTTGTTGCGTTACTTTTTACATTCAATTTTGCCGGCATCAGAAAAGTAATGCCTTATTTTCTGGTAGCGGTTTTATTATGGTATGCGTTATTGCAATCAGGGGTGCACGCTACATTAGCCGGAGTACTCGGCGCTTTCACGGTGCCGGCTAGATCCAAATATGACCCTAGCTTATTTGCCGGTCTCATTAATCAGCAGATTGATCGTTTCATTGCCAGCCACCATCAAGATGACAGCCTGATGACCAACGAAAAACTTTACTCCATCGTACAGAATCTGGAAGAAAGCGTAAAAGGTGTTCAAACACCACTGCAGCGTTTAGAGCACATATGGCATTTGCCGGTCGCTTTTATCGTGATTCCAATATTCGCAATCTTTAATGCAGGTATTCCGTTGCAACTGGGATCACTGAGTGAGACTTTCTCTCATCCTGTCATGCTTGGCGTAATGCTCGGACTTCTGTTTGGTAAATTTGTTGGTATCACTGGCGCATGCTGGTTAGCCCTGCGTTTAGGTATTGGGCAGTTACCTAGCGGCACACGTTTCAGCCAGATTGCCGCAGTCTCGGTTTTAGGTGGCATCGGATTTACCATGTCTATTTTTATCGCCGAACTGGGCTTTGCTGATCAGCCGGAATATCTACTGATGGCTAAAACCGGAGTATTGGCAGCTTCACTACTGGCAGGCTTTTTCGGTTTTGTTTGGTTGTGGTGGTTAGGTCGTAAAACGCATGAAAGCATCCCTATTAATTAGGTAAAAAACAGCATCAATAGTCTTGGTTAGCTTAATTACCAAGCGTTGGTATAATGCCGCATTAGGCTTATGGTTATTTAAAAGCTCAAGCAGGGAGATGTATGTGAAAGTCGGAATCATGGGATTTGGTAAAACGGGGCGTGCAGTTGCTTCTGTATTATTGGAATCAAAGAAAACAAATCTTCAATGGGTAATTCGCCAGTCAACGCGCTTAGAGCACCGCTCAGTTCCAGAATTCTTAGGGATTGAATCTGATGAACCCGGGCTGATTTATTCTAAAGATGAGTTCACGATCTCAGAGCTACTCGATCAGCACCCGGTTGATGTCATTGTCGATTTTTCATCAGAAACCGGCTTGGATTACTATGCTGATGAGGCAGCTAAACGAGGCGTAACCATTGTTAGTGCAGTATCACAGTACAGTGAAGAACAGGCTAAAAAGATACGTAAATTGGCAAAGCAAACATGTGTACTGCATTCACCCAACATCACATTGGGAATCAATTTTCTAATCATTGCTGCCAAGATTCTCAAGAACATTGCCCCATATACCGATATTGAAGTGATCGAAGAGCATTTCAAACTAAAACCAGAAACCTCTGGTACAGCCAAGGTGATTGCAGGTGAGTTGAACGTTCCTCAAGAGAACATCAAATCGATCAGAGCTGGCGGCATTATCGGTACGCATGAAATCTTATTCGGTTTTCCGTATCAGACGGTACGCCTCAAGCACGAATCGATTACCAGAGAAGCTTTTGGTAATGGTATTCTGTTTGCCATTGAAAATTTACAAGGTAAGCCAAAAGGCTTTCACAGTATGGAAGATTTGTTAATTCCATTCTTCAAACTGCAGGAGCATGAAGCGGACTACATTAAAGCCAAGAAGAGGCCATGGTGGCAGTTTTGGGCAAAGTGACGCGTCATTACTCTCAGGCGATTATTGGATAATCATGGCAAGTTAGGCGCTTATTGCATGAAAAAAAGTCACCCCCCTATCCACCAGATCGAACTGCGCATTGCTGAGCTATCGGAGCTGTTTAATTCAATGGATCCGACACCATTTCATCACCGCATCCTTGATTCCGATGCGGAAGAATTCCTTGAAAGCTGGGCTCTTGGTTTCCCTCAGGACAGTCATTTCAAGATCATAGTCCACATTGAGAAAATGCCAGCGGAAGATCCCAATGCACTAGTCACTGAAGCTATTCACAACTACTTCGAATACAAGTCAGAACGCACTCAAAGCAATTTACGCCAACTACTGCTCGAAGGTCGTGTAAGCCTTTTGATTGGACTCGGTTTTCTAGGAATGTGTCTACTTGGCGCGGATATTCTTGCTGCCGGCTTCGCAAACAACACATTTCTAAGATTACTCAAGGAAAGTCTGCTCATTGGTGGCTGGGTCGCTATGTGGCGTCCAATTCAGATTTTCCTTTATGGATGGTGGCCGATTGTACGAAGAGGTAGAATCTACCGCAACCTAGGCCGAGCAGTCATACATGTAATGCCGGCCTCGGTTTAGATATGAAGTAGGATAAGTAACTTAATTTTTTAGTAAATCACAGGATTAAAAGGCTCTTAGCCATTTATTAATAACAAACATGGTAAATGCACTCGTCATAATTTTTGTTATCGCATATGCAGCAATCGCGCTGGAACACCCAATTAAAATAAACAAGTCAGCCTCTGCTCTATTAGGTGCCGGCTTGCTGTGGACGATTTATGCTGTTGCTAGCAACAATCATTCACTTGTCGATCATCAACTCAGTGAGTCTCTGGCAACAACAGCACAAATTGTTTTCTTCCTGATCGGTGCCATGACAATCGTGGAAGTGGTAGATGCCCATAATGGGTTTGAAGTAATTACCTCCCGCATTAAGACCACAAAGCTATCTTCATTGATGTGGTTGGTTGGTTTAGTCACATTTTTCCTCAGCGCGATATTAGACAACTTAACCACAACCATTGTCATGATTTCGTTAATGAAGAAGCTTCTGGATAAACAGCAAGACCGTCTTTTATTTGCTGCGATGATCGTTATATCGGCAAACTCTGGTGGAGCTTGGTCACCTATTGGCGATGTGACAACTACAATGCTTTGGATAGGCGGGCAAATTACTGCCCTTGCGATTATAAAAGGGCTATTTCTACCCTCATTAGTTAACCTAATCGTACCATTATCAGTTGTTAGTTACATACTTAGAGGCAAAAATGTGATTTCTCCAACTAAGCAGCCCAATATCAGCTCTTTACAAACCAGTGATTTTGAGCGGAATATAATGTTCTTTATGGGGCTGGGAGTGTTAGTTCTCGTGCCTGCGTTCAAGACCATCACTCATTTACCTCCATTCATGGGGATACTGTTCGGCTTGGGTTTTCTCTGGCTAGTTGGTGATTTAGTGCACCGCAACAAAGAAGATGAAGAAAAGCAACATTTAACATTAGCGCATGCATTGATGCGTATCGACATGAGTTCGATAGTATTCTTTATCGGTATTTTATTAGCAGTGGCAACACTGGAGCACAGCCATATCCTTGATACGATTGCTAGATGGCTAGATCAAAGTATTGGTCGTCAGGATATGATAGTGACAATTATGGGTTTGGTTAGTGCAGTCGTGGATAACGTGCCGTTAGTAGCAGCCTCAATGGGCATGTATGATATAGCACAATACCCAGCAGACAGTTTCTTATGGGAGTTTATTGCATACTGTGCGGGAACTGGAGGTTCTATTTTAATTATCGGCTCCGCGGCTGGTGTGGCAGCAATGGGCTTGGAGAAAATCCAATTCCTTTGGTATGTCAAAAAAATAAGTTGGCTTGCGCTTTTAGGATACTTCGCAGGGATTGCTACTTATATCGTGCAATACAACGTCCTGCACTGAAATTAAAGTTTAGACCACGTAAAAAACTATTTCCATTCACTGGCATAATCGCTGGCAATTACTTAAGAGGTATATCTATGGTAGAAATTATTTTGGGGGAATAATATTAGTTATTCTCTTAGCTCTGATATATCGATCAGGTAAAAAGAAAGACGGATTTGTCAGATATTTCAGCCGAGGCTCTTACATGAGAGACTTGAATAAAGAAATGGAAAATAAAGATTAAAAATAGTCTATCGTCAGCTTCGGCCGAAAATTGCCGTATTACCGTTAAATCACATTGCCCCAAAGCAGACACTTATCTAGATTAAATCAAACATCGGCTGGAAATTTTCAATCCGCAAATTTCCAGTCAAATAATCATAAAAAAAAGTTCATCGCAAAATAATTTGCGAGTATCAACTTCACTGATTATCTTTGTAAACCCTCTTCGCCCCTCTTATTACCGTCTCTGCCAACCCCACACCGCATTCCTTAAAACAAAATTCAGGAATGTTCCTATGGAATTTAAGCGCCAAACATTTAACCAAAATGTTATTAAATTCATTCAAAAAGTTTCAGTTTGTTTCAAAACTGTAACAATATTACTTGAGGCATCCATATTTTTGTGTTAGTTTTTGACATGCGTCAAATTGTCGCATATGGAAAATGTGTATGCAGGTCATCGTTGATTACTCATAGGTGATGAATGACAGTTTCAAGTTCTGACGGCAACGTAATTGTAGTAAAGCCAAATAACTCACTCTCTCCGAGAGGTCTTATGTGGCTTTTTATGAGCATTGTCGCAATTACCATGACTGTCTCGCTAGGGGTTGCATTAACTGGAGCTTGGCTTGTATTACCTTTTGCCGGTTTTGAGATTTTAGCTTTCGCTTTTGCGTTGCATCATGTTTATCTCCATTACGGAGATTTCGAGAGCGTCACGCTAGTGGGCGATGATGTAGTCATTGAAAAACGCAGTTACAAGAATTCGGAGAAATTCACCTTTCAACGCTATTGGGCAAAAGTAACATTGCGCAATACTCTGGATGGGACATGCAGTATTTTCATTGGCTCTCATGGCAAGGAAGTAGAGTTTGGCAGTCGTTTTATGGACAGCGAAGAGCGAATCGCGATTGCCAGGCAACTTAAACAACAATTAAAAATCGTCTAATAGTTTTTGTTTTGGGAGAAGGTATGTTGAAGCAAGCAATGAAGAAGTTTAGTTTCTGTCTGCTGTTTTTACTCACGTCACCACAGGTATTTGCTAACTTCAGTTGGAATTTTCCTGAGCCAGTGACACCGATGGCACTCGATACACTGCACGTACATAATAAATTCATGCTGATTGTTGCAGCCATTTTTATCGTGGTGCTGGCCATCATGATTTATTCACTGATTAATCATCGCAAGAGTGTTGGCCATAAAGCAGTGGCGGATAAAGCACCTTCAACAGCAATAGAAATTTTCTGGACACTGATCCCGTTCGCAATCCTGCTGCTGATTGACTTCGTCATCATGGGTATTCCTGCCTATCACAGTGTAGTGATGATGGAAGACACCCGCAATGAATCTGACATGGTGCTAAAGGTCACTGGTTCACAATGGCGCTGGCAGTATGAGTATATGGGGAATACCGACAAAGGCAGCCAATCCGGTCTGGAAGATGCCAAAGGCATTAAATTTGTCAGCAACTTATCAACGCCACAGGATCAAGTAAACGGCACAGTTGCTCCCGCCAACGATCCGGCACACCCTTATCTGCTGGATGTGGATAATCACCTGGTATTGCCGGTCGGTGCCAAAGTACGCATCCTGATGACATCATCAGATGTGCTGCATAACTGGTGGGTGCCGCAATTTGGCTCTTCACGTCTTGCGGTTCCTGGTTTTATTCGTGAAACATGGGTGCAAATTGAGAAGGCTGGCACCTATCGCGGCCAATGTAAGGAATTGTGCGGAAAAGGCCATGGCTACATGCCAGTGGTGGTTGAAGCCTTACCTAAAGAAGAATACAAAACCTGGGTAGCTCAGAAAAAGAAAGAAATGTCTGAAGAAACCGCAGGGGCAGACAAAGTATGGACCAAAGAAGAGTTGATTGAACACGGCAAAATCGTTTACGAGAAAAACTGTGCAGTCTGTCACCAAGTTACTGGTGCAGGCTTACCGCCAGCATTCCCGCCGTTAACAGGCAGCAAAATTGCAACTGCACCTATTTTTGGCGCAGACGGCAAATACCTGCCGAACAGTCATCTGGACCGCGTGTTGAATGGTATTCGTGTAATGCCATCATGGAAAGCCATACTAAACGATACCGAAATTGCAGCGGTTATCACCTACGAACGTAATGCACTTGGTAACAGCGTTGGCGATGTCTTGCAACCTGCGCAAGTTAAAGCAGCGCGTCAATAATTAAAAGTATAGGTACAGGAGAGAGTTATGAGTACAACAACAGTCGCACATCATGATGAGCACGCTGACCACCCAACAGGCATTATGCGTTGGCTGACCACAACAAATCACAAGGATATCGGTACGATGTACCTGACCTTTTCGCTGATTATGTTCCTGGTTGGCGGCGCAATGATTCTGGGCATTCGTGCTGAACTGTTTCAGCCAGGCTTGCAACTAATGAAGCCTGAGTTTTTTAACCAGTTGATAGGTGTGCATGCGCTAGTCATGATTTTTGCCGCATTGATGCCCGCCGCAACCGGCTTTGCCAACTGGATGATTCCGCTGCAGATCGGCGCACCGGATATGGCCTTGCCACGTTTGAACAACTGGGGCTTTTGGCTATTGCCGCCATCAGCAATCTTGCTGACACTTCCATTCACTTTAGCCTTGTTTGGCATCGGTGATGGCGCACTGGCAACCGGCTGGACATTCTACCCGCCGCTTTCTGTACAAGGCGGCATTGGTGTGGATTTCGCCATTTTTGCAGTGCATTTACTGGGTATTTCATCAGTACTAGGTTCAATCAACATTATCGTGACAATATTCAACATGCGCGCGCCAGGCATGACTTTAATGAAAATGCCAATGTTCGCGTGGGGCTGGTTAATTACCGCCTTCCTGTTAATTGCAACCATCCCGGTATTGGCTGGCGCAGTCACCATGTTATTGACAGACCGCCATTTTGGCACGCACTTCTTTGATGCAGCTGGCGGCGGTGACCCAATTATGTTCCAGCACTTATTCTGGTTCTTTGGTCATCCTGAAGTGTATATTTTGCTGTTGCCGGTATGGGGCTTTATTCCACAAATCCTGCAGACATTTACACGCAAGCCTATGTACGGCTATAAAGCACAAGTTTATGCGTTCTGGGGCATTGGCGCCTTGTCAGTTGTAGTTTGGGCGCACCACTTCTTTACAGCTGGCTTGCCAGTGCCGGCATTGCTCTACTTTATGTATAGCACCATGGCTATTTCATTACCACTTGCTGTTTTGTTCTTCTGCTGGATTAAAACCATGTGGCGCGGTTCCATGAGTTTTGAAACACCAATGCTATTCACAGTAGGCTGGATTATTCTGTTCGGTATCGGCGGTTTAACTGGCTTGGTATTGGCTGACGTTGCGGCGGATGCGCAATATCACAACAGTTATTTTGTTGTAGCGCACTTCCACTACACACTGTTTGCCGGCGGCATCATGGGCATTATGGCGGGCGTATATTACTGGTTGCCAAAAATGACCGGTCATATGTACAACGAAAAACTCGGTAAATTGCATTTCTGGTTAACCGCAATTTCATTCAACCTTACCTTTATCCCGCAATTCTTCTTAGGGTTGGCTGGCATGCCACGCCGCATCCCAGACTATGCATTGCAGTTTGCTGAATTCAATATGATTTCTTCAATTGCTGCATTCGTGCTTGGTTTATCACAATTAATCTTTGTGTATAACATCATCAGCACCGTTAAAGGCGGGAAAAAGGCAACTGATCAAGTATGGGAAGGCGCTGAGGGTTTGGAATGGACACTGCCATCACCACCGCCATACCATAGCTTCACTGAACAACCTGTTGTTAAATAAGGCAAAGATGAGGGCTTAATCATTACGTTGAGCCCTCGAATTTATATGAAAAATCAAGAAGTTGTGAAAAGCAGTAAAAACAAGAGGATTGCTGTAGTTTTAGGTGTAATTGCGTTCATTTGGTACGTAGCTTCCATGTTTGTTATATGGAAATAAATACCGAACGAGACAATCCAAGCCCTGCGGAGCAAAAGAACCGGGCGAATAAAAAGCTTGGTTTCAAGATGGCTTGGATAGTAGTCGGCTCGCTTTTGTTTGCGTTTGCACTGGTACCGCTGTATGACGTTTTATGTACGATGACTGGTTTGAATGGCAAGACAAACAACACTGCAACTGAGTTAAAGAATACAAAAGTAGACAAGACTCGTTGGGTAACAGTGCAGTTTACTTCAAGCGTCATGCCAGGGTTGGGATGGAATTTTTATCCCAAACAGGCAAGTGTAAAAGTGCATCCCGGGCAAGTTGAGACTGCGCTGTTTGAGGCTAAAAATATAACCAGCCAAACAGTTGCAGGTCAGGCAATACCGAGCGTAACACCGGGGCAGGCAGCTGCCTACTTGAAAAAAATAGAATGTTTTTGTTTTAAAAAACAGGAATTAAAGCCAGGTGAAACAAAAATAATGCCGTTACGTTTTTTTGTGAGCCCAGACCTGCCGAGTGAAGTAAAAGAAATGACTTTGTCCTACGCTTTCTTTAGCGCAG
>Ga0255338_1002822_pt1 | contig 23266 bp, 19 predicted proteins | sample MeOH1_35cm_T4_19_FD_203715 | JGI IMG/M metagenome (GOLD analysis project Ga0255338, IMG submission 203715) | Sandy soil microbial communities from University of British Columbia, Vancouver, Canada - MeOH1_35cm_T4_195 | ecosystem: Engineered > Artificial ecosystem > Sand microcosm > Unclassified ...
GTTGATGCCCTTGTTGTTGGACAGCTCGCCGCCGATCCGGACCGTGGTGAAGATCTCGTGGCCGAGCACGCGGTCCACCACCAGCACGATCAGGCCGTCGTTGAGCAGCAGCAGGTCGCCCGGGCCCACGTCGCGCGGCAGGTCTTCATAATCCAGGCCCACCCGCTCCTGGTTGCCCAGGGTGCAGGTGGAGTCAAGGATGAAGGCATCGCCCGGCTGCAGCGTGATCTTGCCGTTCTCGAACTTGCCGACGCGGATCTTCGGCCCTTGCAGGTCAGCCATGATGGCGACTTCCCGGCCGCAGGCCCGGGCCGCCTCGCGCACCAGGCGGGCGCGCTCGATATGGTCCGCGGCTACGCCGTGGGAGAAGTTCAGGCGCACCACGTCGACCCCCGCCGCGATCATGCGCGTGAGCATTTCCAGCGTGCTGGAGGCGGGACCGATGGTGGCGACAATCTTGGTCGAGCGGGTCATTGGCAAATCTTCCTTATCGAGGGCCTGCGCCGTCCGGCGGCGCCGGCACGGCTTGCTTCCTGCGCGCCACGCGGCGCCGGCGCCAGGCCAGCGCCTGCCACAGCAGCGGCACGCCAACCAGCAGCCAGGGCAGCGCGCCTGCGGCCACGCGGATCAGCATGGCCAGGCTGCCGAGGAACAACTCGGCGATATCGTTAAAAGCGTCGCGCAGCGGCGATACCTTTCGTTGGCTGACAAAGCTCTCGCGCGCAACGAAATCGATACGGACTTCGTTGCGGTCGGTTTGCGCCGCCAGCATCTTGCGCAGGCCGTGGATGGTGTCCAGTTCGCCCTGCACGCGCGCCAGTTCGCGCTCCAGCTCGATCACGTCGCGCAGCGGACCGCGCGCGTTCTGCAGCATGGCACGCAGGCGGTCACGCAGCTCGGTGGTGTTCTTGATGCGGGCCTCGGCATCGATCACCTGGTCGGTCTTGTCTTCGCTCGACACGGCGTTGGATACCACCGTGCCGCCTTGCTCCGCCGCTTTCAGCAGGTCCGGCAAGGATTTCGGCGCGATGCGCGCGCGCAGCTCGCCGCGCGGCGATGCGCCATCACGGCTGCGCGTGAAACCCGCCTCCAGCAACTCGCAGCCCAGCGCCTGGCAACGTTGCACCACGCTCTTCCAGCCGGCCTCAAGGGCATCGGCGGTGTTCTCCACCGTCAATGCGTACTTGAGCGCGAGGTAGCGGCGCTCCGCTTCCTGCTGCTCTCCCTGTCCACCCTGCCCGCGCGCCATTTCCGCCGCGGCCATGCCCGCGGCCGGCGCGGCAGCCAGGGTGCGCGCGTCGGGCGCGCCGCCCGGGCGGCCGCAGGCGGCCAGGACCAGCATCGCGGCCAGCAGCAACGCGGCCAGGCCGCGACTGCCGCCCATGTCCCCGCCAATTCCCCGCAGAGCCGTCACCCTCAGCCCGCGGCGCGCTGTTCCAGCACCTCGAAAGCAGGCAGCTTCTTGCCCTCCAGGAACTCCAGGAAGGCGCCACCGCCGGTGGAGATATAGCCCACGCGGTCAGCGATGCCATATTTGGCGATGGCCGCCAGCGTGTCGCCGCCACCGGCGATCGAGAAGGCCCTGGACTCGGCAATGGCATGCGCCAGCACCTGCGTGCCGTTGCTGAACTGGTCGAATTCGAACACGCCGACCGGGCCGTTCCACACGATGGTGCCGGCGGCCTTGAGCTGCTCGGCCAGCATCTGCGCGGTCTTGGGGCCAATGTCGAGGATCATGTCGTCGTCGGCCACTTCCTTCGCGTCCTTGACGGTAGCCGTGGCGGTGGCGCTGAATTCCTTGGCGCACACCACGTCCACGGGAATCGGCACCGAAGCGCCGCGCGCGGCCATCAGGTCGATGATGGTGCGGGCGTCGGCCACCAGGTCCGGCTCGGCCAGCGACTTGCCGATCTTGAGGCCGGCCGCCAGCATGAAGGTATTGGCAATGCCGCCGCCAACGATCAGGTTGTCGACCTTGCTGGCCAGCGTCTTGAGGATGGTCAGCTTGGTGGACACCTTGGAACCGGCCACGATCGCCACCAGCGGGCGCGCAGGCTGGCCCAGGGCCTTGCCCAGCGCATCGATCTCGGCAGCCAGCAGCGGGCCGGCACAGGCGATGGGGGCGTACCTGGCGATACCGTGGGTGGTGGCTTCCGCGCGGTGCGCGGTGCCAAAGGCGTCGTTCACATAGACGTCGCACAGCCTGGCCATCTTCTGCGCCAGTTCGTCGCTGTTCTTCTTCTCGCCCTTGTTGATGCGGCAGTTTTCCAGCAGCACCACTTCACCGGGCTTGACCAGGCTGACTTCGCCGGTGCCGTCGACCCAGTTCTGCACGAGCTTGACGGGCTTGCCGAGCAGTTCGCCCAGGCGCGCGGCTACGGGGGCAAGCGAATCCTCGGGCTTGAACTCGCCCTCGGTGGGGCGGCCCAGGTGCGACGTCACCATGACGGCGGCGCCGGCCTTGAGGCAAGCCTCGATGGCGGGCACCGAGGCGCGGATACGGGTGTCTTCGGTGATATTGCCGGCGTCATCCTGCGGCACGTTCAGGTCGGCGCGGATAAAAACACGCTTGCCGGCAATTTTGCCTTCGGAGATGAGATCGGAAAGACGCAGGACAGAGGTCATGGCGGTGGCTGGGGAGCGAAAATCGGGGAAAATCGGCATTTTACCTGATCGCAAGAGCCATTTTGCGTGATTGGAACCACGATGCACCCTGCCGCGGGTGCTGCAATCGCCGCATGCGGCGAACGACGTGCCGCGTCCTTGCAACGCACCCCCTGAAAGAAGGGTGCGACAATCGGCCTGCGTCTCGTACGCTCATGTCGAAGCGCGCGATGTATGCACAAAAATATGCACGCAAAAACATAGCCGGAGGCCCGCTACAGACGGGACCCAAGGCACGGAGCCGGGCACGCCCGAAGATAAGCGGCGTCGGCGCCACACGGCTGATGCCGTTGTCGCGAAGGCAGGGGGGGTAATCATGAACGAAGACATGCACGGGGCAATCCGTGGCTTGTACGAAGGGATTCTTGACGCGCAGGCGTGGCAGCAAAGCCTGTACACCATGAGCGGCATCGTTGGCAGCGCGCATGCATCGATGATCGTGCGCGACACGGACCGCGACCTGATGACGGTCAATGAAATGGTGCGCCCGGTACAGGAGTTGTTCAGCGCCTACGAAAAGGAGTTCCACGAACTCGACCCGGGCAAGCTATTCGCCCACAACCTCAGCCCCGGCGAGTGGTACATCGACGTGCGCGATTTCGGCGAGGGCGCGATGCAGCGCAGCCCGTTCTACCGCGACTTCTTCCACCGCTTCGGCCTGTGCTCCTATGCGGCCTGCCTGGTGGAGCGAAAGCCGCACTACGAAGTGTATTTCTCCCTGCAGCGCGCGTTCTCGCAGGGCATGTTCACGGCAGCGGACGTCAGCGCGCTGGACTGGGCGCTGCCCCATATGCGCAGCGCCATAGCCATGCGCGACCGTACCGTCGAGCTGTCCACGCTGGCGCAGCTATCGGCGCAAATCCTGGAACGGCTGTCGTTTGGCGTGATCGCCTTCTCGCCCGAGCGCCGCGTCTTGCTGAGCAACAGCATTGGCGAGCGCTGGGTGCGGCGGCTCGACCCCGCCGGCAAGACCAGCGAGTGGCAGCTGTCGCGCTCGCTGCCGGACATGATAGCCGCGGCCTGCTCGCTCCTGAGCACGGTGCCGGCACAGGCCGCGCTGGCACGCCATGCCGATGGCGGCAGCGCGCAGCTGATCGTGATGCCGCTGCCGCCGTCCCATATCTTTGCGCTGCCCTGGCAAAAGCCCAGTGCGCTGGTGGTGATCCATGAAGACGCGCATGCGCCGGTGCAACTCCCGCACCTGCTGCGCGAAATCTACGGCCTGACCCCGGCCGAGATCCGCCTGGCCACCCTGCTGGCCACCGGCATCGGCCTGCCCGAAGCCAGCGAGCGCCTGCGTGTGCGGCATGAGACCGCTCGCAGCCAGCTCAAGGCGGTATTCCTCAAGACCGGCGCCACCACGCAGGCCCGCCTGACACGGATGCTGACCCAGCTGAGTACCGCGCTCGGGCCCGGCACGGGAACCCCTGCTCCGGAATCCGCGCCCGACGCTCAACCGAGCAATCGAAGCGCTGTATAGACCGCCATGCCTGCCGCGATCATGCCAACCATGCGCCGCGTCAGCAGGTAGAACACCAGGGCGACCGCCCCGGCCACCAGCTTGTAGTTGCCCGGTGCAATGGTGAAATGCCCCTGCCACGTCATCAGGTCGGGCAGGATGATGGCCGCCAGCGCCGCCGCCGGCGCGTAGCGCAGTGCGCGCTGGATGCGGTCGGGCACCGTCACGCGCTCGCCCGCCATCAGGAACAGCGCGCGGGTGACGATGGTCACCACCGCCATGCCCACCAGCGCGACCCAGATCTCGAGATGGCTCATGAACGCTCCTCCGCCGACTGGGGAGGCACCTGCGCCGCCGCATGCTCCAGCTTGCGGCGGCGGATACCGCGCAAGGTCGCCCGGGCCGCCAGTTCGTCGCTGGCCATGCCGGCCGCGATGGCGCCCACCACTGCCGCCACCAGGCCCAGCCGGTAAGGCAAGTGAAAGCACAGCAGCGCCAGGGTCGAAGCCACCGCCACCGCCAGCATCGTGGAACGCGAGTTGATGGTGGAGACCATGACCGGGATCAGCGCAAGGGTACCGGCCAGCCCAAGGCCCCAGCTATCCGGGAACGCGCTGGCCAGCACGATGCCGATAATGGACGAGACCTGCCACATGGCGAAGTTGGTCAGCGCCATGCCCCAGAAGTAGCCCTCCTTGCCCGGCTCGTGGCCCGGCGTGGCATAGCGCTGCATGAAGTAGACGAAATGCAGGTCGCCGTTGAAGGACCCCAGCAGGGTGCGGCGCCATAGCGGCAGGTAACTGAAATGCGGCTGCAGTCCCGCACTGAAGATGACAAATCGCAGGTTGACGATGGCGGCGGTCAGCCAGACCGTCCACAACGGCAAACCCGCCGCGAACAGCGGCAGCACCGACAACTGGGCCGAGCCCGCGTAGACCAGCAGCGACATGCCGATCGCCTCGGGCACGTTCATCACCGATTTGCTCATGGCCACGCCGGTCACCAGCCCCCAGGAGAACACCGCGGGCAGGGACGGGGCGAAATAGCGCGCGCCCTCGATAAAGCCGGCCCGCTCGGCCGGGGCAATACGATGCCAGGGACGCAGCAGGGCCTGGGGCGGTCGGAATGTCATGTTCTGAGGTCTTCGGGGGAAGCGGCGCCGGCTCCGCCACAGTGGAAAGCCTGGGGCACGTGAGTTGCCCGACGGGCGGGGCGCGCGGGCAAGGCCCCATTATAGGGCCAGCCCCGGCCGCTCGTAAGCAACCGCTTAACAGATTCGCCGTTGCCTTTGGCCGGGCTGCCTGCAAATAAAAAGCCCCCGCATGCGGGGGCCCTGCAGGTGGGGACGGCCGTGCGGGATTCAGTCGATCGAGGCGCCCACGCTCTTCACCACGCCGGCCCACTTCTGGCGATCCGCCTTCACGGTGGTCCGGAACTGTTCGACCGTCTCGATCCGCGGCGAATTGCCGGCATCGATCAGTTTCTGCCGGATCGCGGGCGTTTCCAGCGCGACCTTGACCGCGTCATTGATCTTCTTGCTGATCCCGGAATCCAGTCCCTTGGGTCCGAAAAAACCAAACCAGATGGTGCTGTTAAACCCGGCCAGGCCACTCTCGGCAATCGTCGGCACCTCCGGGATCACCGCCACCCGGTTCCTGGTGGTCACGCCCAGCAGCCGGACCTTCCCCGCCCTGTATTGCGGCAACACGCTCTGCACCTGATTAAAAATGCAGCAAACCTCGCCCTTGAGCACGGCCTGCAACGCATCCGGGCCGCCCTTGTACGGCACGTGGACCATGTCCAGGCCGGCGCGCGCGTTGAACTCGGCAAAGGCCAGGTGGGTGCCGGTACCGTTGCCGGTGGACGCGTAGTTGTACTTGCCCGGATTGGCCTTGACCCTCTCGATGAATTCCTTCACCGACTTCACGTCGATCACGGACGGGTTGACCGTCAGCACATTGGACACTTCCACCAGCGGTGCCACGGGCGTGAAATCGGCCTCGGCGTCGAACGGCAGGCTCTTGTACAGGGCCGGGTTGATGCCGTGGGTGGCGGCGGTGCCGAGCAGCAGGGTGTATCCGTCTGGCTTGGCGTGCGCGACCACTTCGGAGGCCACGTTGCCACCCGCGCCGGGGCGGTAGTCATAAATGATGGTGGTCTTGAGCGACTTCTGCAGCGATTCCTGCAGGGTGCGGCCGACCATGTCCACGCCCGAACCGGCGGTAAAGCCCATCAGGATGGTAATCGGCTGGGCGGGCCATGCCGGGTCCTGGGCACGGGCCGGCGCGGCCAGCGTGCAAAGCGCGGCCAGGGCGCCCAGAGCGGCTGCCAGGCGCGAAACCGGGCGGGAAACAAGGGAAATGCGGCGGGATGCAATGCGGAGCATGGGGGTTCCGTCGGAAAAATGAATGCGGGTCGGGGCTGCCGGCCGGGGTCTGGCGCCCCGGGGCCAAAACAGCAAGATACCAACGATCCGCCGCATTACCAACGATGGAGTTCGCTTGAAGGTATGCCATGTTGGTATAAGCAGACATGGAACGGAATCGCGATGGGCAACGACGCCCCTAGTTGCGCAGCAGACCCACCAGTTCGTCGATGTCCGGCAGCGCGGCCGCCGTGCCGGTCAAGCCGTCCCCGCCCTCCCCGATCTCCAGGATGCCGTCGGCCAGTGCCCGCTTGCCGTGGTGCAGCGCGAGGATGCGCTCCTCGATGGTGCCCGCGCTGATCAGCCGGTACACCGTCACCGGCCGCTGCTGCCCGATGCGGTGGGCGCGGCCCATGGCCTGGTCCTCGGCGGCCGGGTTCCACCACGGGTCGGCGATGATCACGTAGTCCGCCGCGGTCAGGTTGAGGCCGAAACCACCGGCCTTCAGGCTGATCAGAAAGACATCGCCCTGCCCCGCCTGGAAAGCCGCCACGCGCCGGGTGCGCTCGGCTGCCGGCGTGGCGCCGTCCAGGTACTGCCACGCCAGCCCGGCCTCGTCCAGTCCCCGGCGCAGCAGCTGCAGGAAGTCGACGAACTGGCTGAACACCAGCGTCTTGTGGCCGTTGGCGGCCAGTTCGCCGGCCAGTTGCACGAACGCGCGCACCTTGGCGCCCTCCTGCCCCAGTTCCAGCTCGGGCGTGACCAGACGCGCGTCGCAGGCGGCACGGCGCAGCCGCATCAGTTGCGCCAGCACATGGATGCGTGCCTCGGCGCCGGGCTGGCCGGAGGCGGTCCGGCGCGCCTTCGGGCCGCTGACCGCTGCCTCGGCTTCGGCCAGCGCCTCGCGGCGCAGCGCTTCATAGTGAGCCGCCTCGACCGGCTCCGGCTCGATGCGCAAGACCAGTTCGGTGCGTGGCGGCAGTTCGTCCAGCACCTGGGCCTTGGTCCGGCGCAGCACGAACGGCGCGATCATGCGGCGCAGCCGCTGGGCCGCCTCGCGCACGCCGTTGCGCTCGATCGGCACGGCGAAGTGTTCGTTGAAGCGGACCAGCGAGCCAAGCAGGCCCGGGTTGCAGAAGCGCATGATCGACCACAACTCGGCCAGCCGGTTCTCCACCGGCGTGCCCGACAGCGCCATGCGGAAGCCGGATCGCAGCTCGAACATCGCCTGCGAGCGCTTGGTGGCGGCGTTCTTGAAGGCCTGCGCCTCGTCGGCCACCACCGTGTGCCATTCCCGCTTGCAGAACGCTTCCCGGGCCTGGAGCAACAAGGTGTACGAGACGATCACCATGTCATGCGGGCCGGCCTGTTCCAGCAAGGCCGCGCGCTCGCCCTCGGCATAGATGTGCACGCGCAGCGTCGGCGCGAAGCGCCGCGCCTCCTCGGCCCAGTTGCCGCACACCGAGGTCGGCGCGATGACCAGCGCGGCGCCGCCGTCCGCCCGCGCCAGCATCACCGCCAGCGCCTGCAGGGTCTTGCCCAGTCCCATGTCGTCGGCCAGGCAGGCGCCGAAACCGGCTTCGGCCAGCGACATGGCCCAGCGGAAGCCGTCCTCCTGGTAAGGCCGCAACTCGGCGGCAAGGTTGGCAGGCAGCCGGGCATCGCCGTCGCGCGCCCGGCGCAGGCGCGCCACGCGCTGGCGGAAATGCGCGTCGGGATCGATGCCCGCGCCGGCCAGCACATCGTCCAGCCAGGGCGCCGCCATCAGCGGCACCTTGATGCCGCCGGGCACGCTGTGCGCCACGCTCGCGAGGTCGCGCAGCCGCGCGCGCAGGCTGCGCGTGAGCGCCACGTAGACGCCCTGGCCCATCGGCATGAAGCGCCCCGCATGGCTGCCGGCCCACGCCAGCAACTGGCCGAGCTGCAGCACCAGCCCCTCGGCCACGCTCAACTCGCCGACCAGCTTGAACCATTCGCTCTCGGTTTCGATATGCACCGCCAGTTGCGGGATGTCGGCGCCCACCACCCGTATTTCCTTGCCCCTGGGCCACTCCACCGCCAGCACGCCAGGCAGCCCGGGCAGCTGCTCGACCACCGACAGCGCTTCCTCCGGGTCGGCCAGGGTCCAGTCGTATTCGCCGCTCTCGGGCGAGCGCGGCACCAGGAAAGGCAGCGCGTCAAAGACTTCGGCCACGTGGCTCAGCTCGGACTTGAGATCGCGCACCGTGGCGAGGCTCTCCCCCTTGACCGCCGCCATCAGCCGTTCGCGCCCGCTGCCCGGCGCCAGCCGTGGCCCGAGCGGACCAAGCGGCGTCACCACCAGGCGCAGGGCCAGGCCCTCGCCCAGCGGCGACAGTTCGGCGCGCAGACGGCTCTCGGTTTCGAGTTCGCGGGCGCTGCCGTCGTGGTCGGAGTGCACCTGGAAATGGCCGGACAGCGCGCGCAGCGTGGCGTCGAGCTGGGCATGTGCTTCGGCCGGCACCGCCAGCCCGTCGGCGATCAGTTGCGCCGCGCCTTGCTGCGCGGGCGTCAGCCGGATCACGCGCAGGCGCTGCGAGCCTTCGCGCAGCACGGTGATCTGGCGCAAGGCCTCGGCATCCGCGCGGCTGCCGGCGGGCAGGAAGCTGTCCAGCGCCGGCGCCTCGCGCACCGGCGGCGAGACCCGCAGCGTGTAGCGCCCGCCCTGGCGCACGACTTCCAGCGTGGGCGCCCCTTCCACCACTTCCAGCGTCTGCTCGGGCGCTTGCGCCAGCACGACGGCAGGATGCCCGACCAGGGCGAGCATGGCCGCGGCGCGATCGAGTACGTAGCGCCGGTGATAGGACTGGTCACGGCGGACCGCGCGGGCTACGCGGGCATCCCAGGGCTCCAGGCGGTCGTCCTCTGCGAGCCGGGCCAGCGGCAGCGGCCGCGGCTTGTTCCAGCCGCGCGGACCGCGCAGCTGCTCCAGCGGCTCGATGGTGCCAAGCGCGCCGTCGGCGTCCAGGCTAAGCGCCCACAAGATGCGGCTGGCACTGGCGCCGTCGGGCGCGCGCGCCTCGCCCGCGAGGGCCTGCAGCGCTTCGAGCGCCAGCCGCCAGCTCTCCTGGCGCTGGCCGGCGAAAAAGGCGTCCGGCACCGGCTCGCCGGCCTCCAGCATCCGGGCCGCATTGAGTTGCTGCCCGAACCAGCGCAGGCCACAGGCTTGCAGACGGACATGCAGGCCGTCGATGGCTTCGGCGCGGGCCGCCGCTGGCTGGCGGCGTCCGCTGGCTGGCGCCACGTCGCCCAGCCAGGCGCGCAGCATCACGCGCCAGAATTGCGCGAGTGGCGGCACTTCGGGACGCAACTCAAATGCGGCTTCGTCCAGGCGAGCGTCGCCGCGATGCACCGCGAGCGCATGACACCACAGCCCCCAGCGCCCGGTAGGCGCAGGGGTGCGCGAGCCGGCTTCCGCCTGGCAAAACTTGCGCGCCTGCTCGAGGTGCGCGGGCGTGCGCTGGGCGAGCAAGGACAGCGGGTAGTACGGCGCCAGCGCGGGCGACAGCAAGCCGGTGCGCTGGCCGCGCTCGGTTCGCAGGCTCTTGAGCGCGGCTTCGAAACCGGCCTGGGCCCCCGCCCAGTCGCCATCCCCGGCATGCGTAAAGGCATGCAGCGCCAGCGCCTGACCGCTGCCGGGCACCGTGGCCAGCACCGCCAGCGCGCGCTGGCGCTCGCCGCCATACAGCAAGCCCTCGGCCAGCACCCCGCGCAACCGCCCCGGCACCGTGGCGAATTCGCCGTCGCCGCGTGCCTGCGCATCGGCCAGATAGTCCAGATAGGGCCGCAGGGCCGGGTCCCAGTCCGCATACAGCGCATCCAGCACCGCGTGCAGCATGCGCCAGCGCCACGGCGATACCACCCGCGCCAGCGCCGCCGGCCCGCCGCTGCCCTGCGCCGCGGATACCAGCAGCCGGGGCAGGCCGGAACCCGGCTCCCACGGCGCCAGCAATTCGTCGATCTCCGCCTCCGGCGCCCCGGAGAACAGCATCCCGCGCAGCCGTTCGGCGCGCACACCGGCAACCGAATCGGAATCGGAGGCGGCGGGTCGTGATGATGGCGAAAGGGGCACGGGTGGCGGTGGCGGCATACACAATGTGACGATTTTAGACCCCCGCGGGCCCGCGCCCGCGTTGGCACAAGGGGGCACGGGGTTTACAATGCTTCCTTTGCATTGCTGACGGCGCTAACGGAGAAGAACCATGTCGATGGCGGATCGCGACGGAAAAATCTGGATGGACGGCAAGTTGATCGAGTGGCGCGACGCCAAGATCCACGTGCTGACCCATACCTTGCACTACGGCATGGGCGTGTTCGAAGGCGTACGCGCCTACAAGACGCCGGCCGGGACCGCGATCTTCCGCCTCAAGGAGCACACTCGCCGCCTGTTCAACTCGGCCAAGATCTTCCAGATGCAGATGCCGTTCGACGAGGCCACGCTGGCGGCGGCGCAACTCGAGGTGGTGAAAGCCAACCAGCTCGAATCCTGCTACATCCGCCCGCTGGTCTGGATCGGCTCTGAAAAGCTCGGCGTCTCGGCCAGGGGCAACACCATCCACGTGGCGATCGCCGCATGGCCCTGGGGCGCTTACCTGGGCGAGGAAGGCATGGAGCGCGGCATCCGCGTCAAGACCTCCTCATTCACCCGCCATCACGTCAACGTCTCGCTCGTGCGGGCCAAGGCCAGCGGCTATTACATCAACTCGATCCTGGCCAACCAGGAAGCCACCAGCCTCGGCTATGACGAGGCCCTGCTGCTGGATACCGAAGGCTATGTGAGCGAAGGCTCGGGCGAGAACGTGTTCGTGGTGCGCAACGGCGTGATCTATACGCCTGACCTGGCCTCGTGCCTGGACGGCATCACCCGCGACGCGATCCTCACCATTGCCCACGATCTCGGCATAGAGGTGCGCGAGAAGCGCATCACGCGCGACGAGGTGTACTGCTCGGACGAAGCGTTCTTCACCGGCACCGCCGCCGAAGTCACGCCGATCCGCGAGCTCGACGACCGCGTCATCGGCGAAGGCCGGCGCGGCCCGGTGACCAAGCGCATCCAGGATGCCTTCTTCGCCGCCGTCGGTGGCACCAGCGAACAATACAAGCACTGGCTGACCCTGGTCTGAACACCGGCCAGCCACTTACCTAGTCCTGACAAAAGACCAAGTCCATCCCCGCAACACCATGACGCAAACCGCATCCGTAATCGAAATCGGCGCAGAAGATCTTCCCCTGCACTGCCCCACCGGCAATACGCCCGCCTGGAATTACCATCCGCGCGTCTTCCTTGACGTGACCGACACCGGCGAGGTGAAGTGCCCGTACTGCGGTACCGTCTACAAGCTCAAGCCTGGCACCGTCATCAAGGGTCACCACTGACACGGCTCACGTTTCACCGCACCACCCCGATTCTCCGGCCCGCCAAGCGGCGCGCCGGAGCGTTGGCGTGCGTGGCGCGCGCAGACCGCGCCACGCCCATTCTTCCGGCAGCGCCCCATTCATGAAAAAAGCCCTCGTCATCGCCCCCAACTGGATCGGCGACGCCCTGATGGCGCAGCCGCTCTTCGCGCTGATGAAAGCGCGCCATCCGCGCCTGCAGATCGACGCACTCGCCCCCAAATGGGTGGCGCCGGTGCTGGCACGCATGCCCGAGATCCACCAGGTATTCCCCAGCGAACTGGCGCACGGCAAGCTGCAACTCTCCGCACGGCTGATGTTCGCCCAGCAGCTCAAGAACGAAGGCTACGACGCGGCCTACGTGCTGCCCAATTCGCTCAAGTCGGCCCTGATTCCCTGGCTGGCCGGCATCCCGCTGCGCGTGGGCTATCGCGGCGAAGCGCGCTTCGGCCTGCTCAATATCCGCCACGGCAACCCGCCGCGCGACCACCGCCCGCCCATGGTCGAGCATTACGCGCGGCTGGCGCTCAAGCCAGGCGCGCGCCTGCCCGAAGACCTGCCCGAGCCGCGCCTGCGCATCGACCCGGTGCGCATGGCCAAGACCGCGGAGCGCTTTGGCATTGCGCCGCAGACACGCCTGATCGCCTTCTGCCCGGGTGCGGAATTCGGCCCGGCCAAGCGCTGGCCGGCGGCGCACTTCGCGGAACTGGCGCAGATGCTCAAGCGCTCGTTCCCGTATGCGCAGATCATCACGCTTGGCTCGCCCAAGGATGCCGAGATCGCCGCCGAGATCGTCAAAGGCGCGCCGTTCGTGCGCAATCTCTGCGGCCAGACCTCGCTCGACGACGCCGTCGACCTGCTGGCGATGGCCGAAGGCGCCGTATGCAACGACTCCGGCCTGATGCACGTCACCGCGGCGCTGAACCGGCCGCAGGTGGCGGTGTTCGGCTCCAGTGACCCACGCCACACTCCCCCGCTGTCGCAGGCTGCGAGTATCATGTGGCTGCAGCTCGAATGCAGTCCGTGCTTCAAACGCGAGTGTCCCCTCGGACACTTGCGGTGCCTGAAGGACATCGAGCCCGAAATGGTGTTTGTGGAGCTGCGCAAGCTCCTGCACCGGGCCTGAAGCGCTGACCCGCCGTTCGTAATCATCCGGCCAACGAATCCCTGAGCCCAGTCCACCATGCCTCGTTTTGCCCGCCTGTTCGATTCCGCCGAAGACATCGTAGAAGCCTTTCGCGAGGCCATGAAGCTGCGCGATGCGGACGGCGCCCTGCGCCTGTGGCTGGATGAGGACTCGGTAACGTGCGTGATGCCCGACGGCCAGCGCCTGATCGGCCACGAGCACCTGCGCCAGGCCTTCGCGCAGTTGCTGGCCTTGCAGCCAGTGCTGATCGACGTGATCGAGACCAGCAGCCATACCTCGATGGGTGTCGCCATCTTCGACGTGACCGAAGCCCTGCGCTTCGGCGACGACCGCATCGAAGCCGACCTCTACGTGCACACCACCTATGTGCTGATGCAGAACCACGAGGGCTGGCGGCTGGCGCATATCCATTGCAGCCCGGCCAACGCCAGTCAGGTCGCCACCGTCAGCACGGCGCCGGGCCAGGCGCTTCACTAGGATCTGGCGCGGCGTCACGGCGCCCGGCAGCCCGCCAGCCAGATTCCGGCATTCCAGGCATGAGCCAGCTTCCGCCATCGCACCACCGCCCTCCCGGGGCAGCGTCACCCGCTCTGGCCACCTCCTCGTTTGGCGGCGGCCGCCGCATGCCGTGGTGGCTCTCCGGCGGCCACGCCCAGACCATCATCCCGGCGCGCTTCACGCAGCGCCCTGCGCGCGTCGCCTTCAAGCGCGAGCGCTGGATTGCCCCCGATGACGACTTCGTCGACCTGGACTGGACCACGCATCCGGTGACGCCCGACACCCCGCTGCTGGTGATGTTCCACGGCCTGGAAGGCGACTCCGGCAGTCACTACGCGCAGGCCATGATGCATGCGCTGGCCGCGCGCGGCTGGCAGGGCGTGATCCCGCACTTTCGCGGCTGCTCGGGCGAGCTGAACCTGGCCCCGCGCTTCTATCACTCCGGCGACTCGGAGGAAATCCACTGGATCCTGGAACGCCTGCACCGGCAGTATTGCGCGCATGGGCGCAAGCTGCTGGTGGTCGGCATCTCGCTGGGCGGCAATGCCCTGCTGCGCCTGCTCGGCGAACAGGGCAGCGGCGCGGCCTTCATCGGCGCCGCGGCGTCGGTGTCGGCGCCGCTGGACCTGGCCGGCGGTGGCGCAGCGCTGTCGCAGGGGTTCAACATGCTGTACACGCGCATGTTCCTGCAAACCCTCAAGCGCAAGTCCCTGGCCAAGCTAACGCAGTATCCCGGCCTGTTCGACCGGGAAGCCATGCTCGCCAGCCGCGACCTGTACGCCTTCGACAATATCGTCACGGCGCCGCTGCACGGGTTTCGCGACACCGACGATTACTGGGCCCGCGCTTCCAGCAAACCCGTGCTCGGCGGCATCGCCGTGCCCACGCTGGTGCTCAACGCGCGCAACGATCCCTTCCTGCCGGCGCGCCATCTGCCGGGCCCGGCGGACGTCAGCCCGCAGGTCTGGCTCGAGCAGCCCGAGCACGGTGGTCACGTCGGGTTCATGACGCCGCGCGAAGATATGCTGCGTGTGTTGCCGGTACTGCCCTATGCGGGGCATATCGAGTGGCTGCCGGTGCGCATCCTGCGGTTTTTCGACGCCGTGGCCTAGCGCGCCTGCGCAGCCCCGCACGCCGGTTGCGAACGGATGGCAAAGCCGGGCGGCCACCTGAATGAATGCGAGCGGAATGCCCTTCATGGACGGCATGAACGGCATGAACGGCCCCGCAAGGAGACAGCGACGATGGATGATTCAGTCAAGCAAGCAATGGCCCGCTGGCCCAACGTCCCCAACTGCTACGGCTGGCTGGCGCTGGACCGGCGCGGGCAATGGCGCATGCGCAACGAGTACGCCCAGCAGCACGGCCTGTCCGGCGACCCGATCCGGCACGAAGCGCTGATCGCGTTTATCGAGCGCAACTACCAGCACGACGAGCGCGGCGCCTGGTACTTCCAGAACGGCCCGCAGCGCGTGTTCGTGTCGCTGGCCTACGCGCCGTGGATCGCGCGGCTGCATCAGGGCCAGCTGCGGGCCACATCGCAGCGCGCCTTCACACTGCGCGCCTGCCATGCGGACGAGCATGGCAATGTGCTGCTGGCCGGCGAGGTGGAAGGAGAAAGCGGGGATGCGGGCAAGCTGCAGGTGGCGCTGCTGCACGACCATGACCTCGATGCCTTCAGCAGCGCCTGCACCTGGCACGGCGAGGCGTGCGGCGGCAATCTCGGCGTGTTTCATTTCGACGGTACCGACGTGGCGATCGAACCGATTGTCGAAGACGAGGTGCCGACGCGCTACGGCTTCGTGCGCCAGCCGCTGCCGCCCGCGGGCGAGCAGGCCGCCTGAGCGGTGGCGGCGGGAACAGCAGTAGCGGGCGTGGCCGTCAGTTAGGCATGCCCTTGCTGTCCTGCTTCTCCTCGCGGAACTGGCGCTCCAGCTGGTGCAGGCGCGCGTCGACCTCCGACAGCGTGTAGAAATCGCCATCGCCCGCCTTGCGCGCGATCTGCAACTGCTCGATGGCGGCCTGGTAGGCGCCATCGACCGCATACTTCTCCGCCAGCGCCTGGTGCTGCTGCACGCGCCGGCCCTGCGCGGCATAGGCCCGCGCCAGCATGTCCCACCACTCGGAACGCGCAACCTCTTCGCGCGTGCGTTCGCGCAGGAAGGTCACCGCCTGGTCCGTCCGGCCGGCGCCGAGCAAGGTCGCCGCGTAGCTCAGCGCCACCGCGTGCGACAGCGGAAACGCCTTCATCGATACCATGGCCTGATTCAGCGCATCCTGCTGCCGGCCCTGCGCGCGCGCCAGCTCGATCGCCATCACATCGAGCATGGCGCTGCCGGAAGTGGCGCCGGGAATATTGCCGTACAGCCGGCGGGCTTCGGCCAGGGACTGCTCCGCGGCAGCGTTGCGGCCCAGCCGCTGCTCGGCGAAAGCCATCCCGTAATACAGCGCCGGCAAGCGCACCGGCGAAGCTGCCGCCAGTTGCGTCTGCAGCGCGGCACGCACGTTCTGCAAGTCGCTAGGCGTGGTTTCCTGGATGATGCGGGCACGCATGCGAGCGAACTCGTATTCCGGGGTATTCGGCACCTTGCGCACCGCCACATGGCTTACGCGGTCCTGCATGTCGGCGATCCGCTCCGAGGTGAGCGGATGGGTGCGCACGTAGGCCGGCACGGAATTCTCCGAGATGCCCATCACGCGCTGCAGCCGCTTGAAGAAATCCGGCATGCCCTGCGGATCGAACCCGGCTGCGGTCATGATCTGGAAGCCGACCCGGTCGGCCTCCCGCTCCGCGCCGCGTGAGAACGACAACTGGTTGGAGATCGCAGCCGCCTGCCCGCCCATGGCCAGCGCCGCTGCCGCATCGCCGCTCTTGGTGGCTGCCAGCCCCGCGAGCACCATCGATGCCAGCGAGATCCACATCGACTGGTCCTGCGTGGTGATGCCGCGCGCGATATGCCGCTGCATCACGTGGCCGATTTCGTGGCCCAGCACCGAAGCCAGCTCGGACTCGGTATCCGACTGCACCAGCAGGCCGGTGTGCACGCCGATGTACCCGCCCGGCAGCGCAAAGGCATTGATGGTGCGGTCGCGCACCGCGAACAGCTCGAAGCCGGTCGCGAAGGTGCCGGCACCGTTGGAGCCGGAGATGTTCTGCCGGCGCGCCGCCTGCACCAGGCGATAGCCAAGCATGTTCAGGTAATCGGCCAGCAGCGGATCCGACACATAGTCCGGATCGCGCCGGATATCGCGCATGATGCGATCGCCCAGGCGCTTTTCCATATCGGGCGTCAGCGACGCCGTGGACGGGTCTCCCAGGTCGGGCAACTGCGCGCCGTTGGTTTCCACCACCGTGTTGTTGCTGCGCAGCCCGAATTCGGACTTCTGCCCCGCCTTGACGCTGCGGTTCAGGTTGTCGTAGACCTGGTCGCTGCCACCGCCATCCGTCCCCGTGGTGGCGGCTGCGGCGGTGCGCGCGGGATCGTTCAGCAACACGCGCTGCTGGGGCCAGGCGGGTAACGCCATCGTCAGCGCCAACAGTGCCGCCAGCGAACGGCGCGCAAAGCGCCCCGGTTTCGCGGGCCAGCGCAGGAGTGCGGCTGCGGGAACGGCATCTGCATGGCGCACAGGGCCCATGCGAGATTTGAGGCGCGCCTGTCGGGCGGGCGAGGAGAGCGCTCCGGCGAGCGTTTGGTTCTTGCGCATATTGCTATGATAGCGGCCTCCGGAGGCCATTCCCATCGGGCATCGCCCGGTCTTGCCACGCCCTGCCCCGGCTAGCGCGGCAAATGCGGCAGACGCCTCCGCCACGCTTTCCTCTCGACTCCGCAGGTCCATGCCATGAGCCAGCTCACCCATTTCGATTCCGCCGGACACGCCCATATGGTAGACGTCGGCGCCAAGGCCCATAGCCACCGCGTGGCCGTGGCCACCGGCACCATCACCATGCTGCCCGCCACATTCGCGCTCGTGCGGGACGGCACCGCCAAGAAGGGCGATGTGCTCGGCATTGCCCGCGTGGCCGCCATCATGGCCACCAAGCGCACCTCCGACCTGATCCCGCTATGCCACCCGATCTCGCTCACCAAGGTCGCTGTGGACTATGCGCTGGACGAAGCCAGCGGCACCATCCGCTGCACCGTGCGCACCGAGACGCACGGCCAGACCGGCGTGGAGATGGAAGCGCTGACCGGCGTGCAGGTAGCACTGTTGACCATCTATGACATGTGCAAGGCGGTGGACCGGGGGATGGTGATGGGGGATGTGAAGCTGCTGGAGAAGCATGGGGGGAAGTCGGGGGATTGGGTGGCCGGCGACAGTTAAGCGATTGTTTTATAAGCCTCAGCCTGACGCACGTCATCACCCGCCCTGCTGACCAATTGCCTCATTGCCTTGACGGCAACGGATGCCATGGAGTGACGCAGAATCGATTTTGGCCAAATTCTCTCCAAATGGACACCGGAGATGGAATCGATGCGGCATTGGGAACAAGCAGCAGGCCCGGCTTTCGCGCAACGGATTTCCACCGGAAGCAACGACTTCCATCGCGCCCAATTCGTTGAAATTCCCGCTGTCGCCAGGTAATGGTCTCCATGAGTGCCATTTGCCATCGTGCTGGTAAGCAAATCACGGCAACCTATACTCCAGACGGATGAAAGGGCAATCGATCCTGTCCCGGGGATGTTGCCGCCCCGTTGCATCGGCAATCCTGTTCGGAGATGACATGATGCCGAATGTAAAGCGGATGAATTTCATTTTGCGCTGCGTTGTCCTGGCGGCACACGGAATTGCATTCTCGATTTTTCTCCCCACCGTGGGTCACGCACAATCGGTGGACAACGTCAGGTATGCCATGGTGCTGTTGAAGATGAAAGCGCTCAATATGGGCGCACCGGCGATCAAAGGGGAAGAAGCCGTTGCCGGAAAACCGGCGCCGGCGTTGTATTTTGGCGCTAACAAGATGAACAATAACTTTGCCGTGGTTGACGATGTGAAAAACACGGTGGGCGGTACCGCAACGCTATTCGTGAAGAGCGGTGAGGAATTCATCCGTGTGGCAACGAATGTGCAGAAAGACGATGGGTCGCGTGCCATTGGCACCGTGCTCGATCCCAACGGCAAGGCTATCGCGGCAATTCGCGGCGGTGGCGCGTACTATGGCGATGCCAACATTCTCGGAAAGTCCTATATCACAGGCTATGAGCCAATACAGGATTCCCTTGGCAGAGTCATCGGCGTCTACTATGTAGGTTATCCCAAGGCGCAGTGAGTCTGCGTAGGCTCTACTTTATACACCGCGTCGCCACGCCGGCGACGCGGTGCCCCGAAAGCCAGCTCACAGCAGGCGACACTACCGGCAATGGCCTGAACACTACTCCGAAAAAGCGCTATCCACGATCGCTTTCGGCCAAATTCCCAGTTATTCCGAATAGCACACTAAGCCTTGCTTCTACTTAAGGCACTTCCACCACACTTTCTCCAGACCAGCAATTTATTTCCAGATTTCGTCGGGATGCGCGCGACGCCATTATGGTATGGTCTGACAAAATTCCCTTATCAAATCCAAGAACCATCTCCTTGGACGGACCCGATCGAACAATGATTTCCCCGGCGTCCCGTTCGATGCCATCAAAATTACCAGCAACATCGGTTAGCCTCAAGACACAAACGATTGAGGCACCGCAGGAGCCCGTTACGTTCCTGGTTTCGGCTTCATCCAGGAATTTCTCCCCTCTGCGCTTGCAGGGCGGTGGCCCACCGCAATCAAAGATGGGATCCCGCCGGATCTCTGGCGCGCGCCTGCAAGTATCCGATCCGCATCACCGCCCCCGCCTCTCTTATCCGCCATGACACACGCTTACACCGTGCCCCCTTCCGCTGTAACAAGCGTAACGCCGCGTTTCGCCAGCAGGGGGCACCGCGCCACATGCGTCAAATTGGTATTCAATGCAGTTAAAGGGGTGCAAGTGCAGCCCCCGCGGGACATCGTTCCGCGTCGATCCAGGGTGAGCAACATGAACGGGCGTTGGGTTGGCCAGCTTTTGCTGGTGTTGGCGGCGCTGGGTGCGGGCGGAACGGCCCTGGCAGGCGGCCACGGCGGCGGCGGGGGCGGACATGGCGGCGGCGGGGGCGGACATGGCGGTGGAGGCTGGCACGGGGGCGGCGGCTGGCACGGCGGCGGTGGCTGGCATGGGAGCGTGGGGATCTATGTCGGTCCCGGCTTTGGGTATGGATATGGCTGGGGCTGGGGCTACCCCTACTCTCCCTACTATTACCCCCCTGGCTACTACTATCCTCCCGCAGTGGTGGGAGTGCCGACCTCGCCACCGCAATACATAGAGCAGGGCCAGGACGGCACGCTGGAATTGAACAGCGGCGCTGTCGCGGCGCCGGCGCCCCAGCAGCAGGTGTATTGGTATCACTGCGCCAGGCCGGATGGCTACTACCCGTATATCAAGGCCTGCCCAGGCGGCTGGCAGAAGGTTCCGGCGCAGCCACCCGCCTAGCGCCTGGAGCGCATTTCCAACCTGCGAAGGGCAGTACCGCTGTGCGCAATGTTTCGATGACCGAGGTACCGAGGTGCCGAGATGAATGCCTTTGACCGTCCCAGCTTGCCTGGACTCCCGATCTTGCTGAGCCTGCCGCTGGCGGCGCTTGTTCTGGCCGGCTGTGCCGTGATGCCCAGCGGTCCCAGCGTGATGGTGCTGCCAGGCACCGGCAAGAACTTCGACCAGTTCCGGGCCGACGACTATGCCTGCCGCCAGTTCGCCTTCGGCCAGGTGGGTGGCGTGACCGCAAACCAGGCGGCAACCAACAGCGCGGTCGGCAGCGCCGCGGTCGGCACCGCGCTGGGTGCGGCAGCGGGTGCGGCCTTCAATGGCGGCTCCGGCGCGGCAGTGGGTGCAGGCATCGGCCTGCTCACCGGCGCGGCGATCGGCTCGAGTAATGCCCAATACGCCGGCTACGGCAGCCAGCGCCAGTACGACGCTGCTTATGTGCAGTGCATGTACGCCAGCGGTCATCGGGTGCCGGTCTACGGCAATATGGCGGCGGCCCCGCGGCCTGCCGCCCCGACTTACTACTATCCGCCGCCCCCTCCGGGCTACTACCCGCCGCAGTAACCCTGCGACCGCAGCCGCGTACGGGGTGGACTCCGCGCGCCGCGATCCGCCTGCCGTGGAGCGCTTACTCCGGCTTGCCCTTGTTGCGCGCCTTCACCCAGTCGCAGAAATCGCGCGGCCGCGCCGCCGCGTCGACTTCGGCGCAGAAGCGGGCCAGTTCGGCGAACTGGCTTGCCTCGTCGCCAGCAAAGTAGAAATGCAGGCGCTCCAGCCATGCGCGGCCCTGGACGGGATCGCCGCTCAAGGCAAGCAGCCAGGCGGTGCGGGCAATCAGCGTAGGCGTGGGCAGCAGGTGGACGGCGGCGATATGGGGCGCCAGCAGCTGCGCTGCATTCTCCGGCGTGATCCTCGCATCCTCGGTCGCATCCGCCGCGGCGGCCTGGCGAAACCAGAAATGCGGCATCGGCAGCGCTTTCCGGTGTTCGTCGCGCGCATATTCGCGTGCCTCGGCACGCCGGTAGTCCTGCCACATGGTGGCAAGAATGGCGGTCGTAGCGCCGATGAATGCCCCGACGGCCAGCACGGCAAGCCAGCGCGGCGTGCGCACGCGGCCGAACCCCGAGGGCTCCAGCCAGCCCAGCATGAAGCAGAACGGCAGCACGAAATACAGGTAGTGCAGCGGGTACTCCAGCATCGAATGCGCGCATAGCATCGCCAGCCACGTGAGCACCACCACCGTCTGCGCCCGTTCCGGCCCGTTGCCAAGCCACAGCCGCCGGTGCGCTACACGCCATAGCCAGGCCAGCAATGAAAGCACGACACCGGCGGTGCCGACCAGGCCCGTCTTCGCCAGCAGGTCCAGCAGCGCGTTGTGCGCATGCAGGGACATTTCCACCGTCACGCCGACTTGCGCCAACTGCTGGAACTGCGCCCAGCCGAACTCGCCCCAGCTCACCCCCAGCCAGGGATGCGCGCGGAACATTGCCCAGGCATGGGACCACAGCGCCCCGCGCGCCGAAACCTGGTCGGCCCGCTGCAACTGCGCCAGCGTATCGAACAGGCGCCAGTCAAAGACCTGCCCGGCACTCTTTATCATCGGCTGCAGGATCACCAGCACCACGACCATCGCCACCGCGGCGAAGGCAAGCCCGGCTGGCCGGCTCATGGGGTTGTGGCCGGCGTGGCCCGGTCGTTGCATCGCACCCGGCCCGGCCCGCCCCGCCCCGCGCGCCATCCATGCGGCGAGCAATGCGTAGGCCGAGGCCAGCCCGACATGGAGGACACCGGTGCGCGATCCGGACAACACGATACCGCTCTCCAGCAACAGCACTGCCGCCAGCCAGGCTGGTGGGCGCAGCCAGCCGCGCGCGGCCAGCCACACGGCCGCCGCAAGCGCCAGGCCATCAACCGTGGCCTGGTGATTGGGCTGGTTGAGGTTGCCCCACAGGCGGCGGTTGTCGTCGTAGAAGTAGGTGGAAACCATCCCGAACGTGTCGGGCTCCAGGCCGAAGACCTGGACCCACTGCGCCAGCGTGCCGAGCAATCCGGCCACCAGCCAGGCAATCGCGAGCACATCGGTCATCGCCTGCCGCTCCAGCGGGGACGCTGTCCGGCCTTGCCGCCAGGCCGCCCATATCACCGCGGCGGCAAGCGCGAGCACGAGTTCGGTGATCAGCCGGCTGCCCGACAGGTCGCTCATGCCGGTCAGCCCTTGCGTGACGCCGGTGGCGATCAGCCAAAGGGGAAAGACGACGATCCAGGGGAATTGAGCCGGAACGTCTCGATAAGCGAGCCCCGAGGCCTGCCGGTTTGCCGCGGCGGCAAGCGCGATGACGGCCAGCGCGAACAACAATGCCGAGGCCCATTCGCCGTAGAAAGTGGCAAGCGGGAGCGTGTGACGGGAAACCAGTAGCGGCGCAATCAGTGCGACGGAGAGGAAGCTGAGGGGTATGGCTGACCGGGAGGGCAGCATGCGGAGCGCCTTGTTATGCCACGTTGGCAAAAGGCGGATGATAGCTCGGGGAACAGGCAAAGAAAAAGCGCCCGAAGGCGCTTTTTCTATCTGGACAGACCGTCTGCCGACGGAATTTCGCCCGTCAGGCCGGTTGTACCGACCGTTTCTGCAGCAGCTTGCCCACCACCACCACCAGCGCCGCGCCGATTGCGCCGAACACCAGGTGTGCATGCGGCACATGCATCTCGAACCACGCAGCGTCCACCGGATCGCTCACCAGCATCTCGCCTGCCAGGTAGCCCAGCAGCGCCGCGCCCAGCACGATGATGATGGGGAAGCGGTCCATGACCTTGAGCAGGATGGTGCTGCCGAACACGATCAGGGGAATCGACAGGCCCAGGCCGACGATCAGCAGCATCAGCTGGCTGCCTTCCGGCCCCTTCTGCGCCGCGGCGGCCACGGCAACCACGTTGTCGAGCGACATCACCAGGTCGGCGATCAGGATGGTGCGGATCGCGGACCAGATATTGTCCTTGGCGTCGTGGCCGTCCTCGTCGTCTTCGCCGGTCAGCAGCTGCACGCCGATGTAGACCAGCAGCAAGGCGCCGACTATCTTCAGGTAAGGCAGGCTCAGCAGCTTGACCGCGGCCACCGTCAGCACCACCCGCATGATGATGGCGGCGGCGCTGCCCCAGAAGATGGCCTT
>Ga0255338_1002823_pt1 | contig 23262 bp, 25 predicted proteins | sample MeOH1_35cm_T4_19_FD_203715 | JGI IMG/M metagenome (GOLD analysis project Ga0255338, IMG submission 203715) | Sandy soil microbial communities from University of British Columbia, Vancouver, Canada - MeOH1_35cm_T4_195 | ecosystem: Engineered > Artificial ecosystem > Sand microcosm > Unclassified ...
CGATCACCTGCTCGTTGGCCAGCACCGTCCGGTCCACCGGGTCCCAGTTGACGACCTGGGTCTTGCGGTAGGCGATGCCCTTTTCCAGCATCTTCAGGAACAGCCACTGGTTCCACTTGTAGTAGCTCGGATCGCAGGTGGCGATCTCGCGCGACCAGTCGATGGCCAGGCCCATGGCCTGCATCTGGCCCTTCATGTAGGCGATGTTCTCGTACGTCCACTGCGCCGGCGGCACGCCGTTCTTCAGCGCCGCGTTCTCCGCCGGCAGGCCGAAGGCGTCCCAGCCCATGGGCATCAGCACGTTGTAGCCGTTCATGCGCAGGTAGCGCGTCAACATGTCGTTGATCGTGTAGTTGCGCACGTGCCCCATGTGCAGCTTGCCGCTGGGATAGGGCAGCATGGAGCAGGCGTAGAACTTCTTCCTGCGCGGGTCTTCGGTCACGCGGTAGGCGTCCCGCGCGGTCCATTCGTCCTGCGCGGCCTTTTCCACCGCCAGGTGGTTGTACTTGTCGTCCATGGTTGGGGAATTCTAGGTGCTAGAGACTGCAGGCCAGAGACCAGGGGGGACAGCCGCACGCCGGAGGCCGTTTCCCTGGCCTCCAGCCTCCAGCCCCTTTACTTCGCTGGCTCCGCCACGAATCCGATGCGGCTCAAACCAGCCTTGTGGGCCATGCCCATCACCTCCACCACGCGGCCGTAGGGCACGGTCTGGTCGGCGCGCAGCTGGATCTCGGTTTCGGGATTCTGCTTGGCGGCGGCGGCGAGCTGGGTTTCGAGTTGCGCGGCGTCGACCGGCTTGTCGTTGAAGAAGGCCTGGCCACTGCGGTCCAGCACCACGGTGACGAAGCGCGGCGCGTCGCCCGGCTGCGTGCCCTCGGCGCGCGGCAGGTCGAGGCGGATGGAGCTGGCCAGCAGCGGCGCGGTGATGATGAAGATCACCACCAGCACCAGCATCACGTCCACCAGCGGCGTGACGTTGATGTCGCTCATGGGCGGTTCGCCCTTGCTGCGCTCCAGCCGGCCGAAAGCCAATTCCGCCTCCGCCTCAGGCCGCGGCCAGCGGCGCCGCCGGATGCACCAGCAGCTCGCGCAGGTCGCGCGCGAAGCCTTCCAGGTCGGCCTCGATGCGGCCGATCACGCGGCCGAAGACGTTGTAGCCCAGCACGGCGGGGATGGCCACGGCCAGACCGGCCGCCGTCATGATCAGCGCCTCGCCCACCGGGCCGGAGACCTTGTCGATCGTGATCTGGCCGGCGCTGGCGATGCCGGTGAGCGCGTGGTAGATGCCCCAGACCGTGCCCAGCAGCCCCACGAAGGGCGCCGTGGAACCCACGGTGGCCAGCAGCACCTGGCCGAACTGCAGCTTGAACAGCACGTCGTGCAGCGCGTTGCGCAGCACCCGGGTGAGCTGCTGCGCCTTGTCGCCCGCCGTGGCCAGCGAGCCGGGCGCCTGCAGCTCGGTGGCGGCGATCAGCGGCAGCACCAGCGCCTCGCGGTCGAAGGCGGCGACCTTCTGCCGCCCTTCGGCGACCGAGCCGGACTGCCAGAAGGCCGCCGTGCTGCGCGCCACGTCGCGGCCGGCCCGGTGCAGCACCCAGCCCTTCCAGAGGATGACCACCCAGCTCGACACCGACATGGCCAGCAACAGGATCGCCACCACCCGGGTGACCGCGTCGCCCTGGCGGAAGAGATCGAGGAAACTCATTCGACCCGCCGCCGGGCCGCCCCAAGGCGGGTCGCGCGCCCCTCGGGGGGGCGGGCAGCGGCGAAGCAGGTGCCGTGGGGGGTCATGTCCTGAGCCCGAGAACGTCGAACATGTCGAACAGGCCCTTGTCCTGCCCGGCGAGGAAGCGCACCGCCCGCAGGCTGCCCTGGGCATAGGTGGCGCGGCTGGCGGACTTGTGGGTGATCTCGACGCGCTCGCCGGTGCCGGCGAACAGCACCGTGTGGTCGCCCACGATGTCGCCGCCGCGGATGGCGGCAAAGCCGATGGTGGACGGGTCGCGCTCGCCGGTGACGCCCTCGCGCGCATAGACGCCGCACTGCTTCAGGTCGCGGCCCAGCGCCTGGGCGATCACCTCGCCCATCTTCAGCGCCGTGCCCGAGGGCGCATCCACCTTGTGGCGGTGGTGCGCCTCGATGATCTCGATGTCGTAGCCGGTGGCAAGCGCCTTGGCGGCCATTTCCAGCAGCTTCAGGGTGACGTTCACGCCCACGCTCATGTTGGGCGACATCACGATGGCCACGTCCTTGGCGGCGGCGGCGATCTCGGCCTTCTGCGCCTCGCTGAAGCCGGTGGTGCCGATCACCATCTTCACCCCGCGCTCGCGGCAGGCCCGCAGGTGCGCCAGCGTGCCTTCGGGGCGGGTGAAGTCGATCAGCACCTGCGCGTGCTCCAGCCCCTTGGCGATGTCGGCCGTGACGGGCACGCCGCTCGCGTGGCCCAGGAAGGCCGCGGCATCGTTGCCGATGGTGGGGCTGGACGGCATGTCCAGCGCGCCGGCCAGCCGGCAGTCGTCGCTGGCGCGGATCGCCTCGATCAGCATGTGGCCCATGCGGCCGGAGGCGCCGGCCACCGCGACGCGGTGCTCGCTGCCGCCCGCGGGCGGGCGCTGCACGGCGCCGGCCACGGCCACGTTCTTCAATGCCTGCGTGCCCTTGGTCATGCCGTTCTCAGCGCGCCGGGCTTTCCAGCGGCGGGTAGTTCGTGGCGGGGGCGGGCGCGGCGGCCGCGGGCGCAGCCGGCTGGGGCGCCGGCGCGCTCGGCTGCTTCGCGCTGGCGGCGCGCAGTTCCTCCTCGGTCGCTTCCAGCTTCGGCACCTTGCCGCCCTTGGCGCGGTTGTCCAGGGTGGAGACGAACTCGGATTCGCTGGGCATGGGGTCGCCCTCGAAGCGCTCCAGCGCGTCGCCCTTGAAGAACACGGCCAGGTGGCGCTGCTGCGGCTGCACGCCCTGGCGGTGCAGGGTGAAGACGTAGTCCCAGCGGTCGGCGTGGAACAGGCTGGTCACCAGCGGGGTGCCCAGGATCTGGCGGACCTGGTCACGGCTCATTCCGGGCTGCAGCGCCTGCACCTGCTCGCGCGAGATGAAGTTGCCCTGGACGACCTCCACCTTGTAGGGTGTCAGCACGGTGCCGATGCGGTTGCCGAAGGAGCCGAAGGAGCCGCAGCCGGCCAGCAGGGTGGCGGCTACGGCGGCGAGCACGAGTCGCGGCCGGCGCGGGGGCTTGACGAGCATGAGACAGGCAGGGGACAGGGCTGGCGATATGATCGGGGGATTGTAGCGGCAGCACCATGTCCAACATCGACGAACTCAAGAGCACCGGACTCAAGGCCACGCTGCCAAGGCTGAAGATCCTGGACGTGTTCCAGAAGGGCGAGCAGCGGCACATGACGGCGGAAGACGTGTTCCGCGTGCTGCTGGAGGAGCGCTCGGACATCGGCCTGGCGACGGTCTACCGCGTCCTGACCCAGTTCGAGCAGGCCGGCATCCTCACCCGCAGCCACTTCGAAAGCGGCAAGGCGGTCTACGAGCTCAACGAAGGCACCCACCACGACCACATCGTCTGCCTGGACTGCGGGCGCGTCGAGGAGTTCTACGACGCCGAGATCGAGAAGCGCCAGCACGCCGTGGCCAAGACCAAGGGCTTCCAGATCGCGGAGCATGCGCTGTCGCTGTACGCGCACTGCACCAAGGTGAACTGCCCGAACAAGGAGCAGAAGTAAGGGGCTAGGGGCGCCAGCCCCCGCTTCACCCGCCCTTTTCCATCGCGCGGCGATGCCGCTCGACGAACTCCTGGTAGGTGTCCACGCCGCGCAGCTGCAGGATGGTGTTGCGCACCGCCGCCTCCACCAGCACGGCCATGTTGCGGCCGGCCACCACCGGGATCACCGCCTTGCGCACCGGCACGCCCAGCACGTCCTGGGTGAGCGGCTCGTAGGGCAGGCGCTCGTACTCGCGCTCCATGGTCTCGCGCCGCACGAGGTGCACGATCAGCCGCAGCCGCATCTTGCGCCGCACCGCCGTCTCGCCGAAGATGGCGCGGATGTCCAGCAGGCCGATGCCGCGCACCTCCAGCAGGTTCTGCAGCAGCTCGGGGCAGCGGCCCTCGATGGTGGTCTGGTTCACGCGGTACAGGTCCACCGCGTCGTCGGCCACCAGGCCGCTGCTGCGGGTGATCAGCTCCAGCCCCAGCTCGCTCTTGCCCAGGCCCGACTCGCCGGTGATCAGCACGCCCAGGCCCAGGATGTCCATGAACACGCCGTGCATCGAGGTGCGCTCGGCGAAGTGCTTGGACAGGTAGGCCCGCAGCACATCGATCACGAAGGCCGACGGTTCGTGGGTGGAGAACATCGGGATCTGGGCCCGCTCGCACATCGACAGCAGCGCCTCGGGCGCGACCTGGTTGTCCGTCAGCACCAGCACCGGCGGCTCCAGCGTCACGATGCGGGCGATGCGGCGGGCGCAATCTTCCGTCGTGGCGTTGGTGAGGTAGGCCACCTCGCGCGCGCCCAGGATCTGCACCCGGTACGGATGGATGTAGTTCAGGTAGCCGACCAGGTCCGCCCCGGAGCGGGCGGCGCGCACCGCCACCTCGTCGAAGCGGCGCTCGGACGCACCCAGCCCGGCCACCCACTCCCATTTGAGCTGCGAGCGGTGATCCTCGAACAGGACGTCGGCGCTGACGACGGTCGGCTTCAAGCCCGGGACGACCTCATGGCTGCGACTGGGCGGATTGCCAGGTCGCGATGAGCTGGTGCAGCTGGAAGGCGTCCGTGCTGTTCTTCATCCGCTCGCGCAGGGGCGCGTCGCTCAGCAGCTCGGCGATCTCGGACAGGATTTCCAGGTGCTTCTGCGTCGCCGCTTCGGGCACCAGCAGGAAGATCAGGAGGTTGACCGGCTGCTCGTCCGGCGCATCGAAGCCGATCGGGTTGGCCAGCTGGAACAGCGCCGCCATCGGCGCCTTCAGGCCCTTGATGCGCCCGTGCGGAATGGCCACGCCGTGGCCGAGGCCGGTGGATCCCAGGCGTTCGCGGGCGAAGAGACTGTCGGTGATCAGCGCGCGCGAGAGCCCGTGGAGGTTTTCGAACAGCAGCCCGGCTTCCTCGAAAGCCCGCTTCTTGCTGGTGGCATCGACGCCGACCAGGACCTGGGGGGGCGGCAGGATGGACGCAAGGCGGTTCATGATAACTGGACCGGATTATGCACGCCGGGACGGCTCCGGCTCCAGAAACGAAGGTGCCGCGTCAATCGCCCGAACGGACGAGGCCCGCGTTCAGCGGGCCTCGTCGGGGTTCATGAGCGGCGGGATCCTTCCGTCACATCACGCGTTTGGGCGTTTCGTGATGGTGGGACTGCACGAGGGTCTTGTGGCGGCAGACCTGGCGATCGAGCTTGTCGACCAGTTCGTCCAGGGCGGCATAGAGGTCGTGGTGGGCGCTCTCGGCGAAGATGTCGTTGCCCTTCACGTGGATCCTGCATTCGGCGCGCTGCCTTCGTTCCTTCTCCTTTTGCTTCTCGACGGTCAGTAGGACCTTGATATCGACGACTTGCTCAAAGTGGCGGGTGATTCGATCGAGCTTGGTGGTCACGTAGTTCCGCAGGGCGGGGGTTACTTCGAGGTGGTGACCGCTGATCGTCAGGTTCATGGAGCCTCCTGTTGCACTTCGCTCGGGTTACGGCGCCGGTCCTTGGCGCCCGGAAGGATGCTGTGAATCTGCAGGTAGCTTGGAACCACTATGCCCCCGGGATTGGCAAAAGGCAATTGATTTCCCTCAAGGCCGAGGCGTGAATCGAAACAACTCGAAGATACGCGCGCAAGTGGGCGAAAGTACTCATGTTTTCTTCCTTCGTACCCACGCCGGCCGGCCCGATGAAAAGCGGCCCCCGAAGGGGCCGCGCAAAGATCTCGGGGCGGGCTGGCGGCCCACCCCTTGACAGGAATTCAGCCGGCGCTCAACGCAGGCGCCATAGGGCGGCGGCGTCCAGAGTGTTCCAGCCGCCGACGGCGGCCTTCGGGTGCGCCTGCGCGCCGGGGCGATCGAGGTTCGCGTGCTCCACCCGCTCCGCCTGCGGCTTGTCGCGCGGGGTGTCGGTGTGGCGGTTGCTGGTCTTGGATTCCCTGAACATGTGGTGCTCCTTGCGCGGTGGCTTCAGCTGCCGCTGCCGCTGCTGTTGGGGGTGCGCTGGTGATCCTGCGAGCCGGCGGCGGCGCGCTCGGCCGACCGCACGAGGAAAGGCCACGCGTGGCCGGTGCGGGGCCGGCGGGAGGCCAGGGTGTTCTCCCTGGTTTCGCCCGCGGCGGGACGCCAGTTCGAGCGGCTGGCATTCGGGTCGGTCGCTAGCTGGATCATCTCGGCTCCTATGCAGGTACGGGCAGGACCTGGCAGCCCTGCGATGAAGCCAATTTAGGGCCGCCTCCTGAGCCGTGGTGTCGGACGTTCTGGCCCAGCCGTGTAGGACGTTTCCTGCTCGTGCCACAGCAGTAAGGGTCCGGCCCGATGGACGAGCCGGACCAAATCCACTCTCTAGGCGCGGCATAATCGCCCATCCTTTTTCTGGAGAGCACTCCTTGGAAACCAGCCCCAGTCGGCGGCTTCCCTGGTGACTGGGCCCGCGGTTCCAGCCGCTGCGGAAGCTGACCCCCGCCCCCAGCGCGAACCCTTGGACCCGACGCCCCGATGCTCAACATCTTCACGCTCGCCAACGGCCGACTCTTCCAGGAGGAAATCGAGTCGCTGGAAGAGCTTTCCCGCTTCCAGCCGATCTGGGTCGACCTCGAGTCGCCCACGCTCGAGGAGAAGCGCTGGATCAAGCAGTACTACGACCTGTCCATCCCGGAAGACGCGATGGACGAGGACATCGAAGAGTCCGCGCGCTTCTATGAAGAGGACAACGGCGACCTCCACATCCGCAGCGACTTCCTGATCGCCGGCGACGACGAGCCACGCAGCGTGCGGGTGGCGTTCGTCCTCAACCTGATGAACTCTTCGCTCAAGAGCCACGGCGTGCTGTTCTCCATCCACGACGAGGACGTGCCCGTGTTCCGGCTGCTGCGCCTGCGCGCCCGCCGCGCGCCCGGCCTGATCGAGGATGCGAAGGAGGTGCTGCTGAAGCTGTTCGACGCCGACGCCGAATATTCGGCCGACACGCTGGAGGGCATCTACGACGAGCTGGAGAAGGTCAGCCGCCAGGTGCTGGCCGGCGAGGTGACGGACACCCTGGCCGGCGAGGCGCTGGAGGCGATCGCCCGCCAGGAAGACCTGAACGGCCGCATCCGCCGCAACGTGATGGACACGCGGCGCGCGGTGAGCTTCATGATGCGCAGCCGCATGCTCAACGCCAGCCAGTTCGAGGAGGCGCGGCAGATCCTGCGCGACATCGAATCGCTGGACAGCCACACGGCCTTCCTGTTCGACAAGATCAACTTCCTGATGGACGCCCTGGTCGGCTTCATCAACATCAACCAGAACAAGATCATCAAGATCTTCTCGGTGGCCAGCGTGGCGCTGCTGCCGCCGACGCTGGTGGCCAGCCTCTACGGCATGAACCTGCAGTTCCCGGAGATCAAGCTGCTGGGGCATGCCGCCTACCCCTATGTGCTGATCATGATGGCCGCCAGCGCGCTGGTGCCCATGTGGTACTTCCGCAAGCGCGGCTGGCTGCGCTGATCCGCCCTCCGCACCGAGGAGCAGCCGAAGGCCGTGCGTCAGGGCGACCGCATCGCCGGCCTGCCGCGCCACGCGTTGAAGCTGTCGGCGGACTGGACGGTCCTGCCGGGCTTGGCGCTCGGCGCCGACTGGCTGGCGGCCAGCTCGCAGCGTGGCCGGCAACGAAGGCGGCAGCCGGCCCGAGCTCGGGCGCCTGGGCGGCTACGCGGCGGTCCATGCGCGGCTGCGCTGGCAGTTCAGCGACCGCTGGCGGGCCTGCGCTACGAATGGGATTGGAAACAGCAATGGCGCGGTCGCAGCCCGGCTGCTAGTATCCGCGGGCCGTGAAACGTGTCTGTTTGTTGCTGCTGATCTGGGTCCTCTCCCTGCAAACGAGCTGGGCGGCCACCCACTTCTGCGACGAGGCCGCGCGCGCGGGCCACACGCCCGTCTCGCACCAGCACACGGAGCTGTTCCCCTCGCAGGACGAGCATGCGGCCGAAGCCGGCGGCACGCTGGACGACGCCTGCTGCAGCGTCGCCCATGCGTACCACGGCCTGCAGGCCTTCGTCCCCCAGGATCTTCCCGTCTTCGCCCTGCTGGCGCTGCCGGCGGCGCGGGCCGAGGCGGCGCTGCCCGCCGCGCGCGAGCGCCTTTCCGAGCGGCACGAACGGCCGCAGTGGCCCGCCGCCTGACGGCGGGCCGCACTCCCTTCCTTTCTTCCGCGGTTCGCCGGAGTCCTCGCATGACTTTCGGAGAACGGGATGCCTTTGCCTTTCCTGCGGCCGCTGGCGGCCGCGTCCCTGGCCCTGCTGGCGAGCGCCGGCCTGGCCCAGACGCCACCCTCCCTGCGTGAGGCGGTCGATGCCGCCTGGGCGCTGGGTGCGCCGGCGCGCGCCGCCGCCAGCCGCACGCAGGAACTCGACGCCCGCGAACGCGCCGCGGCCTCGCTGTTCGCCGGGCCGGCCAGCGTTTCCGGCTCGTACCGCAGCGACCGCCTGGGCAGCAACGGCGGCCTGCGCGAATCCGAGCTCGAAGTGTCCGCGCCGGTGTGGGATCCGCGCCTGCGCCGCGCCACCGCGCAGCAGGTCGCGGCCGACCGCGCCGCCTTCGCGCAGGCCCAGGCCGCCGCGCGCCTGAAGCTCGCCGGCGAGGTGCGCGAGGCGGCGGCGCAGGCGACGCTGGCGCAGATCGAGCGCGAGCTGGCACGCGCCCGGGTGCGCGACGCGCAGGCGCTCGCGGCGGACGTCGAGCGCCGCGTGCGGGCGGGCGAATCGGCCCGGGTCGACCTGCTGCAGGCGCAGTCGCTCGCTCGCCAGGCCGGCGCGGCCGAGGCCCAGGCCGACAGCGCCCTGGCCCGCACCGCCGCCCACTGGCGCGCGCTCACCGGAGTGCCGCAGCTGCCGGAGCTGGACGCCGCCGAGGGCACGCCGCTGGAGTCGCCGGCCGTGCTGGCCGCCCGCGCGCAGGTGCAGGCGGCGCAGGCCCGGCTCGCGCTGGCGCAGGCGGACCGGCGCGAGCCGATGGAAGTGGGCCTCGGTGTCGTGCGCGAGCGCGCCGGCTTCGGCGCGGCCAGCGAGACCTCGCTGCGCCTCGCGCTGCGGGTGCCGCTCGCCGGCGAGATCCGCAACGGCGCGCGCATCGCCGCCGCCCGGGCCGAGCTCGAGGCGGCGCAGGCCGAACTCGAGGCCGCCGAACGCACGGGCCGCGCCGAAGTCGAATCCGCCCGCGCCGAACTGGAGGCCGCGCGCCGCGCCGAAACCCTGGCCGCGGAGCGCGAACGCGACGCCCGCGAGGTGCAGGCGCTCATCGCCAGGTCCTGGCGCCTCGGGGAAAGCGACCTGCCCACGCGGCTGCGCGCCGACACCGAGCGCTTCGAAGCCGAACTCGCCCGCGCGCGCGCCCAGCTGGAAGCGCGCCGCGCCACCGCCCGCCTGAACCAGGCCCAAGGAATCCTTCCATGAACCGCTGTTCCACCCTGTTCCTGGCCCTGGCCCTGGCCGGCGCCCTGCCGGCCGCCCGCGCGCAGGACGGCCATGACCACGACCACGACGCCCCGGCCGCCGCCGGCCCGGCCATCCCGCGCGTCAGCGCGCAGTCGGACCTGTTCGAGCTGGTCGGCATCGTCGACAAGGGCGTGATGACGGTCTACCTGGACCGCTTCGCCACCAACGAGCCGGTCACCGGCGCCCGCATCGAATACGAGGCCGGCGCGGACAAGGGCATCGCGCAGCCGCAGGCCGACGGCACCTACCGCATCGCCTTCGACGCATTGGCAAGAAGCGGCGAGCTGCCCTTCGCGTTCACCGTCAGCGCCGGCAGCGACATGGACCTGCTCGCGGGCGAGCTGGACCTGCACGTCGGCGAGCAGGCGCATGGCGCCGAGCCAGCGTCGCCGGCGCTGCCGAAGTGGCTGCTGCCGGCGGCCGGCGTCGCGGCGGCCATCGCATTGGCGGCCGTGATCCTGGGCCGGCGCCGCTCGGGGAGCGCCGCATGAACAGCCGCACCAAGGTGTCCCGTCCCGCAGCGCGCGCCCTGACCCTGCGGGCGCTGCCGCCGCGCCCCGCCGGCGCCCGCGGGGGCTTCGCGGCCGTGATCGCAGGCACCGTTTCGGTCCTGCTCGCCGCCGCCCTGCTGGCCCTGCCCGCCGCCGCGGCCGACTCACACGGCCACGACCACGGCCACGATCACGGCGACCACGCCACCGCCCCGAGCGGCAACGCGCCCAGGCGCCAGCCCGATGGCAGCGTCTTCCTGCCCAAGACCTCGCAGCGCCAGCTCGCGCTGCGCACCCGGGCCGCCGAGGCGAAGCCGCTGCCGCGCACCGTGGAACTGAGCGGCCGCGTGCTGATGGACGCCAACGCCGGCGGCCGGGTGCAGCCCATCCAGGCCGGCCGCATCGAGCCGGTCGGCGCCGGCCTGCCGCACCTGGGCCAGGCGGTGCGCAAGGGCCAGGTGCTGGCCGTGGTGCGCTCCTCGGTGGCGGCGATCGAACGCGCCAGCCAGCAGGCGCAGGCAGCGGACCTGGCCGCGCAGCTCGCGCAGGCCGAGCGCCGGGCCGCCCGGCTGGCGCAGCTCGAAGGCACGGTGCCGCAGAAGGACATCGACGCCGCGCGCGGCGACATCGAAGGACTGAAGCAGCGGCTCGCCGCGCTGGCCCGCGGCGTGGCCGCCGGCGAGACGCTGGTGGCGCCGATCGGCGGCGTGATCTCGGCCGCCAACGTGGTTGCCGGCCAGGTGGTGGACGCGCGCGAGATCCTGTTCGAGATCGTCGATCCCGCGCGCCTCGCGGTGGAGGCGCTGGCCTTCGACCTGACGCTGCTGGCCGACGGCATCGCCAGCGCGAGCGCCAGCCCCGCGCCGGGCCTGAGCGTGCCGCTGCGCTTCGGCGGCGCCGGCCGCACCCAGCGCGAGGGCGCGACGCCGCTGCTGTTCCACACCGCCGGCCGCGGCGCGTTGCCGCTGGCGGTGAACCAGCCGGTGAAGGTGGTCGTGCAGACCCGCAGGACGGTGCAGGGCGTGGCCCTGCCCAGCGCCGCCATCGTGAAGAACCCGAGCAACCAGGACAGCGTCTGGGTGCACACCGCGCCGGAACTGTTCGTGCCGCGCACCGTGCGCGTGCTGCCGCTCGATGGCGCCACGGTGTCGGTGGTCGACGGCCTGCGGCCGGGCGAGCGCGTCGTCACCGAGGGCGCGGCGCTGGTGAACCAGGTGCGCTGATGTTCGAGCGTCTCGTCCGCTTCTCGCTGCACAACCGGCTGCTGGTGCTGCTCGCCGCCGTGGCCCTGATGGCCTGGGGCGCCTTCACGCTCGCGCGCATGCCGGTCGACGTGTTCCCCGACCTCAACAAGCCCACCGTCACGCTGCAGGCCGAAGCCGGCGGCATGGCGCCGGAGGAAGTGGAGCAGCTGATCACCGCGCCGCTGGAAACCGCGATGGGCGGCATCCCCGGCGTGGAGAGCATCCGCTCGGTCTCCAGCGTCGGCCTGGCCTTCGTCTACGTCGGCTTCGACTGGAAGACCGACATCTACCGCGCCCGCCAGATGGTGGGCGAACGGCTCGCCCTGGTGCGCGAGCAGCTGCCGCCCGGCATCGGGCACGTGGGCATGGGCCCGGTGAGCTCGGTGATGGGCGAGATCATGACCGTGGCGCTGCCCATCGATCCGAAGAAGATCGGCGCGATGGCCGTGCGCGAGTACGCCGACTTCGTGATCCGGCCGCGCCTGCTCACCATCGCCGGCGTCGCGCAGGTGGTGCCGATCGGCGGCGAGGTGCGGCAGTACCAGGTGCAGCCCGACACCGCCCGCATGGCGGCGCTGGGGGTCGAGCTGGAGGCGATCGAGGAGACCCTGCGCGACTTCTCCGCCAACACCAGCGGCGGCTTCCTGGAACTCAACGCGCGCGAATACCTGGTGCGCAACATCGGCCGCACCACCCGCATCGAGGACCTGCAGCGGCTGCCCGTGGCCTGGCGCGACGGCCATCCCGTGAGCCTGCAGCAGGTGGCCTCGGTCGCCTTCGCGCCGGCCATCCGGCGCGGCGACGCCGGCTACAACGCGCAGCCGGCGGTGCTGCTCGGGATCCAGAAGCAGCCCGATGCCGACACGGTGCGCCTGACGCACGAAGTGGAGCAGGCGCTCGAAGGCCTGCGCAAGAGCCTGCCGGCGGGCATGGGCGCGCCGGTCGTCACCATGCGCCAGGCCAGCTTCATCGAGGCCTCGGTGCAGACGCTGCAAGGCAAGTTCCTGGCGGCGGCGGCCGTGGTCGCCGTGGTGCTGTACCTGTTCCTGATGAACGTGCGCACCACCGTGATCGCCCTCACGGCCATTCCGCTGTCGGTGCTGGTGAGCGTGCTGGTGTTCCGCTGGTTCGGCTTTTCGATCAACACGATGACGCTGGGCGGCCTGACGATCGCCATCGGCGGCCTGGTGGACGACGCGGTGGTGGGCGTGGAGAACGTGCTGCGGCGGCTCAAGCTGGAGCGGCAGGCGCATCCGCACGCGCGCGTGAGCCCCTTGGAACTGGTGGCGCGGGCGACGCTGGAGGTGCGCTCCGCCATCCTCTACGCCACCGCCATCATCGTGCTGGTGCTGCTGCCGCTGTTCTTCCTGCCCGGCGTGGAAGGCCGGCTCATGCAGCCGCTGGCGGTGGCCTACATCGTCTCGCTGCTCGCCTCCATGCTGGTCGCGGTGACGGTCACGCCGGTGCTGGCGTACTACCTGCTGCCGCGCATGAAGGGACTGGAGCACGGCGACACGCGGGTGCAGGCCTGGGTCAAGCGGCGCTATGCCGCCGCGCTGGGCGCAGTGCTGCGGCTGCCCGGGCCCTGGCTGGCGGCGGGCGGGGCGGCGGTGACGCTGGCGGCGGTGGCCGTGCCCTTCTTCCCCACCACCTTCCTGCCGCCCTTCAACGAGGGCGCGGTGCTGGTGGGCCTGCGCCTGAACCCCGGCACCACGCTGGCCGAAAGCGTGCGCCTGGGCAGCGCGGCGGAGAACCTGGTGCGCGCGGTGCCCGAGGTGCTGCACGTGGGGCGGCGCTCCGGGCGGGCCGAACTGGACGAGCACGCCGAGGGCGTGCACGTGTCGGAGCTGGACGTGCAGCTGCGCCGCAGCGGGCGCAGCGTGGAGGCGGTGCACGCGGACCTGCGCACGAGCGTCGCCGCGCTGCCGGCCTCGATCGAGATCGGCCAGCCGATCAGCCACCGCATCGACCACATGCTCTCGGGCGTGCGCACGCAGATCGCGGTGAAGATCTACGGCGACGACCTCGACACGCTGCGCGGCCAGGCCGAGGCGCTGCGCCAGCGCCTGGCCGCGATCCCCGGCGTGGTGGACCTGCAGGTGGAAAAGCAGGTGCTGACGCCGCAGATCCGGGTGCGGGTGGACTACGACCGCGCGCTCGGTTACGGCATCGCGCCGGCGCGGCTGCTGCGCGAGCTGCAGATGATGATCGCCGGCGAACGCGTCGCGCAGGTGATCGAGGGCAACCGCCGCTTCGACCTGGTGCTGCGGCTGCCGGAGTCCGCGCGCGGCATCGAGGGCCTGCGCAACCTGTTCATCGCCACCCCGGGCGGGCGCGTGCCGCTGTCGCAGCTGGCCACCGTGGAGGAGTCCGACGGCCCCAACCAGATCAGCCGCGACGATGGCCGCCGCCGCATCGTCGTCTCCGCCAACGCGCAGGGGCGGGCGCTGAGCGAAGTGGTGGCCGACATCCGCGCGGCGAGCGCATCCGCGAAGCTGCCCGAGGGCTACTTCATCACCATCGGCGGCCAGTTCCAGGCCCAGGAGGAAGCCAGCCGCCTGATCGGGCTGCTCTCGCTCGGCTCGCTGCTCGCGATCTTCCTGATCCTGTTCTCGCGCTACCGCTCGCCGGTGCTGGCTTCGATCATCCTGGTGAACGTGCCGCTGGCGCTGGTGGGCGCGGTGGCCGGCCTGTGGCTGTCGGGGCAGCCGCTGTCGGTGGCGGCGCTGGTGGGCTTCATCACGCTGGCCGGCATCGCGATCCGCAACGGGATCATGAAGGTGTCGCACTACGTGAACCTGTGCGCCTTCGAGGGCGAAGCCTTCGACGACCGCATGCTGCTGCGCGGCTCGCTGGAGCGGCTGACGCCGGTGCTGATGACGGCGCTGGTGGCGGCACTGGCGCTGGCGCCGCTGCTGTTCGAGGCCGACCGGCCCGGCACCGAGATCCTGCATCCGGTGGCGGTGGTGATCTTCTCGGGCCTGGTCACGTCCACGCTGCTGGACGCGTTCCTCACGCCCGCGATGGTGAAGCTGTTCGGGCGGCGCCCGGTGGAGCGGCTGGTGGGGCAATCGGGCAGCGAGGCTTTCTAGCTGTTTTCTTCAATCACGAGGAGGGACTTTCCATGAGCATCCGGATCCGCACCTTCGCCCTGGCCGCGGCGCTGGCCCTCGCCGGCGCCGCCGGCGCGCGCGATGCACACGATCACCACGATGCACACGATCACCACGATGGGCACGAGCACCAAGGCGGGCACGAGCACCACGCGCACGACGACCACGGCGCGCCCAGGCATGGCGGCGTGACGGTCGAAACCAGGGCGCTCGATTTCGAGGTGGTCGCCAAGGCGGACCGCATCCAGGTCTACGTCGGCGAGCACGGCAAGGCCGTGAAGCTGGCCGGCGCCAAGGGCAAGGTCACGCTGCTGCAGGGCGGCGTGAAGAGCGAGGCGGAGCTGGTTGCGGTGGGCGACGACTACCTCGAGGCCCGGGGCAGCTTCAAGGTGGGCAAGGGCACCAAGGGGATCGCGGTGGTGACGCTGGCCGGCAAGCCGGCGGCGACGGCGCGCTTCGAGCTGAAGTAGCCGCCGCGCCGATTGCGCGGGAGGCACCGCGGCGGGGCGCGGGAGGCACCGCGGCGGGGCGCGCGCCTGCCGTAAGATGGCCGCCATGCGTTTCGCGGCCCTGCGCAGCCACCTGCACCGCCCCCGCAGCCTCGCCTGGCTGCTGGCGCTGCTGCTGTGGCTGCCGGTCGCGCAGTGGGCCGCGGCTTCCCACGCCTTGCTGCACCTGCCCGCCGCCGGTGCGAGCGACGGCGAACGGCCGGCGCACCTGCCAAGCCCGTGCGACACCTGCGTGGTCGCCGCCGCGATCGGCGGCGCCGCCCCGCAATCCGCGCCCGCCATCGCGATCCTGCCGCGGCCGCCGCAGGCGCGGCCGCATGCTCCGGCCGCCCCGGGCGCGCTGCCGCTCTTCGCGGCTGCGTATCGCAGCCGCGCCCCACCCTCCCTGCACGCCTGAAGTTCCCCGGTTCCACGCGGCCATGCCGCGTGGCCCGCTTCATTCGTGCAAGGAGATTCCCATGCATTCGCATGCATTGCGCCGGGCGGCCGTCTGCGCCTGCCTGGCCGCGGGCAGCGCCGCGGCGCAGCCCATCCCGGACACCCAGAGCCTGCGGCGCGAGATCGACGCGCTGCGGGCCGATTACGAGGCGCGCCTGCGGGCGCTCGAGCAGCGCTTGAACGCCGCGGAAGCAGCGCTGGCGCGACCGCCCGCGGCGCCGCCCGCCGTCCTGGCCGAGCCCGCCGCACCCGCCGCACCTGCCGCACCCGCCGCGGTGGCCGCCGCCCCGCCCGCCGCCCCGCCCGCCGCGCAGCCGACGGCCGCCGGCCGCGGCCTGCTGGACCTCTCGATGATCCTGTCCGGGCAATACCAGCGCACGCAGCGCGATCCGGCCAGCTACCGCATCCGCGGCTTCCCGCTGCCGCCCGATGCGGAGATCGGGCCCGGCACGCGCGGCTTCAGCCTGGCCGAGAGCGAGCTCACGCTGGCGGCCAACGTCGATCCCTGGTTCCGCGGCGTCGGCACGTTCGCCGTGTCGCCCGACAACGAGATCGAGGTGGAGGAGGCCTTCGTCCAGACGACCGCGCTCGGCCACGGCCTCGGCCTGAAGGCGGGCCGCTTCCTCTCCGGCATCGGCTACCTCAACGCCCAGCACGCCCACGTCTGGGACTTCGCCGACGCGCCGCTCGCCTACCAGGCCATGCTGGGCACGCAGTTCAAGGACGACGGCCTGCAGTTCACCTGGCTCGCGCCCACCGACCGCTTCTTCGAGCTCGGGCTCGAAGCCGGCCGCGGCCGCGGCTTCCCGGGCAGCGACACGGCCCGCAACGGCGCCGGCGCCTGGGCACTCACGGCGCACGTCGGCGACGACATCGGCGCCAGCCACAGCTGGCGCGCCGGCGTGTCCTACCTGCATGCGCAGGCCAGCGACCAGCCGCTGCTCGCCACCGATGCGGCCGGCAACGACACCGCCACCGCCTTCACCGGCCGCACCCGCGTGTGGATCGCCGACGCGGTGTGGAAGTGGGCGCCGCAGGGCAACGCGACGCGGCGCAACTTCAAGCTGCAGGCGGAATACCTGCGCAGCACGCGCGACGGCGAGCTGGCCGCGGGCGGCCCGGCTTCAACGGGAAGCTTCCGCGCCGCGCAGTCCGGCTGGTACCTGCAGGCCGTCTACCAGTTCATGCCGCGCTGGCGCGTCGGCCTGCGCACGGAGCGCCTGGACCCCGGCACGCCGGAGCTGGGCGGCAACACCGGCCTCGGCCTGGACACGGGGCGCGCGCGCAAGCACACGGCGATGGTCGACTACAACCCGAGCGAGTTCTCGCGCATCCGGCTGCAGCTGGCGCAGGACCACGCGCGGCCCGGCGGCGCAAGCGACCTGCAATGGTGGCTGCAGTACCAGATGAGCCTCGGCGCGCATGGCGCCCACAGTTTCTGAAGTGGAGGACCGGATGATGATTTCACGTTCCCGGATCGTGCTGGCCGCGGCGGCGCTGGCCTGCGCCGCGCTGGCGGCGCCCGCGCAGGCGGCGCTGCGCGTGCTGGCCTGCGAACCCGAATGGGCCGCGCTTGCACAGGAGCTGGGCGGTCCGCTGGTGGATGCGAGTTCCGCCACCACCGCGCAGCAGGACCCGCACCAGGTGCAGGCCCGCCCCAGCCTGATCGCGCGCGTGCGCAACGCGGACCTGGTGGTGTGCACCGGCGCCGAACTGGAGGTCGGCTGGCTGCCGGTGCTGCTGCAGCAGTCCGGCAACGCCCGGGTGCAGCCCGGGCAGCCGGGCAACTTCGCCGCCGCCGATTTCGTGCGCAAGCTCGAGATCCCCGCCAGCGTGGACCGCGCCCAGGGCGACGTGCACGCGGCCGGCAATCCGCACATCCAGCTCGACCCGCGCAACATCGCGCTGGTCGCGACCCAGCTCGCGCGGCGGCTGCAGCAGATCGACGCCGCCCACGCGGCGGACTACGCGCAACGCGGAGCGGCCTTCGAGCAGAAGTGGCGGCAGGCCATCGCGCGCTGGAATGCGCAGGCCGCGCCGCTGCGCGGATTGCCCGTGGTGTCGCAGCACAAGGCCTATGTCTACCTGTACGACTGGCTGGGCCTGAAGGAGGTGGCGGTGCTGGAGCCCAAGCCGGGCGTCGAGCCGAGCGCGGCGCACCTGCAGGGCGTGCTGGCCACGCTGAAGGCGACGCCGGCGCGGATGGTGATCTACTCCGCCTACCAGGACCCGCGCCCGTCCGAATGGTTGTCGCGCAACGGCGCCATTCCCGTCGTGAAGCTGCCGTTCACGGTGGGCGGCACCGAAGGCGCGAAGGACCTGACCGGCCTGTTCGACGACACCGTGGCCCGCCTGCTCGCGGCGGCGAACGCCAAATGAACGCCGGCGCGCTGGACTTCGGCATCCTGTGGCCGGCCTTCGTGGCCGGGCTGCTGGTGCTCGCCACCCACGTGCCGCTCGGCATGCAGGTGCTGGAACGCGGCATCGTGTTCATCGACCTCGCCATCGCGCAGATCGCTGGCCTGGGAGTGATCGCGGCCGATAGCCTGGGCTTTCCGGAGCATGGCGTCGCGGTGCAGGCCGCCGCGGTCTGCGCGTCCCTCCTGGGTGCCGCGCTGCTCACGTGGACCGAGCGTCGCGCCGCGCGCTACCAGGAGGCGCTGATCGGGGTGCTGTTCGTGCTCGCGGCCTGCCTGGGCATCCTGCTGCTGGCGCGCAACCCGCATGGGGGCGAACACCTGCAGGAACTGCTGGCGGGCCAGATCCTCTGGGTCGGGCCGCCCCAGCTCGCGGGCCTGGCCGTGATCACCGCGCTGCTGCTGGCGACCATGGCCCTCGGCTGGATGCGCCGGCTCGGGCGCTTCGGCTTCTATGCCGCCTTCGCCGTGGCGGTGACCGCTTCGGTGCAGCTGGTGGGTGTGTACCTCGTCTTCAGCAGCCTGATTGTGCCGGCGCTCGGCACGGTGCGCTGGCGCGGCCGGCAGCGCCTCTTCGCCGGCTTCGCGCTCGGCGTGTTCGGCTATGCCACCGGGCTGGCCCTGTCGGCGCTGTTCGACCTGCCCTCGGGGCCGACGATCGTCTGCGCCCTGGCGGCTTCGGCCTTGCTGTGTTCGCTGCGGTGGCAGGCGCGGGGCGAGGCGCTGCAGCCGCGCCGGCTGTAGAACGGCAACGGCGCGGGCGCCGCCGGTCGCCCGCGCCTTTCCGGCTGTCGCAAGCAGACCGGGCCTATTGTTGCTCCCGGTTGCATTCCCGATCATGAGGGAATGGACAAGGAGAGAGGGACGCTGGCCGCTGCCGTCGCGGCGGCCAGCCTGTTGGCGGCGAGCTCCGCCTTCGCGGCCGGCGGTCATCACGCGGTGGACGACGCCACCATCCTGCCCACCGGCGAGTGCGAGCAGGAAGACTGGTTCACCCGCGCCGACGGCGGCGAGCGACTGCTGCATGCGAGCTTCAACTGCCGCGCGGGCCCGGTGGAACTGGGCGTGGCCGGCGAGCACGCGCGCGGCAGCGGCACTTCGTCCACCGCCTGGAACGCGGAAGTGAAATGGGCGCGCGAGCTGGCGCCGGGCTTGAGCGTCGGGGCGAACCTGCAGCCGGCCTGGCTGGCCGGCCGGCATCCGCGCTACGGCATGACGCGCGCCGTGGGCCTCGCCACGTGGACCGCGGCCAGGGAACTGGCGCTGCACCTGAACCTGGGACGCGACTTCGTTCGCGCGGCCCCCGACATGGCGCGCCACGGCGTGGCGGCGGACTGGTCGCCGATGGAGCATCTCACCCTGACCGGTGAACGCTTCGCCCAGGACCGCACGCAATTCGTGCGCGCCGGCGCGCGCTGGCAGGCGGGGCGATGGAAGGCGGACTTCAGCCGTGCGCAGCGCCTGGCCGGGCCGTCGCCGTCGAACTGGACGATCGGCTTCACCCTCGACTTCGGCGCGGAGTGAGCGGCCTCAGGCCGCCTCGAGCAAGGCCTGCACGATCGCCGCCGAATGGCGGCTCGCGACCTGGTCGATGAAGCTGAGGAAGTCTCCGTGGGCCTCGTCGTCGGCCCGGTCGGAGACGGTGCGCACCGCCGCGAAGGGCACGCCGTAGTCGCGGCACACCTGGGCGAAAGCCGCGCCTTCCATCTCCACCGCCAGCGCCTGCGGCAGCGCCAGCTGCAGCGCCTGGCTTTCCGCCGCGCTGGCGACGAAGCGGTCGCCGCTGACCACCAGCCCGCGATGCACGTGGGTGCCGTGCAGGGCCTTGCGCACGGCAGCGGCCAGTTGCCCGGTGAGCGCCGCGTCGGTGGCGAAGCGGTCGGTGCCGTAAAGCGGCACCTCGTAGCGCGGGAACAGCGGCGAGGCGTCGAGGTCGTGCTGCAGGAAGGTCTCGGCGATCACCACGTCGCCGCGGTTGACGCCGGTCGCCAGCCCGCCGGCCACGCCCGTGAAGACGATGCGGTCGACGCCGAAGCGCTCGATCAGCGCGGTGGCGGTCGTCGCCGCCGCCACCTTGCCGATGCGCGAGAGCACCGCCACCACTTCCTGCCCGTGCAGGTGCCCGACCCAGAAATCCCTGCCGCCGACGGCCTGCCTGCGCTCGTCGGGCAGCAGCTCCAGCACGGCGGAGAGCTCCTCCTGCATGGCGGAGACGATGGCGGTGCGCATGGATGCCGGCCCCTATTCCTTGATGTCCACGCCGTAGAAGACGTGGCGGCCGAACGGCGACAGCTTGAAGTCCACGACTTCCTTGCGCACGGGCTTGAGCTGCACGGCGTGGGCGATGGTCAGCCACGGCTCCTGCTGCTTGAAGATCACCTGCGCCTGCTTGTACAGCTTGTCGCGCTCGGCCGGCACGGTGACCGTCTTGGCCTTCAGCACCAGTTCCTCGAAGGGCTGGTAGCAGAACTTCGCCACGTTGGAGCCATTGGTCTTGGCCGAATCGCACCCGAGCAGCGTGTGCAGGAAGTTGTCCGGGTCGCCGTTGTCGCCCGTCCAGCCCAGCATGCCCATCTGGTGCTCGCCGGCCTGCATGCGCTTGCGGTACTCGCCCCACTCGAAGGTCTTGATCTCCGCCTTGACGCCGACCTTCGCCAGGTCGGCCTGCATCAGTTCGGCGATGCGCTTGGCGTTCGGGTTGTAGGGGCGCTGCACCGGCATGGCCCACAGGTCGGTGGTGAAGCCGTCCTTGTAGCCGGCCGCGGCCAGCAGCTTCTTGGCGCCTTCCGGATCGAAGGGGTCGTCCTTGATCGCGTCGTTGTAGGCCGACATGGACGGCGGGATCGGGTTCTTGGCGATGACGCCGGTGCCCAGGTACACGCCGTCGAGGATGGCCTTGCGGTTGATCGCCATGCTCACGGCCTTGCGCACGCGCACGTCGTCGAAGGGCTTCTTCGTCACGTTGTAGGCGAGGTAGCCGATGTTCAGGCCCGGCTGCTCCAGCACCTGCACCTTCGGATCCTTGCGGATCGCCTCCAGGTCGGCCGGGTTCGGGTAGGGCATGACGTGGCACTCGCCCTTCTGCAGCTTGGCCCAGCGCACCGAGGCATCGGGCGTGATCGAGAACACCAGGTCGTCGATCTTCGCCTTGCCGCCCCAGTACTGCGGGAAGGCCTTGTAGCGGATCACCGCGTCCTTCTGGTACTGGATCAGGAAGAAGGGGCCGGTGCCGACCGGCTCCTGGTCGATCTTCTCCGGCGTGCCGGCCTTGAGCATCGCGTCGGCGTATTCCTTGGACTGGACCGCCGCGTAGGGCATCGCCAGGTTGGCCAGGAAGGGCGCCTCGGGCTTGTTCAGCGTGATGCGCACCGTGTACGGATCCACCTTCTCCACCGACTTCAGCAGCTTGGGCATGCCCATGTCGTTGAAGTAGGAGTGGTTGGAGCTCGTGACCTTGAAGAAGGGGCTGTCCTCCTTCCACTGGCGGTCGAACGCGAACAGCACGTCGTCGGCGTTGAAGTCGCGCGTCGGCTTGAAGGCGCGGTGGCTGTGCCACTTCACGCCGCGGCGCAGGTGGAAGGTGTAGACGGTGCCGTCGGCGGAGATGTCCCACTTCTCGGCCAGGCCGGGCACGACCTTGGTGCCGCCGCGCTGGAATTCGACGATGCGGTTGTAGACCGGCTCGCTGGCGTCGAAGGAGGTGCCGGTCGTGTTGACGCCGGGATAGAAGTTCTCGGGGCTGCCTTCGGAGCAGAAGACCAGCGTCTTGGCATTCACGCCGGCAGCGGCGGCGAGGGCAAGGGCGGCGATGGCGAAGTGCTTGGCGAACGGGACTCTCTTCATACGGACTCCATTTTTCGGTTCCGGCCGGGCCGGGGAGGGCAACATTCTCAGGCGGCCACGGCCGCGCTTCTCGACTCGTGCTCCTCGGGGAAACCCTTGGAGAGAAAGTCTTCAGCGAAGTGACAGGCAACCAGCCGCTCGTCCACCGGGCGCGGCAGCGGGCGCTGGGCGTGGCAGATCTCCTGCGCGTAGGGGCAGCGGCTGGAAAACACGCAGCCCGCGGGCGGATGCAGCGGCGAAGGCAGCTCGCCCTGCAGCACGATGCGCTTCCTCTTGCGCTCGCCGATGCCCGGCGTGGAGGCCAGCAGCGCGTGCGTGTAGGGATGCAGCGGCTGGGCGAAGATCTTCTGCCGCGGCCCCTGCTCCATCACGTGGCCGAGGTACATCACCAGCACGTCGTGCGCGATGTGACGCACCACCGCGAGGTCGTGCGAGATGAAGAGGTAGGCGAGCTTGAATTCCTGCTGCAGGTCCGCCAGCAGGTTGAGCACCTGGGCCTGGATGGAGACATCCAGCGCCGACACCGGCTCGTCCGCCACCACCAGCTTCGGCCCCGGCATCAGCGCGCGGGCGATCGCGATGCGCTGGCGCTGGCCGCCCGAGAACATGTGCGGATAGCGGTTGGCGTACTCGGGCCGCAGGCCCACCTGGGCCAGCATGGCGCGGGCGCGCTCGGCGCGTTCGGCGGGCTTGAGCGCGGTGTTGATCGCCAGCGGCGCCTCCAGCACGGCGCTGATCTTCTTGCGCGGGTTGAGCGACCCGTAGGGATTCTGGAACACCAGCTGCACGGCCTGGCGCAGGCGCTTGCGCTCGCTGGCGGGCGGGTTCACGGCGTCGGTGCCGTCCAGCACCAGCGTGCCCTCGGTGGGCTTCTCGATCAGCGACACCATGCGCGCCAGCGTCGACTTGCCGCAGCCCGATTCGCCCACCACGGCCAGCGTGCGGCCTTCCTCCAGCGTGAACGAGACGCCGCCCACGGCCTGCAGCTGCGCCGGCTCCTTGAACATGCCGCGGCGGATCGGGTAGACCTTGCGCAGGTCCTTGGCTTCGACGACCACCTTGTTCATGCCGCCTGCTCCTGCCGCAGTGGCTGGTCGCGCTCCATGTTCACGCCGCGCTGCGGATCGCCCAGCGGATAGTGGCAGCGCACCTGCCCGCCCTGCCAGGCGCGCAGCTCGGGCCGCAGCTGCTGGCAATGCGCGGTGGCGTAGGCGCAGCGCGGCGCGAACAGGCAGCCGCCCGGGCGGTCGAACACGCCCGGCACCACGCCGGGAATGGTGGCGAGCCGGTGGCCGGCCTCGCCCTGCTCGGGCAACGCGGCCAGCAGGGCTTCGGTATAGGGATGCTGCGGATCGGCGAACAGCTTCTCCACGCGCTGCTGCTCCATGATCTGGCCGGCGTACATCACGGCCACGCGCTGCGCCATCTCGCTCACCACGCCCATGTTGTGCGTGATCAGCACCAGCGCCATGCCGCGCTCCTGCTGCAGGTTGCGCAGCAGGTCGAGGATCTGGGCCTGGATCGTCACGTCGAGCGCGGTGGTCGGCTCGTC
>Ga0255338_1002824_pt1 | contig 23262 bp, 18 predicted proteins | sample MeOH1_35cm_T4_19_FD_203715 | JGI IMG/M metagenome (GOLD analysis project Ga0255338, IMG submission 203715) | Sandy soil microbial communities from University of British Columbia, Vancouver, Canada - MeOH1_35cm_T4_195 | ecosystem: Engineered > Artificial ecosystem > Sand microcosm > Unclassified ...
TTAACCGTTGCTACCGTCAACCACTGTTTTGACTCTGCTTTCAAAGAGATCGCCGTTCACCCGATACCGGTAGTGAAGATTGATGCAAAACCGATTATATGCAGAGGAGAAGAAGCCACCCTTACTGCCAACGGGGCCATCAACTATATATGGACCGACCAGGATAATAAACTTATCTGTGATGGCTGCAGCATCACCAAAGTGAGACCGATGCAGAACAGTTCTTATAAAGTTATCGGGTATAGCCAATACGGTTGCAGCCAGATCACCACTGCAGATGTTCGGGTAATACAGCCGCTGAAAATGATTGCATCTTTAAACGATACGATCTGTGTTGGTCAGTCGCGCCAGCTGTTTGCCAAAGGTGCCGCCAGTTACAGCTGGTATCCCGAAACCGGATTGAGTAATAAAAAGGCCGCTTCCCCTGTAGCCAAACCCCTGGTTACCACTACCTACCAGGTTGTGGGAAAAGATAATTACAGCTGTTTTTCCGATAGCGCCCAGGTAAGAATCACCGTAGGCAATCCAACCCAGATCCATATCGGTAACGATACCACTGTTACAGCGGGTGGCACTTATCAGTTATATGCACGACCCGAAACGCAGGATATCCGCAAATGGTATTGGAGTGGCCCGGTAGATTTTTCCTGCAAAACCTGTCCAACCCCGCAGGTGAAAGTTTCCAACGATGCAACCATCTTATGCCTCGCTATTAATACCTATGGTTGCACCAGTACAGATACAGTTAACATTAAAACATTCTGTCCGAGTACAGATGTCTTTATTCCCAATGCCTTCTCACCGGATGGTGATGGAGTCAATGATGTATTGATGGTACAGGGTAAAGGAATCAAGATGATCAAAAGCTTCAGAATCTTTAACCGCTGGGGTGAGATCGTTTTTGAGAAGACCAATTTCCTGCCGGGCGATCCCGCCTATGCATGGGATGGTAAAATCAGAGGCAAAGCTGCCCCGCCGGATGTTTTTGTATATGTATGTGAAGTGATCTGCGAAAAAGGGATTCCTTCTGTTTTCAAAGGGAATACAGCCGTATTAAAATAATTAAATGATGCCCCCATGAAACGAATTTTACAAACCATTTTTTTACTGATCATCTTGCTGGGTACCCGTTCAGGATATGCACAGGATTTTACATTCTCACAGTTTTATGAACAGCCCCTGCTCCGCAACCCGGCCCTGGCTGGTTTGTTCACGGGCGATCTGCGTGTTTCCATGTCGTATCGCGACCAATGGGGCAGCGTAACCGTTCCCTTCCGTACCGGTTCTTTAAACATTGAGCACAAATTACCGGTAGGTAAGGCACATGACCTGATCACCATCGCTTCGCAGATGAGTGTGGATGCCGCTGGCGATATCCGACTGAAAAGAACACAGATCCTGCCATCCATCAGCTTTCATAAATCGCTGAGCGAAGAAAATGATACCTATCTCACAGCCGCTTTCCAGGGCGGACCTGTATCCAGCCAGTTCGATGCAACACAACTTAAGATGGGCGACCAGTTCCGTGGCGGTTCTTTTGATGCATCCAACCCCACTGCACAAATCATCACCAGCAATAAATATTCTTACTGGGATGTAAATGCAGGTTTATCTTTCAGCAGCTCACTCAGGAATAAGACCAATTTTTACGTGGCGCTGGGTATGTCGCATATCAATACGCCTACCATTACTTCTGTTACAGGTAATGTTCCCGATTTTCTCAGGCCTAAATTCATCATGAATGCGGGCATCCATGCGCCTTCTGGAGAAAGAGGCCATATCACCGCTTTTACCGACCTGATGATGCAGAACGGAAACCGCCAGTTACTCAGTGGCATCATGTATGGTATCAATATCATTGAATACGATAGCGGTGACCCGGATATTCTGTATGTAGGTAGTTTTATGAGATGGGGCGACGCACTGATACCGGTAGTAAAAGTAGGATTCAACCATGTAAGTATCGGACTCAGTTACGATATCAATATCTCCAAACTGAAAGTGGTTTCTAACTGGCGCGGGGGGCTTGAACTCTCCATCGTTTACCGTGATTTTCTCAAGATCCGCAATTCTACCCTGGATAAATTAAGGTGTACTAAATTCTGATGTTTTCTGAATAACCATCCTTACTCTTTTATCATACAACAGTCATCCGGCGGAACAGTGATTCAGTACAGTTATTCAACGGTCATTTTTTCACTTTGATGAAATAGATCACGGAATTGTGTTCCAGATCACTGGACACATTGATCTCGGTACGTTTCCTTTCTCCATCCGTAATGATCATCAGCGCTGAATTCGGTGGTGTTAAACCCAGGTTTTCTGCAAAGAAGATCATTTCATTCCTGCGGATATCCGCACTCAGTTTTACATAGAAGGTAATCGGTTTATTGGTCTGCAGTAACTGTTTATAGATCACCAGTTCTCTATTGTAGATTACAGAAACGGAGTCATCATCAAATACACCGTTATCATACAGCTCCACTTTCACTGAATCAGAGGTAGTCAGCACTTCAAAAGACCTTTTGGGTGTACGGCTTGTCATCTGCTCTATCAGAGATGTTTTTTTCACACGCGGCGAAAAATCCAGCAACGCCGTTATCTTCATTTTCTGCATACTGTCTTTGCCGGCAATATACCCAGTCTTATTTCCTGTTGCAATGATCTGTGCCGAGGGTCTGGCTATGCTATCCTTACTGCTTTTACGATTCATTTGTTTTTTAGCAGAAGCGAGATCAGCATTTTGGGTATTTACCGAAACAGCTTTTGAATCAGTACCAGGTGCTACCAGTCTTCTGTAACGGGTGCCGGAAGCTGTATCTGTATTCACTACCGGTTGTTTTTTACCCGATGCAGCAGTAGCAGACGGTGTTGCATTTTCTGTAACAGACTGCTTCAGTTTACTGGTGGTGGTCTCCCTATTGGTTTGCTGATCAGACTGCTTCAGCGTGGTAAGATTTGCTTTGTTTATGCCGGTTACAATAGCCAGCCCTTTATTGATCGGTGCCAGATCAAGTTCCTGGCCCGTTGGTGCCCAACGCGGATTTTTTTCTGTGGTCACGATCAGGTCCGAACGGCGGTTGGCAATCTGCGAGAGCGCATCATAGCTGCTGTCTTCTTTACAAGGTACGATCAGGTGTTTTTCTCCGAAGAAATCAATATTGATCCTCGAAGCGGCGATGCCTTTGGCCACGAGGTACGCTTTTACCGCAGTCGATCTTTTACGTGAAAGAATCTCATTGGCACTGCGGGAGCCAATACAATCAGTAAAAGAAGCCACCAGCAGGTTCAATGCAGGATTCTTTGTCAGTTGTGCTATTACCTGCGCCAGTTGCGGATGATCCACACGGCGGATCCGGGCACTGGCAAAACGATAATTCACATGCAGCCTGTCTACCGTAACCGCAGCAATCGAATCCATCAGCTGTTTGGGTCTGTCTGTTACCGTAGCAAGCGTATCCTGCCTAACGGGTGCAGCTTTTTTCACCAGTTCAGGTTGGGGCATACTATCCATCCTGGGTAGGGCTACTGCTGAAAACAGTTCCATGCAACAGGCAGAAGCCCGGTCGGAACTCAGGTAGGCCGTGTCTGACGCGCTGTTCCTCCTATAATACAGGTCATCTTTCACAGAATTTACCGGTGCACCCAGGTTAACAACTTCTTTCCAATCGTTACTGCTGATCTCTCCACTTACCGCATACACATCCATGCCGCCCATCCCCACTCTTCCATTCGAACTCAGGAAAAGTTGTTTGGCTGCTGCGTCATAAAAAGGAGAAGCTTCATCTGCCGGTGTATTAACGGCATTACCAAGGTTAATGGCATCTCCGTCAGGTTTGCCATTCCGCAAAGCCACCCGCCAGATATCATATTTACCATACCCACCCGGCTGGTCAGATACAAACAAAAGAAACCGACCATCGCGTGTAAGAAAAGGTTGTTTGCTGCGATACCCTTTTACATTTATATTGAAAGAAAGCGCAACCGGTTCGGTCCATTTAGCTGCAGGCGTGGCTCGGGTAGTAACGTAAAGTTGGTATTGGGGTTGTGCTGAATCCGGGTCTTCTTTCCAACCGGTGAAATATAAGGTAAGGCCATCTGCCGACATAGAAGAAGCACCCATATTGATCTTGCCGGGGATATCCGTATATTCAGCCGTTGTCCCGGTTTTGAGATCAGCGGTATACAATCTGACAGGGTATATTTTTTCATTTTTTTCCCCCCGCAGTTCATGACGCGAGCTGGTGAACAGAAAAGAACCATCCGGCATTTTCTCCAATCCAAAATTGGATCCATCGGCCGAAGCGAGTGATGTGAGTTGGTTGATGACCGTTTGTGGCGATTGTTTTCGCTGACTGATCACAAATTCGGAATTGGCCAACCCCTGTTTCGCTTTCTGCATCATCTCATCGGCCGTTTTGTATTGCTGTAAAAACGTTTTGAATGCTGCACCAGCTTTCTCAGGCTGGTTATTGGCCAATAAAGATTCCGCATACCATAACCTGGCCAAAGGATACCGCAAGTCCTGCGAAGCAAGGTATTGTTCATATTGCGGAAGCGCATCCCTGTAATGCCCGTACAAACGATACGACTCTGCCAGTTTGAATTGCAGTTCAGTTTTTGCCGCGCTGCTTAGTTTGCGCGGACCTGTATGACGGGATGGTTGAAAAGGATATACCAGGCCGGGGCTGACAGTTACCAGCGGACTATCATATAACACCGCCGCATACCATTTGGCTGCCCCGTAGTAATTCTGTTGCTGAAAAGCGGCATCGCCCCTCCGTTTCATTTTACGGGTACTTTGGGCAGATACTGGATCAGTTGATACGCAGGTAAGCATACCTAATAACAGGTAAAGACCAAATGCCGTATTTTTTATTTTTACAATCTGGGACATATAAACCGGGTATCAGGTATTTTCTTTTGGCTGGTGAAACTGATCGACAATTCATAACCACCATTGGAAGCTGCTGCTGTTTTCAGTCCTGAAATATTGACATCATAACTGATTCCAATCGTCAGACCATTGATATGCAAGCCCAGGCTGGGAGCAACCGCATCATCTTTCCGATACATGCCGCCCAGAATCAGATCTTTGCCGGGCTCCAGTTTGAGATTACACACCATGCCACCCGCCAGCTCGGTGGTACTGCCCTGTTTCATGAAAAGTGCATGCGGAATCAGCTCTGCCGTTCTGCTTACCTGGAAACGCAAACCGCCATGTACCGTATACCGCATAGGAATCTGGTTATCATCACCACCCGACAGAAAACGGTTAACGGGTTGTGTAGGATGATACAGGCTTACGCCGATAAAAGCATTGCTTTTTTTGGAAGGATTACCATCAAAATACATCAGTCCTACACTACCATCCATCGATGTGGCAGAACGATAAGTAAAGATCTCATTGGAAGGTAAGGAAGGATCATACCCTATTACCGGATTGAACTGGTTACCGAACTGCAGTTTACCCGGGTCTACTTTCCGATTGATCACACCCAGTTGAAAACCGCCACTCAGAATGCCATACTTAGTCAGATGTACGCGGTAAGAAAGCGATAGATAGGCATTGGAATATTGGTATCCTGCATCTGTAGATCGCATGTTCAAAGCCGTTACGCCCAACCCGATATTTTTAGGCAACGAGAAATCAGCTGTAATGGCCTGCGTGGTCATAGGTGCATACAAGCCGGGTAGTTGCCGACGGTAATTTACCGCCACACGCGAATTGCCATCTATCACCCCGCTCAATGCGGGGTTTAACCACAAAGGATAAGCATAATACTGGGTAAAATGCGGATCTGTCTGTGCCTGCAGCATAGTAGCTGAAAGAACAGATGCAGTTAATATGGTCAATAGTTTTCGCATGGTTATTTGCTTGGTGCTTATCTTATCACACTGAAAGTTCCTCCTTTGTTAATGCGGCTTCCATCCTGCATGACCGCTTCCAATGAATAGGTATATAAACCGGCAGGCACTTTTTGTCCGTTATGCGTTCCGTCCCATCCTTTTTTCAGATCGGTGGAAAGAAACAGCTGTGCACCCCACTGGCTGTAAATGATCAATCTGACAGAACTGATAGCCGTACCATACACCAGTAACACATCGTTCACTCCATCGCCGTTGGGCGTAATGGCATTGGGTATATAAATACCATTACCAAAAGGATTACGGGTAGTTGCAGCTGCTTGTGCGGTATCGCTTGTCTGGCATACATAAGGCCCTGTGGCTTTTACGGATATCGACAGATTAGTATTGGGCAGTAAACCCGTTAGTATATGTACTCTTCCCTGCGCACCACCAGAGGGGGCAGTATAGCTGAGTCCCTTATCGGTACTCACCTGGTAGGCCCTGGCGCCAGGTACCGGATCCCAGCTGAACTGAAGGGTACTTGTTCCAACAGAATCAACCCGTATTACCGGTTTGGGAAACTGTGTTCGTACCACAATCGTGGCAACCGCTGTTTTGGTTGAGCAGATAGCAGGGTTACTGGCTCCGCTAACAGTGTAAGAGGTATTGGCTACGATAGCGGTTGCGTAATTATTACCGATATTGATCACATTGGTATTGGCTGTTATCCGCCAGGCATACGTAATACCTGCCTGCGGATTGGTGATATACAAGGAATCCCTGTCGCCTGCACAAACAGAATCTTTCAATACGGATACTGCAAAATCTGCTACCGGTAATGCAAAAGTTACTTTACTGCTATCTGTAACCGTACAAACTGCTTTGGTAACAGTTACCCGGTAAGTGCCTGTTTGTGTAACAGTGATAGAACGACTTGTATCGCCCGTGTTCCACTGATAAGATGCAAAACCTGCTCCCGCATCCAGGCTGGTACTGTTACCACATACATTTACGGCAGGCTGCAGGCTGGTTTGCATATTGGTTACAGTGATCAGGATACTGTCTTTACACACCTGGCTGCCGATGATGCGGGTAACACGATACAAAGTGGTTTGTAAAGGTTTCACTGTAATCGCAGCGGTTGTGTCGCCGGTTGACCAAAGGATTGACCTGAATCCAGGTGGTGCCGTAGTTGAATCCGGGTAGTAGGCCCAGATGCCATCATGCCTGGCCCAGATCATTCGTTTGGCAGCAGCATCATAATAGGCATAATTGGCCAATGCTGTTTTGGCCAAAGCAGGAGGCACCTGTCCTTCGCCCTGTATTTCTGCAAAACCTGTATCGATACCTCTTCTGAAATAAAATGTTTTATGGGTGTTTGCCAGGTTCTGATTGGCTGCATAATTACCCGTTGGCTGGTAACCACCGAACAGGTAAAAACGCGATTGATCTGTATAATAAGCCAATGCCCCTTCATATAAAATGGATACACTGTTCACCGGCAAAATATTCTGAAATTTATAGGTGGTCAGATCCAGCTCCCACAGATCGCGCAACCAGCAAAACATCCCGCCTGTAGTAGCCCAGGCGCTACCCAACGCACAGGCACCAGAGAGTTCATTGCCGGAATAACTTCCCTGTCCGGAGAATAAATACAGTTTGGTGCCATCTGCACTGGCTGCAAGCAGGTTCCCACCTTTGGGTGGGGTGGAATCTATGATAGGGTTGGATTTTTTTTGCACCCAGCCAAAGCCATCGTTCTCAAAAATCCAGCTTTTCATTTCGTTAAACCCGTATCCACCATATAGACCCACCTGCTTTGTTAACGGGTTCCAGAAAGAAGAAGCACCAAAAGCTTCCCGATCAATGGTGCCGGCACCGATGGCTATCCAGCTGCCTCCGTTTTCCGGTAATGCGTATACAGAATCACGTCCGCCCCGCCAGCACAACAAACGTTTATTAGTATAATCATACGTGAACTCCGTATAATCGCCCGGCCAGTTATCAGCCGGAATGGCTGCAACGGTATTGTTTTTCAGGTTATACCTGGTAACTCTTTTATGGATGATGGAATAGAGGTACTGGTTCGCTTTATCAAAACCAAAGGCTTTTATATTGAACAGGTTGGAGTCGATGGCTGTTCCCGGAATCAATAGTTTCCAGACACCGGGCAAGAGGGAATCTTTTTTAGGAGGCGCTTTCAGATCAAGTAATACCGAAACACCGGGACAAATGGTAGTATCTTTCTGGTAGATGAAAGGGGTACAGGCAGTAGATTGACCCGATACAGCAAAACTCTGCAGGGTAAGAATAATGGATACGAAAGAAACAAGATATACTCTTTGGTTCTTCACAATTGGATTTTAAAGGATACAGGAGCCCTGAACAGTGATGAAGATACTCAAAACTGCTGTATTGAAAAAATGAATCCGCTGAAAATCAAGAGATAATTACATCAAAAAATAGTAGGCGATCCATTGACAGCCCATACCCACTGCGAGGCCGCTATATACTTCGGTATTGGTATGATCGCTAACCAGGAAACGGCTGGTACAAACAATACCCGTAAGCAGGGCAGCTACACTCATATAAAGCCCCAAAGGCAGTCGGTAATACATTGCAAACAGGATCATGGCCGCGAAAGCACCCCCTACCGCCATGCCATGCAGACTGATCTTGAAATAGTTATTCAGGATCAGGCCTACCACCGTGGCCATGAAAATACCCATGTAAAAAAACTTCAATACAGCCGGTTGGTCGGTGAAGTTGCGGCTGAGAAAATACATCCACCAGTAAAAGAACATGGTGATGATATAGGGAACGATCCTTTCTTTCTGTGTACGGAGAAAAATACTGTCGCTGAATTTTAAACGCCACAACAGGAACACCGCGAAAGCAGGAAAAAAAGCCGTTAACCAGAAAATGCTGAACAAACGCAATTGTAACTGGTATTCTGTAATACCGGCGAATTCATACGGTACCTGGTATATCAGGAAGAGAAAAACATACGTAGGAATGAACAAGGGATGAAATACATACGAGATCACTTTCGCCGGAATGGTCAATAATAGCGAACGTTTTCCAGTGGTAACCGTAGTTGTTTCTTCCATGATATGTTTTCTATTTGATAACTGCCACACAATTTTCCAGAAAAGGTACAAAAGCACAGTTTTATAGTTCCTTCCGCAAACGTGCCACCGGAACGTTCAGCTGCTCGCGGTATTTGGCAACAGTTCTGCGTGCAATATTATAGCCTTTTTCCTGGAGCATGTCCGTGAGCAGTTCATCACTGAGGGGTTTGTGTTTGTCTTCTGCTTCAATCATATCGCTCAGGATCTTCTTTACCTCCCGGGTGCTCACTTCTTCTCCGCTATCGGTACTCAATGATTCGCTGAAGAAAAATTTCAGCCGGTAGGTACCAAATTCAGTCTGCACAAATTTACTGTTGGCCACACGGCTTACGGTAGAAATATCCAGATCGGTGAGTTCCGCAATATCTTTCAGGATCATGGGCCGCATAGTGGTTTCATCACCTGTCAGAAAAAATTCCTGCTGGTGTTTCATGATAGCGCTCATGGTACCGATCAACGTATCCTGCCGCTGCTTGATCATGTCAATAAACCATTTGGCCGAATCGATCTTCTGTTTGATGAACAATACCGCTTCTTTCTGCCTTTTATCTTTTTTGCTGCCTTTCTCGTAATCTTTCAGCATATCCCGGTATCCCTCGCTGATGCGCAGATCGGGCGCATTTTTAGAGTTCAGGGTTAACTCCAGTTTGCCAACATTATTCAACACAAAAAAATCAGGTATGATATAACTCTCCGCCTTATTGATCTCGCCAATATTTCCGCCCGGTTTGGGATTCAGCTTAATGATCTGGCTGATCACATCCTTGATCTGGTCATCCGTCAGGTTCAGGCTGCGCTGGATTTTTTCGTAATGTTTTTTGGTAAACTCTTCAAAATATTTACTCAGGATCTGGATGGCCAGTGTTACACTTTTTCCATCGTTCAGTTTCCTTTTCAGTTGCAGCAACAAACATTCTTTCAGATCACGGGCGCAAATTCCCGGCGGATCAAACTGCTGTATCTGCTGCACCAGTTCCTCAATTTCTTTCTCTTCCACCACCAGACTCTGCCGAAAGGCAAGGTCATCCGAAATAGATGATAATTCCCTGCGCAGGTACCCATCATCATCCAGACTGCCTACGATCTGCTCTGCAATTTTATACCTGCGGTCGTCCAGTTCCAGCATACCCAGCTGGTCAAGCAGCAAATCATGAAAACTGGATTCTACCTTGATCGGGATCACTTTCTGATCATCCATTTCAGGATAGTTGTCGTCCTTCATTTTATAGTCTGCGATCTCACCATCATCATCCACCACGTATTCGCTGATATCTACATTGTCATATTCTTCCTCGCTGCCATCCAGGTCTGCATCATCATCAGAGGCATTGTCAAACTCATCCTGGATATCATCACCATATTCATCCTCATGCCCTTCTTCATCCAGTTCCAGTGCCGGGTTCTCTTCCAGTTCCTCCTTAATGCGCTCTTCCAGGTTGGCAGTAGGTACCTGCAGCAGTTTCATTAACTGAATCTGCTGGGGCGACAATTTCTGCAGCAACTTCTGCTGTAAGGATTGACCTAAAGACATAATAGATTTAAAATACAATTTACAAAGCGTGAACTTATTAAATCCGACGTTGTTTTAATGCCGTAAATTTACACACAAAAGAAACCAACCCAACCGTGAAAGCAATTTGTTTGTTTGTGAATTTATTGCTAATAAGCGCCGCCACCAGCTTTGCGCAAACGGGCACACCTGTATTCAGCAACAAACAAAAGGATATTGACACTCTGAAAAATATCCCATTACGTTTATTACCGCAGGATTATTACACTAACCATCTTGGCTTTTTTTGCAAGAAAGAATTGCAGATGGAAAAATTAACTAAGATTCCCTTCCGGGTAAGATTGGGAAGCCTGGATTACGTGAATTCGCTGGAAGGTAAGGGCAGAGAATTCAAATCTGTTTCTAAACACAACCAGGCTTTTAAAAATTGATTAGCGGGACCCCTTTTTCGGTCGAAATTTTCTCTAACAGTTTCAGTATCTGTGAGTTGTCTTGATCTGAAAAATCCTGCAAGAGTAGCTTCCGGGTACTTTTGTTTTTACTGCTGCAAGTAACGCTTCCGTTTTTCTCCAGTTTTATCCATCGCAAATCAGTCCATGAAAACATACCTGATTAAAGTGTCTTTTCCGGTAACGAACAAATACATAACAAACAGAACCAATCCCATTACGGTACGGAAATATCCCCAAAAAAGGATTCGATTTTTGGCCTCCCTGTTTAGCTGTAGCGGAAAAGTTGGCACCTGTATTACTGCTTTACTGATGTGTATGCAACACTTTTTTAATCGCCGCAACCATCTTCTCTCCTTTGTCACGGATCTGTTCATCCGTCCACACAAGACTGATAGCGGTAGAGATACAACGGCTCATAATGGCATCACTGGCAGAAAAATCAGTTTCTTTCAATTTCAGCAAAGCTGCTTTTTGCACATCGCTCAAAGCATTCAGGGTAGTCGCATTTTTCAGGTGGTCCCATTTGCTGATATAATGCCAGTTATTCACGAACCAGTAAAAATTACCCGCCAGTATACCCTGTTCTTTCATTTCTGCCACCACGGCCTTGGTCAGAGTTTCGGTGGGCAGGAACCAGCTTATAAAACTGCAGCTGTCATCTCCCCCTTCCGGCACTTCGCGGAAACTTACTTCCGGGATCTGTTCAAGATAAGCACGCAGCGCCTTGTTATTTTTCTTCTGCAAACCCAGGAAAGTACCCAGTTTACGGATCTGCGCCAGGCCCACTGCCGCATGTAATTCACTGATGCGGTAATTGTACCCGATGAAAGGATGCAGATCGGCGCCGCGGTCAACACCCAGATGGTCATGTCCATGATCGGTGTATCCATCCGATTTGCGGTATACATCTTCGCTATTCGTCATCACCACCCCACCTTCGGCACAGGTGATCGTTTTTACAAAATCAAAAGAGAAAGTACCCGCATGTCCGATCGTACCCAATGATTTTCCTTTGTATGAAGCCCCGATACTCTGGCAGGCGTCTTCGAGCAGGATCAGTTGGTGCTCATCGCAGATCTGTTTCAGCGCATCCAGATCCGCCATACTGCCGCACATATGTACCGGCATCACACATTTTGTTTGGGGGGTAATGGCGGCACGCACAGCGCTGGGTTTCAGCGTAAGCGTTTCATCAATATCTACCAGTACCGGTACGGCACCTACACTCAGCACCGCTTCAAAACTGGCTACAAAAGTGAAGCTGGGCATGATCACTTCATCACCCGCGCCAATACCCAATGCAGCCATGGCCGTAGTTAATGCCGCCGTTCCGTTAGCGGTCAGCTGGGCATAGCCGCAACCAAATACTTCTGTGATCGCCTGCTCCAGTTCTTTGGCCTTCCAGATCCCCTGGCGCGGACCATCAAAACCATAGCGCATCAGGATGCCTGTTTCCAGCACATCATTCACTTCTTTTCTTTCTTCGGCACCAAATAATTCAAAACCCGGCATAGAATATCAGTTTGGAGTTTGTAGTTGGGAGTTAGGGGTTATGATTCCCCTATTATCCGTTTATAGAAGGGCAAAGCTACAATAATCTGCCGCAACTAAACGAACTCCCAACCCCAAACTTCAAACCCCAAACTCCAAACTTCTTTACCTTTGCGCCATGCAACCTATCCTGTTTTATTGCTACGATGCCTACTGTGGCTGGTGTTATGGTTTTAGTCCGGTAATGAAAAAGCTTGCTGAACAGTACCCTGCTGTACAGATTGAGGTATTATCCGGCGGAATGATCCTTCCCGAAAAACCGGTACCCATTGCCGCTACCGCGGGATATATACAGAAAGCTTACCCTACCGTAGAGGAACTGACCGGTATCAGATTCGGGGCAGAGTACCTATGGCATATCAACCACCCCGACCTGAGCGACTGGTTCCCGCATTCCGAGAAACCGGCTATTGCTTTATGCATTTTCAAAGAGATCTATCCTGACAAACAAGTGGCTTTTGCCGCTGATCTGCAATATGCCCTGCATTTTGAAGGGCGTGATCTTACCGATGATGAGGCCTACCACCATCTGCTTGAAAAATACAGTATTCAACCGGAACTGTTTTACACCAGGCTGCACGCGGATGAATACAAAGACCAGGCCTACTACGAGTTTCAGTTATGCAAGCAGTTACAGGTTACCGGTTATCCCTGCGTATTGCTGCAGAACTCTGATACCAAATTCACTTTACTGGCAAGGGGTTATACCGATTATGAGACCCTCACGTCCCGGCTCGATGCCGCCCTGTCAGAGCTGAACACAGCCAGCTGATACAATAAAATGTTAACTTGTTACAGCGGTATGGCCCGGCTATACCTTAACCTTAGTTTGCACCAAAATCAAACTGCATGAAGAGAATCCTGATCGTTTCGTTTGTTCTGGCCGCACAATTATCGCAGGCGCAGAGCAGTAAAATGGATTTTGAGAAATATGAACCGGTTTCCACCCTCGTAGTTCCGGAACACAAAGTTACCCGTGCCAGATTTCCTTTTATTGATGTACATAATCACCAGTTCAGTATGCCCACGCAGAATATAGCTGGTTTACTGAAGGAGATGGATAAACTGAATATGCGGGTGATGGTGAACCTGAGTGGCAGATCGTATAAATCGGTGGGCGGACAGTTTGGCCTGCAGGATCCGTCTTATCTCGTTGATGCGATCAAACACGTAAAAGAGACAACACCTAACCGTATCATCCAGTTCACCAATGTTTCTTTTATCGGGGTGGGTGAACCCGGCTGGACAGCCAATGCGCTCAAAGAACTGGAGCAGGATGTAAAAGCCGGCGCTAACGGATTAAAAGTGTATAAAAACCTTGGGTTTTCATTCAAGGACCATACCGGCAAGCTGCTGCGTATTGATGATCCAAGACTGGACCCGATCTGGGCCAAATGTGGAGAGTTGAAGATCCCAGTACTGATCCATACGGCCGATCCCAAATCATTCTGGGATCCGGAAGACGAGAAAAATGAAAGATGGCTGGAGATTGCCACACACCCCGATCGTAAAAGAGGAAATACAGATCCGGCTCCCTGGGGAGATCTGATACAGCAGCAACACAATATCATCCGCAAACACCCCAACACCAGTTTTATTGCGGCACATTTTGGCTGGTATGCCAACGACCTGGGCAAACTGGGAAAATTGCTCGATTCTTTTCCCAATATGCATGTAGAGTTCGGAGCCATTATTGCCGAACTGGGTAGACAGCCACGTATGGCCAAACAGTTTTTTGAGAAATACCAGGACAGGATCCTGTTCGGTAAAGACAGTTGGGTGCCTGATGAGTACGCTACTTATTTCCGCGTACTGGAAACCGAAGACGAGTATTTTCCTTATCACAAAAAATACCACGCATTCTGGAAAATGTATGGCATGGGTTTAAGCGATGCCGTGCTGAAGAAGATCTACTATAAAAATGCGCTTCGCCTGATCCCGAATATCGACAAAACACAGTTTCCCGAATAACGATATCCCATGCATCCGCTTTGCAGAAAACGGATGCATGGAAATCAGTCACGCTATTGCGGTATTGAGTGTAAAGCAATACGGTTACCTTCCGAATCAAGGAACACAGCCATATAACCATATTCAGGTGTGATCTCTGTTTTGGGAACCAGTATTTTACCGCCGGCAGCTTCGATCCTGTCCAGTACCAGCTGCACATCCGGATTAGCATTCAGGTAAATCAGCGTTCCTGCTGTTGCGGAAGGGGTATGATAACCGCCGCTGTCTATCAATGCGCCTCCTACACCCATCCTATTCTCAATAGGAAACATGCACATTTTAAGATTCGGCAGATCCATGGGTATCATGGAAAATTCAAAAATGGTTTCATAGAAAATTCTGGCACGGGATAGGTCTGTAACGGGTATTTCAAACCAACTGATCGCGTTCTGGTGTATCATACATAATTATTTATGAAGTAGCCAAACGTAGCGGCTACCTGGTTAGTATTATCTTTTTTTCTTTTGTAATGTTCCATGCATCCGCACCACTTCCATAAGGGCCGCAGTGGCATACCAGGGGTGATATTCCATGGCAAACAGGCCCGCTTTCACAGCTGGATCTGTTAAACTCAATGTTTCCGCTTCGGCAATGGTGGTTACATTAAATACATAAATCCCTTCTACGCCTGTATTGGCTGTCATGGGTCCTGCCAGTACCAGCTGGCCAGCTTCGGCAAGTCTGCTAATATTTTGCATATGGCCTTTCAGTAACTCGCTTAGCTGGGTTTTGTCTGTAATAGTAGCAGGGCCTTTCCGCAGAAATGCCATCACATATTGTTTCATGCCGTACTCATCAGCACCGGTTTTTTGGGCGAGAACAGAATCATAGGTTTGCTGGGCCGCAGCAGTACATGCCATACAAATGAACAACAGCATCCACAGCAAGGATTGTTTTTTCATACATTTTATTTGATTGAATAAATCGGTTATCGCCAGACACCCAGGATAGCCCCCATCAGGGCAAGTGAAACGAGACTGTACCCTCCATTGATCAATATAAAGGCCCAGCTTTTCAACTCAAAAAGGCTATGAATGGCGATGGCACAGAATGTCCAGATGCCCGCTAATACACCGGCTGTTAGTCCCCAGGCCAGGTCGGTTTTGGCATCATTCAGGAACATAGCCAGGTTGGCAGACATCAGCACAGAAAAGATAAAAGTGAATCCGAAAATTTTACCTCTGTTTCCCTGTTTGATCTGGTCTTCCGTTAGGTTGCTGGCTTTCATCCAGGCTTTGCCAAACAAAGCGGGAGAATACCAGACGCCTCCCACTACAAAAGCGGAGATCCCGGCCACCAGAACGGCCAGCCAGTTAATGGTTTCCATGTTCATAATAAGCAGTTTTAGTTAGTAGAATGGTTTGTAGTCCTAATCTACACATCTAATTGAACATTTTACAATTTTCCGTGATAAACAGAGATTCCGGGTGCCCCTGCAAGTCAGTGCCTGATTACCCAGTAAAATCCTAAATATCTGCGTAAGCCAGATTGTCGGGTTTATTTTCTTCATTTTCCCCTTACTTTGCAGCAATTAATCACTTAATTATGGAGTACAGTAAATTGATATCAATAACTGGTTTAAACGGTTTATTTGAACTGGTAGGAAGCAAAACCGATGGCGCCATTGTGAAGTCGCTCGAAGACAAAACCACTAAATTTGTCAGCAGTCGTATACATAACTTTTCACACCTGGAAAGTATCGAAGTGTATACTATCCGCGAAAACGTGAACCTGGTAGATGTTTTCCAGGCCATGGGCAACAGCAAAGAAGCGTTGCCATCTGATAAGGATGCGGCGGCTGTAAAAGCGTATTTTCAGAAAGTATACCCGGATATGGATTTTGACAGGGTATACGCCAGCGATATGAAAAAAATGATCAAATGGTTCGCCGTCATCAAAGCCAATAATATTGACCCTAAACTGAGCGAAGAACCGGAAGAAGAAACCGAAGAAGCCTAAACTGATTGTCTCCCAAAAAGGCCGTCGCGGTGATCTGCGATGGCCTTTTTTTTATAACTGGCTGTATTCTGGTTTTGACAGAATCATCATAGCCGTATAATTACTAACTTGTGCCACCTCAATTTGCTATATGAAAAGGAACCATTTTATCGCCGCCACAGTAACAATCTGCCTGCTCTTAAGTGCACCGGGCATGTACGCACAGGATTTTTTTCAAACATCCCCTGCCGCAGAACGCTGGGTGAAAAAGAAATTCAGGAAACTGAGCAAAGACCAGCGTATTGCACAGCTCATGATCATCCGTGCGCACAGTAATCTGGGTGCCGAACATGTAGCACAGGTAACAGAACTGATCAAGAAATACAATGTAGGCGGACTCTGCTTTTTCCAGGGAGGTCCAGTCAGACAGGCCCTGCTTACCAACGAATACCAGCAAATAGCCAAAACACCGTTACTGATCTCGATTGATGGTGAGTGGGGGCTGGGTATGCGTTTAGACAGCGTGATCAATTACCCCCGGCAATTAATGATGGGTGCTACTACCGATAGTAAACTCATTTATTCATTCGGTAAGGCCGTAGGCGAACAATGCAAACGCCTCGGTATCCAGGTAAATTTTGCACCGGATGTGGATGTGAATAACAATCCGCTGAATCCCGTGATCAACGACAGAAGTTTTGGAGAAGATAAATACAAGGTAGCCAGCTTCGGGGTGGCCTATATGAAAGGCATGCAGGATGTGGGTGTGATGGCATCGGCCAAACATTTTCCCGGCCATGGAGATGTATCTGTTGACTCGCACAAAGACCTGCCCGTGATCAACAAAACACGCGATCAACTGGATAATTTAGAACTGTACCCTTTCCGCGAAATCATTAAAGCGGGTGTAGGAAGTATCATGACGGCACACTTGTCTATCCCTTCCATCGATACAACCCCCAATCTGCCCAGTTCCCTATCCAATAAAAATGTGACCGGCCTGTTACGCAACGAACTCGGTTTTCAGGGTATTACCTTTACAGATGCATTGGAAATGCAGGGCGTGGCAAAGTTTTTCCCGATGGGAGAAGCATCTGTGATGTCGCTCATAGCCGGTAACGATCTCTTATGTTTACCCGGCGACATACCCGGCAGTATTGCCAAAGTAAAAGAAGCCATCAAAGAAGGCAGATTAAGCTGGGACGACCTGAATGCGCGGGTAAAAAAAGTATTGCTGGCTAAATACAACCTTGGTCTGCACAAGATCACACCTATTGAAACAGAAGGACTACTGGCTGATCTGAATGAGAAAACCAACCAGATCAGAACCCAACTTAGTGCCAATGCACTAACACTGTTACGCAAGCAGAATGAAAGCATTTTCCCACTGGCCAAAGGGAAAAAAGTGGCTTATGTATGTATGGGTGCCCCTGCCGAAAATACAATCGCTTCGCGGATCCGTGCAATGTATAATGCAGACGTGTATCTTTTTGGCAGTAAAAACACCGTAGGCAAAGAATTACAGGACGATAAAAACCCGGTTACCATAATCGAGAAAAGTGATAGTGCCGGTGCCACACAACTGATTAACACCATCCGGTCAAAGAATTACGATGTTGTAATTGTAGGCATGCACAATTTCAGCCGCAGGCCTGCCAATAATTTTGGCATCAGTAACGCATCTGTATACCTGGCCAATGCTTTACAGCAGTCAAATACACTTACTCTTGTTTTCGGCAATCCGTATGCTATTAAAAATGTAGCTACTGCACCTAACCTGCTTGCCTGTTATGAAGACGATGATCTTACCCAGGAAGCGGCAGTATCACTGATCATGGGAAAAACAGAGCCCAAAGGAAAATTACCCGTAACGGTTACAGAGGACTTGAAATTCGGAGATGGCATTGTATACAACAGTTATTTCCCGAAAACCACACCTGAAGCCATTGGGTTATCTTCAGCAGCCCTCCATAAAATTGACCAGATTGCGACAGAGGCCATCGAAAACGGAGCTGCGCCGGGTTGTGTGGTATTGGTGGCCAAAAACGGAAAGATCGCTTACAATAAAGCATTCGGTTATACCAATTTTGATAAAAAGGAACCGGTTACCACTGATATGGTTTTTGACCTGGCTTCTGTAACCAAAACTTCTGCCACAACGGTTTCCGTCATGAAACTGTATGAAGAAGGCAAAGTAGACCTCAACAAAACACTGGGCGATTACCTGCCCTGGGTAAAAGGGAGTGACAAAGCACCTTTGAAACTGGTAGATATCCTGTTGCACCAGGCAGGGTTGAACCCTTTCATTCCTTTTTACAGGGAAGTGATCGATACCGCTACCGGCAAACCGCTGCCCCAGTATTTCTCTTCACAAAAAGATGGGGAACACCAGTTCAGGGCGGCGGAAGACCTGTATGTCAGAAACGACTGGCAGGACACTTTGTACAAACGTATCCTTCAAAGCAAGCTGACCGCCCCGGACAAATATGTGTACAGCGATAATGATTTTATTTTTCTAGGGAAGATTGTAGAAGCGGTAAGCGGTAAACCACTGAATGAATATGCACGTGAAACCATTTACGAGCCACTGCAGATGAGTACTACTATGTATCGTCCGAGAGAAAGCATGCCTATTAACCAGATCGTTCCTACCGAAGAAGAGAAGCATTTCCGCCAGCAGTTGATCCGTGGAGATGTGCATGATGAGGGTGCTGCTATGTTCGGCGGTGTGGCCGGCCATGCAGGTCTATTCAGTAATGCGTATGACCTTGCCAAACTATACCAGCTTCTGCTGAACGGGGGAGAACTGAATGGGGTTCGTTTATTTAACAAAAGCACCATCGATAAATTCACGGCCTATAACAGCAGCATCAGTCGCAGGGGCCTGGGTTTTGACAAACCTGAAAAAGACAACGAAACCCGGAAAGAGCCCTATCCATCCAAAAGTGTCTCGCCGGCAACGTTTGGCCATACGGGTTTTACAGGTACCTGTGTTTGGGTAGATCCCAAAGAACAGCTGGTATATATTTTTCTGTCTAACAGGGTAACCCCTACACGTAACAATAATAAACTCAGCCAGTTAAACGTACGTCCAAATATCCAGGAAGCCATTTATCAGGCAATTGTGAAGTAAAACACAAAGAAAACCGACATATCAGGGGCTTGGATTACCTTAGTGCTTTACAAAACAACCTGCGTTTTATGAAGCAACTATTGTATTTGCCCGTAGTGGCGATTCTGTTTGCGGTAAGCTTGTCATCCTGCCGAAATGAGGTACCTAAAGAGGCGAAATACATCCCGAAAGAAGCCGGATTTGTGCTGGTACTGGATCCGGGGCAGATGAAAGACAAGCTGCAGAAAGGCGGCATCAGCATAGACACTTTACTAAGCCGCATCTTTAAGGGCGATTCACTGGATGTCAAAGACAAAGCCAGGATTGAAGAGCTGAAAAACAATGCAGGTATTAACTGGTCCAATAAAATGTTTGTTTTTGGACAGCAGAAATCCCATGCAGATAACAGTACTTCCAACACATTCAGTCTGATAGCCGGTTTGGAAGATGCCGGCAAATTGGCCGCTTATCTGCAAAAACAGGAGGAACTCAAGGGCAAATCCATCACCAAAGAAAAAGACTACAGTCATATCAGCACCAGCGACGGTAGTATGCTGGCCTGGAACGATCAGCAGGTGATTGTTACCATGTATACCCATACACTGAAACCTGTGTATGATACAACTGCCATGACTTTCAAAAAGCCACCACTCGCAGATATAGAAGCAGAGATGAAACAGGAAGTGGCGCATTATTTTTCGCAATCCATCAAGGAATCACTGGCCGACCTGTCTGTTTTTACGGATATGTTCAAAGAAAAAGCAGATGGCTATGTGTTCACCAGTGCTAATAGCTCGCTGGCGGCATTAAGCATGATGGCATTTCAGTTACCCAAACTGGAAGAATTAATAAAAGATAATTATGCCACAGCTACATTAAGTTTTGAAGATGGACGGATTATTGCCAAATCAACCAGTTATACCAACCAGTTACTCAGCAGTGTATTAAAACAGTATGCGGGACCAACTGTGAATCTGTCAATGCTGGATCATTATCCATCACAGAACATCAATGGTATCATGCTCGCTGCATTTAATCCTGAAATTTTCGGCGGTTTGCTGAAACAGCTGGAAGTGGAAGGACTCGTCAATAATTTCCTTGAAAAAAGCGGACTGAGCAGCCAGGACCTGTATAAATCTTTAAAAGGAGATATTGCAGTAATTGTATCAGACCTGGGAACCACCAGCACCGAGCCCGAAGCCAAACAGGATGAGCGCAGTATGTTACGCAAAAAGCCTGTCGGCAAAATGATTCTGAGTGCCCCTGTGGGTGATAAAGCCAGCTTCGCAAAAGTGATGGACAAAGCAGTAGAACAGGGCGTCCTCGTAAAACAAAAGAATGTATACAAAGCAGGCAATCTGTTTACATTTATGGGCCTGTATATGCAGGCAGACGATAAAAACCTGGTGATCGCCAGTGATTCTGTCACTTATGCAGCATATATGTCGCAAACCAGCAAAGTGGCTATTAATCAGGAAGCCCTTGACCGGTTTAAAGGAAAATCGACTGTTTTTTATTTTGATATTGCCAATACGCTTAACGGCTTTAGTAAAGATGCACCGGCAGGATTTCAGCAATCCTTAACTACAGCTAAAAACACCTTTAAAGATGTGCTTGCTACCTCAGATAATTTTGATGGCAAGTCTGTAAAAGCCGCCTTAGAGATCAGGATGCAGAATGAAAAGCAAAACAGCCTGGTAACATTAACCAGTCTGATCACAGATATAGCTATAGATATGAGGCTGCAGGCAAAACGTGAAAAGGAATCGGAGGAGAAATTATTTCCGGGTGGTGTGCCCGCCATTATACGGACCAATTGATAACCAGACCACTTTTTGATAATAAGGTCCTGCCAGGCAGGACTTTATTATTTTGATTCATTGTACTTTCGGGATTAATTTTTATTGATGACAATTCTTCTGGATCATATCATTCCCGCTCCATTAAAAGACCGTTTCTCCCAAAACGATTCTGATATATGGAATAAAATGGTTGAGTTTACACAAGGTGAGTATATCAAGATCAAAGCCCCCAGCGGAACAGGTAAAACTACTTTGGTCCATATCTTATACCAGATCCGTCATGATTACGAAGGGAGAATCCTGATCAATAATCAATCTGTAGCGGATATCAGAGATGATGCGCTGGCTTTACTCAGGCAAATGCAGGTAGGCATCATTTTCCAGGATCTTCGTTTATTCCCGCAGTTAACGGCTAGGGAAAATATCGAACTGAAGCGGGTTATGCAGAAACCTATATATGAATCATCAGTGATTCATGAAATGGCTGAGGAATTGGGCATTGCTAGAATTCTCGACCAGAAAGCCGGCCTCTGCAGTTATGGCGAACAGCAGCGGATCGCTATCATACGGTCATTGATGCAGCCATTTGAATGGTTGGTAATGGATGAGCCCTTCAGCCATCTGGATATTGAAAACACACAAAAGGCAGCTGCATTGATTGCAAGGGAGTGCCAGGAGCGACAAGCAGGTTTCATCATTACAGACCTGGATGAAGACAGCCATTTTCCGTACAGCAGGCAATTGCACTTATAAAGAAATAACAGGTTCTATGCATGGATTGAATGTTTTGCTGAAAAAGATCATCCGTTCTGGTACAGGCCGGAGTCGGTATCTGATGGCTATGACAGGATTATCCATTGCCATCATCCTGATCCTGGCCGCAGTGCAGCTCCAGGCAGATTACCAGGATCTTTTATACAGTAAGAATAACAGGGACAGTGTGGCTAATTTTCTGGTCATTAATAAAATCATTACTCATCAGAATCTGGGAGCAACTGGATTAACCGAAGTCGAAATAAAGGATCTGCAGAACCAGGCGTATGTAGAGTCTGTAGGCTTGCTTACACCCAGTCGTTTCAAAGCCTCTATACAAAGTGCCAGTGACCGCTTTCCCTTTTATACAGATATTGCTTTTGAAAGTGTTCCCAAAGAATTTATTGACATTACAGCGAAAGACTGGACATGGAATGAAAATGCGATGTTCATTCCCATTATCGCACCCAATATGTTTCTTGATTTTTACAACTTCCAGTTTTCCTTTTCACAGAATTTGCCGCAGTTAACACAGCAGGTAGTAAAGATGATTGTGTTTAAGGTGAACTTATATGGGCCTAACGGGATGGTCACATTTAACGGGCGGGTGGTAGGGTTCAGTGACCGGATCTCTTCTCTGCTGGTACCCGAAGAGTTTATGCAATGGGGAAACACTGTTTTTGGGAAGAGCCAGCACATGAAACCCTCCAGGGTGATCATTAAAACCAGGGATGCAGGCAACCCGCAACTGACGGCTTATCTCAAAGAGAAAAATCTTGTCACAGATGCCGACAAAACAAGATTCAGTAAATATCGACGCGTAGTGGATATGGTGGTAAGTATCTCTGGGATTACCGGTATCATTCTGTTTGCGTTTGCCTTATTGGTATTTACTTTATTCATCCAGCTAACAGTCGCTTCATCGCGTGAGGATATCCGCCTATTGGTCACACTTGGAACATCTCCTTCGCAGCTGAAGCGCTTCCTTCTTTCCCGTTTTTTACCCGCCATTCTGCTTATCATTTTCCTGTCGTTTTGTGTTGTAGGGATGATCCAATTCTTTTCGGCCAAAAAACTATCCGGTCAGGCAATCTTTATAAACAAATTACCCGCCACAACAACTATCCTGGCCGGATTGCTTATCATGTTAATT
>Ga0255338_1002825_pt1 | contig 23259 bp, 22 predicted proteins | sample MeOH1_35cm_T4_19_FD_203715 | JGI IMG/M metagenome (GOLD analysis project Ga0255338, IMG submission 203715) | Sandy soil microbial communities from University of British Columbia, Vancouver, Canada - MeOH1_35cm_T4_195 | ecosystem: Engineered > Artificial ecosystem > Sand microcosm > Unclassified ...
GCCAGTTGTTGCCCAGGTAGCTGATCACGCGGAAGTTGCGCAGATCGCCGATCTGCTGCACCGCGGCCAGCTCCTCCAGGCGCGCATTGCTCTTGTGCGCGTAGATGCGGGTGTCGTTCTCCAGCACGCTTTCCTTGCCGGCCACCGCGTAGCGCAGGCGCTCGGGGCTGGCCACGGTGATCATGCCGTCGGCCGCGCCGGTGCTGACCATCACCTGGGCACGCGCCCATGGATAGCCCTGATGCTGCACCGGCAGCTTCAGGCGATGCGAGAGCTCGTCCATCACCGCCACCCAGGCGCCGCGCATCTGGCCCTGCTCGCGGTAGCCGACCGGCGGCATGCTGTCGGTGTAGACCATGCGCAGCGTCGGGGCCGGGAGATCGGCCGCCCGCACGGCGGGCGCGGCCAGGCCCGCCAGCATGGCCAGACCCATCGCGATTGCAGCAGCCCCTCTCCTCCGCACGCCGGCTCCCCTTGTTGCGCCAGGCGTGGGATTGGACCGAGCGGACATGGACTTGTCAATCGCAAAGGCGACGTCCCGGCACTGGGGTTTGACGCGCTGCGCCGGCCGGGGCACCCGGAGTACATTCAGGCCCTCTTCAACGCCCGGGCGCCTGTGCCATCTGCCGGTCAGGCACCCGGACCCTGACCATGCCCCAGTATTTCCAGGACGAACTGCTGGTCCAGCATCTACGGACCTTTCTGGGCGAGCTCGATCCGGCCGCGCTGCAACTGTTGCGCGAGCGGCTGGAATGGGTGGAGATCAGCGCCGGCGAGACCCTGATGCGCCAGGGCGAGCCGGGCGACGCGATGTACATCTCCATCAGCGGCCGGCTGCGCGCCTATGTGACGGACGAGGATGGCGTGGACCATATGGTGCGCGAGATGGCGCGCGGCCAGATCATCGGCGAGATGAGCCTGTACACCGACGAGCCGCGCTCGGCCACCGTGGTGGCGATCCGCGACTCGGTGCTGGTCCGGCTGGCCAAGAGCGCCTTCGGCCAGCTGCTGGCCAGCAGCGCCCAGGTCTCGATCGCGCTGACCCGCCAGATCATCAAGCGCCTGCAGCAGCCGCAGCGCTCCGACATGGCAAGACCTGTCACCATGGCCTTGCTGCCGATCAGCGCGGGCGTGCCGACCCGGCAGTTCGCCGCCGATCTGGCCCGGCAGCTGGGCCGGCTGGGCCAGGTCTGCGTGGTCGACGCAGAAAGCCTGGATGCTGCGCTGCAGCAGCCCGGCCTGGCGCGCAGCGAGGCCGGCGACAGCGCCGCCAACCACCGCATCGCCCATTACCTGGACGAGCTGGAGGCCCGACACGACCATGTGCTGCTGGTCGGCGACGACGGCGCCACGCCCTGGACGCGGCGCTGCAGCCGGCGCGGCGACGAGTTGCTGCTGCTGGCCGATGCCAGCCAGCCGCCGGCCCTGCACGAGACCGAGCAGGCCTTCCTGATTCAGCAGCAGCCCAACCACACCGAGGCGGCCGAGATCCTGGTGCTGCTGCACCCGGCCGAGCTGCACTGCCCCGCCGGCACGCGGCACTGGCTGGACCGGCGCCCGGTCACCGACCACATCCACATCCGCCCCGCGCTGGCGCGCGACATGGCGCGGCTGGCCCGCATCCAGAGCCGCCGGGCCGTGGGCCTGGTGCTGGCCGGCGGCGGCGCGCGCGGCAGCGCCCATATCGGGCTGTACCGCGCGCTGCAGGAGCGCGGCATCGAGATCGACTATGTGGGCGGCACCAGCATCGGCTCGGTGATGGCCACCCTGGTGGCCTCGGACCGCCCGCTGGACGAAGCCCTGGCGATCGCGCGCCGCGCCTTCAGCGTCAACCCCACCGGCGATTTCAACCTGCTGCCCCTGCTCTCGCTGATCTCGGGCCGGCGGCTGCGCCGCATCGTCTCTACCGCCGTGCACGAGCTGCTGGGCCGCAGCCACGACATGGACATCGAGGACCTGTGGAAGAACTACTACTGCGTGGCCAGCAACTACTCGCAGGCCAGCGAGCACCTGGTGCGGCGCGGCAACCTGATCAAGGCCATGCTGGCCAGCATTGCCATCCCCGGCGCGCTGCCGCCGGTGCTGCACGAGGGCGACCTGCTCTGCGACGGCGGCACCTTCAACAACTTCCCGGTCGACGTGATGCGCAGCATGCGCGGCGTCGGCAAGGTCATCGGCGTGGACCTGAGCTTCCGCAAGCCGCGCCGCATCCCGCATGAGGAGGTGCCCGGCAGCTGGACCCTGCTGCGCGACCGGCTGCGCCCGCGCGCGCAACGGCGCTACAAGTTCCCCTCGCTGATGTCCTATCTGATGAACGTCACCATCCTCTACAGCACCTCGCGCCAGCGCGAGGCGCAGAAGCTCACCGACCTCTACTTCAACCCGCCGCTGGAGCGGGTCGGCATGCTGCAGTGGGAGAAGTTCGACAGCATCGTCAAGCAGGGCCATGCCCATGGCAGCGAGGTGCTGGACGCGCTCGGCGACGAGGCCCTGCAGCCCTTCCGGCCGCACGCGGCCTGAGCCCCGCGGCCACGCCGCCGCCGGCTCATGCCGGAATCAGCAACAGTGTGTTTGCGGCCGCGCCGTTTTTCCGCGGCCCGCAAGTTCCTACAGTGCGAGCCATGGACGCGGCGCCGGGCACAAGCCCCGGGCCCGCCCCAAGGCCGAACGCAACAAGGAACCCATCATGAAGAAGCTGACCCTCATCGCCCTTGCCCTCCTGAGCACCGGCGCCGCCCTGGCCCAGGGCCTGAGCCGCGAACAGGTCGTGGCCGAACTGCAGCGGGCGCGCGCCGCCGGCGAGCTGGAGCGCGCCGAGGCCGAGAGCTATGGGCCGCAGCAGCCGGTGGCCGCCGGCAGCAAGACCCGCGCCCAAGTCGTGGCCGAGCTCAGGCAGGCCCGTGCCAGCGGCGAGTTGGCCCGGCTGAACCTGAACCAGTCCGGCTACGCCCACCTGCTGCCGCTGCAACCGGAAGGCCGGGCCGCAGGACCGCTGCTGGCCGGCCAGCCGGTGAACGCCCGCTAAGCCCGGGCCGCACACCCGGCAGGCAAGGCGGCTTCGGCCGCCTTTCTGCTTTTTCCCCACGTTCGGGCCGGCTCGCCGGCCCGAAGCTTGCTATACGACAGACCCATGGCTGCCCACGGGGCTTGTGCCTTGTGCTAAACCATGGGCCGCGACATTCATTCGCGCAATGCACCAGGAGTGACACCATGTCCCGCAAAACCCCCATCGAGCGCTACCGCAATATCGGCATCTCGGCGCACATCGATGCCGGCAAGACCACCACCACCGAACGCATCCTGTTCTACACCGGGGTCAACCACAAGATCGGCGAGGTGCATGACGGCGCGGCCACGATGGACTGGATGGAGCAGGAGCAGGAGCGCGGCATCACCATCACCTCGGCCGCGACGACCTGCTTCTGGAAGGGCATGGACCTGTCCCTGCCCGAGCACCGCATCAACATCATCGACACGCCCGGACACGTGGACTTCACGATCGAGGTCGAGCGCTCGATGCGCGTGCTGGACGGCGCGGTGATGGTCTACGACTCGGTCGGCGGCGTGCAGCCGCAGAGCGAGACCGTCTGGCGCCAGGCCAACAAGTACAAAGTGCCGCGCCTGGCCTTCGTCAACAAGATGGACCGCGTCGGCGCGGACTTCTTCCGCGTGCGCCAGATGATGGTGGACCGGCTCAAGGCCAACCCGGTGCCCATCGTGCTGCCCATCGGTGCCGAGGAGCATTTCAAGGGCGTCATCGACCTGATGAAGATGAAGGCCATCCTGTGGGACGAGGCGTCCCAGGGCATGAAGTTCAGCTACGAGGAGATCCCCGCCGAGCTGCAGGCCCAGGCCGTGGAGTGGCGCGAGAAGATGCTCGAGGCCGCCGCCGAGGCCAACGAGGAGCTGATGAACAAGTACCTGGAGACGGGCGACCTCAGCGAGGCCGAGGTCAGAAAAGCGATCCGCCAGCGCACCATTGCCGGCGAGATCCAGCCGATGCTGTGCGGCACCGCCTTCAAGAACAAGGGCGTGCAGCGCATGCTGGACGCCGTGATCGACTTCATGCCCTCGCCGGTGGACATCCCGCCGGTCACCGGCACGGACGACGACGAGCACGAGGTCACCCGCCGCCCCGCCGACGATGAGAAGTTCGCCGCCCTGGCCTTCAAGCTGATGACCGACCCCTACGTCGGCCAGCTGACCTTTGTGCGCGTCTACTCGGGCATCCTGAAGTCCGGCGACTCGGTCTACAACCCGATACGCGGCAAGAAGGAACGTATCGGCCGCATCCTGCAGATGCATGCCAACCAGCGCGAGGAGATCAAGGAGATCCTGGCCGGCGACATCGCCGCCTGCGTCGGCCTGAAGGAGGTCACGACCGGCGAGACCCTGTGCGACCCGGAGGCCATCATCACCTTGGAGAAGATGGTGTTCCCGGAGCCGGTGATCTCGCAGGCCGTCGAGCCCAAGACCAAGGCCGACCAGGAGAAGATGGGCATCGCCCTGGGCCGCCTGGCCCAGGAAGATCCGTCCTTCCGCCTGCGCACCGATGAAGAGTCCGGCCAGACCATCATCTCGGGCATGGGCGAGCTGCACCTGGAAATCATCGTCGACCGCATGAAGCGCGAGTTCGGCGTGGAGGCCAATGTCGGCAAGCCGCAGGTGGCCTACCGCGAAACCATCCGCAAGAGCGCGGTGGATGTCGAAGGCAAGTTCGTGCGCCAGTCCGGCGGCAAGGGCCAGTACGGCCACGTGGTGTTCACGGTCGAGCCGCAGGAAGCCGGCAAGGGCTTCGAGTTCGTCGACGCGATCAAGGGCGGCGTGGTGCCGCGCGAGTTCATCCCCGCGGTCGAGAAGGGTGTGATCGACACCCTGCCGAACGGTGTGCTGGCCGGCTACCCGGTGGTGGACGTCAAGGTCACGCTGACCTTCGGCTCGTACCACGACGTGGACTCGAACGAAAACGCCTTCAAGATGGCCGCCTCGATGGGCTTCAAGGAAGCCTGCCGCCGCGCCAGCCCGGTGATCCTGGAGCCGATGATGGCCGTGGAAGTCGAGACCCCGGAGGACTACGCCGGCACGGTGATGGGCGACCTGTCCAGCCGCCGCGGCATGGTGCAGGGCATGGACGACATGGTCGGCGGTGGCAAGGTCATCAAGGCCGAGGTGCCGCTGAGCGAGATGTTCGGCTACTCGACCAGCCTGCGCTCGGCCACGCAGGGCCGCGCCACCTACACGATGGAGTTCAAGCACTACAGCGAGGCGCCGAAGAACGTCGCCGACGCCATCATCACGGCGCGCAGCAGCAAATAAATGAGTAAGTAAGTAGGCGACGAACGCCTCTCACGCTGGGCCGGGTCTCCCCGGCCCATTTTTTTTCATTATTTGTCCTCGGCTCAGGACAGCAGCCGCGTCAGCGCGTCCGGGTGCACGGCCCAGCCCAGCAGACCGGATAAGCCCATCAGAAAGCCGCAGCCGATCGGCAGCCAGGACAGCCAGTACAGCCACCAGAGCCGGGTCAGCGCCGTGACGGCCAGCAGCGCGATCGCGATGGCCAGCAAGGCGTCCGACAGGTCAAACTGGTCGTCGCGGTAGTTCAGGCGGTCATAGTTGCGCTGATCCTCTTCCGCCTGCGCCTTGAGCTCCTGCTTCTTCTGCGCCTCGGCGGCGGCCTTGGCCTCGTAACGGCCGATCGCCTCCCCGTAGGCCGCGGCCTTGTCGGCGGGGACGGAGGCCTTGGCCAGGCGCAGTTGCAGCGCCGCGGCCTCGGCCAGGTCCTGGCGGACATTGCGCGCCTGGTAGAAGTTCCAGTGGTCCAGCTTGTCGGCCTGGGCCTGCTGCATGGCCTGGACGATGTTGTCGTCCTTCACCTTGCAGATGCCCATGAAGGTGGCCAGCACCGCGACCGTGATGGCCACCAGGGTGTTCAGCCGGCCCTCGCGGCGGCTCCTCGCGGCCCGCGGCCCTTCTTCTTCATCATCCCTCTCGGGCCCGGTCTTGATCAGGTCTTGGGGGTCGATCTCCATGGCGGGCATTGTTGAGGGCCCGGCTTAATCGGCCCTGAAGACGGCCCGGGAGAAGCCCGCCCCCATCGCGCCATAGCCGGACAGGTGGGGTTAGAGTTGCAGGGCGCCAGCAGGCGGCTGACGTCTGCCCCGCAGCCGGCCAGACCGCCAGCAATAAAGGGAGGAGAACCATGACGACGCTCGACCATCGACCGAACACCGCCCTCCTCGTGGTCGACATGCAGAATGGCGTCATCGCCACGGCGCATGCGCGCAACGAGGTCGTGGCCCATGTGGCCGCACTGGTGGAGAAGGCCCGCGGGGCACGGATACCCGTCATCTGGATTCAGCACAACGATGAACATCTGGCGAAGGGCAGCGATGAATGGCGGATCGCTCCGGAGCTGTCGCCCCAGAGCGGCGAGCCGCTGATAGAAAAGCACTACGGCGACGCCTTCGAAGCCACCGATCTCGAAGTCGTGCTGTCGGCCCGCCAGGTCGGGCGACTTCTCGTCGCCGGCGCGCAGACCGATGCATGCATCCGCTCGACCCTTCATGGTGCGCTGGCGCGAGGTTACGACGTCACGCTGGTGAGCGATGCCCACACGACGGAAGACCGGACGAACTGGGGAGCACCGCCGCCGGCCCAGGTCATCGCCCACACGAACCTGTACTGGACCTATCAAACGGCGCCAGGGCGCAAGGCCGGAACGGTCAAGACCGAGGACGTAGATTTCGGCGGCGTGTAAGGCGCGCCGCGGCATCTTGCGCCGCCGCCCCGTCCTGCCGGGCTCGAGCATTCACTCATCAGGCGCCGGGGCCTGCCCATGTGGACCTCGCTGCCTTTACGCTGGTACGGCTGGGAGGGGGCAGGTCAAACCACCTTGCCCAATGGGGCACACCCCGAAAACGCAAAAGCCCACCGCGATGGATGGGCTTCTGAGAGATGTTTGGTGGCCTGGGGCGGAATCGAACCACCGACACGCGGATTTTCAATCCGCTGCTCTACCAACTGAGCTACCAGGCCTTTGTCTTGTCTGCTGTCCGGCTCGGCCGATCAGCGAAGACCGAGACTATAACACAGAAATCAGAGCCCTCCGCCACGCTTGTTGCGCGTGAGATCGACACCCAGTTGCTTGAGCTTGCGGTACAGGTGGGTACGCTCCAGGCCGGTCTTCTCGGCCACGCGGGTCATCGAGCCGCTTTCCTTGGCGAGATGGAACTCGAAATAACTCTTCTCGAAGGCGTCGCGCGCCTCGCGCAGCGGGCGGTCCAGCTCGAACATCTGCTCGGAGGCCAGGCCGGCCGGCGGCAGGGTGCTGAGCACCGGCGTGCTGCTGAGCACCGGCGCCATCTGGCTGCCGGGGCCGTTGTCGCCGCGGGTGTAGCTCGGCAGGCCGACCACCGGCGCCGGGCGCGGTGCGGTCTTCACCAGGGCCTGCTCGACGGCGCGCAGCAGCTTCTGCAGGGTGATGGGCTTCTCGAGAAAGGCGATCGCGCCGAACTTGGTGGCCTCCACCGCGGTGTCTATCGTGCCATGGCCGCTCATCATGATGACGGGCATGGACAGCTGGCCGCCGCTGCCCCACTCCTTGAGCAGGGTGATGCCGTCGACATCGGGCATCCAGATGTCCAGCAGCACGAGATCGGGCCGCATGCGCTCGCGCACCGCCCGCGCCTGCGCGGCGTTCTCGGCGAGCTCGATCGTGTGCCCCTCGTCGGTGAGGATCTCGGACAACAGGGCGCGTATGCCCAGTTCGTCGTCAACTACAAGAATGGTTGCCATGTATGCCTACTGTTCACGCGGGCCTGTGCGCATCGCCAGGGGAGTCGACCGGGCTCGGTGCAGTCGCGAGTTTTGAAAATGATAACGAAACTTGGGCGCCGATCAGCGCCTGGGCCTCGTCGCCGTGCAAATGAAGGTTGGACAGGCGGATGCGGGCGCCATGCTCGTCGGCGATTTTCTTCACCACCGCCAAGCCCAGGCCGGTGCCCTTGCTCTTGGTCGTGACATAAGGCTCGAAGGCGCGCTTGAGCACCTTCTCGGCAAAGCCGGGGCCATTGTCGATCACCAGCAGGCGCAGCCCGCGCAGCTCGCCGGCCTCGTTGTAGGTCTGCTGGGTGCGCACCAGCACGTGGCCGTCCGGCTTCTCGCTGACGGCGTCCAGCCCGTTCTGCACCAGGTTGTGGATGACCTGGCGCAGCTGGGTGGCATCGCCCTCGATGAGCGGCGGGTGGCTGGCCAGCTCGGCCTGCAGATGGCCGGCCTCCTGGGCCGGGGCGTAGAGCGACAGCACCTCGCTGACCAGATCATTCAGGTCCAGGGCCTTGAGCTTGGCCGAGGGCAGGCGGGCGTAGTCGCGGAACTCGTTGACCAGCTGCTTCATCGCCTGCACCTGGTTGACGATGGTGCCCACCGCCCGCACCAGCATGGCCTGGTCGGCCCCCTCCAGCTTGGCCTCCAGCTTGTGCTGCAGGCGTTCGGCCGAGAGCTGGATCGGCGTCAGCGGGTTCTTGATCTCGTGGGCCAGGCGGCGCGCCACCTCGCTCCAGGCGGCCGAGCGCTGGGCCGAGACCACCTCGGAGATGTCGTCGAACACCAGCAGCCGCCCGTCCGGCGGCAGCTGGGCGCCGCGCACCAGCAGGGTCAGGCTGTCCTGGCCCGGCGCCAGCTGCAGCTCGAAGGCGTCCTGCCAGGTGCCGCGTTCGCCGGCCTCGGGCGCGTCGCTGAGCTGCTCGAAGCGCTGCGCCACCGACTGCGCGAACTCTTCCAGCTGCGGCACTTCCTGCAGGCGGCGGCCGCGGTAGGCCGACAACGGCAGGCGCAGGATGCGGGTGGCGCCGGGGTTGACGGTGTCGATCAGGCCCCGGGCATCGAACACGATGACGCCGGTGGTCAGGTTGTCCAGGATGGTCTGCAGATTGCTGCGCGCGGCCTCCAGCTGGGCCACGCTCAGCTCTACCTGGGCGCGCGCGTCGGCCAGCTGGTCCGTCATGTCGGCGAAGCTGCGGGTCAGGCCGCCCAGCTCGTCGCGCGAGGCCAGCACCGGCTTGGCCGAGAGGTCGCCCTTGGCCACCTGGCGCACGCCGTCGGCCAGCAGCAGCAGCGGATGCGCCAGCTGGTTGCCCAGGGTCACGGCCAGCAGCAGGGCCGCGAACACGGCCAGGATCAGCACCAGGGTCAGGGTGCCCAGGTACATGCGCCGCAGGCCGTCGCGCTCCAGCGCGCGCTGCTGATACTCGCTGCTGGCGGTCTGCACCGCCAGCGCATTGGCCAGGATCTGGCTGGGCAGGCGCTGCACGACCAGCAGGTAGCGGTCGCTGCTGCCCAGGCTCAGGTCGTTGCTGGGCAGCAGAGCCAGGGCGCGGATGCGGGCGCGGCCCTGCAGGGCCTGGGCCTCGTCCTCCAGGCCTTCCAGCACGCTGGTCACGCCGGCCGAGCGGGCCTGGCGCAGCATCGCGGCGGTGGGCCGCTCGGGCGTCAGCGCGCTGGTATCGCCGCCCACCGACATCAGGATCTGGCCGCTGCCGCCCACCAGGGCCACGGTGCGGGCCGAGAGCTGCTCGCGGATGCGCTCCAGCGCCAGCGGCTGCAAGCTCTGCGCGGCCGTCGCCGTGCTGCCGCTGCCGCGGCTGCTGTTGTCGGCCATGCGCTCGGCGGCGTCGCGGGTCTTCTGCGCCAGCTCGTTGACCAGTCCGTCCAGGGTGCCGCGTCCCAGGTTCAAGCCGGCCTCCAGCGCGCTTGCCAGGCGCACGTCGAACCAGCTCTCGATGCTGCGGTTCACGAACTGGTAGGACACGGTGTAGATCAGCAGGCCAGGCACCAGGCCGACGAGGGCGAAGATGCCGGCCAGCTTCAAGAGCAGCCGGCTGCCGAACTTGGCGCGCTTCACCCGCAGCACCAGGCGTACCGCCGCCGTGCCTATCACCAGGATCAGCACCGCGGCCACCGCCACGTTGAGCCAGAACAGCCAGACGTAATGGCGCTCGAAGAAGCCGCGCGGCGCGGTCGCACCGATGGACAGCAGGAAGGCCAGCACCCCGGAGGCACCGGTCACCGCCACCAGCGAGACCAGCCAGGCCCAGCGCGCGGCACGCGTCATGGCTGCGGCTTGCTCGTCAGATCGGGGTTGATGGCCAGCGTGCGCTCGACGCTCAGGGCCCAGCCCTGCGGCGAGCCCAGACCGATCTGCATCGGGCGCGGCAGCTGGCTGGTGTCGAGACGGTAGCTGAACTCCAGGTAATGCCTGGCGTCCTCCTCCAGTTCGCGTGCCTCGGCGACGCGCCAGCCGGCAATGCCGCGCAGCGAGGCCAGGGCCTCGCCCAGGCTGGCGTAACTCTGGTGCAGGCCCCCGGTCGAGACCCGGTACTGCCGGGTCAGGGGTTGCCAGGCCAGGCGCCAGCTGCGCGAGACCCGCGCCACCCGGGCGTCGCGCCAGTACCAGCGCGCGCGCCAGACCGTGGCCTCGGCGACGAAGTAGATCGGCACCCCCTTCAGCAGCGCCTCCTCGACCGCGCGTGGCAGCTCGAAATGGGTGTTGAAGTTCAGCGCCAGGCCTTCGTCGCTGCGCTCGGTGCTCAGCTGGGTCAGCTCCACGCCATCGGCGCGCACAGCCGCCGCCGGCAGCAGCAGGGCCAGCAGCAGACTCAGCAGGGGCAGCAGGAACAGGCGGCGGGACAGCAAGGTTCTAGTTCTTCAGCAGCAGAGCGTAGAAGAAGCCGTCGACCATCGAGGTCTTCGCTCCGGCTTGCGGTCCATTGTCGGCCAGGGGCAGCAGATGCCCCGTGATGCCCTTCACCTCGCACGCCCGGGCATCGCCGTGGCGTTGCAAAAATGCATCGACCTGGGCCTGGCCCTCGGCCTTGAACAGGGAGCAGGTGGCATAGACCAGACGCCCGCCCGGCTTCAGCGTGGGCCACAGCGCGTCCAGCAGCTCGGCCTGGATCTGGGCCAGGTTGCCGATGTCGCCGGGGCGGCGCAGCCAGCGCACGTCCGGGTGGCGGCGCACGATGCCGGAGGCGCTGCAGGGCGCATCCAGCAGGATGGCATCGAAGGGCCGGCCGTCCCACCAGGCGGCGGTGTCGCGCGCGTCGGCGGCCTTCAGCGCCGCCTTCAGCTGCAGGCGGTTCAGGTTGTCCTGCACACGGCCCAGCCGCGTGGCATCGGCGTCCAGGGCCAGCAGCTCCAGGTCCGGGCGCAGCTCCAGCAGGTGGGCGGTCTTGCCGCCGGGCGCGGCGCAGGCGTCCAGCACCCGGGCGCCCGGCGGCACCGGCGCCAGGTCCGGATGCGCATCCAGCAGCAGGGGTGCGGCCAGCTGGGCCGCCACATCCTGCACCGACGCCTGGCCCTCGGCAAAGCCCGGCAGGGCCGCCACCGGCTGGGGCCGCTCCAGCACCAGGCCCTGCGGCGCCAGCAGCCCGACCAGGCGCGCCTGGATGCCCACGCCCGCCAGCTGCTCGGCATAGGCCTGAGCGCTGCCGCGGCGCGCGTTGACGCGCAGGCTCATCGGCGGATGTTCGTTATTGGCCTGCAGCACCGCCTGCCACTGGGCCGGCCAGTCCTGGCGCACCCGCTCGATCCACCAGGGCGGGTGGTTGTAGGCGCCCTGCGGGTCGCGCTGGGCCGCCAGCACCAGAGCCTCGCGCTCGCGCAGGAAGCGGCGCAGCACCGCGTTGACGAAGCCGGCGCTGGCCGGGGCGCGCTTGCGCGCCGCCTCCACCGCCTGGTCCACCACCGTGTGCTCGGCATAGGCCGGCTTGTCGGCGGGCCATAACAGGGCCAGGGCGCTGACCAGCAGGCTGTCGACCCGCGGCGGCGGGTTCTTCGGCGCCAGCAGGGCACGCGCCGCCTGCGCGCTGCCAAGGCGGCGCAGCACCTCGAAGCTCAGGGCCTGGGTGCCGGGGCGCAGCTCGGCCGGGCAGCGGGCCAGCACATCGGTCAAGGACTGACCCTCGCGCACGGCCTGGACGGCATCGGCCACCTGCAGCAGCAAGCGTTGCAGGGGGGCGGAGTGGGGAGGCGGGGCAAGGGCAGACACCCGCCCAGTGTAGGCGCAGCGCCCGGGCCGGCCCGGCATCCGACCGGGCATTGGCGCGGGCTTTTCGTTCCGGACACAATCGCGGGCGAGACAACCAACCGAGCAGACGATGAACGGCTCCGCCCCTCCCATCTTCCGCAGCGAGGCCGAGTTGGCCGCCCTGCCCGCCTCCGAGCGCATCCGCTACCGCCTGCAGGACGCCGGCTGCCGCCATCATGCCAACGACAACATTGCCGCCTTCATCCGCGAGGGCGAGCTCGACGAGCTGCAGGCCGAGGTGCAGGCCAAGATGCAGGAGGTGCTGCGCGCCCTGGTGATCGACACCGACAGCGACCACAACACCCAGGAAACCGCCAAGCGCGTGGCCAAGATGTACCTGCGCGAGATCTTCAAGGGCCGCTACGGCGAGGCGCCCGCGGTCACCGAGTTCCCGAATGCCGAGCGCCTGAACGAGCTGATGATCGTCGGCCCCATCCGCGTGCGCTCGGCCTGCTCCCACCACCTCTGCCCCATCATGGGCCGGGTCTGGATCGGCCTGCTGCCCAACGAGCACTCCAACCTGATCGGCCTGTCCAAGTACGCGCGCCTGTGCGACTGGATCATGAGCCGGCCGCAGATCCAGGAAGAGGCGGTGACCATGCTGGCCAACGAGCTGCAGGAGCGCGTGCAGCCGGACGGCCTGGCCATCGTGATGGAGGCCGACCACTTCTGCATGCATTGGCGCGGCGTCAAGGACAGCGAGTCCATGATGACCAACAGCGTCATGCGCGGCGCCTTCCTGAAGGACGCCAATCTGCGCCGCGAGTTCCTGTCCCTGCTATCGAAGAAATGAGGTGAGCGTCATGCTGGTCCGTCTGCTCTACGCAAGCCGCGCCGCGCATCCGATGAGCGAGGCCGAGCTGAGCGCCATCCTGAAGTCATCGCGCGAGCACAACCCCGCCCAGGGCCTGACCGGCCTGCTGTGCTACAGCGAGGGCGTGTTCATCCAGGTGCTGGAGGGCGGCCGCGATGCCGTCAACGCGCGCTACAAGGCCATCATCGACGACCCGCGCCACCAGGCCGTGACCCTGCTCAGCTACGAGGAGATCGGCGAACGCCACTTCGCCGGCTGGAGCATGGGCTCGGTCAACCTCTCGCGGCTGAACCCGGCCCTGGTGCTGAAGTACTCGACCAGCACCAGGCTGGACCCCTATGCGATGTCCGGCCGCGCGCTGATGGCGCTGTTCCACGAACTCGTCAACACCGGCGCCATCGTCTGCAGCTGAGCCTAGGCGAGGGTGTCGCTCCAGATGGTGCGCGCCCAGTTCCAGGCATAGTTGCCTTCCAGCTCGCTCGGGCCGGCCGACACGCCGCCCGAGCCATGCACGGTCTTGAAGGTCTTCTCGGCCGCCACGTACTCGTGCACGCTGGCGACGTGGATCACGTTGCGGCCGGCGTCCACATAGCTGTAGCAGGTGTTGGTCAGCATCGGCGCCGGGTTGATCTCCCAGCCGCTGAGCTCCGCGACGATGGCCGCGGCCGCCACCTTGCCATGGTTGTTGGCCATGTGGCCGCTCTTGGGCATGGCCGGCGCCACCTGGATCGCGTCGCCCAGCACATGGATGTCCTTGGCCGCGGTGGCCTCGAAGTTCAGGTAGTTGACGTTGACCCAGCGGCCGTTGCTGTTGGCCAGCCCGCTCTGCACCGCGATCGCACCGGCGCGCATGCTGGGCAGCACGTTCAGCACGTCGGCCCTGACGTCGTCCTGGATCTCGAACTTCACCGTGTTGCTGGCCGCGTCCACCGCCACCGCCTTGTGCTGCGGCCGGTATTCGACGATGCCCTTGTACTGCTCGGCCCAGACCTTCTTGAACAGCGGACCCTTGGAGGTGACGTCCTGGTTGGCGTCCAGGATCAGGACCTTGGACTTCGGCTTCGCCTGCTTGAAGTAGCCGGCGATCACGCTGGCGCGCTCGTAGGGACCGGGCGGGCAGCGGTAGGGCGCCTCGGGGATGGTGATCGCGTAGACGCCGCCGTCGGGCATGGCCTCGAGCTGGCGGCGCAGCGCGACGGTCTCGGCACCGGCCTTCCAGGCCTGCAGGATGCGACCGCTCTCGTTGGCGGCCTTGGCGCCGGCCACCGAGTCCCAGATCATCTCGATGCCGGGGCTCAGCACCAGCTTGTCGTAGGCGATCGTCGCGCCGGACGCCAGGGTGGCGGTCTTCTTCGCCGCGTCGATCGCGCCGACACGGTCGCGCACCACGGTCACGCCATGCCGGGAGGTCAGCGCCGCATAGGACGTGGTGAGCTCGCCGATCTGCCGGGCGCCGCCCAGCACCAGATTCGACAAGGGGCAGGACACGAAGGCCGCCTCGGGCTCGACCAGCACCACCTCGATCCTGTAGTCCGACAGCAGGCGGATGTACTTGGCCGCCGTGGCGCCGCCATAGCCGCCGCCCACCACCAGCACGCGCGCCTTGCCGGGCACCGAGCGGGTGGCGCAGGCCGAGAGGCCCAGCAGCGACAGGGCCGCCGCGCCCTGCAGGAGATTGCGTCTTTGCATCGTCATGGCCGGCTCCCTCAGTTGCGCGGCAGGGCCGCGAAATAGCCCGCCAGCTGCTGGATCTGCGCCTCGCTGAAGCCCTTGGCCAGCTGGTGCATCACGGTGGCTTGGCGCGCGCCGGACTGGAAGGCCTTCATCTGCTCGGCGAAATAGGCCGCGGGCATGCCGGCAAGACCTGGCACCGCCGAGCCCTCGATGGCACGGCCGTCGGTGCCGTGGCAATTGGCACAGGTGGCGGCCAGGGTTCTGACGCGCAGCAGGGCCTGCGCATCTTGGGCCGCGGCGATGCCGGCGCCGCCGGCCAGCAGCGCGGCCGCCAGGGCCGCGCGCGAGATCTTGTTCATGCCTGTCTCCTCGGGTAGCGCCCCAGTGTAGGCAGGCCGGCGGCGCTTGCCAATCGGGCCCTTATGCGCCTTGCGCGCAAGCTTCTACAGCGAACGTGCTTGCGCGAAACCGTAGAGGCTGGCCAAGATGCGGGTGGGGAACTGCTGCAGGGCCTCGTTGTACTGGCCCACCGCCTGGTTGAAGACCTGGCGCGCGAAGGTGCGCTGGCGCTCGATCAGCTTGAGCTCGTCCACCAGGGCGAAGACCTCGGCCTGGCCCTGCAGCTCGCCGTGGTGCTCGATCAGGGACAGCAGCCGGGTCAGCGCCGCCGCCTGCACCGCGCTGGCCACCGCCAGGCTGCCCACCGGATCGGCGGCATAGGGCCTGGCGCGCACCGGCTGGGCTGCCGCCTGGGCCTCGGCCTGGGCGCTGTCCAGCGCATCGAAGGCCGCCTGCTCGCTGGCCAGCAGGGGCCGCAGCAGGGCCAGCAGCCGCGTGCTGGCCTCGGCCCGCGCGCTGAGGTGCTGGTCCAGCTGCTGGTAGGCATCGCCGATGGCATTGCGCAGGCGCATCACGCGGTTGTAGGCACCGATGCCCCAGAACAGCAGGACGGCGCCGGCCGCCCAGCCGAGCACGCTCCAGCTCATGCCCGCGCCCGCTCTGCCAGGAATTCGGCGTGCCCCCGGGCCCGCAACTCGCAGGCCGGGCAGGTGCCGCAGCCATAACCCCAGGCGTGCCGGGTCTTGCGTTCGCCCAGGTAGCAGGTGTGGGTGTGCTCGACGATCAGCGCGTTCAGCGCCGTGCCGCCCAGTGCCTCGCTGAGGGCCCAGGTCTGGGCCTTGGTGAGGAACATCAGCGGCGTCTCCAGCGTCATCGGCACGTCCAGGCCCAGGCTCAGCGCCACCTGCAGCGCCTTCAGCGTGTTGTCGCGGCAATCCGGATAGCCGGAATAATCGGTCTCGCACATGCCGCCCACCAGCACCGAGGCGCCGCGCCGGTAGGCCAGCGTCGCGGCGAAGCTCAGGAACAGCAGGTTGCGGCCCGGCACGAAGGTGTTGGGCAGGCCGTTGGCCTGCATCTCGATTTCGCGCTCGGCGGTCAGCGCGGTGTCGGAGATCTGGCCCAGCAGGCTCAGGTCCAACAGGTGGTCCGCGCCCAGCTTGGCGCCCCAGGCGGGGAACTGCGCGGCGATCTCGCGGCGCACGGTCTGGCGGCAGTCCAGCTCGATGCGGTGGCGCTGGCCATAGTCGAAGCCGATGGTCTCGACGGCGGCAAAACGGTCCAGCGCCCAGGCCAGGCAGGCGGTGGAATCCTGGCCGCCGGAAAACAGCACCAGGGCTTTGCGTTGGGCGGCGGCTTGGGGTGGGGAGCTCATTTCTTGGGTGTCAGGGGATCGCGCAGGCCACATGTTAGGGCGAGCCGGCCCCTTCGCCGCAAGTCGAGGGGTTTTGTTTTGCTACGCCATCGCCCCGCGATGAGTGCCCGCGGTCGAACCCGGCACTGCGAGCTCAGAGCATCAGGCTCACATGCGCCGACACCACGCGCCAGCCCTCGGGCATGCGCACCCAGGTCTGGCTCTGGCGGCCGACCTTGCTGCTGCCGGTGCGCCGGAATTCGATATTGGCCACGGCATGGTCGCGGCCGAAGCTGGTGAGCTGGCGTGCCGTGACCTCGCGTTCCAGATTGACGGCGGGCCGGCCCTGGCGAAACGCCTTGATCGCCTCATAGCCGTAGAGGTTCTCGCCGGCGCCGTAGCGCAGGGTCAGCGGCGAGTCCCAGAACAGCTCATCCAGCACCGCCACGTCGTTGCCGACCAGGGCCTTCTCGTAGCGGTCGAAAGCGGCCTCGACCTCGGCCAGCACCTCGGGAATATTCACCTGCATCACTTGCCACCCCAATGAACAAAACGTCGCTCGGCCAGGATGAAGATCAGGTTCATCACATAGCCCAGCAGGCCCGCGGCGAAGATGGCCGCATACATCTCGGGCATGTCGAAGATCATCTGCGCGTTCATCACGCGCTGGCCCAGGCCATCGGTCGAGCCGATGAACATCTCCGCCACGATCACGATCACCAGCGCGAGCGAAACGCCCGAACGCATGCCCACGAAGACCTGCGGCATCGACTCCAGCAGCGTCACGTCGGTCAGCACCCGCACGCGCGGCGCGCCCATCACGCGCGCGGCCAGCTGGCGCTGCTTGCGCGCCCCCATGACGCCGTAGGCCACGTTGAACAGGATCACCAGGGCCGCCCCGAAGGCCGCCACCGCGATCTTGGTCTTCTCGCCCACGCCGAAGACCACCAGGAACAGGGGGAACATCGCGGAGGCGGGCGTCGAGCGGAAGAAGTCGATGGCGAACTCGATCGACTCGTAGAGCTTGCGCGACGACCCCAGCACGATGCCCAGCGGCACGGCGATCACGAGCGCGATGCCGAAGGACAGCAGCGTGCGCACGATGGTCTTCCAGAAATCCGCGCCCAGCGTGCCCTCGTTGATGCCCTTCCAGAATGCCGCGAATGTCTGGCCGGGGGACGGCAGCAGCACCGGATCGACCGCGCGCGAGGCGTGCAGCAACCACCAGCCCACCACCAGCACCAGCGCGCCGATCAGCGGACGCAGGCGCGCGAACCATTTCTCTGACATCACTTGCGTACCTCCCGCTGGAAGATGTCCAGCGCCTGCGTCTTGACGCGGATGAACTCGTCGCTCACGGTGGTGTCGGCCGTGCGCGGGCGCGGCATCTCGAACTTGAGGCGGTCGGCCACCTGCGTGGGCCGCTTGGTCAGCAGCAGCACCTCGTCGGCCAGCAGCACGGCCTCGTCCAGGTCGTGCGAGACCAGCAAGGTGGTCACATTGCGTTCGGTCAGCACCTTCTGCAGGCGCCCGCGCAGGAACATCACCATCTCGTAGTCGAGCGCCGAGAACGGCTCGTCCAGGAACAGCACCTCCGGGTCCACCACCAGCGCCCGCATGATGGACACCAGCTGCTGCTGCCCGCCCGACATTTCGTAGGGGTAGCGGTTCAGGTCGAACTGCACCTCGAAGCTTTCCACCAGCCGGTCCAGGCGCGCCTGCCGCTCGCCCTTGGGAATGCCTAGGTACTGAAGCGGGTAGCGGATGTTGTCGATGGCGCGCATCCAGGGGAACACCGCCTCGCGGTAGTTCTGGAACACGTAGCCGATGCGCGTCTCCGAGGCTTCCTTGCCCTCGAACAGGATCTGCCCCGAGTCGAAGGGCAGGATGCCCGAGATCATGTTGATCAAGGTGCTCTTGCCGCAGCCGTTGGGGCCGAACACCGAGACGATACGACCCTTCGGAATGTCCAGGTCGAAGTTCTCGTAGATCGTCGCGCCGTTGAACTTCTTGGTCAGGCCGCGCACGGTGATGTGCGTGCCCACGGGGTACCAGCGGTACGATTTCTCCGTCATCAGAATGCCTTCACGACGCCCTTGCCGTCGATCTTGTCCTTGACGACGCCGAGCTCGGCGCCGATGTCCAGGAACTTCTGGAAGTCGGCGACGTCGGCGGCGCTCAGATCCTTGGTCATGACGATGCGCGGCAGCGGCACCACGGCGGCGAGCTCGGGCGGCACCTTCATGCCGGCGATCAGGTAGCCCCGGGTGCTGCTGTCGGACTGCGCCTCCTTCACGCCGCGCGCCCAGGCCTGGGCAAAGCGCTTGGCGACGTCGGGGCGCTCGGTGATGAACTTGTCGGACAGCACGGCGCCGGCGGCGAACGCGCTGGCCTCCTTGCGGCCCAGCAGGTAGGTGGAGATGACACCGGTCTCCAGGCGGCGGCCGATCTTCTGCCCCACCATGATGGTGGCCGCCGGCTCCAGCGTGTAGCCGCCGTCGAAGGTGCCGGCCTGCAGCACCGACAGGTGCATGTTGATGGGCTGCTCCTGGATCGTGAAGTCGCTGCCTTCCACCAGGCCGACCTTCTTGAGCACCGCGCGTGCCGCGCCGATATTGGCCGGACCGGGCGCCGAGAACAGCTTGAATCCGCCCTTCACGTCCTTCAGCGACTTGGCCGGGCTGGACACCTTGACGACGAACTGTTCGATGACGTGCTGGGCGTTCTGGCCGTTGAGCGAGATGTACTTGAGCGTCTTGGGGCGGCGCGCCTCCATATTGGCGCCTTCCAGGGTCACCAGATTGGCCGCGCCGTCGATGCCGCCGGCGACGATGGCCTGGACGGTCAGCGGATGGCTGGTCATCGGGATTTCTTCCACCTCGATGCCGGCGTCGCGGAAATAGCCGCGGTTCTGGGCGATGTAGAACGGCAGCGCGGCGCTGGACGGGAACACGCCGAACTTCACATGGTCAGCCGCCATCGCGGGCAGCAGCGCGGCGCAGGCGGCCACGGACACCAGGGCCTTGCCGAAGAGGGAAAGCAAATGAGAGCGTTGCATGGTGGGGAGCTTCAGTGGGGAGGAACTGGGGGAAGACGATCAGTGGGAGAGCAGACGCGGATAGGTCTGCACATCGAAGAAGGAGCGGCCGGCGCGGTAGACGCGGGCCTCGGACATGTCGGGCGGCGCTCCGGCCTCGATCGCGCCGTCGAAGGTCAGCTCCAGTTGCACGCCGCTCGGGTCGTACACGAACAGCTGCCACAAGCTGGTGCCCGGCACGAGGAACTCGCGCCAGGCCAGCCCGCTCGCGCGGAAGCGGGCCACATAGGCGTGATAGCCGACGCAGGCCAGGGACACATGGTCGATGGCGGCCGTGCCGCTCGGCGCCTGGCCCTCGGGGCCTAGCGCCGGGCCGCCCGCATAGACATGGATGATGGCCTGCCCCCCCGGCTGCCCGCAGGCCAGCCAGGCGCCGGGGTAGCCGAAATCGGGCCGCGGCACCTCGCGCAGGCCGATCACCTGCACCCAGAACGCGCGCGTGGCCGCCAGGTCGGCGGTCTTGATCGCCAGGTGGAACAGGCCCAGGGTCAGGGCGCCGTCGGTAGCGGGCCGGTTCATGCGGCCTCCTCCTTCATCGGGACGTCGCGGAACAGCCGTGCCAGATCGGCCAGGAACGGGGCCTCGGTTTTCCAGCGTGCGCCGGCCACCGGGTCGGCCCCCTCCAGCATGGTGTCCGTCGCGTCGACGGACAGCCGCATCGCGAAGCGGATGCGCGCATCACGCGCGGCCGACACCTGCTGCAGCCAGCTGCGGGGCGACAGGTCGCCCTTGCGCACGGCGGCTTCCAGCAGCAGCGCGGCGCAGACGGCGTCCTCGATCGCCTGCGTGGCACCCTGGCCCAGCGTGGGAGCCATGCCATGGGCGCTGTCGCCCAGGTACAGCACGTCGTGCCGGCTTTCGGCATAGAGCACGTCCGATTCCTGCATGCGTGCCCAGTGCGCATCGGCCAGCGTGGCGCACATGGCGTCCAGCAGCCACCGCACCTGCGGGGACGGCGTGCCCCCGGCGGGCGTGTAGGTGGCCCGCATCACGGCCTCGGTCTTCCATGCGTCGCGGATCGGCGCGCCGGGGGCCACCGGGAAGGTCGCCGCGATGTAGACGTGATGCGGCGGCACGCGGAAGGCCAGCAAGCGGTGCGGGCCGTTGAACCATTGCTCGTAGTCGTCGATGAGCCCGCCGCTGCTGTCCTCGACCAGGGTCCGCAGAATCGCCACGCCCACATGGCGCACCGCGGGCAGGCCCGAGAAGGCGGCGCGGGTGGCGGAGTAGCGGCCGTCCGCGCCCACCAGCAGATCGATGCTGTCGATCTCGTGCGTCGTGCCGCCCTGCTTCCAGCTGACGCGGGTGCGCGTGCTGCCGTCGCGCGCCGGGCCGATGGCGCTCACCTCGCAGCCGTAGTGCACGGTGGCGCCGGCGCCGGCGCGCAGCACGCGGTACAGCTCGGACCAGCGGATGCGGATGCCCGCGTTGTCCGCCACGCTCGCGAGAGGCAGCTTGAACAGCTCGGTGCCGTCGGTCAGCGACACGCGCCAGCTGTGCCACGGCAGGCTCGCCGCGACCACCTCTGCCGCCAGTGCGGCGTCGCAGCGCTGCAGCGCCTTGATCGCGTTGGGGCCGACATTGAGGCCGGTGCCCGATTCGGAATGGTCGTCGGGGCCGACCTTTTCCAGGCAGATCACCTCGAGTTGCGGCAGCGCGGCGAGCCGGCGCGCGAGGATGGCGCCGGCGACGCCGGCACCGAGGATCACGACTTTGAGTTTGGGAGCGGAAGCTTGCATGGGGTTCAGTCGACGAGGGGCCAGCGGGAATGCCAGGGCTGCGCCGCTTCGTACTGCAAGCCCAATGCCAGCAGCAGCGAATCGGCGCCACGGGGAGCCAGGAGCTGGATGCCGATCGGCAGGCCGGCGCGCGAAGGCGCGGCCGGCAGCGCCAGGCCCGGCAGGCCAGCGGCATTGGCAAAAGCGGTGAAGACGGCGTGGCCGCGCCCGTCCACCGGCTGACCGGCGATGACGGGCGGGTGGCTGCTGTCGGCGGGCCAAGGCAGTGCGGCCGCGGCGGGCGTGAGCACCACATCGATGCGCGTGAACAGGTCCGCCATCTCGGCACGCAGGGCGCGCGCCTGCGCCTGCGCCTCGAACAGGTCCGTGGCCGGCAGCGCGCGGCCGCGCACCAGCATGGCCCGCAGCGCGGGGGTCAGCTCCGCCGCGCGGGCCCCCAGCGGTCCCAGCACGGCGGCCAGGCCGGTGCAGCTGATGACGGGCCAGGCCTGGCGGTTGAAGCGGTCGATGCTGGCGGGCGCGGTCTCCTCGCGCACGCTGTGGCCCAGCTCGCGCAGGGCCTGCGCGGCGGCATCGCTGCTGGCCAGGATTTCGGCATCCACCGGGCCGTCGCCGATGGCGCGCCAGTAGGCGATGCGCAGCGGACGCGGCGGCTGCGCGGCCAGCTCGCCCATGCGGGCATCCCCGATGACGGAGAGCGCCAGCACCAGATCGCTCACGCGCCGGGCGATCGGGCCTATCACCTCCAGGCCGGGCAGCATCTCGGGCAGGCCCTGCTGGCGCGGCACCGCGCCCCAGGACGGCTTCAGGCCGGCCACGCCGGTGTGGCTGGCCGGGCGCCGGATCGAGCCGCCGCCGTCGGTGGCCAGCGCCAGCGGGCCGAGCCCGCAGGCCACCGCGCTGGCCGCGCCGCCGCTCGAGCCGCCGGGCGTGAGCCCGAGGTCCCAGGGATTGCGCGTGGCGCCGTGCAGCAGGTTGTCGGTATAGCCCTGCAGCGTGAACTCGGGCACATTGGTCTTGCCCAGGATGACGGCGCCGCCCGCGCGCAGGCGCGCCACGGGGGACTCGTCGGCCTCGGGCACGAAGTCCTGGAACAGCCGGCTGCCCCAGCGGCATGGCAGTCCGGCCACGGGGATGTTGTCCTTCACGGTGAGCACCACGCCGTCCAGCGGCGAGAGCGGCTGGCCGCGCTGCCAGCGCGCGCGGCTGGCTCGCGCGGCGGCGCGTGCGCCCTCGAGATCCCAGAGGGTCAGGGCGTTCACGCGGGGCTGCACCACCTCCAGCCGCGCGACGATGTCCTCCAGCACCCCCTCGGGGTCCAGCGTGCCGGCCGCGAAGCCCTGCCCCAGCTCGCCGGCGGAAAGCATCCAGGACCGCATGCTCAGAACGCCTCCGCGATCACGGCCACCAGGCCGCCGCCATCGGGCCCCTGATGCTCGGCGCCACCCGAGACGAAGATGCGGCCGTCGCCCAGCACGCCGGCCACCAGGCCGCCGACCGCGCCGCGGATATGGCGCTGGGCGTTGATGTCGGTGTCGTCCAGCATGGTGTGGCGCGCGCCGCGCACCTGGCCGCGCCGGTCCGGCTCGCATTTGACGAAGGCGGCGGCCACGCGGCCCTGCTGTTCCTGCACCAGCTGGGGCGTGGCGCTCAGGCCCAGGCCGGCCAGCACGCGGGTGACGGCGCCCAGGTCCAGCGCGTCGAGCATGGGCTCGCAGGCCATGCGCAGCGGGCCGCGCCAGGCCGCGCTATGCCCCAGCAGCACCACTTCATTGGCCTCGACCTCCACGCCGCAGGAGATGCTGGCACGGTTGCAGCACACGCCGAAGTCCGCCAGCAGGGCGGCTTCCAGCGCCGGGTCGTCGTCCAGCTCGCCGAGCGCCAGCGCCACGCCCAGTGCGCCGGCCGCACGCGACAGCGCCATCGAGCGGTTGGCGTCGCCGCTCGCCACGGTATGGCCGGCCGCCAGGGCCGCCTGCGCGCGGGCCGAGGTGACGCAAGGCCCCTTGACCTGCACAAAGCAGACGTCCTCGGGCGCGTCGATCTGCGCGTCCGCCATCGCGGCGCGGACGGCGGCGGCGACCGAGCGAACCTGCGCCCAGCGGCCCACGTCCTGCGCGGGCAGCGGCGCGCTCAGGGCGCGGCCCAGCGCCAGCG
>Ga0255338_1002826_pt1 | contig 23258 bp, 23 predicted proteins | sample MeOH1_35cm_T4_19_FD_203715 | JGI IMG/M metagenome (GOLD analysis project Ga0255338, IMG submission 203715) | Sandy soil microbial communities from University of British Columbia, Vancouver, Canada - MeOH1_35cm_T4_195 | ecosystem: Engineered > Artificial ecosystem > Sand microcosm > Unclassified ...
GCGCAGCTTCGGTTCTCGGACGCGCCCCCATCCCCAACGGATAGTCGCACCGCTCTCCAGCGGATCAGATGTAGCGGCGCAGGCTCCGGGCGAGCTCTGCGGCGCCGGACTTCTTCTTCGCCTGGGCCGGCTGGTAGGCCACCGAGGCGTGTTCGTGGCAGTAGGGACCGTGCTCTTCCGAGCGGCGGCCGCAGAAGGTGAAGTTGTCGAGCGAGGGGTCGCCGATCGGCCACTTGCACATGTGGGCGCCCAGGGTCAGCACGGTGGCCGTGCCGGGGCTCTCGTCCACATAGCGCACCGGCGCCGGGGCCGGATGTGCGGCCGACACGGGCTCTGCGATCCGCCGCGGGGCGGAGGGCGAAGCCTGGGCCGGACGCGCCGGACGCGGAGCCTTGAAGACCGTGCGTTGCGGTTTCGAGGGCGTGGCGCGGCCCGAAAGCCCCAGCCGGTGCACCTTGCCGATCACCGCGTTGCGGGTGACGCCGCCCAACTGCTTGGCGATCTGACTGGCCGAGAGGCCGTCCTGCCAGAGCTTCTTGAGAAGTTCGACGCGTTCGTCAGTCCAGCCCATCGTCCATCTCCCACCCAGAGGAGCCCGGTGCAGCCCCAGACAGCACCGAGATCAACATCTTGTGGTCCGGGGCAGAACCGCCCCTCACCAACCACCATCAGTAGTAAACAAATGCCTTACGGCCACAATAGGCGCCATCGAGGTCATCCACAGGAACTAGATATTGAGTCGGGATCGGGCGCCCTTGCGCCCCAGCGTCGCAGCGCGCACATCTCGGCCATGCGAGACCTGCCCATCGTCGAGACCGTCCTGCCCCCGGAGCCGCGCGCCTATCACGGCGTGAACTGGGAGGGGCTGAAGACCCTCTACGTCCGGGAGGTCCGGCGCTTCATCAAGGTGGGCATGCAGACCCTGGCCGCCCCGGTGGTCACGGCGCTGCTCTATATGCTGGTGTTCGTGGTGGCGGTCGGCGACGGGCGCGAGATCCACGGCGTGGCCTACGGCACGTTCGTGGCCCCCGGCCTGATCATGATGCAGATCCTGTCGAACGCCTTCGCCAACTCGTCCTCATCGCTGCTGCAGGCCAAGTTCAACGGGCTGATGGGCGACTTCATGACCCCGCCGCTGACGCCGGGCGAGCACGTGGTGGGCTTCGGCGGCGGCGCGGCGACGCGCGGCATCGTGGTGGGCGTGGTCAGCATGGCCGCGGTTCTGCCCTTCGCCAGTCTGCCGATCGCCCAGCCCTGGGCGATCGCCTACTTCGGGCTCGGCGCGGCCTTCATCATGGGCTTCATCGGCATCATGGCCGGGCTATGGGCCGAGAAGTTCGACCACATGGCGGCGGTCACCAACTTCATCATCATGCCGATGACCTTCCTGTCGGGGACCTTCTACCTCGTGGAGCGGCTGCCGGAGCCGTTCCGCTCGCTCAGCCACTACAACCCGTTCTTCTACCTGATCGACGGGTTCCGCTACGGCTTCACCGGCCAGGCGGAGAGCAACCTGGCCATCGGCGCGGCGATGACCGCGGTGCTCACGGTGGCGCTGGGCTGGGTGTGCCTGTGGATGTTCAGGACCGGCTACAAGATCAAGACCTGAGCGGCCGACGGTTCAGCCGAGATCCTCCTTGAGGACGACGGACGAGCGGACCGAGCCAATGCCGGGCAAGCCGCTCAGCCGGTCCACGAGCTGCGACAGCGCCTGGGCGTTGCTTACCCGGACCACCACGTAGGCGTCTTCCGGACCCGTCACCGAATAGTAGTTCGTGATCTCGGGCCAGTGGCGGAACTTCGCGACGACCGGACGGCAGGGCCTCTGGCTGAAGGTCAGCGACAGCACCGCCCCCAGGCCTTCGCCTTCGCCGCCGTCGCGACCCTGGCCGATGACGGCCCGGTAGCCGACAATGACCTGGTCGCGCTCCAGGCGGGCCATCCGCGCCTGGACCGCCGTTCGCGACAGGGCCAGTTCCTGCGCCAGGGCGGTCAGCGTCATCCGCGCGTTTCGGCACAACAGCGAAACCAGCTTCTCGTCGACCGCGTCGCGGACACCGGCGATTTGCCTATCAATCATTTGATTTTCGATCATTTCGACAGGCTGCGCCGCCGTCTTGCTCATGGCGACGCGCACTCTTGGGCGTCACAATCGGCGGCGGACACCGGCTGTCAAGGAGGCCCTCGCGATGAGATTTGTGCCGGCGTCGATCCTACGCCCTAAGGATTGCCGAGGGCGTCACCCCCAGCAGCCGCCGCATCCAGCGGGCCAGGTGGCTCTGGTGGGCGAAGCCGGTCTCCAGCGCGACCTCGGCGATGGTCATCCGGCGCTCCAGCAGCAGGGCGCGGGCCCGCTGCACCCGGCGTTCCATGACGTAGGCGTGCACCGACTGGCCCATGGTGCGGCGGAACAGGGTGGTCAGGTGGGGGATGCTCATGCCGGCCACCTCGGCCACCTGCTCAAGGGTAAGCTCGCCGTCCAGGTTGGTCTCGACGAACTCCACGACACGGCGGACCTGCGGCTTGGACAGCGTCTGGCGGCCCGCGAACCCGACGGCGGCGAAGTTCTGCAGAAGGCGGGTGGTGAGCGCGGTGGCGAGGCTGTCGGCATAGATCCGTCCGGCCGGGGCCGGCGCCTGCAACTCCGCCATCAGGGCGCGCACGACGTGCTCGACCAGCGGGTCCCGGGCTCCGATCCGGGGGGCGAGCTCCGCCCGTCCGCCTGGCAGCGCAAGCGCCTCGGCGGTGGACGCGAGCAGGCCGGGCGCGAGCCGGACCGCGACCATGTCGCAGGGCGCATGGTCCTCCCAGAACCCCGAGGCGCCGCCGGGGACCAGGTCGAAGTCGTAGGGGCTCTGCACGCGGTACTGCCCGACGCCTTCGCAGTTGCAGTCCGTGGGCACCCCTGGCGTGAGGTAGAAGATCACCCGGTGCTCGGCGATCACCTGTCCGGGATAGCGGCCCGGCGTGGCGTGGACTTCCGTCGCCGCCAAGGGTCCCCACTCGCGCTGGCGACCGAACGTCAGCGTCGGCTGTTGGATGTCGGCGAACTTGAACGGGTACGTCATAGGGCCTGCCTGAGCCTGCAAGACCAACGCCAGACCCCGACGAAGTCAAAGGTCAAGCGACCAGCGGTCGATCGCGATCATCAGAACGTGCGCTGATCCTCTGAACGTGCGCGACCCGGCGCGAAGAGGCGCGCCACCTTCAACCCGTTGCAGGAGGATCCCCTCATGACCGCCGCCGCCTCTCCGGCCACCTCCCAGCGGGGCCGGGACACGCTTCCACGCATCGTGGCCGCGGGCCTCGCCGGCGGAGCGATCGATCTCGTCTACGCAAGCGGCATGGCGCTCGCCAACGGCAATCCGATCGCCCGGCCCTGGCAGGTCGTGGCCAGCGGCTGGATCGGCCGCGAGGCGGGCCAGGGCAGCGCGGGCGTCGTCGCCCTGGGCCTGGCGACCCACTTCGGCATCGCCGCCTGCATGGCCGCCGCCTACGTGCTGCTCGCCCGGCGCGTCCCGGTGGTGGTCGCGCGGCCCTACGCCACCGCCGTGCTCTACGGCCTGATCCTCTACGCGGTCATGTACCTGGGCGTGCTGCCGCTGCGCTTCGGGGTCTTCCCGAAGTGGCAGGACGGCCGGATGGCGCTGGACGTCCTGGCCCATGTCGGCGTGGCGCTGGCCATCGCGTGGGCGGTCGTCCGGACGCCCACGGCAATTAACCCCAAGTCCGCCACCGCGGCGCGGTTCTAATGGACGGCATGGACAGACCCGTGAACAGCGTCAGGGCGGCCCGATGAAGCGGAGCGCCGAGGCCTCTGCCGCGCAGGATATCGCCGCCCTGCGCTCGGCCCTGATGGTGCGCGAGCACCTGGGCTTCCGCCGCGCCTCCGAGGTGCTGGGGGTCAATCCGTCGGTCCTGTCGCGGCGGGTGCTGGCGCTGGAGGACGCCCTGGGCGTGTCCCTGTTCCAGCGCTCGTCGGGCGGTGCGAGACCCACGGGCGCGGGGGAACGGTTCCTGACCGAAGTGGAGCGCGCCCTGGAGCTGCTGGCCAAGGCCGCCGTGCGCGCCGGCGCCGCCGGGCGCGGCGAGGTCGGGCGCCTGCGGCTGGGCCATGTCTGGCCGGTGACCACGGGGCCCGCCGAGACCCTGCTGCGCGCCTATCGCCGTTCGGCCTTCGACGTGGAGCTGGAGCTGCGCGGCGGATCGGCCGCCGAGCTGGTGGCCGCGGTGCTCGACCGCGAGCTGGACGCCGTGCTGATCGACATCGAGGACGCCCCACCCGGCCTGGACCGCCTGTCCCTCTGGGCCGAGCCCTGGCTCGTCGCCCGGTCGCTGGAAGCCCCGGACGAGCCCCTGGGCCAGGCGCCGATCCTGTGTGCGGCGGGCGACGACTGGAACCGCATCCAGCGGCTGGCGGCCGACCGCGGCGGCGCGCGGGCCGGCGTCCGGGTGCAGATGACCTCGCACGACGGGGTGCTCAGCCTGGTGGCCGCCGGCGTGGGCCATGCGATCGTCCCCCAGAGCGTGGCCCACGCCACCCGCGCCAGCGTCGCCTTCGCGCCCCTGCCGGGCGCGGTCGCGCCGCTCAGGATGACCGCCGTCTGGCGGAACGATCACGACAATCCGGCGCTGCGCCGGTTCGTCAGCCTGCTGAAGACGACGCCGCTGGAGACGGGCGGCGTGGTGAAGCCGCTCCGGGCGGCCGGAGGGCGTGGATGAACGATCCCGTTGGCGCGGCCCTGGACGCCCTGGGGGATCCCACCCGCCGCGACCTCTACGAGCGCATCCTGGCCCGGCCCTCGCGGATCGGAAGCCTGGCCGCCGCCGTGCCGGTGACCCGGCCCGCCGTGTCGCACCATGTCCGCGTGCTGAAGGACGCGGGCCTGATCCGCGAGGAAGACGGCCTGCTGGTCGCCCCCGTCGATCCGCTGCCGCAGCTGCGGATCTACTTCGACCGCCTGTGGTTCGAGGCCTCGGTGGGCGAGGGCTGGCTGCGCGAGCGGTTCGCCGTGTCGCGGCGGCTGCACGCCCTGGCCCCGGACGCGCCGGCGCCGCGCTCGCGGAGCGCCTGATGGAGCTCCCGCCGGAGGTGGGGCCCGACGCGCCCGCGGAGCTGCTTCGGGCGCTCGCCGACCCCGTCCGCCGACGGCTGATCGAGCGGCTGGTGGCGGGTCCATCCTCGGCCGGGGACCTCGCCCGGCGCCTGGCGCTGCCTCGCGTCAACGTCAGCCACCACCTCGGCGTTCTGGCCGCCGCGGGCCTGGTCGATCTGCGCCAGCGCCAGGCCGCGGTGCGGCCCGACGCGCTGCACCGCCTGCGTCGGTACTTCGACGCCGTCCTGACCACGGCGGCAATTACATTGCCGGGGTCGATGCGGCCTGTGTCCCACAAAACACAGATTTAGAAAAACCTCGACGTCATTTCGCCCGAAAACTGCTGAATCTCAGCAAACTCCACCCGCATGCCCAGCGTGTTGCTTTCAACACATCGGCCGTTGCTTGCGCGTCGATTGACCCCGTTTGTAACCCAAACGTAACTCGCCGGCACCGGGCCCGATCCTATGGGCCGAAACCTTCCTGTGGGGAGCGGGGCCACCGAAAAGGGGTCGCCGCGAAGGGGATTTTGATCGTGAGCAAGCATACCGTACGTGCGCGCCTTCTGGCGTCTTCGATGATCTGCGGGGTCGCCGTAGCGACCGCCGGGCCTGCCCTGGCGCAAGCCGGCGGGGCGGCCGACGAGGTTCAGGAGGTGGTCGTCACCGGAACCCGCATCCCGTCGCCGAACCTGGCGAGCGTCAGCCCCGTGACAACCGTCGGCGCGCAGGACATCGCGATGCGCGGTGTGACCCGCACCGAGGACCTGGTGAACCAGTTGCCGCAGGTGTTCGCGGCGCAGGGCGCCATGCTCGCCAACGGCGCCACCGGCACCGCGACGGTCGATCTGCGCGGCCTCGGCGCCAACCGCACGCTGGTGCTGATCGACGGCCGCCGCCTGCACATCGGCACGCCTGCCGGCAATCCCGGCAACACCGCCCCCGACCTGAACTTCATCCCCTCCTCGCTGATCGAACGGGTGGAGGTGGTCACCGGCGGCGCGTCGGCCGTGTACGGCGCCGACGCCGTGGCGGGCGTGGTGAACTTCATCATGCAGAAGAACTTCGAGGGCGTGCGCCTCGACGCGCAGTACAGCACCTACCAGCACACCAACAACAATGACGACGTCCGGGAGGCGCTCCGCCGCCGGGCCGCGGTGTCGCTGTACCCGGACCAGTTCGAGGCTCCGGACAAGAACGTCTGGGACGGCGCCGTCACCGACATCAACCTGGCGGTCGGCGCGAACCTGGCCGACGGCCGGGGCAACGTGACCGCCTATGCCGGCTATCGGAACGCCAAGAAGCTGCTGCAGAACCAGCGCGACTACAGCGCCTGCAACCTCGGCACGTCCACGTCGGCGATCTCGTTCGCGGGTTTCGCCTGCGGCGGCTCGGGCACCACGGCGCCGGCGCAGTTCCTGCCCGGCGGGGGCACCGGCGCAGGCCTCACCCTCGATCCCTCCGCCCCGGGCGGCCGCGGCTTCCGCGCCTACAGCGGCAACCGGGACGCCTTCAACTTCGCGCCGTTCAACGACTACCAGCGGCCCGACACCCGCTACACCCTGGGCGCCTTCGCCAACTATGAGCTGAACGACAAGGCGGAGATGTACGCCCAGATCATGTTCATGGACGACCGCACGAGCGCGACGATCGCGCCGTCGGGCATCTTCGGCCAGAACATGAACATCAACTGCTCGGGAAATCCGTTCCTGACGGCCGCGATGGTGACGGCGTTCTGCGCGCCCACGATCGACCAGCTGCCGGACGATCCGGGCTTCCCGGCGTCCACCGGCCTGAACACCGACGCGGACCCCACCACGCCCGGCCAGCAGGCCTCGGTCGCGGTGCTGCGACGGAATATCGAAGGCGGCGGCCGGATCAGCGACCTGCGCCACACCAGCTACCGGGGCGTCGTGGGCTTCCGGGGCGAACTGGACAACGGGTTCCGCTACGACGTCTACGGCCTGTACGGCACGGTCGAGTACCAGAACGTCTTCTACAACGACTTCTCCCTGGTCCGCAGCGCCCGGGCCCTCGACGTGGTGACCGATCCCGCCACGGGCCGGCCGGCCTGCCGTTCGGCGGTCCCCTCCTTGGCGGGCGCCAACGCCGACCCGGGCTGCGTGCCCTACGACATCTTCAGCCTCACCGGGGTCACCCCCGCGGCGCTGGACTACCTGCAGACGCCGGGCTTCCAGAACGGCGAGTACATCCAGCAGGTGGTCAGCGCCTCGATCACGGGCGACCTCGGCCAGTACGGCGTCAAGACCCCCTGGGCCAACGACGGCATCGGGTTCGCGCTGGGTACGGAATATCGGCGTGAACGGCTAGACCTGAACACGGACCTCGCCTTCCAGAGCGGCGACCTCGCGGGTCAGGGCGGCGCCACCATGCCCACCGAGGGGACCTACGACCTCTTCGAACTGTTCGGCGAGGCTCGGATCCCGCTGGTCCAGGACCAGCCGTTCTTCCACAGCCTGAGCGCCGAGCTGGGCTACCGCTACTCGGACTACTCGCTCGGGTTCTCGACCGACACCTACAAGATCGCCGGGGACTGGGCGCCGACCGCCGACTTCCGGCTGCGGGGCAGCCTCAACCGCGCCGTGCGCGCCCCGAACATCGTCGAGCTCTTCGCGACCGCGACGGTGGGCAACAACGGCAACGTCGACCCCTGCGAAGGCCCGACGCCGGACTTCACCGCCGCCCAGTGCGCCCGCACCGGGGTCACGGCGGCCCAGTACGGCAACATCGTCCCGAACCTGGCCGCGCAGTACAACGGTCAGATCGGCGGCAACCCCAATCTCGACCCGGAGACCTCCGACACGCTCTCGTTCGGCGCCGTGTTCACGCCCACCTTCATCCCGGGCTTCTCGCTGTCGCTGGACTGGTTCAACATCGAGGTGAAGGACCGGATCGGCCAGATCGGCCAGGACGAGACGCTGCAGCGCTGCGGCGAAACCGGCGACGCCTTCTTCTGCGGGCTCATCAACCGGGCCCCCGGCACGGGATCGCTGTGGCTCTCGCCCAACGGGTTCGTGGTCGACACCACGTTCAACACCGGCGGTCTCGAGGTCGAGGGCGTGGACCTCGAAGCGAACTATCGCTTCAGCTTCGCCGACTTCGGCGCCACCTCGGCCCTGGCCGACTACGGCGGCCTTTCGATCAACTTCCAGGGTTCGTTCCTGGACAAGTACCTGATCACCACCCTGCCCGGGGACGAGCCGTTCGACTGCGCCGGCCTGTTCGGTTCGATCTGCACGAACTCGTCGGCGCCGGCCGCCGCTCCGCTTCCGGAATGGCGCCACAAGCTGCGCGCCACCTGGCGCACGCCGTGGAACTTCGAGGTCTCCGGCACCTGGCGTCACATCGCCTCGGTGAGCGTGGATTCGGAGTTCTCCGGGGCCTCCCACGCCAATGGGCCGGACGCCAAGCTGGGCGCGCAGAACTACTTCGACCTGGCCGGCACCTGGTCGGTCCGGGAGAACGTGACCCTGCGGGCCGGCGTCAACAACCTGTTCGACCGGGAGCCGCCGCTGGTGAGCTCAGGCTCAGCGGCCGTCAGCAACTGCCCCACCGGGCCCTGCAGCGGCAACACCTTCGCCCAGACCTACGACGCGCTGGGCCGCTATCTCTTCGTCGGTATCCGCGCGGACTTCTAGAGCCGGCCGCCGGACTGCTCGGAACGATTGACACCGTCACATTCCGAGACGAGAACGCGAAGCCTTCCAGTCCCCGCTGCTCACGCGGCGGGGACATTCCTGTTTGGAGGGTCATGACCGTGGCCGAGCCGACCACCGCCCCCGTTCCCAGCGATCACATCATGGGCGTCTACGCGCGCGCCCCGCTGGCGTTCGAGCGAGGCGAGGGCTCGCGACTGTATACGGCCGACGGCGAGGCCTACCTCGACTGCATGGCCGGCATCGCGGTGACGGCCTTGGGGCATAATCACCCCAAGCTGGTCCAGGCCGTGAAGGACCAGGCCGAGAAGCTCTGGCACACCTCCAACATCTTCCGGATCCCCAACCAGGAGAAGCTGGCGAAGCTGTTGACGGACAACACCTTCGCCGACGTGGCCTTCTTCACGAACTCGGGCGCAGAGGCGATCGAGTGCGCGATCAAGACCGCGCGCAAGTATCACTGGGCCAAGGGCGCCCCCGAGAAGATCGACATCATCGGCTTCGACGGCGCGTTCCACGGCCGGACGATCGCCACCATCTACGCCGCCGGCAATCCCAGCTACGTCGAGGGCTTCGGCCCGCAGCTCCCCGGCTTCGTGCAGGCGAAGTTCGGCGACCTGGAGGGTCTGCGCGAGCTGGTCGGGCCGACCACCGCCGCGATCCTGCTGGAGCCGGTTCAGGGCGAGGGCGGCGCGCGGTCGTGGACCGAGACCGAGCTCAAGGCCATCCGCCAGCTCTGCGACGAGACCGGGACCCTGCTGATCTACGACGAGATCCAGTGCGGCCTGGGCCGGACCGGCAAGCTGTTCGCCTACGAATGGGCCGACGGCGCGGCCGACCCCGACATCATGGCGGTGGCCAAGGCTCTGGGCGGCGGCTTCCCGGTCGGCGCCTGCCTGGCCACGGCGGAAGCAGCCCGGGGCATGACCCCCGGCAGTCACGGCTCCACCTACGGCGGCAACCCGCTGGCCATGGCGGTGGGCGTCGCCTCGGTCGAGGAGCTCATCAAGCCGGAGCTGCTGGCCCACGTGCGCGAGGTGGCCGGCTACTTCAACCAGCAGCTCTCCGGCCTCAAGGACCGCTTCCCGGACGTGGTGCTCGACATCCGCGGCAAGGGCCTGCTGATCGGCATCAAGCTGGGCACGCCCAACCGCGAGTTCATGCAGATCGCCCGCGACAACCACCTGCTGATCGCCGGCGGGGGCGACAACTGCGTGCGCCTGCTGCCGCCGCTCACCCTCAGCCTCGACGAGGCCCGCGAGGCCATAGGCCTGCTGGAGAAGTCCTGCGAGGCGGCTCAAGCCAAGGCGAAAGCCGCATGAGCAAGCCGGTCCGCCACTTCCTCGACCTCTGGAAACTCGACGGAACCGAGCTCCGGATCATTCTGGAGGACGCCAAGGCCCGCAAGGCCGCCCGCGCCGGCTGGCCCAAGGGCAAGCCCGACGAGGACCACCCGGCCCGCGGCCGGACCCTGGCGATGATCTTCGAGAAGAACTCCACCCGGACCCGCTTCTCGTTCGACGCGGCCATGCGCCAGCTGGGCGGCGACGTGATCATCTCCAACGCCGTCGACATGCAGCTGGGCCGCGGCGAGCCGATCGAGGACACCGCCCGCGTGCTGTCGCGGATGGTCGACGCGATCATGATCCGGGCCAACGTCCACGAGGACGTGGAGCGCCTGGCCATGTCGTCGTCGGTGCCGGTGATCAACGGCCTGTCGGACCGAGGCCATCCCTGCCAGATCCTGGCCGACCTGATGACCTTCGAGGAGCACCGCGGCAACGTCCACGGCAAGACCTTCGCCTGGGTCGGCGACGGCAACAACATGTGCTCCAGCTTCATCCAGGCCGCGCCCAAGCTGGGCTTCAAGCTCAACATCGCCACCCCGGCGATCTTCCACCCGGACATGATGGACCTGGCCCGCGCGGCCGAGCAGCAGGGCCAGGTGACGACCACCGACGACCCGCACGAGGCCGTGCGCGGCGCCGACTGCGTGATCACCGACACCTGGGTCTCCATGGGCGACACCGACCACGACGAGCGCATCGAGGCGCTGGAGCCCTACCAGGTGGACGCCCGGCTGATGGGCGAGGCGGCCAAGAACGCGGTCTTCCTCCATTGCCTCCCGGCCCACCGCGGCGAGGAGGTCACCGACGAGGTCATCGACGGACCGCAGAGCCTGGTCTGGGACGAGGCGGAAAACCGCATCCACGCCCAGAAGTCGATCCTGGCCTGGTGCTTCGGGAAGATCTGAGGGCCTCCTCTCCCCCCACGACGTGGGAGGGGAGTGCTCTACTGCTTGAACCCCATCCAGCTCACCTCGTTGAGGAAGCTGACGTCGAGCTGTTTCTTGGCGCGGTCGTAGAGGAAGACGCTGTCGCCTCGCGCCTGCTGGATCGTGTTCATCGCCGTGGTCAGCGGCACGGTGATCTGTGGCAGGCGGGCATAGTTCGAGGTCACGCTGACCGTGTTCGGGCCGGTGCGCGTCACGGTCAGGGTCACGTTGCTGCGGCTCGATCCCTTGGAGTCCGAGATCACGTCGCCGGCGTAGGTCCCGGCCACCGCATCCGCCAGGTCGGGCTTTCGCTGCGCCTGAGCCTGAGCCTGCGCCGCCCCGGCCGCCAATAGCAGCGCCGCGCCGCTCAGTACGGCCGCGCGTCGCCCCATCTTCATCCGTTCCATATCCAACCTCCCTGGCCGCCCGCCCGCTCAGGAAACACCATGGAAGGCCCGTAGGACAACTCGTCCCGCTCGCAACCGCGCCGACGCGCCCTATATTGCGCCCCATGCCTGACACCACCATTCCCGACGACGTCGTCGGCGCGTTCCAGATCGAGGGTGAGCCCGTGCGCGGCCGGGTGGCCCGGCTGGGTCCCGCCATCGACGAGATCCTGCGCGGCCACGACTACCCCGAGCCCGTGGCCAACCTGCTGGGCGAGGCCTGCGCGCTGGCCGCCCTGGTGGGCTCCAACCTGAAGTTCGAGGGCCGGCTGATCGTCGAGGCCCGGGGCGCCGGACCCGTGCGCTACGTGGTGGCCGACTACGACACCACCGGCGGCCTGCGCGGCTATTGCCGGTTCGACGCCGACGAGGTGGCCGCGGCCTCCACGGGCTTCCTGCGCCCGGGCGCCAAGACCCTGCTGGGCGAAGGGGTCTTCATGATGACCGTCGACCAGGGCGGCGACATGGATCGCTACCAGGGCATGACGTCCATCGAGGGCGAGACCCTGGCGCTCTGCGCCGAGCAGTACTTCGCCCAGTCCGAACAGACCCCCACCCGCGTCCGCCTGGCCGTGGGCCGCGAGGGCGACGCGTGGCGCGCCGGCGGCTTCCTGATCCAGTACATCGCCGGCGACGACGCCCGCGGCGACACCCTGGAGGCCTGGGTGCGCACCCAGGCGTTCTTCGAGACCATCGGCGAGGACGAGTTGCTGGACACCGAGCTGGCGTCCGAGCGGCTCTTGTTCCGGCTGTTCCACGAGGACGGCGTCCGCGTGTTCGGCTCCAAGCCGCTGCGCGCCTTCTGCCGCTGCAACCAGGACCGGATCGAGGCGGTGCTGAAGTCCTTCGACCGCGCCGAGCGCGAGGACATGGTCGAGGATGACGGCAAGATCCACGTCACCTGCGAATACTGCAGCCGCGTCTACGCCATCGCCCCCGAGGCCCTGGAGGCGGCGGCCTAGCCGACGACCGCCCCGTTGCGCCGTCCGCGGGCCCGAGACATAGTCCGGGCGTCGCGTATGGCGACTGGGGAGAGCAAAATGAAAACCTTCATGTCCAGCCCGAAAGGAGTTCCCTCTCACCTTCAGGACATGAAGCCCTATGCCTTCGCAAACCCGGAGGGCGCCGGCGCAAGACGCCGAACCTAGCGACCTTCCTCCGCCGCCCCGCGCGGCGACGTCCAGTCTCCACGCCCATCCCACGCTGACGCCGCCGCCAGGCGACGCCAGGCGGTCGCGGACCCGCGCCCGCAAGTTCCTGTCGTACTACCGGCCGCACCTGACGCTGCTGGCGGCCGACGTCGGCTGCGCGTTGCTGGTCGCCGTCACGGCGCTGGCCCTGCCCCTCTGCGCCCGGGAGGTCACCCAGCGGCTCCAGGGCCTGGGCGGCGCGCCGGACGCCCTGCAGCAGATCTACCTGGTCGGCGCCCTGATGCTGGCCCTGCTGGCGGTCCAGACGCTCAGCACCCTCTTCGTCGACTACAAGGGCCACGTCATGGGCGCGCGCATGGAGGGCGCGCTCCGCAAGGAGCTGTTCGAGCACTGTCAGAAGCTGTCGTTCAGCTTCTACGACCGCCAGCGGGTCGGCCAGCTCATGAGTCGGATCACCAACGACCTGTTCTCGCTGGGCGAGCTCTATCACCACGGGCCCGAGGACCTGGCCATCGCGGTCCTGAAGTTTGGGGGCGCCATGGCGATCCTGGCCTTCCTGGACCTGCCCCTGACCCTGCTGATCCTGGCGCTGACGCCGTTCGCGGTGCTCTACGCCCTGCACTTCAACCGGCGCATGGGCCAGGCGCTCCGGCTCAGCAAGCAGCGGATCGCGGCGATCAACGAGCGGGTGGAGGACTCGCTCTCCGGCATCCGGGTGGTGAAGTCGTTCGCCAACGAGGATCTCGAAGTCGGTCGCTTCGAGACCGAGAACGCCCGGTTCCTGGACAGCCGTCGCGACGGCTACAAGAGCGAGGCCTTCTTCTCGGTGGGCGTGACGACCTTCGCCCAGCTCCTCACGGTGGTGGTCATCGTCGTCGGCGGGGTGCGGGTGGTCCAGGGCGGCCTGGAGGTGGCCGACATGGTGACCTTCCTGCTGTGCGTGGCCGTCCTGGTCGATCCCATCCAGCGCCTCGCCAACTTCATGCGGCTCTGGCAGCAGGGCTACACCGGCTTCACCCGGGTGATGGAGATCCTGGAGACGGAGCCGGACGTCCGCGACCGGGCGGGCGCCGCCGACCTCGCCCGGGCGCGCGGGGCCATCGCCTTCCGCAATGTGGGCTTCCGCTACGACGGCGGCGGCCGGGTGCTGGGGGACCTCTCCCTCGACATCCGGCCGGGCGAGTTCGTGGCCCTGGTGGGAACCTCGGGCGTGGGCAAGAGCACGCTGTGCGCGCTGATCCCGCGCTTCTACGAGGCCACGGAGGGCCAGATCCTGGTGGACGGCCGCGACGTCCGCGACCTGACACTGGCTTCGCTGCGGCGAAACATCGGGGTCGTGCAGCAGGACGTCTACCTGTTCGCGGGCACGGTGGCCGAGAACCTGCGCTACGGCCGCCCCGGCGCGTCGGAGGCGGAGATCGTGGCCGCCGCCCGGGCCGCCAACGCCCACGACTTCATCCTGGCCCTGCCGAACGGCTACGACACCGACATCGGCCAGCGCGGGGTGAAGCTGTCGGGCGGCCAGAAGCAGCGGCTGACCATCGCCCGCGCCTTCCTCAAGGATCCGCCCATCCTGATCTTCGACGAGGCCACCAGCGCCCTCGACAACGAGAGCGAGCGGGCGGTCCAGGAGGCCCTGCTCGCGCTGGCCCGCGAGCGGACAACCCTGGTCATCGCCCACCGCTTGTCGACGGTGCGCAACGCCGACCGGATCCTGGTGCTCACGGACCAGGGGATCGCCGAGGAGGGCAGCCACGAGGCCCTGATCGGCGCGGGCGGGGCCTACGCCCGGCTCTACCGGATGCAGGCCAGCATCTAGCCGTCATGGGAGGCCGGGCCGCTTCGGCGGTCCGGCTGCCTCAAGCGTTGACCAGGGCCGCCGGATCGCCGCGCAGGCGCTGGGCGTCCCGGGCCGGCGGCACGCCGAACAGGCGGGCGTACTCGCGGCTGAACTGCGAGGCGCTCTCGTAGCCCACGGCGTAGCCGGCCCGCGAGGCGTCGTGGTCGGCGATCAGCAGCCGCCGGGCCTGCTGCAGCCGCAGGCTCTTCTGGAACTGCAGCGGGCTCATCCCCGTGGCGGCGCGGAAATGGCGGTGGAACGAGGCCAGGCTCATGCCTGCCAGGTCGGCCAGCGCTTCGATCCTAAGCGGCCGGTCGTACTGGTCGCGGATCTCCACGATCACCCGGCGCACCTGCGACAGGCGGCTGTCGGCGCAGGCGATCTGGCGCAGGGTCTCGGCCTGCGGGCCCTGGAACAGGCGATAGAGGATCTCGCGCTCCAGCATCGGGGCCAGGATCGGGATGTCCTGCGGCCGTTCCAGCAGGCGCATCATCCGCAGCCAGGCGTCCACCAGTTCCGGCGTGATCGGACTGACGCCGAAGCCTGCGACGCCGGCCTCCGACCGGGGGGCCTCGACCTCGGGCAAGAGGGCCGCCAGGGCGTCGCGGTTGAGCGCCATGGCCACCGAGACGTAGGGCTTCTCGCGGCTGGCCTCGCTGACCCGCCCGGACGCCGCCAGCTCGATGGAGGCGACGAAGTAGCAGGCTCGGTCGTAGCGCAGGGTCCGATCGCCCACGACCACCTCCTTGGCGCCCTGCAGCACCAGGCACAGCATCGGCTCGAACAGGCCGGGCCTGAGGTCGGTGGGCTCGGACCAGGTGTTCAGCGTGATGCGCGGCATGGGCGTGGGCGTGCCCAGGTCCGTCGCGTGGCGCGAGACCAGGGCCAGCAGTTCGTCGAGCTGGGCTTCCATGCTGCCCAAGATCGGATCGTTACAGCCCCGGCGCAAGGCAGCGTCACGCCGGTGGCACGCGCCTTGAGAGGATCAGGCAAGAAGTCGAGGCGATCGGGCGCGCGCCCGCCGCCGTCCGCTCCCAGATTGGCTGCAACCGAAGCCGCCTGAGACGGAGATCCACCATGACCAAGACATTTGGCGCCACTTCCACCACCGACGACGTCCTCGACGGCGTCGACCTGCGCGGCAAGCGCATCCTCGTCACCGGCGTCTCCGCCGGCCTCGGCGTTGAGACCGCCCGCGTCCTGGCCGCCCACGGCGCACAGGTCGTCGGCGCCGCTCGCGACCTCGCCAAGGCCAAGGCCGCCACCCAGGTCGTTCGCGACCAGGCGGCGAACGGCGGTGGGCTGGAGCTGATCGAGCTCGACCTCGCCTCCCTGGCCAGCGTCCGCGCCGCTGCCGACGCCCTGATCGCGGACGGCCGCCCGTTCGACCTGGTGATCGCCAACGCCGGCGTCATGGCCACGCCGTTTGGCAAGACCGCCGACGGCTTCGAGACCCAGTTCGGGACCAACCACCTGGGCCACTTCGTGTTCGTGAACCGCATCGCCTCGCTGATGAAGCCGGGCTCGCGGCTGGTGAACCTGGCGTCCGCCGGCCACCGGTTCTCGGACGTCAACCTGGACGACCCGAACTTCGAGACCACCGAGTACACGCCGTTCGGCGCCTACGGCCGTTCCAAGACCGCCAACGTCCTGTTCGCGGTCGAGTTCGACCGCCGGCACAGGGACCGCGGCGTCCGCGCCACGGCGGTCCATCCGGGCGGCATCCACACCGAGCTCGGCCGCCACATGACGCCCGAGGACATGGACGCCCTGGTCAAGAGCATCGCCGAGGCCAACGAGAAGGCCGGCGCTCCGCCGTTCGAGTTCAAGACCATCCCCCAGGGCGCGGCCACCTCGGTCTGGGCCGGCGTCGTGGCGCCCGCCGACGCCGTGGGCGGACGCTACTGCGAGGACTGCCACGTGGCCGAGATCGTCGACGGCGAAGGCATCCGCGGCGGCGTCCGCCCCTATGCCCTCGACGCCGACAACGCCAGGGCTCTCTGGGCCAAGAGCGAGCAGATGGTCGGCGAGACCTTCTAGCGCGTTATCCGACCGTCAGCTTACCCGGCCTCCGCCTCGCGGGCGGAGGCCTCCTCCCCTATCCGGATCTTTCCCATGCACGCCCATGCCTACGCCGCGCAGAGCGGCTCCACCCCCCTCGCGCCGTTCAGCTTCGAGCGCCGCGATCCCGGCCCCAATGACGTGGCCATCGACATCCTTTTCTGCGGCGTCTGCCACTCCGACCTGCACACCGCCCGCGGCGAGTGGGGCGGCGTGATGTTTCCCGCCGTGCCCGGCCACGAGATCATCGGCCGCGTGACCGCCGCCGGCGCCCAGGTCTCGAAGTTCAAGGAAGGCGACCTGGTCGGCGTCGGCTGCATGGTCGACAGCTGTCAGCACTGCGCGCCCTGCAAGCAGGGGCTGGAGCAGTACTGCGAGGTCGGTATGACCGGCACCTACAACGGCCCGGAACAGGGCACGGGCGCCAACACCTACGGCGGCTATTCCGACAAGATCGTGGTGCGGCAGGAGTTCGTGCTGCGCCTGCCCGAGGGCCTGGACCCGGCGGCCGCCGCGCCCCTGCTCTGCGCCGGCATCACCACCTATTCGCCGCTGCGCCACTGGAACGCCGGCCCCGGGAAGAAGGTGGGCGTCGTGGGCCTCGGCGGCCTGGGCCACATGGCCGTCAAGCTGGCCCACGCCATGGGCGCCGAGGTCACCCTCTTCACGACCTCGCCCGGCAAGGAGGCGGACGCACGCCGCCTGGGCGCCAGCCATGTGGTGCTGTCCCGCGACCCGGCGGCCATGGCGGCGCAGGCCCGCACCTTCGACCTGATCATCAACACCGTCGCTGCTCCGATGGACCTCGATCCCTACATCGCGGCCCTGAACCTGGACGGGACCATGGTGCTGGTGGGCGCTCCGTCCGAGGCGCACAAGAGCCCGGCCATCTTCCCGATGCTGCTGGCCCGGCGCGCCATCGCCGGCTCGGCCATCGGCGGGATCGCCGAGACCCAGGAGATGCTGGACTTCTGCGCCGCCCACGGCGTGACCTCCGACATCGAGATCATCCCGATGCAGGACATCGAGACGGCCTACGCCCGCATGCTGAAGAGTGACGTGAAGTACCGCTTCGTCATCGACATGCAGTCCCTGAAGGACGAAGCGGCCAAGGCCGCCTAGTCCTCCGCAACCTTCCGCCCGCCGCGCCGCTTCGCGCGGCGGGTGGTCCGTGCTAGGTGCGGCGCCTTCTCTCTAGGAACTGCACTTCCATGGCTCTGAAAGTCGCGATCGTCGGCCTGCCGAACGTCGGCAAATCGACCCTATTCAACGCGCTGACCCAGACCGCGGCCGCCCAGGCCGCGAACTACCCGTTCTGCACCATCGAGCCGAACACCGGCGACGTGGCGGTGCCGGAGCCGCGCCTGGAGGCGCTGGCCGCCGTCATCCCGTCCAAGGAGATCATCCCGGCGCGGATCAACTTCGTGGACATCGCCGGCCTGGTGCGCGGCGCGTCCAAGGGCGAGGGCCTGGGCAACCAGTTCCTGGCCAACATCCGCGACTGCGACGCCGTGGCCTTCGTGGCCCGCTGCTTCATCGACGACGACATCACCCACGTGGAGGGCAAGGTCGATCCGCTCGCGGACCTCGAGACCATCGAGACCGAGCTGATGCTGGCCGACCTCGAGAGCCTGGAGAAGCGGGTCACCAACCTCGAGAAGCGCGCCAAGGCCGGTGACAAGGAGAGCGCCCAGACGCTGAAGCTGGTGCAGCTGGCCCTGACCGAGCTCAACGCCGGCCGCCCGGCCCGCAAGGCTCAGGTCTCCGCCGAGGACGCCAAGGCCTGGCAGATGCTGCAGCTCCTGACCTCCAAGCCCGCCCTGTACGTCTCCAACGTCGACGAGGCCTCGGCCGCGACCGGCAACGAGATGTCCCGGCTGGTGGCCGAGCGCGCCGCCCGTGACGGCGCCGACCATGTGGCGATCTCCGCCCAGATCGAGAGCGAGATCGCCATGCTGGACCCGGCCGAACGGGCCGAGTTCCTGGAGACCCTGGGCCTCACCGAGCCCGGCCTGAACAAGCTGATCCGCGAGGCCTATCACCTGCTGGGCCTGCAGACCTATTTCACGGTCGGGCCCAAGGAGGCGCGCGCCTGGACGATCCACAAGGGCGACACCGCCCCGCAGGCGGCCGGCGTGATCCACACCGACTTCGAGAAGGGCTTCATCCGGGCCGAGACCATCGCCTACGAGGACTACGTGAACCTCAAGGGCGAGGCTGGCGCGCGCGAGGCCGGGAAGTTCCGCCAGGAGGGCAAGGAGTATGTTGTCCGCGACGGCGACGTGATGAACTTCCGCTTCAACGTCTAGCAGTTCGAGGGACTTTGAGATGGGCGAGACGATCACCCTGGCCGGGACCGACGGCTTCGAGTTCACCGCCTACCACGAGCCCGCGTTCACCCCCCACAAGGGCGGCGTGATCGTGCTGCAGGAGATCTTCGGCATCGACCGCCACGTGCGCGCCGACGTCGAGCGGTGGGCCAAGATGGGCTACGAGGCGATCGCGCCCTCGCTGTTCGACCGCCTCCAACGCAACTTCACCGCCGAGCACGACGCCGCCGGCCTGCAGGCCGGCATCGCGCATGCCCGCGCCACGCCGCTGGACCAGGCGCTGGGCGACATCGCCGCCTGCCGCGATTTCCTGAACAAGCATGGCGGCAAGGTCCACGTGGTGGGCTACTGCTACGGCGGCTCGCTGGCCTGGCTGTCGGCGGCCAAGGTCGAGGGCCTGGCGGCCGCATCCAGCTACTACGGCAGCCTGGTGCAGGCGAACGCGGCGCTGAAGCCCTTGTGTCCGGTGATCATCCACCTGGGCCGCACCGACCCCGGCATCCCGGCCGACGAGGTCGCCGCCGCGGTGGCGCAGCACAATCCGGACGTCCCGGTCTACATCTACGAAGGCGCCGGCCACGGCTTCAACAACCAGAGCCCGGAGCGCTACAACGCCGAGGCCGCCGACCTGGCCCGCCATCGCACGCTCGAGCTGTTCGACAACGCCTGAAGACGGGGGCCTAGGACCATGGGCGAGACCGTCCAGCTCCGCAGCGCCAAGGACGGCTTCGCGTTCGACGCCTATCGCGCGGTCCCCACCGATGCGCGGCGCGGCGGGCTGGTGATCTGCCACGCCATCTGGGGCGTCACCCCGCACCTGCGCGACCTGGCCGACGGCTTCGCCGAGGACGGCTACGAGACGCTGGTCCCCAGCCTGTTCGACCGGCTGGGCCGCGGCTTCGCCGAACGCGACACCGACCCGGCGCTCTATGCGCGCCAGGACGGCTTCGCCCGGGCCACCCACTGGGGCGCCGACGTGCTGGACCTGGTGCAGGCGGCCATCGACGCGCTGCAGCCGCCAGTGTTCCTGATGGGCTTCTGCTTCGGCGGCACGACGGCCTGGCTGGCCGCCAGCCGCTGCGCCGGGCTCACGGCCGTCGCCGCCTACTACGGGGGCCAGATCACCGACTATCTCGACGAGGCGCCGAAGGTCCCGACGATCCTGCACCTGGGCAAGGCGGACGAACTGATCCCGACTGCCGATGTGGAGCGGATCCGCGAGGCCCATCCGGGGCTGCCGGTCTATATGTACGACGCCGGCCACGCCTTCGTGGCGCCCAACGGCTTCCACGCCGACAGCGCGCGCCTGTCGCGCCTGCGCACCCTGGCCCTCTTCGCCCGCCACGGCGCCGGCCGCGGCGGCGACGTTTAGCCCTCGGTCTCGATCTGCTTCCTCACGTCGGGATGCTTCTCCAGCACCCGCACCAGCGCCGCCTGGGCGGCCAGGATGCCGATGCCGGCGGCATATCCGGAGAACACGCCGGCCGGGTAGCGGCCGCCATTGGCGGCGTTCGAGACCTGCCAGTAGATCAGCGCCGCCGCCCCGCCCAGCAGCGCCACGCCGGACAGGATCGAGCGCACGTTCTGCCCGAACCCCGCCTGGAAGCTCAGCCAGACATACCGCGCCAGCGGGCGGCGCACGGGGCCAACCAGCAGCGGCAGGGTGAAGGACAGGCTCAGGAACACCGCCGGCCAGATCAGGGTGCGCTGGGCGATCATCTCCGCCCCGCCGGGCAGGCGGTCGAAGGCATGGACCACCGCGCCGGCGTAGATCAGGCCCGCGGTGGCGACCGTCAGGTCCTGGGTGCGCTTGAAGTTCCGCCAGGCGGGCGTGTGGGGCATTCTTGCAATGTAGGAGGCAAGACAGGGCGGCGGTAAGGCCGAAACTCGCGCTATGGTCGGCCGTGGCCCAGTTGAGTCCCCTTCCCCTTGGCGTCCTGGCCGCTGTCGCCGCCGGACCGGCCGGCGCGGCCGAGATCGCCTGCCGGTTCGAGCGCGGCGTGGTGGTCGTGCCCGCGATGGTGGCCGGGATCGCCGGCGACTACATCGTCGACACCGGCGCGGCGCAGAGCGCCCTGCATGAGACCAAGGCCCAGGCCGAGGGCATCGCCGAGACCGACCTCACCGGCGACGTCCGGGTGGCGGGCGTGGCGGTGAAGGCCCTGCCCCTGAAGGTCATCGACTTCGACGCGCGCACCTGGAACATGCCCACGCCCGTGGCCGGCGTGATCGGGGCCGATGCGCTGAAGGGTTTCGTGCTGGACGTCGCCTACGCGCCCTGCCGTCTGCGCCTGTCCACCCGCGCCGCCGCGCCGCGGTTTCGCGGCCGCACCCTGAGGCTGGGCTGGGACCTGGGGCGCCCCACGGTGAAGGCCTCGGTGTCGGACGACGCCCACCGGATCGCCGGCCGCTTCGTGGTCGCCACGGGGGCTAACGCGCCGGTCCGCCTGGCCGACGACCTAGCCCAGACGCCGGGCGCGGCGGACACGAAGGAGCTCTATCCCGACGGCGTCTGGCTGGCCCGACTGCCGCAGGTGGACTTCGCCGGCGCCGTCGGGCGCGACGTGGCGGCGGGGCTGATGAAGCCGGAGGGCGACGTGGTCGGCGTCCTGGGCGGCCCGGTCCTGGCGCACTTCCGCCTGCGGTTCGACTTCCCGCGCGGCCGGCTGATCGTCGATCCGGTCCGCTAGGCCCCAAACGAAAAGGGCCCCGGATCGCTCCGGGGCCCTTCGAGCTCGTGCTGGCGTCGCGACTAATGGGCGACGTTCTTCCAGATCCGGCGGTAGCTGAAGTACAGCAGCACCGTGAAGATCAGCAGGTAGATCATGGCGCCCAGGCCGAACTGCTTGCGCTCCATCATCTTGGGCTCGGCGGCCCAGTAGAGGAATGCGGACACGTCCTTGGCCTGCTGGTCCACCGTCGAAGGCGTACCGTCGTCGAAGGTCACCTTGTCGGCGGCCAGCGGCGGCGGCATGGCGATCACTCCGCCCGGCGGGACCTTGTGGTGGTCGCCGGACCAGGCGCTGGTCAGGTCGCCGGTCATGGATTGGTTGTAGTACTGGCCCGCGCCGACGGTCAGGCCGGCGGGGGTGGGCCGATAGCCGGTCAGCAGCGAATAGAGGTAGTTCGGCCCGCCCGTGCGCCCCTTGGCGATCACCGAGAGGTCCGGCGGCATCGCGCCGCCGTTGGAGGCCTTCGCCGCCGCCTCGTTCGGGAACGGCGACGGGAAGCGGTCGGCCGGCGTGGCCGGACGCTGGATGGCGTCGCCCGTGTCGCTGTCGATGTCCGGGACCTGGATGTCCTTGGCCAGCGCCTTCACGTACGGGTTGTCGTTCGAGTTCTTGTACTCGGGGTCGTAGAACGGGCCGCCCTTGTCGCCCAGGTTCCGGAACGAGACCAGGCTCATCGCGTGGCAGGCCGCGCAGACCTCGCGATAGACCTTGTAGCCCCGCTGGAGCTGGGCCGTGTCGAACTTGCCGAACGGGCCGTCGAACGACCAGGCGACTTCCTTCATCACGGCGTGAGAGCCGGCGGCGAGCGCAGGGGTTCCCAGGAGGGCGAGCCCCAGCGCCGCGAGCGCGATACCTTTGCGCAGCATCTTAGGCTCAGCCCCTCTTTTCAGGCGACGCCGTGGCGCCCGAAGGCGTCGTGGCGGGATGCGACAGGACAGGTTCCGAGATCGATTCCGGCACCGGCAGCGGCTTTTCCGTGAGGCCGAGGACGGGGAGAATGATCCAGAAGTAGGCGAAGAAGTAGAGCGTCGCGACGCGGCTCAGCCAGACGAAGCTGTTGATGTCCGCATCCAGCAGCATGAGGCCGCTGGGCGCGCCGAGCACCGGGTCGTCCGGCAGCTTGCCACCGCACCAGCCGAGGACCAGCGCGAAGAACACGAAGATGAAGAAGTACAGCCGCGCCGTCGGACGGTAGCGCATGGAGCGCACCTTGGAGGTGTCCAGCCAGGGCAGGACGAACAGGGTGGCGATGGCGCCGAACATCAGCAGCACGCCGCCCAGCTTGTCCGGGACCGCCCGAAGGATCGCGTAGAACGGCAGGAAGTACCATTCGGGCACGATGTGGGCCGGGGTCACCAGCGGGTTGGCCGGGATGTAGTTGTCGGCGTGGCCCAGGACGTTCGGGTTGTAGAACACGAAGCTGGCGTACAGCAGCAGGAACACCGCGATCGCGAAGCCGTCCTTCACCGTGTAGTACGGGTGGAAGGGAACGGTGTCGTTCTCGGACTTCACGTTCACGCCGGTCGGGTTGTTGTTCCCCGGCACGTGCAGCGCCCAGATGTGCAGGACCACGAGGCCCGCGATCACGAAGGGCAGCAGGTAGTGCAGCGAGAAGAAGCGGTTCAGCGTCGGATTGTCGACCGCGAACCCG
>Ga0255338_1002827_pt1 | contig 23224 bp, 25 predicted proteins | sample MeOH1_35cm_T4_19_FD_203715 | JGI IMG/M metagenome (GOLD analysis project Ga0255338, IMG submission 203715) | Sandy soil microbial communities from University of British Columbia, Vancouver, Canada - MeOH1_35cm_T4_195 | ecosystem: Engineered > Artificial ecosystem > Sand microcosm > Unclassified ...
GTCACCGCGCAGCTCGTGTACCAGCGCAGCCGGCACGTGTTCCCGGACTTCCTCGCGAACCAGCCGGTGGCCTTCGTCGACGCGTTCGGCAATCCGCTGCCCGACACCAACGCGGTGGACAGGACGAACCTGCTGCGCGCCAAGCTCACCTACGTGTACCGCGCCAAGTACGGCGGAAGCATCGGCTTCTTCAACCTGACCGGCACGACCAACACCGCGAACCGGACCTCCGGCTTCAGCCCCGACACGCTCACGATCACGACGGATCCGGCGGCCGCCGTGCCTTCCACGCGCGTCTTCGGCAACGTCACCGGCAACCCCGCGACGCGCGGCGGTACCCTGGAGGCGTTCTGGACCCCGATCCAGTACGTGAGGGTGGGCGCCCAATACACCTTCTACAGCCGCTACAACGGCGCGTCGACCAACTACGACGGCTTCGGCCGCAACGCCCGAGACAACAATTCGCTGTTCCTGTACCTGTGGGCCGCCTATTGAGCGCATCGGAGGTGACCGCCATGAAACACGTCCAGCTCGTGATCGCCGTCGCCGCGGCCGCCGTCGTGGCCGGCTGCGCCAACCCGTCGCGCTCGCGCGACCTCGCGAACCCGAAGGTCGCGCCGGTGGTGACGGCCCAGCAGGTGTGCTCGTCCTGCCATGGCATGACCGGCGTCAGCGTGTCGCCGAACTTCCCGAACCTGGCAGCGCAGACGCCGATGTACCTGGCCGTGCAGCTGCGCGACTTCCGCAGTCACGGTCGCTCGGACCCGGCCGGCTTCGAATACATGTGGGGCCTGAGCCGCAAACTCACCGACGAACAGATCGAAGGCCTGGCCGACTACTACGCGCACCAGGCGCCGGCGCGCGCCACGACGAAAGGCGACCCCGCGCGCATCGCCGTGGGCGAGCGGATCTTCCACGAGGGTGTGCCCGGCAAGAACGTGCCTGCCTGCATGAGCTGCCATGGGGACCGCGGCCAGGGCAACGGCCAGTTCCCGCGGCTCGCGGGCCAGCATGCCGACTATGTCGTCAAGCAGCTCGTGGTCTTCCAGCGCACCAACCAGCGGCCGACCGCCGCGATGATGAAGATCGTGGCGCACGAGTTGAGCGGCCCGGAGATCGAAAACGTGGCGGCGTACCTCCAGGCGCTGCAGTAGCGCGGGGCCCGCAAAGTTAGAGGGACTTCGCTGTCCGTAGGTAGGTTGATCAAGATCCAGGCCGCGTTCGGGGCTGGTACGCCGCGATTGTGGGCCTAACGTCGGCTGCTGGGTAATGCTGGCAAGATTCGAATCAGAGCAATAACCAGGGGACGCCGGGATGAACCTATCCGAGTTGCAGGACGAACTGCGCCACTTTGCCGCTGAACGCGACTGGCAGCCGTTCCACACGCCGAAGAACCTGTCCACGGCCTTGATGGTCGAGGCGGCCGAGCTGGCGGAGATCTTTCAGTGGATGACGCCTGAGGAATCGCTGGGTGCCCACCAGGACCCGGCGACAAAGGATCGCCTCGGCCAGGAGGTCGCCGACGTGTTGCTCTACCTGCTGCAGGTCGCGGACCACACTCAGATCGACATTGCGCGGGCGGTCAAGGACAAGCTGGCACGCAATGCGCTGAAGTACCCGGCGAAGCAGACGATCGCGAGGGTCTCGCCGACACGTAATGCCCGGCCCGGCACGCATGTCTTGCTCGACTACGAAAACGTCCAGCCGACCGAGGGCGATCTGCGGGCCATGGTGCCGGACGCGAGCCAGGTGTGGGTGTTTCACGGTCCGCACCAGCGCCAGGTTGAGCAGCGTTTTGCTTCCTTCGGAGCGGACGTGACGGCGGTACCGATCAGCAAGACCGGCAAGAACGCTTTGGACTTCCATCTGTCGTTCTACATGGGCTATATCGCGTCACGGAATCAGGCGTCAGCGATCGTCGTCGTGGCGAACGACAAAGGCTACGAGCCAATGATCGAACATGCCAAAGCCATGGGGTTCACGGTGCGTCAGCAGGGGCACGGCCAGGCCCAGTCTGGCGCGTCGGTGAAGGCAACGCCAACCGCGAAAGCCGGCCTAGCTGCCAAGCCCGCGGCCAAGAAGGCGGAAGCGAAAAAGGCGCCAACCAAGGTTGCAGCCAAACAGCCTGCGGTCAAGCAGGTGCCGGCCAAGAAGGCGGCCAATAAGACCGCCGCCGCGCCGGCGGTAAAGAAGGCGCCAGCGAAGAAGGTGGCATCGGCGAAGAAGGCGGTGGCGAAGTCAGCCAACCAGCCCACTGCCAAGCGTGTCACGGTCGTTGGTTCTGCGAGAGGTTCCGTCTTGCCTGGCCCGTCGCCGGCATCGTCGCCGTCCGTAAGCCCGTCGTCGAGGCCTGCGAATTTGGTCAAGAAGATCACCGACAACCTTCGGAAGATGGGCGACAAGCGACCGGTGAAACCGGCCTCGTTGCGTCGGGCACTGAGGTCATTCCTGGGTGCGGAGACGGGGGACGAGTCGATCGAGGTTGCGCTTGGCAGCCTGATCGCGGCGGGCGTGGTTTTGCTGGGCGCGAAAAGCGATGTGTCGTACCCAGGATTTGCTCCGCGGAACATAAGAGGGCCGCTGTAAACATCCAGGCGCTGTCTCGTCGGGCAAAGGCCAGAAAGTCGCGGAGAACGCAGGAGTATTCTTCGCCCTTGAGAGATAGGGGGAGGCCCGAGGCGCCCTTCAAAGGGCCAGTCCTGAGCCTGAAGCTTTAACCACATGTGTTCCCTAATGGGAGATATGACCTTGGCACAAAGAAAAACGAGCGTCGCGGAGGACCTGCTGGATTTGGTGGCACTTCTTCCATGGTGGGTAGGGGTGACGCTGGCAGGCGTGAGTTACCTGGTGCTGCATCGACTGGCGGTGCCGGTTGTCATGACCACGGTTCAGCCAGGACAGATGGGCGCGATAGTCGTGCGGTCGATGGGAACTGCACTGGCGCTCGCTGGCCAATACGTGGTGCCAGTCATTTGTTTGGGCGGGGCTGGGTTGTCCGCATGGCGGCGGCGCCAGCGTCGTCAGCTGACTGAGACAGTTGTCCAAGGGAAGGGCGCAGACGTGCTTGATGGCATGTCCTGGCGCGACTTCGAGATGCTGGTGGGCGAGGCTTTCCGGTTGCAGGGCTACAGCGTGGTTGAGACTGGCGGCGGCGGCGCAGATGGAGGCGTTGATCTGGTGCTGACCAAAGCCGGTGAGAAATTCCTGGTCCAGTGCAAGCAGTGGAAGGCCTTCAGGGTTGGCGTGGACGTGGTTCGTGAGCTCTATGGGGTCATGGCAGCCAAAGGTGCCGCTGGCGGCTTCGTCGTGACTTCAGGCAGCTTCACCAAGGAGGCCAAGGCATTCGCCGATGGTCGAAATGTGCGATTGGTGGATGGTCATAGGTTGCTCGGACTCATCAAGCAGGCACGGGCTGCCATCTCATCCGATGGCGGGCGGCCGATTCAAGAGATTCGACCGGCAGGCACGGCTCCGTCGTGCCCAGTCTGCGCCGCAGGGATGGTCAGGCGGACCGCGAAGAAGGGAGCCAGCGCGGGTTCTAGTTTTTGGGGTTGTTCGAACTATCCGTCGTGCCGGGGAACGCGACCAATAGGGTGACGTGTGTAGCGGTGGGCCATAAGCTCCGAGAATTGCGCCGCCAACACCGATTGCGACAAGTCGAAGCTAGAAAGACGAAGGGCTTAGCCACTTTCGCAGCTAAGCCCTTGATTTATTGGCTCCCCGGCGTGGGCCAAGCCGAGAACTGGACATGCTTCTTCGACTTGGGCTAGCTCCCGCCGACGGCGCTGGGTTGGTTCACGGAGCACCATGCGTTCCGACCAATCTTGAGCAAACACATCAGCGCAAGAGTCACGGCGCCCATCACCACCCCAAGAGCCAAATTGAATGAAGCCGCGACAGCTGTTGCGATGACCGTAACAGTGTTCTTGATGGTTAAAACTCCGTCTTTTCTCTCGGCGGCGTATTTGTTCGAGGCGGTACAGAACAGGTCGTACAACTCTGCCTTAATCGCCGCCCACAAACTCAATTTCGACCGGGCGCCGGTCGACGTATAGAAAATGAAACCCCCAACGGATTGCTCACCGGTAAGGGCTGTCCCCATCTCGTTAAAGTCCGCTTCAGTCGCATTTTGCAGGTCGAGAGCGGAAAGCACCTTGGTTTTCTGGTGGTCAGGTACTAGCTGCTCGATGACTGACTTAAACTCATCGGAGTCGAATTGCAAGTCACACATTTAAGCCCTCGCTCTTCATGAGCTGCTTCCCGTAGCCGATGGTACTGGCATAAGAGATTGTGCTTTCCGTTCCAAGTGGATGATTGCCAATCATGACCCCGCCACTTGTGCCTACCGGACTGAATCGCGCACTCACGATCCCAATGATTTGGCCTGTGGCGACGTCGATGAGGGGGCCACCGCTATTTCCAGCTTCGACCATTGCATCGAATTGGAACTGCTTAGTTCCAGCCGAGGAGACAACCTTCGCACTTATGACGCCAGCAGATACCTTCAAGGCGTGCTGGCCTACGTGTGAGTACGGAAATCCCAGGTAGCCAATGCTAGAACCGGTCGGCGTTTTATCTTCATCCCCCCAAATGTTGGGCGGCACTACCACGGTGGCATCGGCCAATTTCAATAATGCAACATCGTTCGTCGCGTCATATTGAGCGACTGTCACTGAGTGCGCCTGGACTGCTCCCGACACGGTTGACGGATTGAACTGGTCGATTGGTGGGGCTAGAACAATCAAGAGTTTGTCCGTCAAGTTAATGGCATGGGCCGATGTCAGCAGGTAGCCCTTGTTGTGGCAAAGAAACGCGGTGCCTATCGGATCAAGCGCGTTGCCAGGTTGCTTTACGAGCATGACGCATGCGGGCGCGTGGAGCGCTGCGAGTTTTCTGAGCATCGGGATCCCTTGCGTTGTGCCCCCGTTTGGGTAACACGGGGGGCTATCAATACAAAAAAGCATAGTAGGCGATTTGTTACACGCCGTCATCCTCATTGTTGAGGTGGAAGCTGCGGGGGGCGGGGGGCCCTTTGGGGGACCGACGCCGGACGCAGCTTTCGCAACGTTCTCATGAATGTCGATAGATATTCGAACGACGGTTTTGAGACATTTGAGCCGTCTCAGGAGACGTCCATGAAAGCATCTGATCTCGTCACCGTCTGGTCAGCACCAGACAACTCGCGGCTGACAGCAAAGCAGTACTCGTTCCGTTTGCCCGTTCACGTCGCGGCAAAGCTTGCAGCGCTGGAGGAGCTGTAACCCACGGGTTCCAGAACGCAACTTGGTGGGCGACTTGCTGACCACCGCCATCGCGAAGTTGAAAAGAATCTCGAGAGCCACGATGAAAGGGCATCTCAAGAACGTCCACGGCAGGCAGGATGAAGTCGTGCGGACCATCCAGAAAGGAGCTGGCGGAGTTGGAGCACGCCACGAACCGGCTTTACAAGGCCGTGGAGAAGGACTTGCTGCCGTTGGATGATCTGCTGCGCGATCGGGCGCAAAGGCTCAAGGCAAGACGGGATGCGGTCTTGGTTGAGATGGCTGGCGCGCGGCGGCACAAGGAGATGCCTGCGGCGCTGTTGTCGTCCAAGCAGGTCCAAGCGGGGTCGGCGCTGCGGACTTGGCTAATGGATGCCTCAAGCGGGGCAACAAAGCGCCACCTTCGCCAGTTCGTGGGCGCAATCCGCTTCAATGGGAACCGGGTGGTCATGCGAGGCAAGAAGGCAGCATTGCTGGCTGCTGCGGCCGAAAAAGAAATGGGCACCGCTGGGGTGCCCATTTCCGTACATGATTGGCTCCCCGTCTGTGGGGCTTTACGAAACCGGAGGATCACTTTTCCGCGGCCGGAGCGGCTGACCAGGTCGGGCGGGATTGGTACTGCCTGCGGGCGGGTGCAATCGTTGACGCGGGTAGCCGGCTGAGCTTACTGTCGGCGGCGTGCTTCTTCGGAGGCACGTCTCCTCGGTGACCACATCACCTTCGGGCCCGGGCCACAAACCCGGGCCCTTTTTTCTTCCCTTGACGACTGTGCTTTTCGTGCGTAAAGTCGCAGTCAGGTGCTTGAAAACACCCTGAGATCAGCGGAAGACCGCACCCGTAGTCGCGGTTTTTTTGCGCCCGCAGCCATCGCGCTGCGGCCCCGGCCCAGATACAGTCTTTGTGTTTCGGGGCGGGGTGCCTGTTGGGGTAACCCAGCGGGGCCTGACTGATCTCAGGTTTTCAACACCCCGCTCCACCTTTGCGCTTGAAAACGCCACGGTGGTTTGAAGTCTCGATCAGGAGCTGCCATGGACACCGTCCCTTCAACCGCCCAAGCCACCGCCCGGGCCGAACTCGCCCAAACCCTCGAATCCACCCTCACCGATGCACGCGATGCGCAATGCAGCGTCGGCGCGCTGGTGGAGATCCTCAGCGGGTGCGGCCCCGACAAGCAGATCACGGCCATGCTGTTTCTCGGGTTGCTGGTGCCGATCCGCGCCCAACTGGAGAACGTCAGCGACGGCGTGCGCGTGATGTGCCAGGCGGAAGGACTGGCGCTGTGAGCGGCGATCTGAATGACAAGCTGGCGCGAACGCTCCAGCGACTGCGCGCCCGGCGTGCTGAAATCGATGCGGAAATTGCGCAGGTGCAGGGGCTGGGCAGCCTAGCTACTGCGCCGACGCCGGATTTCATCCTGGGGCTGTACATGACACTTGGATCGGCTGCCGCTGCGGCCGATTTCGCGAACGCCCAAGGCTGGCGGCTTCCCAGCAAGAAAGGTCCTGACCATCCTTCGAGGAAGTATCAACCGAACGACGTGTATGCCCTGTTGCGGGGGGAGCCGAACCAGATTGGCCAGGCCTCGGCCGCAGTGCGTGAAACTGCTTTGCGGGCGCTCACAAAAAGGGGCGGCTGGACGGAGGAAGAGTGAAGGCGGGTAAGCGGATCTCGGCGCGCCGACTGCGGGAGCTACTGCTTTACGACCCGCTGACCGGCACTTTTACTTGGCGCGTCGACCATGGCAAGACGATAAGAGCCGGGCAACCTGCTGGGACGGTGGAGAAGAAAGGGCACCGGGCTATCGTAATTGACTACCGCAAATACACAGCTGGTCGCCTCGCTTGGATGTACATGCGCAGCTGTTGGCCAGCTGGGATCGTGCGGGCGCGCAACGGTGATTTGCTGGATACCCGTTGGCGCAACTTGCAGGTGCGCTCGGCTAGGCAAATGCAAGAGAACCAATCTAGGGCGCAGAAGAATAGCAAGACTGGAGTGCTTGGTGTTTGTCCGACCCGGGAGGGAAAATATCGCGCCCAAATAAGGGCTCAAGGGCGGGACTACCACCTTGGGACGTACGGCACCATCGAGGCCGCCAGCGCCGCCTATCAGGAAGCGAAGAAGCTACTTCATCGCTCCTGAGCCTGCATCCCGCCCCCTTTTTTTGCAGTGATGGGCCGGGGATGATCCCGCTCCATGCCGCGCAAGGACTGGTCGCAAAAGTTAGATAGAGCCACGTTCCGATGTGGCCGCTGCCGGGGCACGTTCACGGCCACCCCGGATTTAGTGGACGACGCCCCAGAGAATCCGGCGCACCCCTTCCGGTATTTTGCCAACTGCCCCGACTGCGGCGCCGACAACGTGCCGCAGGCCGCATGGGAGCGTGCCCTGATGAAGGCGCACCAGGAAGCCACCGGGCCCACTTCGGCAGAGGGCAAGGCGGCTGCGGCGGCCAACCTGGCCGGGCATCCCACGCCGCAGGAGGCGCGCCTGACGCGCTTCAACGCGATGAAGCACGGGATGGAGGCGCGGGTGGCCTCCTACTTCCCGGCGAAGCCTGACAAATACCCGTTCTGCGTGCGCTGCGAGGTGGATCGCGCCTGGTGCTCGGCGCAGCCGGCGTGCGTGAAGCAGACGGAGCTGTTCATGCTGCACCACGCGGCGGTCGACCAGCGCGACCCGAAGCTGCTGGGGAAGATCCACGCCGACCTGATCGCATCCATTACCGCGGCGCTGCAGCTGTGCATCCAGGCGGTGCTGGGCGACGGTGTGGTGATCCGGACACCGCGGGTGGAGCTGTCGAAGGACGGGGCTCCGATCGCGATGACGTTCATTGACCAGAACGGTGAACGGATCCAGATCTACGACTACAGCTCGAACCCGCTGTTCAAGCCGATCACGGACCTGATCAGCCGGCTGGGCCTGTCGATGAGCGACCTGGGCCTGACGGTGCGGGCGAGCGAGGTGGACGATCCGGCCGGCCAGGGAGCCCTGGGATTGGGCGCCGCGTCGAAGGAAAGCCTCGAGGCGTTCAACCAGCGAATGATCGGGGCCATGGACGGCATGCGCGAGAAGCTGGGGCGTGCGGCAGCCAACATGCGCAAGGACCCAATCCTGATCGAGCACGAGGCCCAGGGGGACGGCGGGTGAAGCTCATTGGCGCGCTCATCGTTGACCTGGCGATGGTTTCCGCCTTCAGCACTTGGGGCCTGTCGTTCGTTGAAATGGTCCTCCTCGGCGCAATGCTCTTCCCTTTCATCGCCGCGGGGTTGTCGGAGTGAGGTCCTCGGCCCACCAGCGCGCGAAAAGCAGCATCGTCGCCGAACGCGAGATCATGCGGTTCGCGCTGCCGGATCCGGTGACAGGCCTGCGGCCGCACGCCCTGTGGCACAAGCACGTGCACAACGTGGAGCTGGACCCGCTGCAGTGCCTGAAGATGGCCGAGATGGACGAGCACCCGAACACGGTGGACTCCAGCTGCCGGCGCACCGGCAAAACGGCCGGCAAGGAAATGCACAACCTGGAGGAGCTGGCCACCGAGAGCGACCAGGAGTGCGGCATCGTGGCGCCGCGGTTGCAGCAGTCGCTGAACAACCTGACGTACATGCTCGATGCGGTCAAGCGCAGCGACATGCTCAAGGCTTTCATCCTGTACGAGCAGGGCCGCCCGCAGCTCAAAGACACCAGCTTCCAGTTCGTGAACCGGTCCAAGGCCTGCGCCTACGGGATCATGAGCCAGATCGACGGCGACTCCATTACGATCGCCGACCTCGAGGAGGTGGACGACATGCCGCAGGACCGGCTGTTCTCCCGCTTCCTGCCGATGCTCGGGGCGGCGCGCCGCATGGGTGTGGACCAGCGCGAGCGCAAGTTCAAGCCGAGGATCCGCATCACCGGCGTGTTCAAGGGCGCCGACACGCTGCAGCGCCTGATCAACACCGGCGAGTATCACCAGCTGCCGGCCGTGGACGTGCACACCGGCGTCGAGATGGGCCTGGTGGACGCGGGCTGGGCCGAGAGCATGCGCATCCAGCTGCCGCCGGCGGAGTACCTGCGCCAGTTCCTGTGCCGCAACGTGGCGGCGCGCAACTGGGTTTGGGAAAGCCACATCAAGCGGGCGTCGGCGCTGGGCCTGCAGGCGGGCCTGGAGCGCGCGGGCCCGCTGCCTGGCCAGCGCTACAAGCGCCGCGGGCTGATTTCCTTCGGCTACGACCACACCGGGCACGGCGAGAAGCCCGAGGCCTCGCGCAGCGCGCTGGTGGTGTGCGAGCAAATGGGGAACTGGCTGACGTTCCCGTTCGTGAAGGTATGGCCGCCCGGGGTCAGTGACCCGACCCTCCTTGCGGACCTGGTGGCCCTGTGGGAGTACTTCCGCCCGGACTACGCGATCGGCGATGCCTACGGCGTGGGCATGCTGACGGCGCTGAACGACGTGCTGTACCGGCAGGGCCTGACGCACATCAACCGCGAGACGGTGAACGACGGCCAGAGCAACGCGACCAGCTGGTCGGAGTGGGCCTTCGCGCCGATCCGCTTCGACGGCATGACCAAGCACGTGATGGCCAGCGCGGTGCGCGAGATCTTCCACCACAACCGGGCGGCTTTCCCCTTCGTCGACATGATGGACGAGCGCGAGCCGCCCGAGTGGCTGGCGTTCGTGCGCCAGGTGGGCAACATCAAGGCCAAGCCGACGCAGGCCAGCTACACCAGCTTTTCGATGGCGGACCCGAAGACCGGCGATGACCTGTTCGACGCCACTTGCGCGGCCGTGTACGCGCTGATCACGCGCGGCCTGGCCGACGCGCCCACCACCATCCAGACGCGCCGCGTGAGCCGCGGGGACCTGCTGGCGCTGCCTGGCGGGATGGGCGGGATGGGCGGCCTGGTGCGCGCGATCGCGCTGCCGGCCGCGAACGGTCTTTGGAGGATGACTGCATGAATGAGAACACCACGCGCCGCCTGGCGGTGGCCGCCGGCGGTCTGGCGAGCGGCCTGAGGTCCATGTGGTCGACCTGGTTCCCCGGCGCCGGCGGCAAGCTGGCGGGCGAGCAGGGCGACCGCCTGGCCAGCGACGAAGCCATAAAGCGGCTGTACGCCAGCATGTGGATCGACCAGGAGCGGCGCGCCAAGATCCAGCTGATGCGGCAGATGGACACGCAGGACGGCCGCGTCAAGCAGATCCACAGCCGGCTGGCGCGCGACTGCATCCGCGGCGGCCTGGTGCTGCAGGTCAACGAGAAGGCCTCGAGCGAAACGCTCAAGCGCGAGTGGCAGGCGATGATGGGCCGGCTGCAGCTCGATCGCGCCGAGAAGCTCAAGAGCGACGCGCGCGGCCTGGTGATGGAGGGCAATCTTCCTCTCCAGCTGGTGTACAGCGATGCCATGGACGTGGTGGCGGCGCTGCGCATGCCAAGCGACACGATCGTGGCGATGACCGACATGGGCGGGCGATTCAAGGACCCGGCGCGGGCGTACGAGCAGCGCGACGTGCTGACCAGCCGCGCGATCGCCAGCTGGGGCGCCTGGCAGATGGCCCTGTCTCGCCTGGACCCGGACAACTTCGACGACATGGGTGCGATGGGCCGGCCATTTCTGGACGCGTGCGCCGTGAAGTGGCGACAGCTGGTGATGACGGAGGAGGACCTGGTGATCCGCCGGCGCATGCGCGCGCCGCTGCGGCTGGCGCACGTGCTGCCCGGCATGGACCCCGACGACGTGACGAAATACCGCAAGGACGTCGAGGGCGGCCAGGGGCAGATCACCACCGATTTCTACATCAACCGCAAGGACGGCGGGGTGAACGCCGTGCAGGGCGATGCCACGCTGGGCGATATCGGCGACGTCACGCACCTGCTGGACACGTTCTATGCCGGCAGCCCGGCGCCCAAGGCGCTGTTCGGCTACACCCAGGGCCTCTCTCGCGACATCCTGGAGGACCTGAAGCGCGACTACTACGACGAGGTCGACAGCCTGCAGGACGCCGGCGCCGGCGGCTACGAAGTGGCATTCCGCATGCACCTGCTGTTCAAGGGGATCGACCCGGGCGCGGGCGAGTTCACGCTGCGCTATGCCCAGCGCCGCACCGAGACGCCCAACCAGGTGGCCGACCTGGCCCTGAAGTACATGGCCCTGGGCCTGCCCGACGACATCGTGTATTCGGAGATGGGCCTGGATCCGGATTACGTGCGCGAGAAGCGGATCGAGCAGGCGCAGCGCAATGACCCGTATCCGCCCAACGACAACGGCAAGCCGGGGAACATCCGCATCACGCCTGGCAATGCGAAGAAGGGCGAGAGCGCTACCTCGATCAGCAACCCGGGCGGGAATGGCGGGCGGGGGAGGGGGTGATGGTCAGGCCTACTCGCCCCCCGCCGCACCCAGCGCCATCGCCCGAAATCATGGCGCGACTGAGGATCGCCGGCGGCAAGGCATTTCTCATGCCTGTCGCACCGCCGAAGGCGAGCTGGTTTAGCGCCACCTCGATCAGCAACCCGGGCGGGAACGGCGGGCGCGGGGGTGCGGCTGACACCTAGTTTCGCGACGCCGCTCCGCGATTCGAGCGGCACAAACCACTGAAGGTAGATCATGACCAAGATGCGAGCCAAGATGATTGTTTTGAGCAGCGTGCCGATGGGCGAGCCCGGCACGGCCGAAGTTCTGAAGATGAGTGCCGTGGCCAAGTCGACGGCATACCCTGCCGACGGAAGCGACGAGGACAACACGTATGCGCAGTACAGCCCCTACGGCGCCCTCGAACTGCACATCGCCAATCCGAATCTGCACGGTAAGTTCAAGGCTGGCGACAAGTTCTACGTGGACTTCACGCCAGCGGAGTGAAGCAAGCCGCCGCCATCAAGCGCGCCAGCCAGCAGGCGCGCAACGCGATGCGCGAGCTGGACGCCGCCGGCGTCGAGCAGCTGCTGCAGATGTACCACCGGGCGGCCGAGGAGGTGCGCGCGCAGATCTACGCCGCGGCGGACGCGGGGGACCTGGTGCCGCAGCATCGCCTGCAGGCGCTCCTGGACCAGATCACCGGGGTGATCGGCCGGCTGGGCGCGGAGCGCGATGCCCTCATGCAGGCGCAGATCGGCGAGGCCGCGGCGCTGGGCGTGCGGCCCTTCACGGCCCAGGGCGTGCTGGCCGTGGGCGGCAGCGAGGCGGTGATCGACAGCGCCGCGGCGATGCGGATCAATCAGGCGGCGGTGGATTTCGTGATGCGGGTGCGCCAGGGCGACGGCCTGGATCTGAGCGAGCGCGTATGGCGCCTGAACCAGGGCGCCAAGGAAGCGCTGCAGCGCGCGATCGCCAGCGCTGTGATCCGGGGCAACAGCGCCGCCCGGGCCGCGCAGGACCTGGTGATGCAGGGCCAGAAGATCCCCGGCGACATGGCGCAACTGGCCAAGGGAGGCCTGGCCGGGCACGTGGCGCGGCTGGCCGACCTGCTCACGGGCGACGGGGGCGAGGTGTGGAAGGCCGAGCGGGTGTTTCGCACCGAGCTGAACCGTGCCCACGGCGAGGCCTTCATGGCCGGCGCGATCGGGACGCCCGGCTTCGCGGGCTTCCGTTTCCTGCTGTCGCCCGCGCACCCGGAGCCGGACATCTGCGATCTGCTGGCGGCGCAGAACATCCACGGCCTGGGCCCGGGCGTGTACCCGACGCGCGAGCTAACGCCCTGGCCGGCGCACCCGAACACGCTTTCGTTCCTGGAGATCGTGTTCGCGGACGAGATCTCGGATGCGGATCACGCCGGCAAGGAAACCGAGCTGCAGGCGCTGCAGCGGCTGGCGCCGGAGGTGCGCGCCGGCGCGCTGGGGGTGAACAAGGCTCAATATTTCGACCGGGGGCTGCTGACCAAGGGAATGATCCGAGCCACCCTGGGCGCGGTGGAGCAGCGTCTGGAGCGGCAGGGGAAGATCTGATGGCCTGGGAGCCGTCAGCGAACACCAAGGCGGCGACAGAGTTCGAGCACGTCGGCTGATACCTCGGGTGATGCGCCGCGAGCGAACGCAAGCACGTCTTTGGCCGTGTATTGGCGGGTTGATGCCGTGCCTCTATTGCTGGAAGCGAGTAGCCATCCAAGATCGGTCGCGTAACGCGCTGCGATGGCGCCATCGTGGCTTTCCAAGTACCTCAAAACAAGAATGTCAGCGCGGCCAGCTGGCGTCTGCGTGTCGCCCGTGGCTTCAACGGCCTTAATCTGCGCGTCCAGTGCGATGCGCTCCCTACGCAGCAACGCGAGAAGTTCGTCGATGGTCCGCCAAAAAGGGGGCTTCCCGGTCATCAGCCAGGACCCGTGGCGACCAGGCGCGTGCCTTCTGGCAGCGCCATATTGGCAGCTTCCAACAGCTCAAGAACCTCGTCGACCGTCATGCCTGGCGTGATGGTCAGGTGAAGCACCACGGCACCGCTCGCCGCAACTGTGGCGCCCGACTGGGCGGCACGCTTGAGGAAGGCGGGGATTTCGAAAGGCTCCACTTCGAAGGACGCCTGCAGGCGACTGACGATTTCTGCGTTCTGGGTCCGCATAGCCCTGGCGGCTGCATCCGTAATGAGCTTCTTTAGCTCGTCGGGAAGGCGAATCTTCATCTGTGGGTCGTCGCGGGGCATGGCTTCAACTATAGATCACCGTGCTATTGACAAATAAACCACGGTGGTTCATCATTTCAATGAACCACGATGGTTCATTTTCTTAAGGAGCAGCCAATATGGCGCGAGGCGATGAGCAGTTGAACTTGAGACTGAAAAGCGAATTGAAGGACCGACTTCGAGAGGTGGCCGCAGCGAACAAGCGAAGCCTGAACGCGGAACTTACGGTGATCCTCGAGCAGGCGGTATGCAAGCGCAAAAAGAAGGAGGTTCCCAACTCCAAAACGAAGTGACAAAAGGAAACGCCCCAGCTGCGCGAACAGTCGGGGCGTTGAGTGCTCAAACCCTTAAAGACAAAAGGAAAGAACGCGTGAATTCTAACGAACAATCTAACGCTGCGCCACAAGGCTGGGAGTCATCCGCCAGCACTGCCCAGGCCACCGCCCGTGCCGAACTCGCCCAAACGCTCGAATCCACCTACGCCGAGGCGCGCGATGTGCAATGCAGCGTCGGCGCGCTGGTGGAAATCCTCGCCGGCTGCGGACCGGACAAGCAGATCACGGCCATGCTGTTCCTCGGCCTGCTGGTACCGATCCGCGCGCAGCTGGAGAACGTGAGCGACGGCGTGCGGGTGATGTGCCAGGCGGAGGGCGTGGCGCTGTGAAACGGCAAATCGTGTTGTCCACGGACCGCCTGCGGCAGCTGTTGCAATACGACCCAGCAAGCGGTGCGTTCACCTGGAGGCAGGACCGGAGTGGTCATATTCGCGCGGGTCGCAGGGCTGGCGGACTCCGGAGAGGCGGGTACCTGTATATCCGGATTGACATGGTGCGGCATGGCGCAGCCAGAGTTGCCTGGCAGATCATGACCGGCGCGGCCCCCGCAGGAGACGTGGGTTTCGCAAACGATGACCGCAGCGACCTACGCTGGGAAAATCTCTATGCGATCGAACACTCCATCATCCAGCACCAAAAGCAGTTGTGGTCGTTGAGGTCAGCGAAGGGCTACAAAATTGAGCGACGCGTGGACGGATCACCCAGATTCGTTGCGACACTGCGGTGTGACGGAAAGCGAGTTCGCCTCGGCGCTTTCCGAACGCGCATGGCAGCGCGCTCAGCCTATTGGTTCGGCAGGCTGTTAATCCTTGCCGTTGCTGGCTAGCAACTCCATATTGCCGGGTTTTTTTGCACAAAGAATTCATTGACAGTCCGTTCTGAGCTGGAGGGCTCGGAGGACTGAAGATGAAGCGAGCGAGGATGGTTATTGGGGCCGCATACGCTGCGACAGCGTATGCGGCCTTTGCCATGCCGGCCATTGGCCGGCATTTCCTGTTGGCTGAAGAATCTAAGGCCGCGCCCGGCCTGGTCAGGTTTTTGAGCCAAAAAATCGAACTGGCCGAAGGTCAGAAAAGCTCGTGGGTAACGTTGACTCGCTACGGCGATTTCTACGACCCGCGCTACGGCAATTTCAGCATCACGCTCGACATGCTGGCGCAGATGGTGAGCAACTTCGACAAGCGCGTCTTGGGCCAGGACGTTTTTATCGATGTGAGCCACCGCCCCAGCGAAGGATCGGCCGCAAAGATTCTCAAGCTGACCGTCGAGAACGGCCGGCTGCGCGCATTGGTGGAATGGACAAGATTCGGGATCGAGGCGATCCGGGATCGAGGGTTCACGTACCTCAGCGCGGAATTTGCGGACGCCTGGAAGGACAACGAGAAGCAGGCCGAGCACGGCTGCGTCCTTATCGGCGCTGGCCTGACGATCCGCCCAGTCATAAAAAATTTGGACCCCGTGCAGCTGGCCGTCGAAGACGACGACCACGCCGCCGGCGCGCGCCTGTGCATTTCCGCCGGGCTGCTGCGCGAACTTTCAACGCAAATTTCAACGGAGAAATCCATGAACTACCTGGAACAACTGAAGGCGAAGCTGCTGGCCCTGGGCCTCAGCGATGACGTGGTGACCAAGCTGCTGGCGCAGGCCAAGACGCAGCTCGAGGCCGCCGCCAAGGACGACGACAAGTGCAAGGCGATCGTGCTGGCCTGGGAAGAAACCGGCAAGTCGGTGCACGCCGAGATCAAGAAGCTCTCGACCGCCGGCGGCGACAACAAGCCGCAGAACGTCACGATCACCCTGGCCACGCCGGCTGCCGGCGGGCAGACCGTCGACATCGCCGGCGAGGTGACCAAGCAGCTCGCGCAGCGCGAGAAGGACGCGGACACGGCCAAGACCACGCTGGCGGGCAAGCTCAAGCTGCTTTCCGATACGCTGGCCGAGGACAAGACGCTCACGCCCGAAGGCGTGGTGAAGCTGGCCGCCGACGTGGCGCCCATGATCTCGTCCGCGACGAGCGACGAGAACGTGAAGGCGCTGGCCGCCCTGCAGCTGAAGAACTGGAACGCGCAAAGCGCCGCCACCAGGCTGGCGACCCTGGGCTATCGCCCGGCCAGCGGCAACGTGCATATCTCGGTGGACAGCGGCAACGGCATCAAGGCCCTGCAGGCCGAGATCGACAAGCGCCTGGGCCTGACCGAGGTCAAGGACTCCCGGCGCTTCGAGCGCACCGGCGGCGAGCTGCTCAAGGGCAATGCCGCCTTCGCCGATAAGGTGCTGGCCGAGTTCGACGCGGCCAACGCCGAGCAGCTGCTGCGCGAGCACAAGCACCTGGCCGCGGGCACGGGCAGCATCAGCGACGTGGCGGTGCCGGTGATCGCCGAGCGCACCGTGATCCGCGAACAGCTGTACGACCTGATGACGCTGCCGCTGATGGACGTGAACACGTCGCCGATGGCCAACGTGATCACCATTCCGTACAGCTACCGCGACCGCGGGGCCGGTGCCGCGGGCGTGGCGAATCTGCGCCGCTACGAGGGCCAGGGCATCCGCCGCGCCGGCGTGATCCAGACGAGCGAGGAAACCCGCCCGATCCCGCAAAAGCTGGCCTTCCTGCTGTCGTCGGAGATGCAGCTGCTGGTGGGCAACAGCGTGATCAACTGGGACCCGATCGCCGAGAACATGCGCAACATGATCCGGATCGTGGGCGAGGACACCGAGGCGCTGAACCTGAACAACATGGCCCAGAGCTGTGACGAGTTCGGCGCGGTGGCCGTGGTGAACGAGGCACTGACGGCCAACGTGAACGGCGTGAAGCGGATCTTCCCCGTGGCGAACTTCCCGGTGGCCAAGCCGCGCAAGGTGTACGACCTGAAGGGCACGCAGGTGGGCGCCACCGTGAACCCGATCACCGTCACGCTCAACGCGATCGCGCGCACCGAGTACCTGCCGCCGGCGGACGGCTCGGCCCTGGGCGCCGGCCTGTACTGGGTGATGAACTACAACCTGGGCGAGCTCGAGTTCGTGACCGAGACCGGTGCGGCCGCCACCCCGACGAATGCCTGGGTGCTGACGGTGAGCTACAGCTACAGCACCAATGTCAAGAAGTTCGACACGGACCAGGGCGCGGTGGCCACCGACGTGTTCTACGACACGCTGCTGTTCGCCATCGGCGGGCGCAAGGCGGTGATCGAGGATGACCGCTTCTACACGGCCAACATGATCCTGATGTCGGGCAACGTGAACAACGCCCTGTCTCAGGCCAAGACCTTCCAGGCCAACAGCGCCCGGGTGGCCACCGGCCTGGCCAGCGACGGCAGCGTGGGCTTCGTCAAGGACATGCCGGTGTGGCGGCCGCGCGCGCCGGGCAGCCTGTTCGGCGACACGCGGATCATGGTGGGCATGCGCGGCTGCTGCCGCTTCCGCATGGTCAAGCCCTGGAGCGTGGAGCCGCTGCAGCCCGCGCGCGATGCCAACGGCCTGTTCATCGACAGCAAGGAGACCTACGGCACGCAGTGGGTGGCCAGCCACACGCCCACGCAGCTGAAGTCGGCCATGAGCTGCGTGATCCTGTTCAGCACCGCGGGCCGCGTCGCCCGCTGATCCCCGAGATAACCCCACCCCAAGAGTCGACCCCCCGCCCGGCATGAGCCCGGGCGGGGCCAGGCGCCAAGGGGACACCGGAGAGCACCGTGCAAAAGTATGTCGAGAACCCGGGCAAGAGCCCGATGTACGTGGGCAACACCATGATTCCGCCGGGCGAGGGCAAGCTGGTGGAAGTGCCGCACGAGGCACCGCCGCAGGAGGAAGAGGAGCCGCCCGGCCCGAACCTGGTGGAGCTGACCGCCGCGCTGCTGGATAAGTCGCTGGCGCAGATCGTGCCCGACCTGCCGTGCCTGACGAACGAGGCGCTGGACCTGGCCGAGAGCCGGGAAGGCGAGGGCAAGAACCGCAAGACACTGATTGCGGCCATCCAGGCCGAGCGGATCGCGCGGGCCGACGCCAAGCTGCAGGCGGACCAGGACGATGTCGCCGCGCGGGCGCTGCTCGATGCCCGCGACGAACTGCTGGCGGCCCGCCTGGCGCTGGAGGCGCTGGCGGCCGACGCGCCGGACCTTGCCGCGGCCGAAGCGCGCGTTGAGGAAGCGCAGGCCAAGGTCGACGCGCTGACGCCCGAGGAGTAGGCGACCATGGCGGGCACCCTGTCGGAAGCGGATCTGGTTGCGGACCTCAAGGCGTCGCTGTTCGACGCCAAGAACGTCTTCACCACCGCCGACGACGGCGACTTCAAGCGCTTTTTGCAGCAGGCCCTGGCCGACATGCAGTTCAAGCGCCCGGTCACCCGCCTGGGGCAAATAACGCTGGCCGCCGACGAGGGCCGGTACCCGATCGCCGAAGCCGACTTCGCGGCCTTCAAGACCGATCTGTGGCGCGAGCCGGCCAGGCTGCCCAGGCCCTGGGACCCGGCGTACCCCGGCGCGCTGCCGCGGGTGTGCGCCGTGCGCGAGGTGGACGCCTGGTTCGTGCAGTTCGAGCCGGCGCCCACCGCTGCGCACCTGGCTGTGCTGGGCTCGACGTTCAAGTTCTACTACTTCGCCACGCATGCGATCGGCGCGGCTGCGGCGGACACCACGATCAACCCGCAGGACCGCGGCCTGCTGCTGGTGCGGGCCCAGGCCGAGGCGATGCTGGCCCTGGGCATGCGCAATGCCGGCAAGCCGGTGCAGCTGCGCGATGGCCTGTCTGGCACCCCGCGCAACAGCACGCCCGCGGCGCTCCACGAGATGTTGATGAAGCTGTTCAAGGAGACGCGGTAATGGCCGGCGAACGCGTGCTGGGCACATCGGGCGTGATGCTGGCCATGCGCCAGGTGTCGGCGGCGACCGAGCACGAGCTGGCGGGCGAGCTGGATGCGCTGGGGCAGCTGGTGGCCCGGCGCATGCGGGCCAAGGCGACGAAGTTCCGCAGCCTGATGGCGATCAGCGTGGCCATGTCCAAGCCCGAGCCGCTGGTGCGCGATATCGGGCCCACGGTGAGCTATGCCGCGGCGCAGGAGGAGGGCGTGCGCCCGGGCGGCAAGGGCCTGCCGAAGTTTGGCGACCCGGAGGCCGCCGACATCGTGGCGTGGCTGCGCACCAAGGCCTTCAGTGGCCGGTCGGCCCCGCGCCCCAACTCCATGGCCGCCGTGCGCGCGGATCTGGAGCTGCGCGACCGGTACGAGGGCCTGGCCTGGCACATCCGCCACCACGGCGTGAAGGCCAGCCCCTTCGTCGCGCCGGCGCTGAGCGAGTTGGAGGGCGTGATCCACGTCCGCCTGCAGGCGGCCGCCGAGCGGGCGCTGCAGCAAGCCGGGAGCGCGGCATGAGCGCCAACGCCACCCTGGACGCGATCAAGGCCAGCCTGGCCGCGGCTTTCCCGGCCCGCACTGTGCAGCGCAGCCTGCCGCTGGACCCGGCCAACCTGCCCAGCGAACAGCTGATGGCCGGCGTGCTGTGCCTGGTGAGCGAGGACGGCGGCGACTTTGCCAACTACCTGGGGCGCGAGGGCCAGCTGGGGCACATGCACGCCAGCGTGGTGGGCTTCCTGCAGGTGGCCGAAAACAGCGCGCCCGAGGCGATCGAGCGGGCCGAGCTGCAGCTGCTGCAGGAGCTGCTGGATTGGACCGGCAACACCGGCGATATCGACCCGGCTGCAAGTGTGCTGCCCGAGGGCTGGACCCAGAGCAAGCAGCTCGAGCACCCGTTCGGCTGGCTGATCTTGCGGCTGGACGTGCAGCTTTGACCTTGAAGGAAGAGACCATGAACATGAAGAACACCTCACGCCGCACGGGCGGCGCTGCCGATGCCCTGGAGCAGGGTGCATCGCCGCAACAGGGCACCGGCGCGGCCGCGGCCCCGGCACTCACGCCGATGCCCGAGCCCGAGGGCGGCTGGCCGCGCGACGAGTTCACCGGCCAGGCCGGGCGCTTCGTGCGCGACCCCTTCACCGGCATTCGGCGCCGCGCGGACGAAACCGCCGCGGCGCCGGCGGCCACAACCCCGGCCGACGGCCAATAACCACCGGCTGCGGCCGACAGGAGAGAAACCATGCTGATGCGAAAAATGCTCGTGCTGGCCATCGCGCAGGCGGGCGTCGGTGTGCCGGGTGCGCCCGTTCCGGCGACGAATGCCATCCAGGTGCGCACGGCGATGCCAAGCCTGATCAATGCGGAGTACGTCAAGCGACCGCTGCTGCGCGGCTACAAGGGCAATCAGGGCACGTTCACGGTGGGCGAGCACCGCGAAATCGAGTTCGAGGTGGAACTGGCGCCCTCCGGCGCCGCCGGCACCGCCCCGCCCATCGCGCCGCTGCTGCTTGGCTCCAGCTTCGCCGAGACCATCACGGCGGCCACCAGCGCCGTCTACAACCTGCACAGCAACCCGGCGACGTACCTGACCATCTTCTGCTATCTGGATGGGGTACTGATCAAGCTGACGGACGCCTGGGGCACGGTGTCGTCGGAGCTCAACCCCAAGGGCATCCCGGTGCTGAAGTTCAAGTTCGTCGGCAACTATGTGCCGATCACCGACACCGTCGCTCCGGGCGGCGCCAACTTCGCGGCGTTCCTGAAGCCCAAGCCGATCAGCAAGGCCAACACGCCCACCTTCACGGTGCACGGCATTCCGGTGAAGGCCTCGGCCTTCGGCTGGGATCTGGCCACCGGCCTGGAGTGGCGCGAGCTGCTGAACAGCTCGGGCGTGATCAGCCCCGACCGCCAACCCACGGCGCGCTGCACCTTCGAGCTGACCACCGTCGCCGTGAAGGACTGGGCCGAGACATTGCGGCTGAACACCGAAGCGGCCATCCAGATGATTCACGGCACGGGCGCCGGAAACATCGTGCAGCTGGACATGCCCAAGTTCCAGTTCACCGCCGACCCGACGATCCAGGACGTGCAGGGCGTGGCCATGTTGTCCGGCCAGGGCAGCCTGAACCCGAACGTCGGCGACGACGAGCTGGTGCTGACCTTCAAGTAATCCGAGCCCGCGCTGGCGCAGTGCGCCTCGCGGCCTTCCCATCAATCGAACAGGACAGAGCATGGCTTTCAAGCGAACCACCACCAAGACTTTCAGCGCCGACGTGAAGGTGCCCGTGGCCAACGACAAGGGCGGCTACGACGTGAACACCTTCAAGGCGGTGTTCGAACACACCACCACGGAGGAACAGGAGGAGCTGCGGTCCTTGAGCAACACCGACCTGGTGCGGCGCAAGCTCAAGGGCTGGGAGCTGACCGACGAGGACACGAAGGAAGCGGTGCCGTTCACGCCCGAGAACCTGGAGGCGCTCCTGCAGATCCCGCCCACGCCGATGAAGATCACCGTGGCCTTCTGGGAGCAGGTCAATGGTGCGCGCGCAAAAAACTCGTAGAGGCGGCTGCGTGGTGGGCTGCGGGCCCACCCGAGCCGCCGGCGCCCGCGCTGGAGGAGAGCGACATCGAGGGCATGCGGGCGCTGGGCGCCTCGCCGGAGGACCTTGCCGCGGCGCAGGCCATCCTGGCGGCATCGCCCGAGCCCGAGCCGCAGCCGGCGTTCGGCGTGTGGGACGAGAACTGGGACACGTTCATTTTCTTCAGCTCGCTGGCGCACCAGTGGTCGAAGGTGTGCCTGACGCGCAGCGTGTCGCTGCCGATGGGTGGTACCCGCACGTGGACCGAGGTGCGGCGCGACTGCCTGCCGTCGAACCGGGTGGAGTCCACCGCGCGCATGCAGGGCATCCCGCGGGCGCGCTGGCCGGCGCTGTTCGCGGATATCCAGCTGATGGAGCGGGCCGTGCTGGAGACCGACGCCAAGGCGGCGGACGCGGCGGCATTGCGCGGCGAGTGAGCACCTGACATGTCCACGCGCAACCTCGGCAACCTGGTGGTACGGCTGTCCATGGAAATGGACCGGTACAAGGCTGGCTGGAACGAAGCGGCCAGTGTGACCGAGCAGGCCGGCGCCAGGGTCGAGCGCGCGACGAAGGACGCAACGGAAGCGATGGAGCGTGAAATCGCGGCCCAGAAAACGCTTGCCGAGTCGGCGGGCGCGGTTGGGTTTGCTATCGGCGCGGCGGCCGTAGCGGCTGCCGGCTCGATGGTCGTGATGGTGAAGGGCGCTATCGACAACGCCGACGCGATCAGCAAGCTGTCGGCCAAGACTGGCATCGCGACCGAGACGCTGTCGGCCTACCAGCACGCCGCCAACCTGTCGAACGTGTCCAACGAGGCGCTGGGCGTGTCACTGCGCACTCTGAGCAAGCACATCGCCGACAACGGCGAGGTGCTGGCGCGCATGGGCGTGGCCGTGAAGGACGGCAACGGGAACCTGCGCAACCTGGACGCCGTGATGGCCGATGTGGCGGACAAGTTTGCCGGGTACAAGGACGGCGCCGGCAAGGCGGCGCTGGCGCAGGAGCTGTTCGGGCGCAGCGGTATCGACATGATCAACATGTTGAACAACGGCAGCGCCGGCCTGGAGGCGATGCGCGCCGAAGCGCAGGAGCTGGGCCTGGTCATCTCACAGGAGACGGGTGCCGCCGCCGAGGAATTCAACGACAACCTGACCCGGCTGAAGGCAATTTCGACGGGGTACTCGCAGCACCTGGCGGCCCAGCTGTTGCCGCTGCTGAAGGGGCTGACGGAGGATCTGCGCGGCAACGTGAAGGGCGCGGGCGAGATGAACGACGGGTTCAGCGCGGTCACCGAGACCCTGCGCGCCCTGATCGTCATTGGCGGCAATGTGAGCTTTGTGCTCAAGGGAGTCGGAACCGAGATCGGCGGCCTGGTGGCGCAAGCGGCGGCGGTGGGGCGCGGCGACTTTGCCGGCGCAGCGGCCATCGGTAAGGCGATGAAGGACGATGCCCAGAACGCGCGTGCCGCTTTCGACCTCTGGGAAAAGGGCGTGATGTCTGCCGGGGCCGCGGTCAAGAAGTTGAAAGAGGACATGCCCAAGGGTGACGCGCCCGGCAAGCCTGACAAGCCCGAGAGAGACAGCAGGGCCGCGTCCGACCCGTATGCAGCGATGATCAAGT
>Ga0255338_1002828_pt1 | contig 23216 bp, 25 predicted proteins | sample MeOH1_35cm_T4_19_FD_203715 | JGI IMG/M metagenome (GOLD analysis project Ga0255338, IMG submission 203715) | Sandy soil microbial communities from University of British Columbia, Vancouver, Canada - MeOH1_35cm_T4_195 | ecosystem: Engineered > Artificial ecosystem > Sand microcosm > Unclassified ...
GCCCCAGCGGGCGTCGATGCCGGCCATGGCGGACACCAGCTCCGGGCAGGACTCCACCGTCCGGCGATCCTTCGCGACCACATTCACCAGGCGCTGGGGCCAGGGGCGGAAGGTCCAGGCCCACCGGCGGTCGACCGGCCTGTGCAGGAGGGCGCGGAGGATGCCGAGCGCGGCGGCCATGCCATCGCCGCTGGGCCCCACGCGTTTCTGGATGAGATGGCCCGAGGCTTCCGCGGCCAGGTCCCAGCCCCGCTTGGCCATCTCCCGCAGCAGGAACTTGTCGCCCACCGGCGTTCGCACGAACGGGACGCCAGCCTGGGCCAGGGCCTGGGCCAGGCCGCCGTTGGTCATCACCGTGCCCACCACGCCCGGAGGGACGTCCCCGCAGGCCAGGCGATCCTGGGCGAGCAGCCACACCATCTGGTCGCCGTCCACCAGGTCACCCTGGCCGTCCACGAGCAGGCAGCGGTCTCCGTCGCCATCGAAGGCGATGCCCAGCTGGGCACCTCGGGCCACGACAGCCGCGGACAGGGCATTGAGGTGCGTGGAGCCCACCCCCACATTGATGGAGGGGCCGTCCGGGGGCACACCCATCCAGTGGATGCCGTCACCGCGGAAGAGTTCCTGGGCCGCTTCGGCGGTGGCGCCATGAGCGCAGTCGATCACCACGCCAAAATCCCGGGGCAGGTCGATGCCGCCGAGGTGGGCCAGGTAGGGTTGGAGGTCCAGGTGGCCGGGTGGTAGAGAGATGGTGGTCGGCTCGGGAATGCAATCGAAGGCAGCCTCGATGGCGCGCTCCTGGTCCTCCTCCAGCTTCTCGCCCAGCTCATTGAAGCCCTTGAGGCCATTGTCTTCGGGCGGGTTGTGGCTGGCGGAGATCATGAGCCCCCAGGTCTTCTCGCCCTCGGTGCTCGATTTGGCCACGGCCCAGGCCACCGCCGGGGTGGGGGCCATGCCGAGGATCGACACCTTCAGGCCCATCCCCACGCCCAGGATGAAAGCTTCGGACATGGGGCCGGAACTGGACCGGGGGTCCCACCCCACCACCAGCCGCTTCACGCCGGCCTCACGGGCCACCTGGGCCCAGGCGGCACCCCAGCGGGAGACCTCTTCCAGGGTGAGGGGGGAGCGCAGAGCGAGCCCGCGAATGCCGTCGGTTCCGAAGTAGCGAAGACTCATGCCGTCAGATTAACCGATGGCGTGCGTCCTGAAGACCCGGTAGCCCCATTCTGTGGCTTCCGCATGGGCCGCAACCGTGAGGGGGTCCCTCCGGTCCGGGGCGAGGCCAGGCGTGCCGGCGCGGACCGCCAGGAATCGCTTGCGGGAGATGCCGATGCAGATGCGTCCTGCGGGCCAGGCGAGGGCTTCCGGCAGTTGCGGCAGGGCGTTCCAGAGGGCGAGATCCTCCGCGAAGGTAGTGCCGAAGCCGAAACCGGGGTCCAGCAGCACGCGATCCGGCACGATTCCGGCGGTCTGCAGCCGGTCCCTGACCGTGCGGAGTTCGTCGATGGCCACTTCGGCACTTTCAGGCCCAGGATCATCATAGGGGGGCATGAGGAAACCCTCACCCAGACGGCGGCTGCGCATAGCGATGAGACCGGCGGGGGAGCTCACGGCCAGCTCCAGCATCGCCGGATCGGTGAAACCATCCACATCGTTGATGACGGAGGCGCCCGCGGCGAGGCCTTTTGCTGCCACGGCGGCATGACGGGTGTCCAGGCTGAGGGGGAGGTGCGGCAGGGTCTCTGTCAGCGCGGATAGCACAGGCTCGAGGCGATCCCACTCCGTGGCAGCATCGACCACCGCCGAGCCGGGACGGGTGCTTTCGGCACCGAGGTCCAGCATGCGGGCCCCAGCCGCCACGAGGCGTCGGGCCTGGACCAGGGCCGCGGAAGGATCCACGTACCGGCCGCCATCGCTGAACGAATCCGGAGTCAGATTGAGGATGCCCAGAAAAAGGGGACCGCCCTCGAGGAGCGGTCCCCAGTTGAACGACGGGCCGGTCACGCGGGCTTGAGGGCCGGGTTCAGACCGGGATCCGTCGTGGGGCCTTCCACCGTGGCCGGCGCGGTGGGTGTGCTGCCCCCCTTCGGCGGGGGCAGGGTGCCGCCCTTCATGAGGATCTCGATGTCGTTGCCGTCGAGGGTCTCGCGCACCAGCAGGGCTTCGGCAATGGCCGTCAGCTGGTCGCGATGGGCCTCGATGGCGGCCTTGGCCCGGCGGTAGTTGCGGAGGACGAATTCCTGTACCTCGACATCGATGAGGCGGGCGGTGTCCTCGGAGATCTCACGATGCTGCGCGAAGTCGCGGCCGAGGAAGACCTCGTGGTTGCCGCCGCCGCCGAAATTCAGCGGGCCCAGCTTGTCGCTCATGCCGAATTCCGTGACCATCGACCGGGCCATCTCAGTGGCCTGCTGGATGTCATTGGCCGCGCCGGTGCTGAGCTGGTTGAAGAAGATCTCCTCCGCGATGCGGCCGCCCATGGCGATGGCGATGCGGCTCTCCATGTAGTCACGGGTGGTGTTGTAGCGGTCCGTCACCGGCAGCTGCCAAGTGACGCCCAGGGCGCGGCCGCGGGGAATGATGGTGACCTTGTGGATGGGATCGCTGTCGGGCACCACGGCGGCGACGACCGTGTGGCCCGCCTCATGGTAGGCGGTGATGCGCTTGTCGGCCTCGGTCATCACGAGGCTGCGGCGCTCGGCCCCCATGTAGACCTTGTCCTTGGCGTTCTCGAAATCGGCCATCTCGACCCACTTCTTGCTGCCCCGGGCCGCGGTGAGGGCGGCCTCGTTGCAGAGGTTGGCCAGGTCGGCGCCGGCGAAGCCGGGGGTGCCGCGGGCGATGACTTCCAGATCCACGTCGGGGCTGAGGGGGATCTTGTCGGCGGTGTGAACCTTCAGGATCTCGAAACGGCCCTTCACGTCGGGGCGGTCCACCACCACGCGACGGTCGAAGCGGCCGGGGCGGAGCAGGGCGGGATCCAGCACGTCGGGACGGTTGGTGGCGGCGATGAGGATGACGCCCTCATTGCCTTCGAAGCCGTCCATCTCGACCAGGAGCTGGTTCAGGGTCTGCTCGCGCTCGTCGTGGCCGCCGCCCAGGCCCGCGCCGCGATGGCGGCCCACGGCATCGATCTCATCGATGAACACGATGCAGGGAGCGCTCTTCTTGGCCTGTTCGAAGAGGTCGCGCACGCGGCTGGCGCCCACGCCCACGAACATCTCCACGAAGTCGGAGCCGGAGATGGAGAAGAACTGGACCTTGGCTTCGCCGGCGATGGCGCGGGCCAGCAGGGTCTTGCCAGTCCCCGGAGGGCCCATGAGCAGGACGCCCTTGGGGATCTTGCCGCCCAGCTTCACGAACTTGGCGGGATCCTTCAGGAATTCCACGATCTCCTTCAGTTCCTCCTTGGCCTCGTCGCAGCCGGCGACATCTGAGAAGTTGACGCGCTTGGCGCTGCTGGAGAGGCCCTTGGCGCGGGCCTTGCCGAAGCTCAGGGCCTTGTTGCCGCCCATCTGGGCCTGGCGCATGAACACGAACCAGAGCACCACGAAGACCAGCAGGGGCGCCCAGAACATCAGGACATAGGCGAAGTTGTTCTCGCTGGGCTTGGCGGCCTTGAACTCGTCGAGCTGGCCCTCGGTCTTCCAGCTGAGGATGACCTTGCCCAGGTCCTGCATGGGCGGAGCCACCGTGCGGAACTTCTCGATGACCTCGCCGGTCTTGGCATTCTTCTCGGGCTGCTTGTAGGTGCCTTCGACATCGAAGCCGGACAGCGTCACGGATTTGTACTTGCCTCCCACACCTTCGGTATAGAAGGTCGAGAAGGGAACCTCGATCTGGCGGCTGTTCTGGGGGATCTGGCGGAAGGCCAGCACCAAGAGGGCGATGATGCCCAGCCAGACCAGCACGCTCTTCATCATGGAATTCAAAGGGTCACTCCTTGGGGCCTTCGCCCGGGTGGCCCTCCAGTGTACTAGGCCCGGGAAGGCGGCTGAACCTTAGATGCAGATACCTGCCATCTGGTTCGGGGTTTAGGTGGAAATTCCCCCAGGTCGAAGGATTGCGGCCCCTCGCGAGGCGCGTGGCGAGCCAGGGCGCGAGGCTTCTTAGCAGGGCCGCTTCCCTCGGCCAGTCCAGGCGGCGGAAGGTGGATTCCAGCGTCCAGCGCAGTTCCGGCTCGGTCCAGGGTTCCCGTTTGAAGGTGATGCTCCCGTCCGAGATGGACCACCGGGTGCCCTCCCACCCGGCCACGAGTGTCCGGGCCAGGCGCTCGGCCTCCTCGGCCTGGAGATGGGTTTCGAACAGGTGCCGATCCAGGCCGGGCGCTTCCCGCCGGATGGTTTCCAAGATCGGCCGCCAGCGGTTCCGCGCCGTGAAGGGCTCGGCATTGCTGGCGTCCTCCCGCCAGGGCAGGTTGCGCGAAGCCAGATAGGCGCGGAGTTCCGCGCGGCGGATCTCGGCCAGCGGCGACCAGCGCAGGCCCTGGCGCGGCGCCAGGGGGTGCAGGCAACCCAATCCCCCGCCCCGGGCTAGGCGCAGGAAGACAGTCTCCGTGTGGTCGTCCAGGGTGTGGCCGGTGGCGACGACGCAGGCGCCGCACTGCTCGGCCTCCTGCCGGAGCCAGTCCCAGCGCAGTTCCCGGGCGGCCATCTCCAGACCCTGGGCGCTGGCTTCCGCGTGCGCCCACACGCCCAGCGAGGCCTCGGCGAGGTCCAGGTCCAGGGCCCGGCAGAGCTGGCGCACGAATGCCGCATCTTCCGGGGCTTCCGGCCGCAGCCCATGGTCCGCATGGGCCACGCTCAACTCCAGGCCAAGGCTCTTCCGCAGGGCCCAGAGCAGCGCCAGCAGGGCCACCGAATCGCCGCCTCCGGAGCAGGCCACCAGCACACGGCCCGTGACGCCATCGCCCCGGCGCTGGATCTGCGCGAGGAGGTCGGACTCGAATCGATTCATGCCGGGGCGTTCAGGCGGTCCACGAGCTGGATCAAGGCAGCCGGAACCGGCCGCTCGCACCACAGGGCCTCGGCCCAGTCGCACATGCGGAGCGAGCCCCAGTGCATGGCCCGGCCCAGGACCCCACGCCGGAAGGCCGGATGGGCGATGCGGGTGGCGGGCTGGGAGGCGTCCTGGGCGAACTGGCTGCCGAAGGCATCAAAGGCAGCCATGCGGCGCTCCCACACGGCGCTCACGTCCACCAGCAGGTCCGGCGGGCCGGGGTTCTCGCCGCCCGCCCAGGCGATGGCCTCCGGGCGCCAGGGCGCTCCGTCGCAGGGGTAGTTCTTCAGCCCGGCGTAGTAGGCGGCCTCCCGGGCCAGGCGGTGGGCGCGGCGATGGTCGGGGTGGCGGTCGTCGGGGGCCGGCAGGATCACCACACGGGGCCTGAGCCGGCGGAGTTCGGCCATCAGGCGCAGCCGGTAGGCTTCTTCCTCCGTGAAGCGGCCATCGGGAAAATCCAGGACGATGCGGGGCACGCCCAGGATGCGGGCCGCCGCCTGCGCCTCGCTGCGGCGGGTTTCCGCGGTGCCGCGGGTGCCGAGGTCGCCGCTGGTGAGGTCCAGGATGCCGGCCTTCATCCCGCGGCCCGAGGCCAGGGCCAGGATGCCCCCCACATGGACTTCCACGTCGTCCGGATGGGCGCCGAGGGCGAGGAGGTCGAAGTCGTGGCTCATGGTTCCTCCACCAGGATCACGGATGTGGCGCCGTCCATGCGTTCCAGGATGCGGTCCAGCAGGGCGCCGTTGCGAAGCCATGGGAGGCCGGGCAGCACCCGCTCCTGGGGCGCGCCGAAGGGGAAGAGGGCCTGCCGCAGGCGTTCGGGATCCCCGCCCACCGGTCCGGCAGCGGCTTCCCGGTGCAGGCGATGGTCCAGCTTGGCCAGCCGTGCCCGAGTGCGGACCTGCTCCCGCTGGAAGCGCATCTGCAGGGCCTCTGGCCAGGATGGATCCGGCTCCACCACCGGGAAGCGGGTCGTGGGGAGTGGGCCTGGCCATGGGGTCAGGCGGTCCCAGGCCCCCAGGCGCAGAGCGTCCAGCTGTGCAGCGGACACCCTGAATCCATGGGGCAGGACGAAAACGCTGGGTCTCGGGAGGATCTTCGGCGCTCCGATGCCCACGCGCTCCCAGAGGGGTTCACAGAGCCGCCAGTAGGCCCGTTCGGAGGGTCCCAGCACCACGGCGGCCACGGGCAGCATCAGCGACTGCATCAGAGGGCGGATGGCCGCGCCGGGGCTGAGCCAGCGGCCTGCCGGAAGCGGCTCGCCACGGTCCAGGCGCTGGCGGAGGCCCGTGCGGGGATCCAGCGAAAACCAGGCAGCCTGCACCCGTGGATCCAGGGGCAGGGGGGCGCCTTCGGCTTCCAGGCGTTCAGCCTGGAGCATCAACAGGTGCTCCAGATCGAAGGACCGCCAGCGTTCCAGCTCGGTCTGGATGGGCTCTCGGACCGCGGGATCGGTGGGCGAGAAGGGGCGAAGACCCCGTTCCCAGAGGGGCCGTCCCAGCGCCAGGGCATGGCCACGGAGCGTGGGTTCCTGGGGGACGGGCAGGGCCCCCCACAGGGCGGTGGCCTCGGCCTGATGCCCTGGTGTCCAGGGCAGCCAACCGGTGGCGGTGCCGATCCGCGCGTCGAACCGGAAGCGATGGCGCGTCATGCGACCCGCCTTCCAGCCCACCACCGAAGCCACCTCGGCGCGGTCATGATCCTCATCGGCCAGCCAGTAGACCGCCTCGGCGCCCGTGCGGCGGGCCTCGGCCAGAGCCGCCAGGGCCTTGGCCACGGAGAGGGCGGGGCTCCAGCCGGCCCCGATCTGCTGTCCGGTGGCGACCACGGGCTTTCGGGCGGTCATGGCCGATCCCCGGAGGTCCGGGCTGTTTGCATGCCGCGCTGGGGCGTCGTACACATGGGCCCAAGCCTACCCGATCTGCCATGCTCGACGGCATGTGGAGCGTGGAACCCTGGATTCCCCCCGTGTCGCCGGAGTTGGCCCGCCTCGCCATGGAGGCCGCGGATGAGGCCGGTGCCACCTCGCTGCGGGCCTGGCCTGAGGTCGGCAAAGGGGGCATCGTCTTCGGGGAGTTGCCCCCCTTCCTGTGCTGGCGAGGCCAGCGGGGGGGGGCCTGGCATCTGGTGCTGCTCCAGGCACGGGAGGTCGGGGCCCTGGTCCCCGGGGCCCGCATGGCGCCTCTGCCCACGGGCTGGCTCGACTCGCTGGATCTGGAGGCCCTGGCCCGGCCCCTGGCCCGCCATCCTGATTTTCCTGGCGGGGCTTCGATCCACGTCGTCCACCTGCCTGGAGGGGGAACCTTCCGGGCGCGTACCTTCGGCCAGGCGGCCCCGGGTTTCGTGGCCGAAGTCTTGAAACGGACCAGTCACATCCAGAGCTGGCATCCGGCCGATCAGGAATAGATAGGGACTCTCGGGAGCACACCATGCTGAGCCTCGACTTCGCCACCCTGAAGGAAGCGACCATGGCCGTGGCCCTGGGCCTGATGATGGGCCTGGAGCGGGAACGCAGCGGTTTCGAGCGGACGCAGGAGAGCCACGAAGATCCCCGACGCCGGGAATCCGATCACACCGAGGCCCTTCACGGCAGCCTGGGGGCACGTACGTTCGCGCTTCTGACCCTCCTGGGTTGGATCGCTGTGAAGGTCGGGGGAGATGGCATCGCCATGCCCATCGCAGTGCAGGGCTTCGCGGCGATCCTGATCGGCCTGTACTATCGCCAGACCAGTTCCCCGGATCGGGGACTCACCACGGAGGTCGCGGCCCTGGCCGCACCCCTGCTGGGCATGCTCCTCACCCGGGATGCCCTGCTGGCGGTAGCCCTGGCCGTGATTGTGACCCTGCTCCTGCTGTCGAAGCCCTGGATCCGGGCCTGGATCCCCCGGCTGCACCGCGAAGATCTCATCGCGACCATGCAGCTCCTCATCGTCTTCGCCATCCTGCTGCCACTGCTGCCCTCCAGGACCCTCGATCCATGGGGCGCCCTCTCGCCGAAGAAGGTGGGCTGGATGGTGGCGCTCATCGCCGCGGTGGATTTCCTTGGCTATGCCCTCAATCGGGTGCTGGGGTCCCGGCGTGGAGCCGTGATGACGGGACTGGTGGGAGGCATGGTCAGCTCCACAGTGGTCACCGTGACCATGTCCAGGCAGGCCAAGGAGGATCCCTCCTTCCGGAGTTCCGGCCAGGTGGCCGTGATGCTGGCCTGCGCCGTCATGGCCGTGCGTGTGGCCATCCTCGCCGGCGTGGTGGGGGGGGCCGACCTCCTCCGTCCCCTCCTGCTGCCCATGACGGCCATGGTGGCCATGTTGCTGGCGGCGGCCTGGTGGACCTTCCGGACGAACGAGGGCCGCGAAACCGGCACGGAGGAGATGCCCCTGCGGAATCCTTTCCACCTCAAACGGGCCCTGGGCTGGGGCCTGTCGCTGGCCACGGTCATGCTCGTGTCCGCCGCGGCCCGGGCCTGGTTCGGTGACCGGGGTCTCCTGGTGGCGGCCGGCCTCTCCGGCGTGGCGGACGTGGACCCCATCACCCTGGCGGTGAGCAGCCAGCTGCACACCAGTCATCTGTCGGCGGGAACCGCAGTCCTCGCCATCGTGTTGGCGATCGCCGCGAACACCCTGGCCAAGGCGGGCTTCGCGTGGCTCTCAGGCGGGCGCGCCTTCGGCCTGCGCTTGACGGCCATGCTGACGGCTTCCCTGGTGGCGGCCCTGGCGATGGTGTCCCTTAAGTTGTAGGCACTATTTCCCGCGGTTGCTCATGCGTGTGTGGGTGACACCGGTCTTGCCCTGGGGTCGGGAGGAGGCCTTTACGACGGGCTTGGGATGGGAATCGGCCTTCGGTTTCCCGGTGTTGGCCACGGCAACCGGCATGTCCGCGGCCTGGACCTGCTGCAGGAGATCGGCGGGGACGAGAGGCTTGGTCATGTGGTGCTCCTAGTCACTGATTCTACCGCAGCCGGCCAGTGCCCTCGCCGGTGCGGATGTGATCGCCCTCAATCTCCTGGGGCGCAGGCCAGGGTTAATCTGGATCCAGGCGGGGCGCGGATGGGGCCTTCCTGGAGGGTGGACCATGATGGCGGCGATGGGGGATGGCATGGTAGATGCGGCTCTGCGCGCCTTCGAGGCATGGCGCGAGGTCTCGCGGCTGGACCGGCGGAGGCTCATCGAAGCCTGGCTGGAACAAGTGGGTCTGGTGCAGGAGGAGCTCGCGCGCCTGGTCACCGAGGAGACCGGCAAGCCCATCACCCTCGCTCGGGGCGAAGTGGGTCGCGCGGAAGCCACCCTGCGCGCCACCGCCGAGGCCGTGGGCAACTTCGGAGAAGAAGCCGTTCCCTATGACCTGATGGCGGGGGCGGAGGGCTGCCGGGCGGTGCTTCGGCGCTTCCCGGTCGGCCCCGTGCTGGCGATCACGCCCTTCAACTTCCCCGTGAACCTGGCGGTGCACAAACTCGGCCCCGCTCTGGCCGCGGGATGCAGCGTCATCTGGAAACCCTGCCCCCAGGCGCCGCGGGCGTCGAAGTTGCTCTGGGAGAGCTTCGATGCCGCCCGCCGGCAGGTGGGCGCGCCCGCGGACCTGCTCCAGCTGGCCTCCCCGGATCCCATCGCCGCCGAGGAATTGGCGAAGGATCCCCGCATCGCGGCCGTGAGTTTCACGGGTTCCGAGCGGGTGGGGCGGCACCTGGAGAAAGTGCTGGCAGGCAAGCGGCTGCTGCTGGAACTGGGCGGCAACGGGGCCGTAGTGGTGGACGAAGGCGTGGATGCGGCCGCCGTGGCCCGGCAGATCGCCCCTGCGGCCGTGGCCGGGGCGGGCCAGAGCTGCTCCAAGGCCCAGCGGATCTACGTGCACCGGAACCTGTGGAATACCTTCGCCCCGGCCTTCGTGACCGCCGTGAAGGCCCTGCCCGTGGGCGATCCCATGGACCCCGCCACCGTGGTCGGACCCCTCATCGATGAAGCGACCGCCCGCCGCATGGATGAAGGCCTGGACCGCGCTGTGGCCGCGGGGGCTGAAATCCTGTTGCGTGGGCCCCGGCACGGTGCGCTGCTGCCGCCCGCCATCCTCACCGGACTACCCGAGAATGATCCTTTCCAGTGTGAGGAGGCCTTCTCGCCCATCACGGTGCTGACGCCCGTGGACACCTTCGAGGAGGGTCTCGACCGCGCCGCCGCCACCCGTTTCGGGCTGCGGGCCAGCGCCTACAGCCGGGACCAGCGGCACCTGCGGCAGGCGGAAGCGAAGCTCCGCGCCGGGGGCGTGCTGCTCAACCTGCCGCCCACCTTCCGCCTGGATGCCGCCCCCTTCGGCGGCGTGCGGGGCAGTGGCAATGGCTTCGAAGGTCCCCGGTGGGCGATGGAGGGCTTCACGGAAGGCCGCCTCATCGTCGAAGGCCCGGCCCTGTAAGATTTGGACAGGAGCCGACTCATGATCATCGCCATGCCCTTCCGTCCCGGCGACCTCGTCGTGGTGGTGCTGCATTCCCCGAGGGAGCGGCTGTGGGGCCGGATCCTCGGTCTGGAGGCCGCGGGCGTGGCCGTCCGCGGTGTCGACCTCGCCCCCTGGACCGAGGTTCTGACCCTGGTCCGCACGGGCCAGGCGGATCAGGTGGCCCTGAGCACCCGGTTCCTGCCCATGCACCGGATCGAGACTTTGTACCTCGATGAAGTAAGCTCGGGCGCCCCCAGCCTGGCGGACACTTTCCTCGATCACACGGGCCAGGATCCCCACGTTTTCCTGGCAGATCCCCCCTTGCCCAAACCCTCGTCCCGACACCGGAGGAATCCATGAGCCACGCCAATCACGCCCGCTGGATGGCGCGTTTCCGTGACCGTGCCAAGGTCCTGAAGCGCCACATCGTGCTGCCCGAGGGCCGGGATGACCGGACCCTCCAGGCCGCCCAGTTGCTGCTGGACCAGGGCCTCTGCCGCCTCACCCTGCTGGGCGATCCCGCCGATATGGCGAAGCGTGGATCGGCGCTTGGGCTCGCCCTGAAGGGGGCCGTGCTGTTGGATCCAGCCGCCAGCCCCCTGCTCCCGGAGCTGGCCGGGGCCTACTACGAGCGGCGCAAGGCCAAGGGCATCACCGAAGCCCAGGCCCTCGAAGCCGTGCACAACCCCCTCTGGTTCGGCGCGATGATGGTGCAGGCAGGGTCCTGCAGCGGCATGGTGGCCGGCGCCCTGAACACCACCGCGGAGACGGTGCGGGCCTGCCTCCAGGCCATCGGCGCCGCCCCGGGCATCAAGACCGTGTCCAGTTTCTTCCTGATGATCCATCCCGACACGGCCTTCGGCGAGCAGGGTGCCATGATCTTCGCGGACTGCGCCGTGGTGCCGGATCCCACGCCCGAGCAGCTGGCGGATATCGCCTTGGCCTCCGCGGAAAATGCCCGACGGGTTCTGGATGTGGAACCCCGGGTGGCTTTGCTCAGCTTCTCCACCCGAGGATCTGCCGAGCATGCCTGCGTGGACAAGGTGCGCGCCGCCCTGGCCATCATCAAGGAGCGGGCGCCGGGCCTGGCCGTGGACGGGGAGTTGCAGGCCGATGCGGCCCTGCTGGCTTCCGTGGGCCAGCGGAAAGCGCCGGGTTCTCCCGTGGCGGGCCGGGCCAACGTGCTGGTCTTCCCGGACCTGGACGCCGGCAACATCGCGTACAAGCTCACCGAGCGACTGGGCGGCGCCGTGGCCCTGGGACCGCTGCTCCAGGGGCTGGCCCGTCCGGCCAACGACCTGAGCCGTGGCTGCAGCCCCCAGGACATCGCGGACGTGGCCGTGCTGACGGCCCTCCAGTGAAGCGGATCGCCCTCTTCATCTCCGGCACCGGTGGCAACGCCCTGAACCTGCTCAGGGCCTGCCACGAGGGCCGGGTCCCCGCCCTCCCCGTGCTGGGCCTCGCGTCCAGCGCCAAGGCCGGCGGCATCCCGCGGCTCGAAGGGGAGGGCCTGCCCACGGTGGCGGTGGTCCGAAAGAATTTCGAATCGGACGAGGCGTTCTCGGAGGCCTGCTACCAGGCCGCTGAGGCGGCAGGTGCGGAGGTCATCTGCCTTTGCGGCTGGCTGAAGAAGCTGACTGTGCCCCGGCGGTGGGAGGGCCGCATCCTCAACATCCATCCGGGTCTGCTGCCCCGGTTCGGCGGGCCGGGCATGTACGGCATGCACGTCCACCGGGCCGTGCTGGAGGCTCGCGAGCCCGAATCCGGCGCCTCGGTGCACCTCGTGGACGCCGAGTACGACCACGGCCGGATCCTGGATCAGCTGCGGGTGCCCGTGCTTCCCGGCGATACCCCGGAGGACCTGCAGAAGCGGGTCTATGCCGCCGAGATGGAGTTGTTTCCGAGGGCCCTGGCGGCATACCTTAGACTTTTGCCATGATCCCCCTCCTCACTGCTGACGAGATGCGGGTTGCGGAGCGCCAGGCCATTGAAGGCTGGGGCATCCCCTCCCTGGTACTCCAGGAACACGCGGCCCTCGGGGCCTTGGCTCTGCTCCCCCCGGGGCAGCCGGTCCATGTGCTGGCGGGCCCCGGCAATAACGGGGGCGATGCCCTGGCCCTGGCCCGGCTCGCCCGGTTGCAGGGGCGCGAGGTTTCCGTGTGGTCCCCTACCGCCCAGCCCGGGTGGCGCGGCGACGCCGCCCACCAGGCCCGGCTCTGGAAGGGCCTCGGCGGGGAGATCCGCACGTCAGCAGCTCCAGCAGAAGTCATGGCAGTCTGGCGGGGCTGGGTGGTGGATGGGCTCCTTGGCCTGGGCACCACGCGACCTCTGGAAGGTGCGGCCCTGGCCTGGGTGCGCGCCCTCAACGCCTCGGGTTTGCCGGTGCTGGCCCTGGATCTGCCATCGGGCCTGGATCCCAGCGCCGCGGAAGCCCCTGGCGAGGCCGTACGTGCCACCCGGACGGCCTGCTTCGGGCTCCGCAAGGTCTGCCACGGCCTGATGCCTGCCCGGGAGGCCTGCGGTGAGATCACCGTGGTGCCCATTCCGCTGGACCGGGCTCCTCAGGCTGCCCTGCAGCTCCTGGAGCGTCCGAGCCTCCCGCCGCGGGCCTGGGATGCCCACAAGGGCAGCTTCGGGCATGTGGCCATCCGGGCCGGCAGCCTGGGCATGAGCGGCGCCGCCGTGCTTTCGGCCCTGGGCGCCCTGCGCGTGGGCGCCGGCCTCGTGACCGTGCTGACCGATCCCGAGGTCCGCGCCGAGGTGGCCGCCCAGGTCCCTGAGGCCATGGTGCGGTCCTGGCAGGGCACCCTCCCCGCCGAGGCCGATGTGCTCCTGGTGGGCCCGGGTGGTATCGACCAGATACCTGACTGGGAGGGCCCTCTGGTGCTGGACGCCTCGGCCCTGAAGGAGGGCCAAGGGAAACGCTGGATGGAGCGCCCCGGCACGGCCATCACGCCCCACCCCGGTGAGTTTGCGCGGCTGTTCCGGCTGCCCCGCCCGATGCTGATGGACGAGCGCCTGGTCCAGGCCCGGCAGGTGTCCGCCGGGAAGCCCGGTGTCCTGCTGCTCAAGGGCGCCCAGAGCGTCCTCGCTGGCGGCGCCTGCGAAGAGCTGTGGATCAATCCCACAGGTCATCCGGGCCTCGCCACCGGCGGCAGCGGCGACCTGCTCGCAGGCATGGTGGCCGGCTTCCGGGCCCAGGGTCTCCCCATGCGCGAGGCGGTGGCCGCCGCGGCCTGGTTCCACGGGGCCGCAGCGGACCGCCTCCCCGGCGCCGGCCTGCTGCCGCGGGATCTGGCGGAGCAGCTTCCGGAGCTGTTGCGTGGCTGAACGCTACCTCGCCGACGACGTCGCCACCGAGGCCCTGGGCGAGGCTTTGGCCCGGCTCACGCCCCCCGGCGGCACCTGGCTGCTGCGCGGTGAACTGGGAGCCGGCAAGACCACCTGGACCAGGGGCTTCCTGCGGGGGCTGGGGGGCGACCCGGATGAGGTGGCCTCGCCCACCTACGCCGTGCTGCATCGCTATGGGCTCCCGGAGGGTCGTCTCTTCCATCTGGACCTCTACCGCCCGGGTCCGGAAGGCGCCTGGGCCCTGGGCCTCGAGGAGACCATCGGGCCCGGAGACCGGCTGGTGGTGGAGTGGGCAGGCCAGGACGGCCCCTGGCCCTCGGATTGGGTGGCCGAGCTGTCGCTGGAGCCCGAAGGCGGGGGGCGGCGGGCCGAATGGACACTGCCTGGCGAATCACCTGGGCGATGATGGGGCATGAACCTCGCCTTGGTCGCCTCCCTGTTCGCGTGCATCGCGGCCATCGTCGCCGTCTGGGCGGCCCTGCGGCGGATCCCGGTCGACCCCGCGCCCTTCGAGGCCCTGCGGCGCCATGCCGAAGAATTGGCTTCGAGGAACCGCTCCGAATCCCACCAGGCGCTCGCGGCCCAGATCCGGCCCCTGACAACGGAGCTCGGTGAGCTCCGTACAGCCCAGGCCGAGAAGCTGGCTGAAGGCTTCCGGCTGCTGACCGCCGCGATCCAGGAGGCGCTCCGGGCCTCCCGTTCGGAGCAGGCGGCCCAGCTTGACCTGGTCCAGCAGCAGGTCCACCAGCGGCTCGACGCCATCCAGGTCTCGAACGAGGCGAAGCTCGAACAGATCCGCCGCACCGTGGACGAGCAGCTGCACGAGGCCCTGGAGAAGCGACTGGGAGAGAGCTTCAACCTGGTGGCCCAGCGCCTGGAGCAGGTGCAGCGGGGCCTGGGCGAGATGCAGGGACTGGCCCAGGATGTGGGCGGCCTCAAGCGGGCCCTGACCAATGTGAAGGCCCGCGGAGTACTGGGCGAGGCCCAGCTGGGGGCGCTGCTGGAGCAGTTCCTGTCCCCCGGGCAGTACCAGGCCAATGTCCATGTGCGGCCGAGGTCTTCCGAGGTGGTCGAGTTTGCGGTGAAGCTGCCGGGGCCTGAGGAGGGCGGCACTGTCTGGCTGCCCATTGATGCCAAGTTCCCGCTGGAGGACTACCAGCGGCTCATGGAGGCCTACGAGGCGGGCGATCTGGTGGCTGTGGAGGCTGCCGGGAAAGCCCTGGAGGCGAGGCTGCTCTCCCAGGCCCGCGACATCCGTGACAAGTACATCGCCCCGCCCCACAGCACGGATTTCGGCCTGCTCTTTCTCCCCTTTGAGGGGCTCTACGCAGAGGTCCTCCGCCGCCAGGGCCTTTTTGAGCGGTTGCAGCGGGAATGCAAGGTCATCCTGGTGGGCCCCACCACCCTCACAGCCTTCCTCAATAGCCTCCAGGTGGGCTTCAAGACCCTGGCCATCAGCCGGCAGACCAGCGAGGTCTGGAAGGTCCTTGGGCACGTGAAGGCCGAGTTCGGGCGCTTCGGCGGGGCCCTGGCGGCGGTGCAGAAGAAACTGGAAGAGGCCAGTGGCAAGCTGGGCGATGTCGCCGCCCGGCGGGATCAGATGGAAAAGAGATTGGCCGGGGTGGAGGCGGCGCCAGAAGCTGGTTCCGTGGCCCTGCCCGAAGGATTGCCCGATTCATCAATGCCTGTTTTATCCAATTTGACGGAATAATTCACTTCACAAATCGTCGGTTTGCCTTAGGATACGGGCCAATCCGGGGGTGTGATGCTGAAGGGACGTGAACGTCACGGGGCGGGCGAGGTGATCGCCGTCGACCGGAACTACGTCCCCATGCAGGAAGTGAGCCGAAGGCGTGCCCTCTGCGCCGTGGTGGCGGGGCGCGCCCATGTGCTCAATCCGGCCACCTTCGAGCGGCACCGGAACCTGGACGGGAGCCTCGAACTCATCATTTTCCCCCACGCCCAGGCCTGCAGCGATTCCAAGCTCCTCATCGGCCGCCTGGAGCGGCGCGTGCTGCGCCGGGACCACTACCTCTGCCAGTACGAAGGCTGCCAGCGGAAGGCCACCACCGTGGATCATGTGGTCCCCCTCTGCCAGGGCGGCTCCACCACATGGCAGAACCTGGTGGGCTGCTGCCTGCCCTGCAACCAGATCAAGGGCGGCCGCACACCCGATCAGGCCGGGATGATCCTCAAGCGCCAGCCGAAGGGCCCCCGGGCGCACCTCTTCGAGCGCTTCGAGGAGCTGCTGAAGCGGGCCAGCGCGGCGTGATCGTCCGAATCAATTAGTGATGGCGCGGGTCTTCAGGAACAGCTCCGCCCACTCCCGGGCGGGATCGCTGCGACGCGTGATGCCCCCGCCCGCCCAGTACGTGAGAGCCCCGCCAGCGATCTGGGCGGTCCGGATGGGCAGGGCCAGGTCCAGGTCGCCGTTGGGGGCGATCCAGCCCAGGGCCCCGCAGTAGAACCCCCGGGGCGCGGCCTCGGTCCGGGCGAGGTGGGCACAGACCGCGTGCTTGGGAGCTCCGGTGACGCTGCCGCCGGGGAGCACGGAGCGGAGCAGGTCGGCGAGGCCGAGTCCCGGGCGGGCCTGGGCTTCCACGGTGCTCACCAGGTGCTGCACGGTGGGATAGGGCTCCACGGCCATGGGCTGGCTCACGGCGACGGTTCCCGTCCGGGCCACGCGGCCCAGGTCGTTGCGCACCAGATCCACGATCATGGTGTGTTCGGCGCGTTCTTTGGGATCGGCCGCCAGGGCCTCGGCGGCGCACCGGTCCAATGCCGGGTCGCCCGTGAGGGGAACGCTGCCCTTGATGGGCTGGGACCAGATCCGGTCCCCCCGGCGGGACAGGAGCCGCTCCATGCTCAGGCAGAGGAGGCGGAGGTCGCCCAGGTCCAGCACGGCGCCAAACGGAGGGCGGGCCCGCTGGAAGGCGCCGAGGGCCAGTTCCACCGGGTCATCAAGGAAAACGGAATCAAAGGGAACACACAGGTTGGCCACATAGAATCCGCCCTCCAGGATGCGCTCGCGGATCACCTCCACCGCGATCCGATGCTGGGCCTCGGTCCAACGGGGCTGGAGCGCCAGGGGCACCGAGGCCGAGGTGGCGTCGGGCCGGAGGAGGGGCGCCCAGGTCCCAGGCTCGGCGGGCGCCTCGTCCCAGGACCACAGTTCGGCCTCGCCCCCTTGAACATGCAGCGCTTGGCGGAGGCCCCGCCAATGCTGACCGAGGGTACCGGGAGCCAGGGCTCGGCGGGGCAGGGAGGCCTCGTCGCAGGCGAGTTCAAAGGATGCGGCGCCGATCCAGGGGCCGGGATGCTCCGGGAGGGCGGCCTCCAGGGCCACCCAGGGCGCCCCGGAGCGGATCTGGCCATCCAGGAAGGTGGTCCAGGCACGGCCCGACCACCGGGATGCGAGAACCGGGCCGTCCGGCAGACCCAGCAGCCCTTCGCCCGTACCGCCCGTGTGGAGCCAGGCAGCGCCTCGCCTGAGGAGGGCCCGGGCGCAGGCAGGCCAGGGCCCGGGGAGGGGGAAGGGCCGGCGGTGCCGGGGGGTGAGGTCCATGGGGATATCATCCCATTGGATGCCGGAACTCACTCCATTAGCTAGTGTTGAAAAAGTTGCCGCTAACAAATTGCTGGTTCATGACAAATAGCGACAAAAAACAGGCTTTTCTTTTTTTCGCTCAGGATCTAGGCTCTTGGGCCAGGAGGAACCTCCATGCCTTCAGTGGATATCAGCTCTCAGACCGGAAAGGACTTCGCCGGAGATGCCTTGATCGTTCCTGTGTTTTCCGGGCGCGAACGCCATCGCCTGCCACTTGCCATCAGCAAGGTCGCGCGCCAGGTGATGGATGAAGAGGATTTCAAGGCGGACTATCTCGAAGTTGTGCCGTTGCATCACCCCAATGGTGTCAAGGAGAGCCGCTGGATGGTACTCGTCGGCCTGGGGGACGAAGAGAAGGTGACCCTCAACAAGATCCGCAAGGCGGTGGGAACCGCCGGCCGCTTCTGCCTCAAGAAGAAGTGGAAGAAGATCGGCGTACTGTCCCCGTCCACGTCCACCCTGGATCACGATGCGGTGCAGGCCGCCGTGGCCGAGGGCGCACTGCTCGCCAACTACGACCTGGTGACGTTCAAAGGCGGGAAGCAGGAGCCGAAGCAGTTCACATCCATCGAGCTCTTCACCAATGGTGACGACACGCGGAAGGCCCGCCGCAAGCTGCCCGTGATCGAGGCCGGCGTCGCGGCCTGCCATCGCGTCCGTGATCTGGCCAACACCCCCGCGGGCGATCTCTATCCCGAGGTGTTCGCTGAAATGGCCGTGAAGCTGGCCAAGCAGCACAAGCTCCATTGCGAGGTGCTGGATGTGCCGGCCCTCGAAAAGGGCGGGTTCCGCTCGGTGCTCGCGGTGGGCCAGGGCAGCGTGCGTCCCCCGCGGGTGGTGAAGCTCGAGTACAAGCCCAAGGAGAAGCCCAAGAAGCACGTGGTGCTGGTGGGCAAGGGCGTCTGCTTCGATTCGGGGGGCCTGTCCCTCAAGGATGCCTCTGGCATGGAGACCATGAAGGACGACATGACCGGCGCGGCCATCGTCCTGGCCACCCTGGCAGCCTGCGCCCAGCTGGAGGTCCCGGTCCAGGTCACGGGTCTCCTGGGCCTGGTGGAGAACATGCCCTCCGGTTCCAGCTACAAGCCCGGTGATGTCCTCCGCAGCCGCAGCGGCAAGACCATCGAAGTGCTCAATACCGACGCCGAGGGCCGGCTGGTGCTGGCGGACCTGCTCCACTACGCCGCGGAACTGGGCGCAGACCATGTGGTCGACCTGGCCACTCTCACGGGGGCGGCCCTCGTCGCCATGGGCGATGGCGTTTCGGCGGTCATGGGCACGGACCAGAAGCTGGTGGACCGGCTCCTGGACGCCGGGAGCGCCGCAGGCGAGCACCTCTGGCAGCTGCCGCTGGTGGAGGAGTACACCGAACTGCTCAAGAGCCCCCTGGCCGACCTGAAGAACATCACCGGCATCCGCTGGGGCGGCACCATCACGGCTGGCCTCTTTCTCCGGGAGTTCGTGGGTGGCGCCTCCTGGGCCCACATCGACCTCGCCGGCAGCTGGTCGGGCAAGGAGCGGGATTACCGCACCCACGGCGCCAGCGGGGAGGGCCCGCGGTTCCTCCTGGAATGGCTCATGGACTGAACCTCGGATCACGAGGTCGAAAAGGGGGCATTGCCCCCTTTTTTTCAAATGGGTGAAGATATCCCTCTTGACCGCAGGGCACGGATGGGGATTTATTGAGGACTGCCTACAATCCACCTGAGCGACCAACACCTTTGGAGTTCCCATGGAAGCGATGGAGACCCTCACCAAGGCTGACCTCTCCCGGTACCTGATGGAGCGGCTCGAACTGGGGAAGAAGGATGCGGATCTCCTGGTGAACACGTTCCTGGAGAGCATCATCGAATCCCTCAAGACCGGCGAAGGCGTAGAGCTTCGCGGGTTCGGAAGCTTCCGTCTGCGGGACCGGCGGGCCCGCCAGGGCCGGAATCCGCGCAGCGGTGAGAGCATCCAGGTCCCCCCGAAGCGCGTGGTCTATTTCAAGCTGGGCAAGGAACTTCGCAGCAAGCTCATCGACGAGTAGCCGTTCAACCCGCCATCCACGGAGTCCCCATGCGTTTCCGCAAGCTGCTCCTGGCCCTGCTGGCCGCTCTCGCTGTCGCGACACCGGCCTTTGCCCAGAAAAAGATGTCCAAGGAGGAGAAGGCGAAGCTTCCCCGCATCGCCATCCTGGAGTTCAAGGCCGCACCGGACGCCTGGCACGGCTGGCGTTTCGGCGGCTGGGGCAACCAGATGGGCACCATCTCCAACCAGCTCCGCGACCTCTTCACCACCGAGATCATGGAGAAGGGCAGGAACAAGATCCGGGTCATCGAGCGTGAACGGCTGTCCGAGATCCGCGAGGAGTTGAACTTCCAGCAGAGCGGCGAGGTGGACACCGCCACGGTCCAGAAGATCGGCAAGCTGCTGGGCGTGAAGTATGTGATGACCGGCAAGATCACCCGGTTCGCGTACAAGGAAGGCGGGTTCGGCACAGGCTGGGGCGTGGGTGCCCTGGTGGGCAAGGTCACCGGCAACGGCATGGCCGGCGCCGTGGCGGGCAGCGTGAACGTGAAGAAGGCCTCCTTCACGGGCCGCCTGGATATCCGCCTCATCGAAGTGGAGACCGGCGAGATCCTGGGCGCCTGGAAGGACGAGGACAAGATCTCCGATACCAGCGTGAAAGTGGCGGGTACCGGCGCCGAGGTCCAGTACGACGAGGAGCTGGTGAACAAGGTGTTCGAGCCCATCGTACAGCGCATCACGCCCAAGGTGCTGCGCGCCACGGTCGCGGCCCACGAAGACGATTGAAGGCGCCTCAGCGCCCTGCGGGGGGCCCTCCGGGGCCCCTCGTCGCGTCCAGATACCAGGCATCCACGACCTGCTGGATGGTTCCAGCGTAGGCCGGCCCCAGCACCTCCGCGCAGTGGAGGTGCCAGGTGGGCACCTCCACCATGCGGATCGAGGCGAAGCGGGCCGCCAGCGCCCGCTGGACCTCCGGTGGTGCGAGCCGGTCCTGGGTGGCGAGGAAGCAGAGACTGGGCGTGGCGAAGCGGAGGCTTCCGGTGCGCAGCAGGAGGTCCGTGTCCGCAGGGTCGTAGCCGCCCATGTGGCCCGCGGTCCGGCTGGCCAGGGCCCCGATGGGCGGAGCCAGGACATGCCACCAGCGATCCGCAGGGCCGCGCACCAGGCGCTCGGCAAAACTCCGGCTGCTGGCGGGGGCGCCCTCCCAGATGAGTCCCGCGAGAGGGCCCCGGCCTTCCCGTTCCAGGTCTGTCAGGGCCATCAGGCCCACGGAAGCACCCAGGCTCCGGCCCATCAGGAGGATCCGCCGGCGCGGAATGCCTGAGGCTTCCAGATGGTGGACGATGTGGACCACGTCCCGGGATTCGGCCACGCCGAAGGTCACGGCCGGCGCCGGGCCACCACTCCGGAGAGCATCATCCCGCCGCCGGTAGGTGAAGATCGCGGCATCGAGCCTGGGGAACCACTTCAGGGCCGGGCTGGTGCCCCAGCGGTCATCCCCGAACCCGTGGAGGAGCAGTACCACGCCGGGCGAGGGCTTTTCCCGTCGGAGGCGCCAGAGCTGCAGACCGTCCACCTCCTCGGCCGACCAGGTGCCACCGGGATCCCCGTCCTCGCCTGCAGCGAGGCCACGGTAGGTGGCTTCCACCCGGGCCAGGGGCTGGGGTCGGTAGAAGGGCGGGTCCACCAGTTCCCGGGAGACCATCCGGGCTTTCCACGCCATGAACCCCCCTGTGGCGAGCAGGGGCAGGGCGCCCAGGGTGATCCAGACCCGGGGCCTCACCAGTAGCCCGTGGTGACCACGACGGTGACGGAGGGGTCGGTGACCCGGCATTGGCAGCTGAGACGCTGGCCCGGCCCGGCTCCGTTGCGTCCCAGCGTCCGGGATTCGTGGGGGCGGGGCGGGGTCAGGTGCGCGGCGCCTTCCAGGACCGTGACCAGGCATTTGGCACAGGCGCCCCGGCCGGAGCAGGCGGAGGCCACGGGCAGGCCTCCGGCCAGGCAGCGGCTCATCAGGGTCCCCGTCCCGCGGAGGACGAGGTCCGCCCGGCGGGTGCGGGCCACCAGTGCCATCGCTACTTGGCGAGCGCCGCGGTCACGCCGGCCAGGCCCTCGGCAGTGGGCAGGGGGTCGGGCTTGCCGTAGAGGACGGCATCCAGCTTCTGGACCAGGGTGATCTGGTAGATCCCCTTGTCCGGGCCCATGTCCAGTTCGCCGAGATCGGGGCTGAAGGTTTCGCGCTGGCTGGTGAGGAAGAAGCGGTGCTTCCCGGCGCCGAGTCCCTTCACCACGAGGCTGGTCGCGCCCTTCGGCAGCTGCTGGACCGGAATGCGGGTTCCGTCGAGGCTCAACTCGACCGGACCCTGCACCTTGCGGGTGAAGCGGAACACGACCGTTCCCGCGGGGATGGGGGATCTGGGGGTCAGGGGAACCTTGCGGCAGCCCAGGAAGGAAAAGGATCCCAGCAGCACCAGGGCGGGAATGACGGCGTGGAACTTCATGAAGCCTCCGGAACCTTGATGATATGCGATCAGCGACCCGGAGGTCTCAGGACCAGGCACAGAAGAAGTTCATGCTGACTCAGGGGTGGATGGGCTTCTATTCTGGGAGATTGAACCTGAGAGGTGAACCATGACCCGCGTGCTCTTCCAGACCGACAAGGGCGATATCAACCTGGACCTGTTCCCGAAGGAGGCCCCGGGTACTGTGGCGAACTTCGTGAAGCTCATCGAATCCGGCTTCTATGACGGCCTGGCCTTCCACCGCGTGATCCCCGACTTCGTCATCCAGGGCGGCTGCCCCAACACCAAGCCCGGCGCTTCGGGCATGCCCGGCACTGGCGGTCCCGGCTGGAAGATCAAGTGCGAGACGGCGGGCAATCCCCACAAGCACAAACTGGGCGCCCTTTCCATGGCGCATGCGGGCCCGAACACGGGTGGCAGCCAGTTCTTCATCTGCAACGGCAGTGCCCCCAGCCATCTCGATGGCGTGCACACGGTCTTCGGACAATGCTCCTCGGATGCCGACATCAAGGTGGTGCAGGCCATCAAGACCAACGACCGCATCCTCAAGGCGACGGTGGTCGAGGCCTAGCCGGGTTTTCGTCCCTCCCAGAATCGGGCGGCGCAGCCGCCCGATTCTGCGTAGAGAAAGGCAGGTGGGAGCATGAAGGGCCGTTGCGGATGGTGCGGGACGGACCCGCTCTACATCGCCTATCACGACGAGGAATGGGGCGTTCCTCAGCATGACGACCGGCGCCTCTTCGAGAAGCTGGTGCTGGAAGGGGCCCAGGCCGGGCTCAGCTGGATCACCGTCCTGCGCAAGCGGGAGGCCTACCGGCGGCTCTTCCTCGGGTTCGACCCCGGGAAGGTCGCGGCGATGACCGATGCCGAGTTGGAGGCCGCCCTCCTGGACCCGAGCATCGTGCGCAACCGCCTGAAGGTCTTCTCGGCCCGGACAAATGCCCTGGCCTTCCTGGCCGTGCAGCGGGAGTTCGGCAGCTTCGACGCCTTTCTGTGGCCCTTTGTGGGCGGGGTACCGAAAGTGAACCATCCGCAGACCCTGGCGGAGGTTCCGGCCGTGTCTCCGGAGGCAGAGGCCCTGAGCAAGGCGCTCAAGAAGCGGGGCTTCACCTTTGTGGGACCCACGATCATGTACGCCTACCTGCAGTCCCTGGGCCTGGTGGACGACCATGTGGCCACCTGCTGGAAGCGCCAAGGGCCTGACTCGCTGTAGACTGGAAGGCTCGGAGCTGCCGTGTCCAAGCCCTTCTACATCACCACGCCCATCTACTACGTCAACGACCGGCCCCACATCGGCC
>Ga0255338_1002829_pt1 | contig 23214 bp, 20 predicted proteins | sample MeOH1_35cm_T4_19_FD_203715 | JGI IMG/M metagenome (GOLD analysis project Ga0255338, IMG submission 203715) | Sandy soil microbial communities from University of British Columbia, Vancouver, Canada - MeOH1_35cm_T4_195 | ecosystem: Engineered > Artificial ecosystem > Sand microcosm > Unclassified ...
CGATCAGAGCTATGGGTTTAAAAGATCGCGCTAAGGCCTTGATGGAAAAAGCCGGTGTGCCGGTGGTGCCGGGTTTCCACGGCGACATGCAGGAGCCGAAGTTCCTGCAACGCAAAGCCTATGAGATCGGCTACCCGGTGCTGATCAAGGCGGTGGCGGGTGGCGGCGGCAAGGGCATGCGCCGCGTCGATCGCCACGCCGATTTCGACGCGGCACTGGAAGCCGCGCAGCGCGAGGCCCAGAACGCCTTCGGCGATGCGCGCGTGCTGATCGAGAAATATGTGAGCGCGCCGCGCCACATCGAGGTGCAGGTCTTCGCCGACGGCCACGGCAACGCCATTCATCTCAACGAGCGCGATTGCTCCTTGCAGCGCCGCCATCAGAAGGTGATCGAGGAGGCGCCGGCGCCGGGCATGAGCGCGGATTTGCGCGCCAAGATGGGGCAGGCGGCCACCGCTGCGGCGCTCGCCGTCGGCTACCGGGGCGCCGGCACGGTCGAATTCATCGCCGACGGCGCCGGCGGCCTGAAGGACGACGGCTTCTGGTTCATGGAAATGAACACGCGCCTTCAAGTGGAGCATCCGGTGACGGAGGCGGTGACCGGGCTCGATCTGGTCGAGTGGCAATTCCGTATCGCCGCCGGCGAGAAGCTGCCGCTCAAGCAGGACCAGGTGCGGCTCGACGGCCATGCGGTCGAGGCGCGACTTTACGCCGAGGACCCCGAGCGCGGTTTCTTGCCTTCGACCGGCAGGCTGGTCGCGCTGCAGTTCCCGCAAGCGGAAGGCTTGCGCATCGATAGCGGCGTGGAAGCAGGCGACAGCGTTACGCTCTATTACGATCCGATGATCGCCAAGGTGATCGCGCATGGCGCGACGCGCGACGAGGCGCTCGACACGCTTGCCAACGCGCTCGAGGCGACGGTGGTCGCTGGGCCGCGCAGCAATGCCGGCTTCCTGGCGGCGCTGGCGCGCGCCGACGACTTCCGCCAGGGCGCCTTCGACACCGGCTTCATCGACGCGCATCTCGGCGATCTCGGGGCCACGCCCCAAGGGCTCGACCGCGCTGCCGCGGCGCTCGGCGCGCAGCAGCTTTTGGCGCGCGAACAGGTGCGCTTTGCGACGTCTAGCCAGCCGGCCTCGCCTTGGGATGTGGCCGACGCCTTCCAGCTTTCCGGGACGCGCACGCTATCTTTGCCCGTGATCGCCGAAGGCGAGAGCGTCACGGCGCAGGTGACCTATGGCGCAGGCGGTCCAGCGGTGACCATCGGCAGTGAAGCGCCCGCAGCCGGCGCGGTTGCTATCTTGGCCGACGACGCGGTCTATGTGCTGCGCGCCGGCCGCCAGACCAAGGTCATGTTGCGCGATGTCATGCTCGACGAGGCGGCCGATCAGGGCGGTGGCGGACTGGTGCGCGCGCCGATGCACGGCAAGGTGCTGGCGATCCTGGTGGAGAAGGGCGCGGCTGTGACGCGCGGCCAGCGCGTCGCGATCATCGAGGCGATGAAGATGGAGCACACGCTCACCGCGCCGATCGACGGCGTGATTGCCGAAGTTGCCGCGACCCAGGGCGCGCAGGTGGGTGAAGGCGCGCGACTGATGATGATCGAGCCCGCGACGGCGTAAGTAAGTCTGGCGCGGCCTACTTCTTCGCGGCCTTCTTGTCGCCTTCCTTCAATTTTTCGTCCATTTTCATGCCGAAGAAGATCGGCAGCGACCAGCTCGGTAGGACGAGCGGCAATGAGTCCCTGAGCGCGCGCCGGGTGTTGTCGTGCTGCTTAGCGATTTCCGCGGCCTCGGCCTCCTGCTTGGTCATCTTTTTTTGCTTGGTGGCGGCCAAGGCCGGCGCAGCCGCGATGATCACTGCCATGAACGCGAGAGTGAATTTTTTCATATGTTTCCCCCTTTGGCCGACCGCTCGGTGAGCGCCGTTATCATCGGCTAAGCCGGGATTTCCGCAAGGGGAATTGGCGGCCAGCGCTATCAACAAGGCGCGGCCGGCCGGGCTTCCGCTACCGTCTTGAGCGCGCTATGCAGACGCTTATGCCTCTCCATCTCATCAAATTGTGCGTCGGCTGCGACTCCGTCGCCGACCTGGAAGACTGGATCAAACAAAAGCTCCAGGAGAAGAAGCGGCGCGGCCAGAAGCCGGAGCACATCCACACCACCCGCATGTACCCCAAGCGCGACGGGGAACTGACCGCCGGCGGCTCGCTCTATTGGGTGATCAAGGGCCAGATCACCTGCCGCGAGAAGATCCTCGATATCCGGCAGGTGACAGGCAAGGACGGCATCAAGCGCTGCCAGGTGGTGCTCGACGGCAAGGTGAAGCTGGTCGAGCCGCGCCCGCGCTTGGCTTTCCAGGGCTGGCGCTATCTCGAGGATAAGGACGCGCCCCGCGACCTCTCGCGCGCCGCGCCGGGCGCCGCCCGCATGCCCGAACAGATGCGCCGCGAATTGCAGGAATTGGGGCTGTTGTAGCTGCGCTCATCCGGGCGATGGACGCACCTACACCCCCAAATTGTCGATCAACCTGGTCTTCCCGATCTTCGCCGCCACCAGGAGCCGGATCGGGCCGTCCTTGCGCGTGGCGATGGGCTTGAGCGTTACCGCGTGACGCGCCTCCAGGTAATCGAGCGCGAAGCCGGCGCGCTTAATCTCGCCTCGGCCTTCCTCCAGCACCATCTCGATCGGCTCGCCTTGCTTGATACGCGCGGCGGATGCCTTGAGTACACGCGCCAAGGTCGGGGCGACGGCGCGCTCGGCGGTCGACAGGTAGGCGTTGCGAGAGGAGAGCGCGAGGCCGTCCTTCTCGCGCACCGTCGGTATTCCGATCACCTTCAAGGGCAGATCGAGATCCTTGGCCATTTGCGTCACGACCTGGAGCTGCTGGTAGTCCTTCTGGCCGAACAGCGCGATGTCCGGCGCCACCTGCGTAAACAGCTTGGCGACGACGGTCGTCACCCCGCCGAAGAAGTGCGGACGGAATTTGTCTTCCAGCCCGGCGACCGCCGCGCCCTCCGGCGCGATGCGCGTGGCAAAGCCCTCCGGATACATGACCTTCGCCGTTGGCGCCCAGACGACATCCGCCTTGGCCTCCGCCAGAGCCTCAAGGTCGCTGTCGAACGTCCTGGGATAGCTGCCGAAGTCCTCGTGCGGTGCGAACTGCGCCGGATTGACGAAGATCGACACCACCACGTGGTCGGCGCGTTTCTTCGCCGCCTTAACCAAAGCCAGATGACCGGCATGCAGCGCCCCCATGGTCGGGACCAGGGCAACGCGTTCACCCTTCCGCCGATAGGGCGTCAGCGCTTTGCGCAGCGCGGAGACGGCGCGGGTGATGGTCGGTCGTCTGGCCATGAATGGGACCCTGTCGGGGAACTGTCACGAAAGCGGGTTAGCACCTAGCAAATGCAGTTAAGGCAGGCCACGTGATTAATGGTTAAGCTGCGAACAACTTGACTAAAGTGCCGATATAATTTGAGAATTAAGGGGTCGAGGGCGCGTAAATGTTGGTCCAGCCGATCCAAGAGTCACCGCAGTCTGCGCACGTCGTCGTGCTCGGCAACGAAAAGGGCGGCTCCGGCAAGTCGACGACCGCGCTGCATATCGCGGTCGCGCTGATGAAGGCCGGCCAGCGCGTCGCCACCATCGATCTCGACTCGCGCCAGAAGAGCTTCACGCACTACATCGAAAACCGCCGCGCTTGGGCCGAGCGCGCCAAGCTCAAGCTCGAACTGCCGACGCATTACTGTGTCGAGCGCGCGGACGGTCCCTCCGTCGAAGCCAACGAGGCGCGCGAGTTCGCCAGCTTCTCGCAGGCGATAGCCCGGATCGAACACACCCATGACGTGGTCGTCATCGATACGCCGGGCAGCGACAGCTACCTGATGCGGCTTGCGCATTCGATGGCGGATACGCTGGTGACGCCGCTCAACGATAGCTTCGTCGACTTCGACGTGCTGGCGACGCTCGATCCCACCAACTTCGCCGTCACCGGCGAAAGCCATTACGCCGAGATGGTGCGCGAGGCGCGCCGCCAGCGCCGCTTGGTGGACGGCAAACTCGTGGACTGGATCGTGGTGCGCAACCGGCTCTCGCAGCTCGGCTCGCGCAACAAGCGGCTGGTGGGCGAGGGCATCAACGAGCTGGCGAAGCGCATGGGCTTCCGCAGTGTCGACGGTTTCGCCGAGCGCGTGGTCTTCCGTGAATTCTTCCCGCGCGGGCTCACCGCGCTTGACGATCTCGATGAGGCGACGCTCGGCACGCGGCCGAACATGTCGCATCTGACCGCGCGCGAGGAGGTGATCGGGCTGCTCAATGCGCTGCATCTGCCGCTCTCGGAAAACGGCAAGCGCCGCGCCGCCGCCCGCGCCGAATGGTATTCGGTCATGGACCAGCCGCTGCAGGTCCACGACTTGATCGCGTAAGACGGCTTTTTCACCAATCCGTAGTGGCCCGAACTCCCGCTTGCGCAGGGGGCGGCGGTGATTATGTCGCTGACACCGAACAGGTTAATCCGGTGTAGAATTGCTCATGACCAAAGACCGCTCCCAGACCCCGGCACCGACCGCGTCCAAGCCCGAGATTGACGCCTTCCTTGAGAAGGTGCGCGCGCTCGGACCCTCGACCGCGCACGGCGCGCGCGGCCGGCTGATCTTCGCGCTCGACGCCACCATGAGCCGGCAGCCGACCTGGGACACGGCTTGCACCTTGCAGGCCGAAATGTTCCGCGAGGCAGCCTCGGTCGGCGGGCTCGACATCCAGCTCGTCTATTTCCGCGGCCTGACCGAATGCGGTGCCTCCGGCTGGGTGGCCGATAGCGGAAAGCTCGCGGGCCTGATGTCGCGCATCGACTGCCGTGGCGGCCACACCCAGATCGGCAAGGTGCTCAGCCACGCGCGCAGCGAGCATGGTCGCAAGCCGGTGCAGGCATTGGTCTTCGTCGGCGACGCCATGGAGGAAAAGATCGACGACCTTTGCGCTTCCGCCGGCGAACTGGGCTTGCTCGGCGTGCCGGCGTTCATGTTCCAGGAAGGGCACGACGCGGTCACGGAAAACGCCTACCGGGAGATCGCGCGGCTGTCGCGCGGCGCCTATTTTCGTTTCGACGCCGGCGCGGCGCATGAGCTTGGCGAACTCCTGCGCGCCGTGGCCGCTTATGCGGCTGGCGGCCGCAAAGCGCTCGCCGCCTTGGCGGCGCGCCGATCCGGCACAGCGCAGAAGCTCTTGGCGCAGTTGAGCTGACGCATGCCCATGCTCTTTTTCGGCATCCTGGCGCTGGTGCTCGGCCTATGGGCGCTCAACGTCATCTCCAAGGTCGACCCCAAGCTCGCAGCGCGCGTGTTGAAGGCCGGCGGCGGTCTCTTGTCGCTCGGGCTTGCCGTCTTCCTTGGACTACGCGGCGAGATCGGCGTTGCCATTCCACTCGGCGCATTCGGCCTCGGCCTGCTCGGGTGGCTGCCGTTCGGGCCGGCCGGCTTTTCCCAGCGCACGCGGAAGAGCACGGGCCAGGTCTCGCGCGTGCGCTCATCGTTCTTCGAGATGGAGCTCGATCACGACACCGGCGCGATGCGTGGCCGCGTGCTGGCCGGCAAATACGAGGGCGTGACGCTGGAAGCGCTGGACGTGTCGACGCTCGTCAGTCTGTTGAGCGAAGTCGACGAGGAGAGCCGTGCGCTATTGATGGCGTATCTTGACCGCCGGGACGCCGCCTGGCGTGAACACGCGCAAGGTGACGCGGCAGCGGGGCGGGCTCACGCGCCGAGCGCCGGCAAAATGACCGAACAGGAAGCCTATCAGATCCTTGGCCTGGAAACCGGCGCGAGCGCGAGCGCCATCAGCCGCGCGCACCGCGCGCTGATGAAGAAACTCCACCCGGATCAGGGAGGATCGACCTACCTCGCGGCTCGGGTCAATGAAGCCAAGGAAGTCCTTCTTCGCCGCCATCGCTAAGCACTCCTGACGCAACGTCATCAGGCTCCTGCCGCTTGGCGCATTCCTGTTATCGAGACTGTTTTTTTATTCTGGCAGCGATCTTGTCCGAAAACTGGTTTCGGAATGGTGACCAACCGGTTCCGCGAGCGCGGCTAGTCGCGTCTTAGTTCTTCAGAAGCATGCACGGAATATCGCCGCGCTTGAGCTGCTTGCAGGCATTTTCGGCCTGCTCCTTGTCGAGGCCGGCAAAACGGGCGCGATAGAGCGCCTTTTCGCCCTTGCTTACCTTCTCGGTGAAGGGATCGGCCTTCGCGAGCACGTCCTTGACCTTGGTCTGGCAGGTGTCGAGGCGCTGCTTGGCATCCTTCTCGTCATCGAAAGCGCCGACCTGGATCATCCAGCCGCCATTAGCGCGACGTTTTTCGGGTTCGCTGGCGGCGGAGGCCGGGACGGGAACGTTGGGGCCGGCGGAAGCGACCTTGGCGCCCTTTGCCGGCAACACGCCGAGCACGCCGGGACGAGCGCCCGGTGGAGGTGGCGGGGCTTCGCCTTTGACCGTGGCGACGGTGGTGACGCTTGCCGTCGTGCCGGCCGGCGTGGGGGTGAGTTTGCGGCTGTCTGCCGGCATCGGCGTCAGCGAGGCCGTTCGCATCGTGCCGGGTTGGACCGTGACGGTCCGCACGGGATTGGGCTTGATGGGCTCGGTCGAGCCGACACTCGGCGGCTCGGCGGCGGCCGCCGCCACCGCGGCAAGCTGTTCGCGCGGCAGTTCCGGCGCGGCCGCGGCAACTGCGAGCGGTTCACGCACGACTTCCGTCGCCGGCGTGGCCGCGACCGGCGGCGTATCCCGTTGCGGAGCAGGGGCCGGCACCGGCACCTCTCGCATGGGCTCGGCTTTCGCTTCCTTGACTTCTTTCGCGCGATCCGACGCTTCCGCGATCACGGGCGCGGTACGCTTCACGGACGCGATGTTGATGTTGTTCTCGATCAACCCAACGACGCGGGCATCGCGCGCCTTGGCGGTACGTCCGCCGAACACGACGGCGACGACATGGCGGCCGCCGCGGCGGGCGGACGTGACGATGTTGAAGCCGGAGGCACGGATGTAACCGGTCTTGATACCGTCGACGCCTTCGATGCGGCCGAGCAGATGATTGTGGTTACGCATCGCTTTGCCGCGGAAATCGAAGCTGCGGGTGGAGAAATAACGATAGTACTCGGGGAAGCGGTCTTGGATGGCGCGCCCGAGCAGGGCCTGGTCGCGCGCGGTGGTGACCTGCTCGTCGTTCGGCAGGCCGGATGCGTTGCGATAGACCGTCTGCATCATGCCGAGGGCGCGCGCCTTGGCCGTCATCATGCGGCCGAAGCTCGGTTCGTCGCCGGCGAGGGCTTCGCCGATGGCGACGGCGATGTCATTGGCGCTCTTGGTGACGACGGCGCGGATGGCGCTTTCGACGCGGATGCTTTCGCCCGGCTTGAGGCCGAGCTTGGACGGTGCCTGCGACGCCGCGTGCGCGGAGATGGGAATCTCGCTCGATAGTTTGATCTTGCCCTGCTCTATCCGCTCGAAGAGCAGGTAGAGCGTCATGATCTTGGTGAGCGAGGCGGGATGGCGGATGGCATCCGCATTGGACGCTTGCAGCACTTGGCCGGAATTCACGTCGACCACGATCGAGGCGTAGGGCGGCTCGTAGCTGCTATGGGCGGCCGCGCGATGGGCTTTGCGCCGGGCCCGTGCATCCGCCTCGCTTGGGGAAATGGCAGTAAGAGCGGTGAGTGTTGCGAGGCCGAGGACACCCCAACGCAGTCCGATGCGGACAAAGGCTCCCCGACGCGACATTCGCTCTCCCCAACCCGTTTGGCCGTCCCTAGGCCACCATCGTGGCCAATTTATAGCGCCGCCGCGCCGCGACAATTTACGACCGTACGAGAGCGTGGTTTACGAAAAGTTAACAGGATGCCTCAGATTTTACAGCGCTTTTCGCGCTGCAACGAGACTCGCTTGACTTTTTGTGCAGTGCAATATATGTCAAATCAGGCTCCGGGGACGGTCCCGGGTCACAGTTAGCACGTTGGCGCCGCTTTAAGCGGGCCGGGAAGGGAACGACGATGGTCAAGAATTTCGAGGACCTCCAGCAGGTCAGCAAAGAGAACGTCGACATCGCCCTCAAGTCCATGGGTGCACTGTCCAAGGGTACCCAGGCGATTGCTGTCGAGGTCGCCGATTACTCCAAGAAGGCTTTCGAGGACGGCACCGCCGCGCTCGAGAAGCTGTTCGGCGTGAAGTCGCTCGACAAGGCGATCGAAGTGCAGACCGAATACGCCAAGACCGCCTATGAAGGTTTCGTGGCGAAGGCCTCCAAGATCGGCGAGCTCTATGCCGATCTCGCCAAGGAGACCTACAAGCCGTTCGAAGCGATGCTGGCGAAGGCCAAGTAATTCGTCTCTACGCTTCTTCCAAACCAAAGCCCGGCCATGCGGCCGGGCTTTTTGTTTGTGGTGCCGCGGTTTGCTATTTGGCCACGCGCAACTGTGTGAGATTGGTGCCGATTTGCTGGAACGCCGTCACGATCTGGCTCGCCGACGTCAATAGAAAGAACTTGTCGGACGAGCTGGCGCAGTTTTGCAGCAAGGTCGATGTCGCGTCACCGCCGGTATTCACCTGGATCGTATAAATCGTGATATTGGCCGCTTTGATGTTGGCGCAGGTGCCGGCGCCGGTCGTGTCGTACATGCGGTAGTCGACCGAGGTCGAAGTGCTTGAACCGTTGCCGTACCAGCGGTTCTGCGTATTTAGGCCATCCGACAGCAGGATGATGACTTCGTTGTAAGTGTAGCCTGTCTCTTTCGCCGGCATCGTAAAAGGTCCGATGCCCGTCAGCGAATGCCAGCCCATGGCCAGCCCGATCGGCTGGTTGGTGCTGCCCTTCGCGGCCAGTGAATTGACCAGCGAAGTCATGGCCGACCAATTGTAGCTCAGTCCCATGGCTTCCGCGGGCGGACAATAGGTATCCTGCCGGGCCGGGAAGAGCGTCGTGGTATCGCTGGTCGTCGGCGCCGTCGACTTCTGGTCGTTACCGGGCGTCGTGCCTGGCGCGCTCGACGAGCCGCGGTCGGTGACGCAGCCGGTCCAGGTCGAGCGCGCGTTCTTGATCCAGGTATGCGTGTAATAGCTCTGCGTGCAGGTCTTTTTGCTGCCGCTACCGCTGCACGAGCAATTGACGGCGGTGCCGCAACTGGCACTCGATCCGCTCGAAATCGTGCGCGTGGCCGATACGCTGTTATAGCAGCCGTTGTAATAGAGGCCGGACTTGGTGGTGTCCCTGCCGCCGTTGTCGATACTCGGACAGATGTAGCCAGCATAAGTGCCGTTCGACGGTACGGTCGATACGGTGGATGCGCCGGTCGTCGGGCTGTTGGTGCAATAGAAGCCGGTCGAGGTGCCGCTCCAGGTGTTGCCGAAGGGGCACGCGTCGCCGGGGCCGGTCTGTTCCCACGTGGTCACGTTGCTGCTGTTGGCGAGCCAGGTCGTCATATAGGCCGGCGCGCCTTCCCATTCGGTCCAGTCTATCCAGTTCGCGTTGTAATTGACCGAGTCGACATTGACGTTGCGGCTGAACGGGACGATCGACACGTAGACGTCGCCATTGGTGCTGGCCGCAGATTGCAGTTGCGTCAGCAGATTGTTGGTGGCGGTTTTCAGTGCGGTTATTTTGCCGTCGGAGTTCATGGAACCGGTGGTGTCGAGTACCAGTGCCACGCGCAGCCGGGACGAGCCCCATTTGGCGGTCGAGCTGCCGGAGATGGTCATGGTTTCGTAGCCGAGGATCTTCACGAACTGGGTCGGCATCTCCACCGACCCGCCCACCACGACGTTGGACCCGCCGCTTGCCGTATAGGTGGCGCTCACGGTGATGTTCTTCACGTCGGAGCGCGTGAACATCGCCTTGAAATAGCTGTCCGCCTTGCTTTGCAGTTCGGTATTCGAGAGTGTGGCGGCGTCGCGCGACAGCATCAGTGCCGTCGAATCGAGCGCAGCCTGCAGCGAACTCTTGACCGAGTTGCCGCGGCTGTAATCGATGGCGGCGCCAACAAAGCCGAGCAGGGGGACGACGGCGATCGCGAAGGTGACCGCGACGTTGCCATCGCGGCCGCGCGCAAAGCGCGTCGCGGCGCGCATGGTCTGAGACGCTAGAAACGACAGAAAAGCGGTACGCATGGCACTACATTGCAAGCTGTTGACGTGCCTGTGTCCTAGACTTCTCCGTTTAAAGGGACTGTGCAGCCGACCGGTGAAAACTGGCGGGTTGCAGTAAGCCTCCGAGGCTTTCGGAGACCGGATCGCAAAAGTTTGTCGGGGGTTAGATCGTTAATAACGGCTGCGGTTGATGTCGCGAATGCCCGCAATATCGGCAAGGATGAAGTAACCGAAGTCTTGCCGTGACCGGATAATGCGTGTTTCCAAATGTAACGGGCGCGCCTTGCGGCGCGCCCGGGCAGATCTTGCGGAAGGTCTACTTGGCGACGCGCAACTGCGTCAGGTTGGTGCCGATCGTGTTGAACACGGTCGTGAGCTCGTTGGCCGAGGTGATCATCCAGAACTTGTCGGTCGAACTGGCGCAACTCTTCAGCAGCGTCGACATCGGATCGCCGTTGGTGTTGACGTGGATGGTGTAAATCGTAATGCCGGCCGCCTTGATATTGGCGCAGGTGCCCGAGCCGTTGCCGGTCTGAACCATGCGGTTATCAATCGGCGTCTGGCTTTGATACCAGCGATCCTGGGTGTTGAGGCCGTCCGACATCAGGATGATGATTTCCTGATAGGTGTAATTTGGGTCTTTCGCCGGCACTGTCAGATGGGCGCCGCCGACGAGCGATTGCCAGGCCCAGACCAGACCGATCGGCTGGTTGGTCATGCCGTTCGGATACATCTGGTCGACGAGACTGTTCATCGACGTCCAGTCGTAGCTCAGGCCCATCATTTGCAGGGGGCAATTGCTGTATTGTTCGGCCGGGAACAGTGAGGCTGGGATGCTCGGGTTCGGCGCGTCGACTTTCTGGTCGTAACCGGCCGTCGAGCCCGGCGCCGACGAACCGCCACGATCGGTGATGCAGCCGTTCCACGTGCTGTGGCTCTTCGGCGTGCAACTGCCGCCACCACCACCACCCCAACCCCAGCCGCCACCCCAGCCCCAACCGTTGCCATTGCCGTTGCCGTTGCAGTCCTGGTTGTTCGCATCCCAGTCGGTCCAATCGATCCAGCTGGCGTTATAGTTGCTGGAGCCGACATTGACGTCCTTGGAGAAGGGAACGATCGAGACGTAGACGTCGCCATTGGTGCTCGCGGCCGCCTTAAGCTGCGTGAGCAGGCTCTTGGTGGCCGCTTTCAGCGCCGTCATCTTGCCGTCGGATGACATCGAGCCGGTGTTGTCGAGCGCGAGCGCCACGCGCAGCCGCGTCGAACCCCATTTCGCTGTCGAGGAGCCGGCCACCGTCATGGAGTCATAGCCGACGATGCCCATGATCTCGGTCGGCACCGAGACCGAGCCGTTGACGACGACGGTTGAGCCGCCGGTGGCCGTATAGGTGGCGCTCACGGCGATGTTCTTGACTTCGGAGCGCGTGAACATCGCTTTGAAGTAGTTGTTCGCCTTGGTCTGGAGGTCGGCATTGCTCAGCGTCGCGGCTTCGCGCGAAAGCATCAGCGCGGTGGCGTCGAGCGCCGTCTGCAACGAGGTCTTGACCGAATTCGCCCGGCTGTAATCGACCGCGGCCCCGATGCCGCCGATCAGCGGGAGGGTCGCCAGCGCAAAGGTGATGGCGACATTGCCGCCGCGGGCCGCCCGGAAAGCGGCGAGGCTGCGGCGCAGTTTGGTCCAGGCTTGGATCATGGCGGCTCACGTAAATTGATTGAACCGCCATCTGTTACAATTAGAAGCTAAATGGCTGGTGTAGCGGTTCCTCACTGGAGTCGGGCGACTGCTAACGCCAAGGCGCGGCGCGCGCCAAACCGCGCGCCCGATCAGCAGCTTCCGTGGTTAAGCGATGGATGGGTATTGCACGCGGCCGGCGCGTATAACCTGCGTGCGTCGTTAACGGAACCTTGCGGTCAGGTACCGAAGCGCCGCTACATCGTCAGCCGCAGGCTCGAAAGCGCGGTGCCGATCTGGTTGAAGGTCGTGATCAGTTGGTCAGCCGAAGTCAGCAGGAAGAACTTGCTCTTGTCGGTGGCGCAGTTCTGCAAGAGCGTCGAGGTCGGGTCGTTGCCGGTGTTGACCTGCACTGTATAGAGCGTGATGCCGGCTGCCTTGATGTTGGTGCAGGTCTTCTCCTCGCGCGCGTCGATCGCGGAGGCGTAAGAATACCAACGGTTCTCGGTGTTCAGGCCGTCGGTCAGCAGGATGATGACCTGGTTATAAGTATAGTTCGGATCGATGGCCGGCACGGTGAAGGGCGAGGCGGTGAGCGTCTGCCAGCCCATCTGCAGGCCGATCGCCTGGTTGGTGTTGCCCTTCGGCTGCATCTCTTCGATCTTGGCCGATAGTGCCGTCCAATCGTTCGACAGGCCCATGACCGCGGCCGGGCAGGACGAGTATTGCTCGGCCGGGTACAGCGTGCCGCCCGAGAGCGGCGCATCGTTGGTCGTATCGTAATTCTGGTCGCGATCGGTGACGCAGCCGTTCCAGGTGGAATGGTCCTTCGGCGTCCAGGTGCCGCCGTGCGATGTGCAGCTGCTTTGTTTGCTGCTGTATTTCGAGATGCTGCACGTGCCGTTGAGCGGCTCCCACAGGTCCCAGCGCAGCCAGGATTGATCGTAATTGCCGGCGCCGACGTTTACGTCCTTGTTGAATGGCACGATCGAGACATAGACGTCGTCGGGATTCGTGGCCGCCGCCTGCAGTTGGGTAAGCAGATTCTGGGCCGCCGTCTTGAGTGCCGTCATCTTGCCGTCGCTCGACATCGAGCCGGTGTTGTCGAGTACCAGCGCGACGCGCAGCCGGCTGTTGCCCCAAGTCGACTTGGACGAGGCGGAGATGTCGAGATTGTTGGGTAGCCCGAGCAAATTGAGGAAATTGGTGGTGACCGTGGCGGTGCCCGTAAGTGAGACCTTGGAGCCGCCGGTTGAGCTGTAGTTGGCCGTGATCTGAATGTTGGACGTGTTCGTCCGCGTGAAGAGGGCATTGAAATAGTTGTTCGCCGCGGCCTGCAGATCGGCGGCCGACTGGTTGGCCGCGCTTTTCGACATCATCAGCGAGGTCGCGTCGAGGGCCGACTGGAAGGCGGTTCGGGTGGCGCTGACCTGGGTGTAGTCGATGGCGACGCCGACAGCGCCCATCAGCGGCAGGACGCTGAGGCCGAAAAGAGGCGCGACACCGCCACGGCAGTTCTTGAGAAAGCGGGCCAGCAGCGTGGTGGGGCGAGCCATGGTGGAATGATCCCTGTCGAAGCTGGGTTCCACTGTGGCCTGGGCCTCTTGCAAAGTGATGACCCGGGACGTTCGAATTAGGGGCAAATTCGCCCGCATTAGCCCAGCTACCGGGTTGTTATTGCTTAACCAATCGCTATCTGCCTCTTGGCGGCCGGTGCCGGGAGCTCTGCCTCTGTCGCAGATGGGGACGGGCGAATTGCCGGCTTGGAATGGTGGGGCGGGGGTCTCTATGATGCTGAGACCCGATCCTACCGGGCGGGGACGACTTCAGGCATGCGGCTTGCTTCGGCGATATCCATGAGGCCCACGGTTAACAGGAATTCCCCGCTCAGGGCGGCAGTCGGCGCCTCGCAGGGCGCGCCGCGGATGGCGGACGACGATCGCAAGCGGAAGGGCGGTAACGCCGGAGAGCCGAGCGGCCCCGGCACCGCCGTCATCACCAAGACCAAGCCGCAGACTAAGCGGCCGAACATGTATCGCGTGCTCATCCTCAACGATGACTACACGCCCATGGAATTCGTGGTGCACGTGCTCGAACGTTTCTTCGGCAAGGACCATGAAGCCGCCACAAGAATTATGTTGCATGTGCATCATCATGGGATCGGCGAGTGCGGCATCTATACTTACGAGGTCGCCGAGACCAAAGTGACGCAGGTGATGGACTTCGCCCGTAAACACCAGCATCCTCTGCAGTGCGTGATGGAGAAAAAATAAAAGCCTCTGGGGGGCGTCCGATACAAACAATGGGAATCTGATGCCAACATTCTCGCGCAGCCTCGAGCAGTCGCTCCATCGGGCACTGGCCCTCGCCAATGAGCGGCACCACGAATACGCCACGCTCGAGCATCTGCTGCTCGCGCTGATCGACGATCAGGACGCTTCCGCGGTCATGCGCGCCTGCAATGTCGATCTCGACAAGCTCCGCCGCAGCCTGACGGCCTATCTCGAATCCGAACTCGAAAATCTCATCACCGACGGCGCGGAAGATTCAAAGCCGACCGCGGGATTCCAGCGCGTCATCCAGCGCGCGGTGATCCACGTGCAGTCGTCCGGCCGCGAGGAGGTCACCGGCGCAAACGTGCTGGTGGCGATCTTCGCCGAGCGCGAGAGCCACGCCGCCTATTTCCTGCAAGAGCAGGACATGACGCGCTACGACGCGGTCAATTATATCAGCCACGGCATCGCCAAGCGGCCGGGCATGACCGAATCACGCCCCGTGCGCGGCGCGGACGAGGAGGCCGAGACCAAAGGCGGCGAGGAGCCCAAAAAGAAGGGCGACGCCCTCGAGGCCTATTGCGTCAACCTCAACAAGAAGGCCAAGGACGGTAAGATCGACCCGCTGATCGGCCGCGACTCGGAGATCAATCGCACCATCCAGGTGCTCTGCCGTCGCCAGAAGAACAACCCCCTGTTCGTTGGCGAGGCCGGCGTCGGTAAGACCGCGATCGCCGAAGGTCTCGCGCGCCGCATCATCCACGGCGAGGTGCCGGATGTGCTTAAGGGCGCGACCGTGTTCGCCCTCGACATGGGCACGCTGCTTGCCGGCACCCGCTATCGCGGCGACTTCGAAGAGCGCCTGAAGCAGGTGATCAAGGAGATCGAAGCCTATCCGGGCGCGATCATGTTCATCGACGAGATTCATACCGTGATCGGCGCCGGCGCCACCTCCGGCGGTGCGATGGACGCGTCGAACCTGCTCAAGCCGGCGCTCGCCGGCGGCACCATCCGCTGCATTGGCTCGACCACCTACAAGGAGTACCGCCAGTATTTCGAGAAGGATCGCGCGCTGGTGCGGCGTTTCCAGAAGATCGACGTGAATGAGCCGTCGGTGCCCGATGCGATCGAGATACTCAAAGGTCTCAAGCCGTATTTCGAGGAGTACCACAAGCTCAAGTACACCAACGAAGCCATCAAAGCGGCGGTGGAGCTGTCCTCGCGCTACATCCACGACCGCAAGCTGCCGGACAAGGCGATCGACGTGATCGACGAGTCGGGCGCGGCGCAGATGCTGCTGCCGGAGAGCCGGCGCAAGAAGACCATCGGCATCAAGGAGATCGAGACCACCATCTCGACGATGGCGCGCATCCCGCCCAAGACCGTGTCGAAGGACGATGCCGAGGTGCTGCAGCATCTCGAGCAGACGCTCAAGACCACCGTGTACGGTCAGGACAAGGCGATCGAGGCGCTGTCGTCGTCGATCAAGCTGGCGCGCGCGGGCTTGCGCGAACCGGAGAAGCCGATCGGCTGCTACCTGTTCTCGGGTCCCACCGGTGTCGGCAAGACCGAAGTCGCCAAGCAGTTGGCCGCCTCGCTCGGCGTCGAACTCACCCGCTTCGACATGTCGGAATACATGGAGCGGCACACGGTGTCGCGCCTGATCGGTGCGCCGCCGGGCTATGTCGGCTTCGACCAGGGCGGTCTGCTCACCGACGCCGTCGATCAGCATCCGCATTCGGTGCTGCTGCTGGACGAAATCGAGAAGGCGCATCCCGACCTGTTCAACGTGCTCTTGCAGGTCATGGATCACGGCAAGCTCACCGATCACAACGGCAAGCAGGTCGATTTCCGCAACGTGATCCTGATCATGACCACGAACGCGGGCGCGTCTGACATGGCGAAGGCCGCTTACGGCTTCACCCGCACCAAGCGCGAGGGTGAGGACCAGGAAGCGATCAACCGGCTGTTCACGCCGGAATTCCGCAATCGTCTCGACGCCACCATCACCTTTGCGCATCTATCGCAGGACGTGATCGCCAAGGTGGTCGAGAAGTTCGTGCTCCAGCTCGAAGCACAGCTCGGCGACCGCAACGTCACCATCGAGCTGTCGGAAGAGGCGGCGCGCTGGCTGATCGCCAACGGCTATGACGAGCTCATGGGCGCGCGGCCGATGGCGCGCGTGATCCAAGAGTACATCAAGAAGCCGCTCGCCGACGAGGTGCTGTTCGGGCATCTCAAGAACGGCGGCCACGTGCGGGTCATCGTCGACAAGGACGAAAACGGTCGCGACAAGCTCGGCTTCGAGTTCCTCGACGGTCCGATCACGCCCAAGCCGGAGAAGCTGCCGGCGGTACGACCGAAGGCGAAGCGCCGCTCGCCGCGGCCGAAGCCGAAGGGCGATGGCGGCGGCAAACGCGGCTCGGTGCCGAAGGTGCCGCTCGCCAAGGTCTGACGCGGCGCAACAATGGATGAGCAAGGCCGGGCCTCGTGCCCGGCCTTCGCATTTTGCAGGCGCCGCATGCGGTGGAGGCAGGCGCCGGACGTTGCGACTCCGGCAGCCGCGTGAGACACATAACCCCTTACCTATGCCCGGACCTCACACCTATTCATCGGCATCCGCCGCCTTTTTCGGCGGCATCAAGTCGGCATTGACCTCCGTCTTCGTGCTCGTGCTCGGCGGCACTTACGTCGGCATCGGCGCGCTCGCGCATGACTTCGGCTTTTCGTCGACATGGTTGGCGCTCTCGACGCTTCTGGTATGGGCGGCGCCGGCGCAGGTGATCCTCCTGTCAGCGCTGGGCGCCGGTTCGGCGCTGATCGAGACGGCGATCGCGGTCACGTTGAGCGCCATCCGGTTGTTTCCGATGGTCGTGGCTTTGCTGCCGCTGTTGCGTGGCGAGGGCAGGCGGTTCGGTGACCTGCTGGTGCCGGCGCACTTCACCTCGATCAGCATGTGGGTTGAATCGCTGCGGCTTCTGCCCGCGATGTCGCGCGAATGGCGGCTCGCCTTCTGCAACGGCCTGTCGGTTGGCTACATGGGAACAGCTGTCGTGTTCGGTTTCGTCGGCTTCTATCTCGCCGCCGGATTGCCGCCGCTGCTTGCGGGCGCGCTGCTGTTTCTGACGCCGATGTCGTTCCTGATATCGACCGCCCGCAACGCGCGCGTCATGGTCGATCGGTTGGCGCTGGTGCTCGGCCTTATCATCGGCCCGCTGCTCGCCTGGTATCATGTCGGCCTCGACCTGATGTGGACGGGCGTCATCGGTGGCACGCTGGCCTACGCCGTCACTCGTCTGCGCGAGGCTTTCGCATGAGCGGCGTCGCGGAGCTGTCGCCTTATCTGGTGCTGATCCTGGTCGGCTTCCTGCCGAACGAAGTGTGGCGTGTGCTCGGTCTGGTGCTGGCGCGCGGGCTCAACGAAGAGTCCGAATGGGTGGTGTGGTCGCGCGCGGTGGCGACCGCGATTCTTGCCGGCGTCATCGCCAAGCTGGTGCTGTTCTCGGGCGGCGCGCTCGCCACCATTCCGCTCAGCGTGCGGGTGACGGCGACCGTGCTCGGCTTTCTTGCGTTTCTCGCCATCAAACGCTCGATCTTCGCCGGCGTCGTGGTGGGCGAGGCTGTGCTTGTGATCGGCGGTTTCTTCTTTACGCCGTAAGCGCCGCCGCCAGCTTCTTGGCCTGCTCCGCCAGCACCTCGGGCTTTTCCTTTTCGCTCGCCGGCGGCTTCATCGGCACGCCCGCCTTGCGCGGCACGATGTGCACATGCAGGTGGAACACCACCTGGCCGCCGGCGCCTTCGTTGAATTGCTGGACGGTGATGCCGTCGGCGCCGAACACGCCCATCGCCGCCTTGGCGATCTTCTGCGCGACCTTGGCGACGTGGGCGAGATCGTCGGCCGGCACGTCGAGAATGTTGCGGGCCGGGGCCTTCGGCAACACCAGGGTATGGCCGGGCGCGCGCGGCATGATGTCGAGGAAGGCGAGCGCCTTGTCATCCTCGTAAACTTTGTAACAGGGCAGTTCGCCGCGCAGGATCTTGGCGAAGATGTTGTTCGGATCGTAGCTCGGCATCGGCAATCCCCGGCTGGCGCTTATTCTTGTTCGACCAAATCCTTACGGAATGGCGCGGCCGCCGCAAGCTCTTCTCCGGCCGCCTCCACATAGGCGCGCTCGCGGGCGAGGTACTCGGCAATGGCGCGCTTCAAGGCCGGATTGGCGATGAAGTGCGCCGAATAGGTCGTGTGCGGCATGTACCCACGCGCCAGCTTGTGCTCGCCCTGGGCGCCGGCTTCGACGCGTAAGAGCTTGTTCTGAATGGCGTAGTCGATCGCCTGGTAATAGCAGAGCTCGAAATGCAGGAACGGGTGGTGCTCGACGGCGCCCCAGTTGCGGCCATAGAGCGTGTCGTGGCCGATGAAATTGATGGCGCCGGCGATGAAGCGCCCGGCGCGCTTGGCCATCACCAGCAGTATCCGGTCGGCCATCCGCTCGCCGATGAGCGAGAAGAAGTCGCGGGTCAGATACGGACTGCCCCATTTGCGCGAGCCGGTGTCCATGTAGAACTTGAAGAAGGCGTCCCACACGCTCTCGGTCAAGTCCGAGCCGGTGAGCCACTCAACGTCGATGCCTGGGGCGAGGGCGTCCTTGCGCTCTCGCCGGATGGTCTTGCGCTTGCGCGAGGCAAGCCGGGCGAGGAAGTCGTCGAAGCTCGCATAGCCCTCGTTCTCCCAGTGGAATTGCTGGTCGGTGCGCTGCAGGAAGCCGCGCGCGCCGAGCGCCTTCCACTCCGCCTCGGTGAGAAAGGTGACGTGCGCGGAGGAAAGGTCGTTGGCCTGGGTGATTTCGGCGAGCGCGTCGGCGAGGGCGCCCTGTACGGCGTCGGCGAGAGGGCCGGGCGCCGTGAGCAGGCGCGGGCCGGTGACGGGCGTGAACGGCACAGCGACCTGAAGCTTGGGGTAGTAGCTGCCGCCGGCACGCTCATAGGCATCGGCCCAGCCGTGGTCGAAGACGTACTCGCCGCGCGAATGGGTCTTCACATAGCAGGGCGCGGCGCCGACGAGGCTGCCGTCTTTTGTCTCTGCAAGCAGGTGCCGGCTCTGCCAGCCGGTGCGGCCGCCGACTGAGTGCGACTGTTCAAGGCTGGATAGAAAATTATGTGAAAGGAAAGGGTTATCGACTTGTCCTCGTGTTGATAACGATGGGGACAAGTTGTCCTCATGTATTGGTTTAATTGTGCATAGGTTCCCGGCGCCCGCCGCGCAGGCATCCCAGGCGGCGGCAGGAACCTCTTTCAAGGATTGCGCGAGGCGGATGCGGAGTTCGAGGTCGGTCATCGGGAGCGGGCCATTGCAGACCGGAACTTATGTCCGAATTCGTCCGAAATTGAGTTGGCTGGCCTGAAAAGGAGCAAGCGGCAGGCCAGACATGAGCTTCACGGCCGCCAGCCCTCGAAGATCATTTGATCGGCGAAGCGGGCGGCGCGCTGGCGATCGTCCTCGCTGCGCACCGTCCAGGTCAGGAGCGGCAGCCCGAAGACATGACGCGCGATCAGGGGCGCGGCCGCCGGGAGATCCTTCACATGATAGGCGAGGAAATGCGGCCGCGTGCGGTGCGCATGCAGGAGGTGGGCGAGCTGCCGTCGCTGCCAGGCCGTGAGGTGTTTCCATTCCGCGTGGGCGTAATGGCGCTCGGCGATGATGCCGCGGGGCAGGCCGGGCGCGATCTCGCGGATGATCTCGATCGGGTGCGGATCGAAGGACATGACAGCCACCGGCCCGGCATAGCCGGTCAACACGTCGGCCGTGCGACGGGCAAGCGTGACGTCGCCGTCGAACCGGCTCTTGAGCTCGATGACGAGCGTCGCGCGGCCGGCCACCAGATCGCACAGCTCGCCGAGCGTGAGCATCCGGTCGGTGGTTTGTTTGAACGGCACCGCCTTGAGTGCGTCCGTGGTCAGGTCGGCGAGGCGTCCGGTGCCGTCGGTGAGACGGCCCAGCATGTCGTCGTGGTGCACCACGGCCTCGCCGTCGCGGGTCAACTGCACGTCGCATTCGATGCCGTAATTGCCGGCGATCGCGGCCTGGAAGGCCGACGCGGTGTTCTCGATCGCGCCCGCCGACGCGTCGTGCAGCCCGCGATGGGCGATCGGCCGCGCGGTGAGCCAGTCGAGCCCAGCCACTCAGGACACCTCGAACAGGCCTTCGACCTCGACCGCGGCCTGCGCCGGCAGCGCCGAAACGCCGACGGTCGAGCGCGCATGACGGCCCTTGTCGCCGAACACCTCGACCATCAGGTCGGAAGCGCCGTTCATGACCTTCGGGCCGTCGCCGTAGCCCGGAGCTGAATTGATGAAGCCGCCGAGCCGCACCACGCGAACCACCTTGTCGAGGTCGCCGACCGCGGCCTTCACTTGGGCGATGAGGTTGATGGCGCAGGCGCGCGCCGCCTTCTGGCCGTCCTCCAAGGAAACGCCGCCGCCAAGCTGGCCGGTGGCCACGAGCTTGCCGTCGGGGCCGAAGCAGAGCTGGCCGGAGACCACGAGCTGATTGCCGGTGCGCACGAAAGCGACGTAATTGGCAACCGGTGCGGCCGGGATCGGCAGGGTGATGCCGAGGCTTTTAAGTTTCTCTTCGACTGTCCCAGCCATGGCTTTTCCTTTTCGCTTTCTGACGAGAATACCGTTGATCCTTGGCCGATTGGCGGGCCATCCGCAAGGCGCGGGCCGCCGCATTGCGAGGACTCGGGGCGGCCTCTATCTTGCCCTTATGTTCCCGTCTTTCTTGGCTGCAGAGGCGGGGAATCGCCGCCGCGGAGAGCGCCTATGAACTGCCTTGTGACCGCCCAACGGCTGATCCTGCCGGTCGCCGTCGTCTTTGCCGCGATGACCCCGGTCACAGCCGCGCCGCCGGCCGACAGCGTCCTCCTGACGCCGCACCGGGCCGTCTACGATCTCAAGCTCACCAAGACGCGGGGCACCCGTGGCATTGAAACGGTGCGGGGCCGCATTCTCTACGATTTCTCCGGCAATGCCTGCGAAGGCTACGAACTGAAGTTCCGCCAGGTGTCCGAGCTCGATTCAGGCGAGGGCAAGGCCGCGATCAACGACCTTCGCTCCACCACCTGGGAAGACGGCGCGGCCAAGAAATTCCGCTTCAACTCCGAAAACCTGCTCGACGACAAGCCGACCGACACGGTGAACGGTCGTGCCGAACGCGAGGCGAAGGCCGTCGCGATCAATCTCAGCAAGCCGAAGGAGAAGAAGTTCACGGTCTCAGACGCGGCGGTGTTCCCGACCGAGCACATGCGCCGCATCATCGTGGCCGCGCGCGAGGGCAAGACCATCCTGGAATTTCCGGTCTATGACGGCTCGGAGACGGGCGAGAAGCTCTACAACACGCTCACGATCATCGGCCGCCCGATCAAGCCGGGCGAGAAGCCGGTGAACGATGCCGGCGCCAAGGTGTCGGAACTGGAGAAGCTCACGCGCTGGCCGGTGACCATCAGTTATTTCGAGCAGCAGTCAGCCAAGGAACAGCAGAGCGGTGAGCAGGTGCCGGTCTACGCGATCAGCTTTGAGCTCTACGAGAACGGCATCTCGCGCGCGCTGGTGCTCGACTATACCGACTTCACCATCGCCGGCGAGATGACCTCGCTCGACGTGAAGCAGCCGAAGCCGTGCAAGTGAGCTGAAGCGCACGCGAAGCAGGGGCTCCTGCTTCGCGTTCGGCAGCCCAGCATTACGCCAACACGACGCCTCAGGCCTTCGCTTCCGACGGTGCGAGCGCCGTTCGCCGGCGTCCGGGCAGTGCAAGTCCGAATGCCGCGCCGGCCGCTGAGAGGATCGCGGCGCCGCCGACGGCAGCCGCAAAGCCAGCGCTGAACGCCTGTGGCGATGCGAGGCTCCCCGCGCCATCGAACGCCGCGACAAGTGTGGCGATGCCGAACGCGCCGCCGAGGAAGCGGAACATGTTGAAGGCGCCCGAAGCTTTGCCGACTTCCGGCCCGGTCACGGAACTGATCACCGCATTCTGCGCCGCGGGCATCGCCAGCGATACGCCGGCGCCGGCCACGACCATAGGCACCACCAGCGCGGCAAAGGCCGTGTCAGGCGCGGCAAGCACAGCGATCCATGTCATGCCGAGCGCCTGCATCAGCAGGCCGCCGACCACGAGCGTCCGTTCTCCAAGCCTGTCAACCAGCCGGCCGCCGAGCGGCGCGAAAACGAACAGCGTTGCGGTCCATGGCAGCATGCGCAGGCCGGCGCCGAGCGGGCCGTAGCCTTGCGCGGTCTGAAAGAACTGCGCGATGAAGAACACGACGCCATACATGCCGGCATAGAACAACAGGCTCGCCGCGATGCCGGCCGCGAAGGCGCGCAGGCGGAACAGCCGCATCGGTAGCATTGGTTCCGGCGTGCGCAACTCGAAGACGACGAAGGCGATCGCGAGGACCAAGCCGACGAGCAGGGCGGTCATAACCTCGCCGTTGGTCCAGCCCATGCTATTGCCGCGCAAGAGTCCCCACACCAGCGCAAAAGCTGAGCCGCCGACGAGAACGAGCCCACCAACGTCGAGCGCAGCGGCGCGGCCGTGGCTCTCCGGAACGTGCAGCAGCACCAGCGGCACCGCGACGAGCCCGATCGGCACGTTGATCCAGAAGATCCATTGCCAGGAGAAGCCGGCTGCGATCGCACCGCCGACAATCGGTCCAACAATGAGTGCGAGCCCGGTGATGCCGCCGAAAATGCCAAGCGCCTTGGCGCGCTCGGCCGGTGGGAATGCGGCGCTCAGCAGCGCCATGGCCAAGGGCATCAGCAGCGCCGCGCCAACCCCCTGCAGGGCGCGGCCGGCGATGAGCCAGTTTGCGTTGGTGGCAAGCGCACAGGCGACCGACGCGGCGGAGAACAGGATAAGACCCGCTGTGAACATGCGGCGGCGGCCGAACCGATCGCCCAGGGCTGCGCCGGTCATCAACAGCACGGCGAAGCTGAGGTTGTAGACGTTGACCGTCCATTGCAGGGTTTCGATAGAGGCGCCGAGGTCCGCGCGCATCGTTCCGAGTGCGGTGGTGACCACCAGCGCGTCGAGCGCCGCCATGAAGGAGGCGGTGGACGCCAGTGCGAGGACCCACTTTTGGC